>Ga0182004_10002901_pt1 | contig 13504 bp, 3 predicted proteins | sample Sormic07211540_1_FD_120479 | JGI IMG/M metagenome (GOLD analysis project Ga0182004, IMG submission 120479) | Endophyte microbial communities from Sorghum bicolor roots, Mead, Nebraska, USA - 072115-40_1 MetaG | ecosystem: Host-associated > Plants > Roots > Unclassified | place: USA: Nebraska...
GACAAAAATAAAAACTAATTGCACAGTTTGGTCGGAATTGACGAGACAAATCTTTTGAGCCTAGTTAGTCCATGATTGGACAATATTTGTCAAATACAAACGAAAGAGCTACAGTGTCCATTTCGCGCCGTCTAACCATAGACTAACTAGGCTCAAAAGATTTGTCTCGTCAATTTCGACCAAACTGTGTAATTAGTTTTTATTTTTGTTTATATTTAATACCTTATGTATGTGTTTAAAGATTCGATGTGACGGAAAATCTTGAAAATTTTTGGATTTTTTGTGAAATTAAAAGGCCTAAACGAGAGCTCCGCGGTTACTGGACGGCCACGGGGGAGGAGTAGTGGTCATCAGTCGTCAGAACCTGCGTCGTCATGTCGTCGTCCCCGGGGCCCCGCCCGCGTCGTCGTCCAGGAGTTGTTTTCACCGCCGGGCAATGGGGCCACGACCCGCGGTCGGCGGTTCTGAATTGCCGGTTCTGAGTTTTCGTTCCGCCTCCTCGTGTATGTGGCACCAGCCATCAGTTTCACAACATAACACATAACTTTTCTAATTACTCATAAGTTAAACACGTGCTAATGCTTAGGCTTTGTTTAGTCTCAAAATTTTTTTAGATTTATACCAAATTAAATTTTACGATACATGTATGAAGTACTAAATATAAATTAAAAAATAATTAATTATAAAATTTAATAATAATTATTAAATACAAACAAAATGCTACAGTAACTAAAATTAATTTTTTTCACCAACTGAACAAGACCTTATTATGATCATGCTTATAACAATGAAATGCACATGCTGCGGTGCGGCCGTGCGGGAGTATGGCTATGCAGACGCAGAGCCGCAGACACCGAGGCGTGCCGATCCCCAGCCGACGCGGCGCCCCGTCAGGCCATCACTTTTTTTTCCTTGAGAGAAGTCATTTGGCGCTTTATTCATTTTGAGATCTTGTTTAGTTTTTAAAAGTTTTCAAGATTCTTCATCATATTAAATCTTTATACACATGTATAAAATATTAAATATAAATATAAATAAATAAATAATTTCACAGTTTTGTAATTTGCAGACGACTTTTAAGATTAGTTAGTCTATGATTCAATAATAATTGTTAAATACAAAATAAAAATGCTACAGTAACTAAAAAAATCTCAGATACATCGTTGCCCATGCGGCGGCCTGCACTGCTCCGCACAACATGGGCATGCAACAACTGGACGGCTTATGGCCCTGTTTAGTTACTCATTTAAAAAATTTTCATCCATCCCATCGAATCTTTAGACACATGCATGGAACATTAAATGTAGATGAAAAAATAAACTAATTACACAGTTTGGTTCAAAATCACGAGACGAATCTTTTAAACCTAGTTACTCCATGATTAGCCTTAAGTGCTACAGTAACCCACATGTGCTAATGATAGATTAATTCTACTTAATAGATTTGTCTTGCAGTTTCCTGACGAGCTATGTAATTTGTTTTTTTATTAGTTTCTACAAACTATTCCCGAAATCCTTCCGACACATCTGATGTGACAAAAAAAAAATTTCATTCTCAATGGCCATGTCGCTCACGTCGCACGGCCATGCCGAGTCTGTTCTCTTTTCTTTTAAGCCGTACTTTTTCTATCAGTCAGCAGTGTTTTTATTTCATAATAAATTAATCAATAATAATTTTAGTCTTAACTTTTCAGACCAGCGAACAGACCCGATCGATTCCAAAAAAGAAGCTAAAGCCTTGTGTTGGTTCACCAGAATTGCTGACCATGCTTAACTGCTTAAGTATCGGTCGCTTAGCTAACAGCGGCATGAACACGCATGTGGGCGCCGTGGTCATGCTAATGAGATATACGTCACGCGCGGAGAAGCCTGTTTGGAGGACGCAAACCAAACAATCGAGTAGATGATTGGGTTCTGTTTCCCCAACACATAATAGTACATTTTTGGGTTCTGTTTCCTGTCACGACCGGGCGAGCCGCGCCATAGCTGGCACTGCTGCTATATAGAGCAAAAGATAGCCATCTCTGCAGGCAAATCGCTCTCGTTTAGATGATGACGACGTCGCTGGTAGACAAAACAGAATCGTGTTTCTCCAAGTGACGTCTAGGATTTATCCAGCTGAGAAATTAAGGGCGCGAAAGTGATCGATGGCGCGCGCCTCGGGTGAAGATGAGATTTTTACGTCAGCCGATCGATGTGATCGTGTGGAGGCGGCTCCGGAAGAGACCGTGCCGGTGCTCGTTACAGGTCTGATTGTCTTGTTCGCTTCTGAGGCGGCGATAATTGACACACAGCAAAGGTGATTTCGTGTCGACACACATTTGATGCGTGATGGCTGTGTGTACACACGACACGATTTCCGCCCAATTCGATGATTGAACTGGATACTGATTAGGGATGCAGTTTTTTAGTTACAAGCAAAAGAAGCACACTAGGGCCTCGTTTAGTTTACCCTAAAAATTAAAAAACTTTTTAAGATTTTCTGTAATATCGAATCTTACGACACATACATGGAATATTAAATATAGATAAAAAACTAATTATACAATTTGATTGTAATTTACGAGACAATTCTTTTAAACCTAGTTAGTCCATTGTTAAACAATAATTATTAAATAAAAACGAAAATACTACCGTACTAAAAAATTATTTCGGAAGCCGCCGCCGCCGTCCTCACTGCTTTTCAGCCTCTTACTGCTTTGTTTGTTTGGGTGATAAACCGTGACACAAAATACTATTGACTGATTTGACGTGAGAGAAAAACACTAACTGAGGCCTTGTTTAGTTCCAAAATTTTTTTGCAAAATTTTTCAGATTCTCCGTCACATCGAATCTTTAGACGCATGCATGGAGTATTAAATATAGACGAAAATAAAAACTAATTGCATAGTTTGGTCGAAATTGACGAGACGAATCTTTTGACCCTAGTTAGTTCATGATTGGACAATATTTATTAAATACAAATGAAAGTGTCACTATTCATGTTTTGCAAAAAAATTTGGAAGTAAACAAGACCTGATTCGACTGTCTGCCTCCTTTTAGGCCCCACTCATTACTCTCTTACAAGTCCGCCAAGGTAAAGAGACCCATCTCGCCTTACGTGTGTATTGGTATAAAGGTAAAAATGCTCAAAAAATAAAATGTCAATATAGATACGTAATGTCAATATAGTTAAAATGTATGATTTTATCTAAAATAATAAATTATATAATTTACTGTTATGGGTTATCAATATAATTCAAAATAAATTTCCAATATCATTGGCAATTCGATTCAATAGTATGCGAGTAATAACTTTTGCCCATTTCATATAAATAAGTGTGCATGGGAGCATCAACGACAGTTTTTAAAACATCGCAACACTATCAAAGGAGGTGGATGAACCGTCCATTAAACAAAAATTGAAAGTTATCATGTAGTAAGGCACTGTGCTCAATTGCTTCGGTAGGGACGCAAGTAATGCTCGCGTTTGATAGCTGGACGACGGATGTTCCACTTCCGCTCCACCCGCTCTCTCTCAAGACAGTCACATGATTCGACGACGCGGAATGTGGGATAGATCGCGATGTTGGCGAACACGCATGGTCCTCTTCGTTACGTTACATCCTCATCGGACAGACGATCGGACGTGTCACCCAAATACCACATGCAACACCGATCGATATACGCATGCAAATTAATACCTGAAGAGATTTTTTTTTTTGCTTCAGCAGCAGAGCAGCAGCAAGCATTACCGAACGAATAATCTACTCGATCGGGCCATCAGCGAGCGAGCAACAGGAAGCGACGAGTAATCATTGCGTCCGCCACAACACACACACGGGACGGCGACGATGTGTCCAACTAACCACGCGATCTCGGTGGCAAATCTGCGTTTACACCGATGGACAGGGAAAGGCCGCACACTTTCACTTCGTCCCCCCAAGCCACTTCGCCCCCCTGCGCGGCCCTGCCCCCTCCTCCACGCCTCCGGTTCGCGGCCGATCAGCGTCCGCGCGAGCTGGGCATGCATGTGCGTGCACAGGGGCACACTCCACACACGTCAGTGGGCAGTGGCTGGCTTTGGCGCGCGCATTTGCCCTCTCAACAACCACCGCCACCATTACAGCCTCTCCACCAACACTTACTCCGCTGCTCCCGTCTGCAGGCAACCTTGTGTCCGTGTCTGTATATATGTACACTGTAGCAGTGGAGCACAGCCAAGGACGTCATTGGAGCCCAGGAAGAATCAGGCTGCTGAGGCTTCAATTTGAGCCGTCCCCGTACGGATGTACCTCAGCTCAGATCCATCGACCATACCATGACGCACTGTTGAACCTTGGTTTTGTCTTAGGCCTTGTTTAGTTCCAAAATTTTTGGCAAAATGAGCACTGTAGCAATTTCGTTTGTATTTGACAAATATTGTTTAATCATGGACTAACTAGACTCAAAAGATTCGTCTCGTCAATTCCGACTAAACTGTGCAATTAGTTTTTATTTTTATTTATATTTAATACTCCATGTATACGTCTAAAGATTCGATGTGATGGAGAATCTGAAAAAATTTGCAAAATTTTTAGGGAACTAAACAAGGCCTTAGAAAATGCTGCTAAGATTTAAGAACAGTAATGTTGAGCAGTCAGGACAACTGGCGGGGGATTTGGAGTTTATGACAATGTCAAGCCTGTCAGGCTGAACTGAAGCGAGTGATCGGACGTGCCATCATCACCGACGTCCAAGGAGCAGTGAATGATCAGGCCAACCGTTCCTCATGAAACCATAAATGAATCGGCTCACCTCACCTCACCTCACCTCAGCGGAGACTGCTAGCTATAGCGAGGTGCGAGCCCATGCGCAACAGCAATGGCAGCGGCTCTGCATGCTTTCGGCGAATAAATAGCCATTGCAGTTGCGCATCCATCCAAGTACGCGTGCAGATGGAACTCAGCTCAACGGTGCGCCATCGCACAACATGTGACTGATGAGAGGACCACGAGACGAAGGGCCGATGGATGGATAGATGGATCGATCGACCTCTACTACCTACCCATCGATCCTTTAATGGCTAAAATCTATCCATCACATGCATGCTTTCAGATCCCCCTGGCCCGGCCCTCCTGCACCGTCGCAAAAATAGGAATTTCTCAGCTCGTGTCTTCTATTATGTGGCCTTGTATATTTCAGAGCCACTGTTTGTCTAAATGTCTAGTACAGTAGCTGTTTTCTGTCGGAAGGAGTGATGGTGCATGAGACATGGGTCACTGTGACTGTGAGCGCTCCAGGTAAATGAGCTACCTTAACTGGTCGGTCGTAGTCACGAGAGATGCGACAAGTGGTGGTAATCTAGCGTTTCGACATGTATTAATGGTGACCAGAGATGGAATGGCCAGAATCTTGAACGGTTCTTCCCTGGATACACCTTTCATGGGCCACCGCGTCGCGTGCGTAACTTACATTTTCCCGTGTCCAGTGGTATTTTCACATGCTAGTATGATTCCATCAGGGTCAGGGGGCCAAACGAGAGTACAAAGACAACCGCACGCCTACGGAATATGGAGATGGCTACACGGCACAACCAAAGATATATCTCTATACACGGGAGTTTCTTCGTTCGTCGCGCCGCTCTGAGGAATGGCGACTCTTCAGCGCCTTGAGGCAGTACGAAGTTGACGGACAGTTACCGGTACTAAACATCGGCCTTGACTTCACCTTCGTGTACGGAATCACAGTTAGGTCTGGACTCTGGACACGCGTATAACAACCAAACCATACTATCAGTGGTTCTGTATTCTTCGGGTTTTTTTTTTCTTTCAGTAATTCAGTACTCGTAATCTCCCACCACAGATGTATCTATCCATCAGGTTTCAGGTGACTGAAAACTTAAATATCTGGTAAATTTCAGCACCCATCCATATAAAGTTTGTATACTGTGCTGCTGCACTACTCCAGTTCAGCGAACGAAAATCAGCATAAGCCGTCGAGTTTCAGCGAAAGGCCTACTGTGTTTGTGAAAATAAATACTGTTGCAACTGTATAACTGTCCTCGAAACCATGAATAGCAGTATAGCACTGCCTGTTTATGGACCACTAATCATATGCAAGTAGTTGTGTTCTCATAAATACCCAAGCTAGTCTATACAAGTCCAAAGTCAGGCCTTGTTTAGTTGGCAAAAATTTTGGATTTTGGGTACTGTAGCACATTCGTTTGTTTGTGACAAAAATTGTTCAATCATAGATTGATTAGGGTCAAAAGATTCATCTCGCGATTTACAGACAATCTATATAATTAGATTTTGTTTTCGTCTAAATTTAATACTCTATGCATGTGCCGCAAGATTTGATATGACAGGGAATCTTGAAATTTTTTCGAAACTATTCATGGTTTCTTTCACGCACGAAATGCGAATTCCGGGTCCGCCTAGGCACGCTCGCGCGATACATCAACCTCTCACTCTCAGCGGCACGGCACTAACAAGGTGTGGAGTGCAGTACTACGTGGTCCATCTAGCCTCCTCCGAAGAGAAGGAAAGAGATCCACAAATGCCATCGAAATAAATATCAGCACCGATCTAAAACCTGAATTCCTTCCAAGCTTTTAAGTGTACCACTCATATTTATATTTGCATATATATACTATATGCACTAATAACAAGTGAAAAAGGTGGCCAACCTGCTGCACAATATCTACTCATGATCAGCCTCCCCCAAGGCCATTTTTTTTATGTACCCCCTTCCACCGGGATCAGTCAAGAGAAACTCGAAGTAAAAAAAGAAAAAGAAGGAAGGATCAAAAGTTGCATCATCGCCTACAGGCAGAGATGCTTGATCGATCGATGGGTGTATGATTAATCAGGCCCTCAGATCAGAAACTTCTGGAGAGCCTGCCTGCTACCACCTACGATGACGACGACGACGACTTGGTGAGGCAATTAGCTAACCGGGCGAGGCATGGTGTCCTTACTGATGCTAGTTTCCCCGCGAAGCTGCGCGACCGGGCGTAGAGGACGGCGCAGAGCAGCGTGCCGACGGCGCAGGTGGCGCCCCACACGACGAACGTCTCCCGGTAGCAGGCGTCGCCGATGCACTGGTGCGTGCCGCCGCCCCGCGCCCCGCGCTGGTAGAGGTAGGCGGCGAAGTAGCCGAAGCAGAGGGAGCCGACGGGGATGTTGCTCACCACCACGTTGTGGTTGACGCCGAAGTTCTTGGTCCCGAACAGCTCGCTCGTCGCCGACACGGCCACCGACGTGATGGCGCCCGTGCACGTCCCGATCACGGCCGTGCTCAGGTACAGGAACAGGTCGCTCGAGTTGAGCAGAAGGAAGAAGGCGCCCGACATGGGCGCCATCAGCGACGCCATGGAGCCCGTCCGTGAGATGGAGTAGCCACTCCTGCGAATCCAAATTCGTTAGCACGACAAAGAAACAACAACACTTCTGTAGCAACAAGTTCGTTAGCACGTCAATTAAGAAAGACCGCGCGCATGGATCGATCGATCTAGAAAGTTGAAACTGAAGCTACTACCGAGTCTTGAGTAGAGTAGACTACTGCTGACTCCAAGATCTCAGGATCTATACCAATCAAATTGACGACTATATACTAGGATAGATAGCAAGTGGTGTGAACAGAATGCTAAGGTTGAAGCTTGTTGCTTACTTCGCGGAGTAGTAGTCCAAGAAGGAAGGGAGCAGGCGGCCGAAGAATCCAAACGAAGACGACAGCGAGACGAGCGTGGAAGTCTGGCCAAGCCGTCGCGACTCGGCTATCTGTCCCAGGTTGTTCAAGAACACCAGGCCCAGGGTGCCACTGAACATGTAGCTGAAGAAGTAGAGCCAGAAGTCCAGCTTCCGAAGCAGCCGGAGGCCGCCGATCTCCTCCTGCGGTTTCTCCGCCGTGACGCCGTCTCCCTCCTTATTACTCTCGGCGTCGGCGGCGGCGGCGGCTAGGTCGATGACGACGACAGCGGCCCCGGCGTTGTCGGCGTCGTCGGTGCCGAGGTCGTGGATCCTATTCTCCCGTTTGGTTTCCCGTATCTTGTTGAGGCTCTCCCGGACTCTGAGCACCAGCGGGATGAGCACGGGGGTGGCCAGCAGCACGCCGAGGCTGATGACGTGCTCCCTCGACGACAGCCCGCTGCCGGACGTGGAGCCGATGCTGCCGACCACGGCGCAGGCGCCCGTGGCGAGCGTGATGGCGAACATTACGAGGAATGCCGCGTCCGTGCTCGCCTCGCTCGTGAGGTCCACCACCCTGAGCGACGGCGCCACCACGACGGTGACGAGCATCGGCACCACGGCATTGAGGAGGAGGTACGTCTTGGCCTTGGAGCTGGCGGCCATCCCGGGCAGCACCGATTCCGCCAGGCTGGTGTAGACCTTGGCGCTGAGGCCGAGGTAGCTGGTGGCGAGGCTCACCGCGACGCGGCTGCTGGTGCCGAAGTTGCGGATGCAGAGGAGGTAGCAGACGGTGTTGATCCAGCAGATGCCGTTCCCGGCCAGGGAGGTGAGCAGGAAGAGGTGCCAGTACCGGAGCCCCGCGCTGTCGAGGAACAGGTACTGGACCCCGTAGCCGACGAGGCCGAACGCGGCGCCGACGAAGGCCACGAGCCACAGCGGCAGGTACAGCGCCGCCACCCCGGAGAACCATCCGAAGAGCTTGCCCGCGTCCGACGCGAACGCCAGGAAGTTGAGCTGCACCTGCGTGATGTGCTTCAGGTCCTTGAGCTGCGACGAGTAGACGGGGAAGTCCGCGTTGGGCCCGTTGATGGTCTGCAGCCAGATGCTCCCGACGAGGCTCAGCCAGTGGGCCGAGGAAGGGGAAGGCATGGTGATTGCTCTTGCTCCTATGGTGATTGCAGCTGCAACTTGAGAGCTGTGCGTGCCAGGTATTTATGCAGCTCCCGGCGGTTAATTAAGCCGAACCGGCAATTCAATGCCCCGACTACGATGGATGTGGCCGCAAAAGCCAGGTACCAGTATATATGTGGTTTGCTGTTAGCCGAGTGGGCGAGCAGAGCAATGCGCTATGCTATCAGCTAGCCCAACAGAGGACGGCGGCCAACGGTCAGTGCAAGGCCGGGGCCGGCCGATCCAAGCCGAGACGTATCTTTCGGCCGAACGAGGTGCAGGCAGGCAGTCTCGGTGCAGAGTTAACCAGACTGTTTGGTTGCTCGGGCGCGCGGGAGCCTTTCGGTTTCAGCACTGTCGTTGCGTGGCATCTGTTGACGCTTGCTTGCACAAGCCGACGACCTGTTGCTGCACTGCATCTGCATCTGCATCCGTTTTTCCTGTATCTATTTCCTGGCCGAGAACGCTCAGGCCGGTTACGGTTACGCTGCAGCCACGACGGATTCACATCGCAAGCAGAGTTATTATTATTGGCTTGACATTGGCATACCCGTGGACGTCATTGAGATGAGATCTGGCGGTCATTACAAGCTGCAACGAAATCAAACACTTCGAAGGTCTAGAGAGGCGCAAGCTCTGCGTCATTCTCCCTGCATTGTGTGCCGATGTTTAGGAGTCCTGCATCAGGGAACTAGAGGTTGCCAAGCAGTTGAACAACGACTACGGGGCACTGCATCAGGGCTTCTTCTTGGGCTAACTCATCAGGTGCTCTGATCCAGAATAGGTGACGAGAGTCATCCTGAACCAAGTACACGTGTCCAAGCCCTAATCAGAACTGACACTCTCTAAGCCGTGATAGAGTGATCGGTTCGATATTTCATTCAGTCTCGACAGGTCTCTGAAAGAAATGGACAACTTTTCTAGTCTTTTCAGCAGCGTTTTTCGCCTGGCAGCGCGCATAGATCATTTCATCTCGTTCTATCTGTCGACGTGAAGCGTTTCCCGCCATTCAGCTGTCCCCGGCTTCAGTTCAAATCAAATGATTCAGAAATGCAATGAACCTGCTGCCGTGCCTGCACTGACCGGTTCTCCAGATCTGAATCCATGGCTCGTTACTGTCCGGCCGTCGCGCTCAGGAGAGCCAGGCCTCTTTCGTCGCGGCATGTCGCCACCGGTGGCTTCAGCGGTTCACCGTCGTTGCTATGCTTGAGGCAGTTAATGGGCCTGGTGACATCAGGCGCCGCGTAAGCGTAACCAAGAGGCATGGGTAACTCGCCCTCGCCGGGGGTGCTCGCCCACGTCTGGCCACCCTCACCGCTGCGGTTACCATCAGCTCGCCTCGGCGGCATTAAAAACCGAGACCACAGGACGGGGCACCACACCATGATCGACAGACAGCAAACGCTAGCGGCGCAGAAACAGGCATGGATTCGTGTACTCGTTTCTAGCCATGCCTGCGACAGAAACCCAGTTTCCCCGGCACTCGCATTCAGACTCTTCAGACCGGCTTCAACGTGAAGCTGAATGAAACGCCGGCCGAATTACATTTGCAATTAGGTCACGGTGACATCAGACCGGCGCCGCGGCTGATATCTTGGACTGCTTGTACTTATACCTATACGGAGTGCAGCCTGACCATACCTAAGACCTAATTCTCTGAATTTCTTCATTCAGACCGCCACCTTTGCAGCCGGACATGGAAAATCGCCGTTGCTGGCGTTCACTCGTTCGGTAAGTGTTGGCAATTGGCGTTCACTGGCAAATGGAAACGTGTACTCATGACCAACCACGCTTTCCGAGATTCTTGAAACCGAGGACTATGGCGTCCAGATCGATCACTTCTTCAAGCTCTGGGATGGGATGAACCGAGATCACTCTGAGCTAATGCTGAGCTCATCTTGTGAATGGTTAGGATTACTGTACTGCTGCCTGTATGTAGGATAATGTCATTTTCCTCTTTCAGTGAAAGAGCTAGCTATTTCAATGGTCAAAAAGCAGACGAATAAGATCGATGTCACGATTTGTGAAACACATGCACATGATAACACCCTGAAAAGCAGCAGCGTTTTGTGCTCACTGTCATTTGAAGAACCGGTTGGCAGTCCTGTCAGTTGAATCTCCGGCTTGGATGCATGTGCGATCCTCGAAGGTTGTATAGTGACGTAGCCTTTTTTGCTCACATGGTTGCACACCACGTTCAGAATTCAGAATTTCGGCCAGTCGAGTGTGAAATGTTGTGATGCTCTAAAAGCTGATGCGCATCGCTGGTTCGAACACGACGGCAGAGGGGCAGCAGCCCAATCCACAGTGGCCGAGCTTCAGCATACAATGTGGGGGTGAAGGCAGGAACGTGCAACCAGAATAGGGGACGTGTGCTACACGAACTACGTCATTGCACGTGGTGGAGGACACTAAGAGAAGTGGGTGTGCTCCACCGTAGTAGTTTGTAATCACTAAGAGACTAAAGGTGCTGAGACTGGAGGACGAAAGACGGGCGGAAGATGTAACGGGCCTCTGACCTTCCTCGCTGCTCAAGGTGTGTTACTCCTTCTGTTCTCAATGGATCTCGCTGGTCTTAGCTTTGATGATGGTCTCGGCAATGAGGCGGTGATCCGCAAAAAAATTGGTTCTTCAGTAACCCATTCTGTTTTTGATCGTGCCTCTTTCTTTCTTGTGGCGTCCTTTGGACGTTGCAAGTTCCGTCTCTCTGAAGATTCAGTCAGTAAGCTCCTTCAAGCTGCCATTGGTGGAAATGCGCAGCATTTTTTTTTGTTTCTCTCCTCAATGACCGAACCTTCAGATTTGCTGTTTCTTCTAAGAAAGTAGGATTGTTCGTTGCAAGTCTTAAATCCTACTCTTGTGATTCGTTTGTGGTCTTCTTCAACCTCTGGAACAACGGGGGGCCTGCCTGGCAATCTGAGTATAAGCGTTTCTTGAGCGAAGAACATTCCTCGTGGTTCCCTGCTCCTGCAGGATCCTCCAAAAGCCGCCATCCTCCCTCTAAAAATCGAACCTTTGCTGATGCGGTTCGTTTTGGAGATCCGTCTCCCTCGCGCGTTCTTTCTGGAGCAAACTCCATTCCTCTTGGGAAGCAAGTTTTTTCAAACTCTATTCTTACGGGCGCTAATGCTGTTAAGGTTGGTGGCCCTGCGCCTAAGCCCAGCCGCATTTCGGTTCATGATCGTCTTGTGTTTCCAATGCAATCTCGGGCTAATGGCCCGAAGGAAAAGCGCTGCACCCGGTGCCTCTCGACCAGTCACTGGCGGATTCAATGTCGGGAAAGGATTCGCTGTCGCGCGTGCTGGAGGCAGGGACATATTGAGGCTGCTTGCATTAATGCTAAGCCTATCCCTAAGCCTGAGAAACAGCGCTATGTGGCCAAGGCCAATGGTAAAGAGTCGGCTGCCAATTGCTTTGGCTCGTTCAAGGGCGACACCGTTCCGGTTGATTGCTCGGGTTGGTTCAAGGGCGGCGCCGTTCAGGCCTCTTCGTCGAGCCCGCCAAGATTTAATTCCTTTGAAGACATGTCCCGCTTTCTTTGGCCCAATCAGTCGGCCTCCCCCCCTATTGTGCTGCCGTGGGCCTCGAAGCCCATTAATTTGGAGCGGGCTGATTTAGCTAGCGAGGGAAGAGACGGGAGCGTTCCGGCGGTTCACCCGAGAAGTTGGCGGATATTTACTCCCGGCTCTTCATCTCCACCGCCCTCTCCTCACTGCACAGTGCAAACTGGAAAAAACCCCAACTCTTCCCCCGCCTTCGCCATTTCTGGCCTCAACGCCCAAGCTCAAGTCGAAGAAGCTGGAGAGGAGGCAATGGCGCTTCAGCGTGCTGACCCATCGCCGTTCATCCCCGAGCATCTGGAACATGTTGATGTTCCGAACCGAAGGTGCTATGTCAAAGCTGTGGCTCCGGTGCGGCCGCTGGCAAGAAACGAGATGCTCGCAATCGCAACCTTCAATCCTTTGCCTGGTAATGCTATGCACTTCCCAGCCATCAGGGCCGTCCTTAGAGATTTCTTGAGGCATGAGGTGCGTGTTCATTTTGAGGACATTCAACCAACTAGTTTGGGGCAGGCCCTGGTCAGGTTTACTCATGGGCATGTTAGAGATGTCTTGGTTGAAGACAGTCCCCATGTCTTTGATAATGTTACGGTTAGTTTTGTCAACCATGACCAAGGCAAAAATTGGAGAAGTGCGGAGTTCAATCATGAATGCTGGATCCTGCTGCTGGATTTTCCCTCGGACTAAATCTCAAAGCGTCACATTCATCACGCAGTCGGTGAGTTTGCGAAGGTACTCCTTTATCAGTTGGAGCCTAAATTCTAAGCTAGAATCTTAGTAAGGGCGAGAGTTCGGGATGTTCAGCAAGTTCCACAGTTCATTATTTATGAGGATCCTGATACTGTTGGTGGGGAATCATGGACGATTCAGTGTGAAGTCCTTAGGAGCAAGCCTCCGGGGTTCTTCCCTCCTCCTGCTGACCCTCTACCTGAAAACAACATCTTAGAACATGCCATGCCGTTTGATTTCTTCGGGCTCGGGCAACCAGTTGCTGAGGAGGATGAACAGCATCAAGGGAATGATCTTGGACAGAACCAACAGCAGAATATTGAGCACATTCAGGGGCAGCATCAGAACATGGCAGTTGATCAGATGGACCAGGGAAATGATTTTGAGGAAGTCA
>Ga0182004_10002902_pt1 | contig 13503 bp, 17 predicted proteins | sample Sormic07211540_1_FD_120479 | JGI IMG/M metagenome (GOLD analysis project Ga0182004, IMG submission 120479) | Endophyte microbial communities from Sorghum bicolor roots, Mead, Nebraska, USA - 072115-40_1 MetaG | ecosystem: Host-associated > Plants > Roots > Unclassified | place: USA: Nebraska...
ACCGGTTGGCCGAACCGGGACTAAAGGGTGGGCCTTTAGTCCCGGAAGGGCAGCACCGGCTCGGGAACCGGGGCAACAGGCCCTTCCCGACCGGTGCTAATGCCCGATCATGCAGCAGTGGTTGCTGACACGGGCGAGCCAATTTTCTCCTGCTCTGGCAAAGAAATTCTTATTGGGGTGAGCTAGGTTGTCAGGTACAGCAAGAGTTTATGAACCTACCAAACAGTTGTCCTTGCCCAATAAAGCAAGTTGAGAAAAACTTCAAGGAACTAAGCCGCCCCTAAATTAATGCAGGGAATGCTTCTACTCATGAGTAGTACACTCACTCTATCTCAAATTATAGGTTCTTTTGACTTTTTTTTGGTACATAGATTTTATGTTATGCTTACGCATACGTTATATTATATCTAGATGTATTGTACAATTGATGTATCAATGAATATCAATAGCAAATATAAGTCTACCCGTATCACTCTTAATTGGATTAACTAGATATAGTATATCAGCCGATGTGGACTAAAATCAACTTAGGAGACAAAATTTTATGATGCCAAATATTAAAGTTGGTGACTTTTTTATTTAATCACGTCTCCTATAGTTCTGACGCCTGAACAGTTTTGTCCTGGGCTTTCCATATAAAAAAGTTATGATTTGTTTATTATGATTTGTGCTAATACATTTGAACAATGGAATGGAGATATGATGGAGCATATCCCTTATTTAATATATCTAAAAACATTTAATGTCCCAAGTATTTTTTTAGTTCACAATTTGGAAAACCTTAGAAAAACTTTTTAAACACCGTTGACGTGGTATATACCAAAGTCCTAGCTCTAAATATGTTTTTTTAAACGAATCAGACAGGAGTGTAGAGAACGAAAGTAGGAGCCAACAGAACTGATTCATTGGCTAGCTGACCGTGCAGGGCGCCATAACTGACTCAGCTAGGTGATCGTGGTCACCGTATACATGTAGACGTGCTAGTTTATCTAAACATAGTCTTCACACACCCCCGCAGTCTGTTGCTTAGTATTTACAACGCAAAGACTGGATCTAAAAGCTTCAAATGTTGATGTAGGAAGACCCATAGTAAGCACGTCAGCATATTGTTCACCTGTTGGAACATGAAGAACTCGTATCTCGCCAGCCTAAACACGTTCTCTGACAAAGTGTATGTCGAGCTCAATATGTTTTGTGCGTTTGTGATGCACTAGATTGGCTGACATGTACACTGCCAAGATGTTGTCGAAGAACGCAAGGGTGGCTTTGTCGATGCTGCAGTAGAGTTCGCCGAGAAGTTGCCGGAGCCAAATGCATTCGGCTGCGGTGTTCGCCAGGGCGTGATATTCAACTTCCGCGCTTGAACGTGACACCGTGGGCTGTCGCTTCGATGACTAGGAGACAAGAGTGTCACCGAGGAAGACACAAAACCCGGAGGTCGATCGTCGTGTCTCAGGACAGCCCGCCCAGTCCGCGTCTGAGTACACGGTAATGTTGAAGTTGGATGAAGCGCGCAGGAGCAAGCCGTGCGACGTCGTGCCGCGGACGTAGCGAAGAATGCACTTGAGGAGCGCAAGATGAGGCTCGCACGGATCATGCATATGCAAACATACCTGCTGCACAGCGAAGGCAATGTCCGGGCGTGTCACAGTCAAGTACTGAAGTGCACCGGCCAGATGGCGGTAGCTTGTAGCATCTTCAATCTCCGCGCCGGTGGCATCGAGTTTGCCCTTAGCGTCGATAGGTGTTGCGGCCGCCTTGCACGAAGCCATGCCTGCACGTTCTAGGCGTAGCGTGCTTGAGAGAGGTAGAAGCCCTCCTTGGTGCGTCGCACGTCGATGCCGAGGAAGAATTTGAGATCACCCATGTCCTTGACAGCGAACTCAGCGTGGAGGTTGTTGACGATGTCCTGGATGAGTGCCATAGAGGAACCGGTGATGACGATGTCGTCCACATACAGAAGAAGGTAGACGATGTCGCTGCCACGGCAGAGCGTGAACAACAATGAGTCAGAGCGGGTTGAAGTGAAGCCGAGAGTTCGAATGAACGCAGCGAACCGCTCAAACCAGGCTCGGGGTGCTTGTCGAAGACCGTAGAGCGATCTGTCTAAAAGACAGACGGCGTTGGGTCGTGCAGCGTCGACAAACCCGGTGGGTTGCTGACAGAAGATCTGTTCCTTCAGATGCCTAGGGAGGAATGCGTTGGATACATCGAGTTGCTTCGTAGACCAGTTCCTTGATGCTGCGATTGCGAGCACAGTGCGGATGTGGCGGGCTTGACGACAGGGGTGAATGTCTCACCGAAGTCGACGCCCGCACGCTGTGTGAAGCCGTGGACCACCCACCTAGCCTTGTAGCGCTCGAGTGTTCCATCTGGTTTGAGTTTATGCCGAAACACCCATTTGTCGGTCACGATGTGCGCATTGGGTGGACGATCCACCAGTCGCCATGTTCGGTTTTTTTGAAGGGCTTCGAACTCGGTAGCCATGGCGGCATGCCAGTTGGGGTCTTTGAGAGCACCACGAACAGATTTAGGGATTGGTGAGGCAGTGCTAGAGATAGGTGGCGATGTCAGGGTCATGGCGTTGCGTGGATTTGGTTTGAAGGTCCCGACTCGGGATCGAGTGACCATATGGTGTCCCTGTCTTGCGGGTGGAGTTGGGTGTGTGTTTCGGGTGATGGTAAAGGAAATTCGGAAGGTGCTGATCTAGGTTCGGTGCTGGGTGTGGGGTGAGGCGTAGCAGAGGTAGTGGGCACATGTGAGGTGGAGGCGCGGTGTTGGCGGATGATGCACTAACTGATGAATCGGATTCAGAGGCGTGAGAGCCTGAATGATGACAGGCGAATCCGCTGAGTCCGGTACTGTAGCCAGTCTCGCTGTTGCCGGTGTAGTCTGAAATTGATCAGAAGAGAAGGGGAAGGTGGCTTCGTTGAACACAACATGCCTAGAGGTGATGACGCGTCGGTTGTTTAGATCAAGACACCTATAGCCACGATGATCTGCTGGGTATCCGAGGAGGGCGCAAGGAGCAGAACGTGCGCTTAGTTTGTGTGGGGTAGTGGCTGTTTGGTTGGGGTAGCATAGGCACCCAAACACGCGAAGCTGACTGAGATCAGGAGCACGGCCAAGCAGGCACTGATATGGTGTGATTGAGCCGCTGGATTGATAGGGTCGACGGTTAATGAGATGGGTGGCAGTGTTGAGAGCTTCTACCCAGAAGGTTCGGGGCATGCCTACATTGAGGAGAAGACTATGGACACAGTCGTTCAGCGTCCGAATAATGCGCTTGGCCTTTCCGTTTTGCGAGGATGTGTATGGACAGGAGAGGCGAAGCGTGGTGCCATGGGCAGCAAGATGTGTGCGCATGGCCAGGTTGTCGAATTCACGGCCGTTGTCAGTTTGAAGGGCAAGTGTATTGGCAACTGAAATTGAGTGTAGACATAGGCGTGAAAGGCAACAATACAAGAATGAACTTCTGATTTTGCTCGCAAAGGGAATGTCCATGCATAATGGGAATAATCATCTAGTAAAACTAGATAATATTTGAAAACGAAAAAACTAGACAACGGAGATGTCCATACATGGAAGAAGAAAAGGACAGCCGAACATGCTTGCCCAGCTGGCATGCGTCACAAGTGTTATTCTGGGACTTTGTAAACTGAAGATCAAGAACAGCCAAGGTCTTGTGGAAGTTGTGACACCCGGGATGGCCTAAGCGCTGGTGCCACAGATCCATGGTGGGTGCAGTGGTCACCAGAGCCTGAGGTGTGGTGGGCGTCAATGGGTACAACTCGCCATTGCTGTTACATCGGAGAATCTCCGCCCGCATGAGGAGATCCTTAACAGAGAAACCAAAGGGATCAAACTCGATAGAAATGTTATTATCGCGAGTAAGGGAGCGAACAGAGATTAGATTTTTAACGAGGTTTGGGGAAACCAGAATATTGTTGAGGTGGAGGGGTGAATTGGTTGTGGCAATGTGAGCACGCGCACGGTGAGTGGTCGGGAGCGATGCGCCATTGCCAATAGTGATTGGTGTGGGGGAATAGACTGGTTTAAGATGGGAGAGATTACCGGTGCTTGAGGACATATGTGACGAGGCCCTCGTGTCGAAGTACCATTCGGCACTCTGAGGTGGTTGAGCGCCGGAGTTCACCAGGGCGACGAGCATGGCCTGGTGATTCCAAACATCTGGAGGAGCGGAGCTGGAGGCGGCGCCGATGTGCTGGGTGTTGCTGGGCAGTCGAGGAGCGAAGTACGCCTGATTGGCCTGGGTTCCAGGCCGGGGACCGAGAACACCAGAGGCCGGGACACGGAATGGCATTTGCCATGCTTGCACCATGCCCGTCCATGGGTTCATTCCGATTGTCCAGGCCGGAGGGCGGGGGCATTGTTGTTGTACCCACAGCGTCCACGGCCACGCTTTTTGCCACCGCAATTGTTGTCATTGTTGCGAGGTGGTGCGCCTGAACCATGGGAGGAAGTCCGCGAGCCTGGGTTGTTGGAGCCGCCGTCACCCGCTGCTGGAGTGGTGGAACGAGGGGCGCTGCTGTTGCCGCCGCCGTTACTGGATCCGTTCGATCCGGATCTGCTGGAGGCCATGAGCGTGTGTTGCCCGGCGATCTTGTCGTGTTCAGCATCAAATTTTTCCTCCAGCAACATATATGAACGTGTAGAAAGGAAGGTATGGGGAGGTTGCTTGGAGGTAATCGCTGGCACAGCGTGACGATACTTGGAAGACAGGCCGCGAAGCATATTAAGCACTTGAGAGGTTTCACGAACCGGTTGACCGACGTCGCGCAGTGCGTCGGCAAGGCGCTTGAGCTTTCCGGTGTAGGTGGTGATGTCCATGTCGCCCTGGACGATGGACCGGAACTCCGCGTCAAGGTAGACGGCGTGATGGAGTTCGTTGTCACGGAACTGATCATGGATCGCGTTCCAGATGGTATGCGCCCACGCCCGCGGCGCACGCACAATCGCGCGGAGTCCTTGGAGATCGAGTTGTAGAGCCAGCCGATGATTCACTGATCGGCCATGACCCAATCGGGATCACGGCGGTTGGCGGTGGTGGGAACGTCGGTGAGATGAGCGGTGAGGCCTTACTTGCCAATGACGGCGTCGGAGAAGCACCGCCATTCGGCGTAGTTTGACTCTTGAAGATCTAGCTCGACCGGAACGTGATGACGAATGTTCACGGTTTGGAGGACAGTCGAGGGAGGAGGTGGTACGACGATCTCGGTGTAGGAGGCGCCGTCGATGGAGGAGGGAGAGGCGGCGTCGTCGACATCGCCATCGAACAGGGGGTTGAGGTCCATGACGGCGTAGGTTGGCTGTTGTGCAGCGGAAGAGGAGATGAGCGCCGGCAGTAGTGGCAGCGGGTTGAGGAGAAGGATGGAGACCTAAACTGCTCATACCATGTAGAGAACGAAAGTAGGAGCCAACAGAACTGATTCATTGGCTAGAACAGCTCATATACACAAGTTTACATGATTTATCTAAACATAGTCTTCAACAAGGAGAGCTAACGTTATAGTGGATATATAATAGAATAATTTATCTGGGATTGTTTTCCTATCCATGCACGATGCACACAGGAGGCGGGTGACGAACGGAAGAGGTGTAGAGCGGGGGGTGGGGGGGGGGGCTGCTAGAGTACGGCTGTTCTACAGGAGTCATCGCAGATGTTTCCCGCCTAAGGCCTTGTTAGTTCTCGAAAAAATTTCGGATTTTGGCACTATAGCATTTTTGTTTTTATTTGACAAATATTATCTAATCATGGATTAACTAGACTTAAAAGATTCATCTCATGATTTACAGGCAAACTGTGTAATTATTTTTTATTTTTGTCTATACCTAATGCTTCATGCATGTGCTCCAAGATTTGATGTGACGGGAAATCTTAAAAAAAATTTGGTTTTCGGGGTGAACTAAACAAGGCCTAAATTTCTGCTCCCATACTAAGGCCTTGTTTAGTTTTAAATTCTTTTTGCAAAATAGACACTATAGTATTTTTGTTTGTATTTAACAAATATTGTCTAATTATAGATTAACTAGACTCAAAAGATTCATCACGCAAATTACATGTAAATTGTGTAACTAGTTAAATTTTTATCTATATTTAATGCTCTATGCATGTGTCGTAAGATTCGATGTGATGTGGAATTTAAAAATTTTATAATTTATAAAATTTTTTGGAACTAAACAAGGCCTAACCAAAAAGTGTCATGAGAAAAGTGGAGACCAGGGCTCAACACATGTATAGCATCCAGGAGTGGACACAGCTCAACAGTCAACATGCAGCAGTGCGTGGAGGACTGTTTCATTGATTTGCGTGCGAAACTAATTAAAAGAAACTCATAACTACCAAACCGAGTATCTAAATAAAATTCTGATTGCACAATTATATTTCTTATAATAAATGCTTCAAAACAAGATTCCACATGAATATATTTAGATAAATTTTAGTTCTGAACATTAATTTTACAAAGATAGAACATTTTTTATTAGGCAGAAACAATGTTCTAGGTTCAGAGAATAATGTTCTACCTTTGTAAAACAATGTTCTCCTTTTTAAAAATAGTATTCTAGTTTTTAGGATAAAGAAATAGTATTAAATATACATAAAAATAAGAATATAACATAAACAAATAATATAAAATCTGGAGCACAATATAGGAAAAAAAATAAAAAACACCTAACAGAAAACAATTTAAAAGAACATCATGTTGTGTTGCCATGGCCCATGGACAACATTGCACATCCTTTGTTCCAGAAATTAATTAGCATAGGGCATGCATGCACAAACTAGAAAAAAATCATAACTACTAAACCAAATATTCAACTTAAATTCTGATTACATCATCATATTTTTTGCAATGAAACATTTAAAATAAGATCCCACATGAATATATTTATGTAAATTTTTATTAATGAACATTATCTTATTCTCAAAAGAGAAAACAAGAAATAGGTAAAGCTTCTAGTAATGTGTTCACATGGATAACTTGTTCCAACAGTACTGCTTTATTTCAGTGACCTATTCATTTGTGTTAAGCTTAACTCGTTCATTTGATTACTTAATGTTTTTTCTATACTGAGATGCCCAGATTATGTGTTCTCTATGGAGCGCAGTACCACCTACATTGATGTTCAGGTTCCTGAATGACAAGGCAACAACATCTACCGACTTTGACCGACTCCACTCTAGTCTTCATAATTTTCGGGTGTGTAAAAAGGTGAGCACTTTGACAGTAAACAAGGCTACTTTATACTTGGATGTGCTTGTTTTAAAATTAATTTCTCCCCTAAACTATCTGACAGCTTCCAGGAGAAGAAGCGGGTGCCACGTCCCCCTAAAATCCTATGACCGTTGGATTTTCCGTTTAACGTCCCAGATCTTTTGAATTGGATTTTACCGGAAGCGGCTCCTCCTGATTCTCTTTAAACTTTTTCTCAGCTTCTCTCTACCTTGTTTGGCTTCTCCTCCGAATCCGGTCAGCTAAATATAACAACTAGCTTCTGCTTCTCTTTCTCGACTCTTCTGCTTCCTGAATCCCGACTCTTCTCACCCCCGTCTGCTATCTCTCTCCGGCACTCTCCCGAGAAGGCGGATGCAGGCCGCCAGCCGCGGCGGCGCGGGACGAGCGCCCTCCCCCGACACAGCGGTGTGGAGCCGTCGCGGCGGCGCTAGGGCGAGCGCGCCCCCCGGCGGCGGCGCGGGGCGAGCGCCTCCCCTTCCCCGGCGCGGTGACGCAGCGGCGCCCCACAGGCGAGTGCGCCCTGGCCCCAGGTGCGGCCTCTCTCCCTTCCTTCTCCTCTCCTTACTTCATTGGCTCCGGAGTCGAGCGCAGCGCCGGCGTGCTCCCTAGCGGTGGCTGTCGCCGGCGACGGAACGGCGCGACCGGACCCTAGGTACGCCAACCCCTTCTCTTCTCTGCTTGTTGTAGCCGAGCACCCAGACCCTAACTTTCCTCAATCTCTTATATTTCTGTGCCTCCATTCACCCTCGGATTTTGTTTTGCTCATACTGTAGGTTTTGTATATTCATGCTTATTTATTCTACCCAAATCTGGAGATGGAGCTCAAGGCACAAGCACAGCCTAGGCCATATCAACGAGCGTCAGTAAGATTTTTGGCAACGGTAAATTCATCCTACAGGCATCATGTCAAATCAATTTTGAAATAATCATTACTCCGTTAAAAGAGCTATACATGTCGAGAAAAGCTTCCACTAAAGAATTTTTGAATAATTAGCATTGAATTGAAAATTTGATGTATTTGATTGCACATGGCAGCTACGTGACCATGTTCATAATGAAAATAGATGCCTCTTGTACGAAATGGTCTTACATTGTCTTGTTTATATGGCATCCTATATTGTGCTATTGAGTGTTTATGAATTCCTAACTGAAGCTAATACAATTTTTTAACTGCTAGCAAAATAGGTTTTTGCTAAGGATGTATTTACTAAAGTAAGCATTTTTTTGGCTCTTGCAGGGACTACAAAATTTGATGATGCTTGCATGCTACGATCTGCAGGATGAGCAAAGTCTGTAGTTGGCGCTTGTATTGCAGATTCAGGTCTCTGGACTTCTCCAATCAAGAGCAACAGGTCAGGGTATGTCCGATTTCACTTTTCCTCTGTGCTCACTTATGCAGCTAAATATTTGTACTGTAGGTTGTTTATAGATTATAAACATTACCATGCTACTTCACATTGATGAAGTTGTTTCCTTTTAGTTTTTTTCTATCTATGTTCTCCTTTTCCAATCATAGATGAGGATTTTGCCATCCCATAAATGATAATATGGTCATGATGCGTCATGCTCATAGTCTCATATGTGAGGTCTCAGGTTCTCATTCTATATGAAACAAATGATTGATGTGTCGTATGACTGCTCCTCCGTGAGGCTTCAGGCTCTCATTTTGTACATAGTTTACCTTTATGGCTTCCCTTATCAAATGACTGCCAATTTGATCGCGGCATATTTTTTCCTTGGCAATCTTCTATGGAGTCGGCATAAAGATTTGTTTTGTCCTACTACCGAATAAGAATATCATGAATTGTTTAAATTTAGTTTAGTAGTTGTTTTTACTAGTGAGGATTACTATATGTTCTAGAGCCTTCTTCCCCTGTCAGGGATACATATTCTCAGATCATTAGAGTATCAGGTTGTACAACTACCTCTCTACACTTCACAGAACTAAAGTCATTTTCAATTTTCTATGTTATTGATTCTTCAGATCCACACATAGATGACTCTTCAGATTCCTCTTTTCCTAGTGGGACAATTATTAGAAAAACGTGAATATGTCATTTTTCTCCCATACAGTGCATTTTTCCTAACCAGTATACAGAGAAGGTGTTCTCGTGTTGACTGCCTCGGTGGCCTATATAACTTAGGTAGCATTATTTATTATTCGTGTCAACTCTGTCTTTGAGAAGTTCATTTCTTTTACCGTGAGTCAATGTGACAATGCAGCATTTCAATGCAAATCACTGAGGCTTTATGTGCTAGGAAAGAAAGGATATGAGATGTCTGTTATGCTAAATTATCGGGATTGGTCTTGCTGATGTCATTTATTGTGAATTGCAAGGTCACTCCATACTTGGATAGCTTGGAGCCAGGAATTCTCAGCTAAAATGGTGTGTAATGCTTGAGTGAACTCCATGTCCTCTCCAAACCTATCACCAATGAGGGCTCCGGTGTGAGTGGTCTTCATCTATGGGACAGCAAATGAGGGGATTAAAATGGCGAGGACAATAGTGATGAGCGCCTAATTCACTTCAGATGTAAAGCACCAAATCTTCTTTAACCTAGAACATCGTTGCCCAAGCCTAGAATGCCTCCCCTGTCATCGAACATCTGGCTCAACTTCCGTTCAGCGCCTACTACATCCGCATTCGTGCCTCTGGTGAGCAGTCACATTTAATTTCATTGCCCTTCTACGATTTGGATATGTTTGTGTTTCATTTTCTTACGAATTATAGTTTGTTTGGTTGATGTTTGGTTTCAATCTCTTCGATCAAAGGTTTATGTGTATTTTCGATTATTGGACTCCCATTAGTGACTTCTCATTTTTGTCATCTTAATACTGATTTGGTTCAGGTGTTCCTGTTGTAAATGAGTAGAATTCTGCTTTTCTCAAGGTACTGATGCATCCTATAGTCGTTGTGCCCCCTTAATATCCACTGAATCCTAGGATTATCCATTTTGATATTTATTTGCAAGGGACAAAGTTTTATCATGACGACTGCATGCATCCAAGATGGTGTGGCTAGGGAATGAGGTAAGCACAAAACCATCTCCCTTATGCTAAATAAATTCCATCCTGAAATATCATTGCATTTCTTGGTATCCAGGAATCTTCATAGATCAGTTGGTGTAAAGAAAACAATCATTTTTGGCCTTCTGCTATTTTAGAGTTCTAAATATAGATGGATTCCTTTACTGCAATTCCATCTAAATTATCACTACAAATATGGCACTAAGATTCTAGGTATCCCAGTTATTTACAGTGGTGGCAGAGACGGAGATTGAGAGTGGGTATGTGCACTACCACATCGAGCAGTGGCAAACAGGAAACATCTGCTGAGGGAATCACAAGGGTTGTAGGTGGAATGAAGTACACAAAATGCTGACATCTCTATTTATGGGTAAGTTGGTTGCTCCTGCCTTGGATGTATGAATGCCTTCTTATAGTGAGACATGCAATCTATTTTAATATTATAGACACATATTTACATAAATAGGGGAATGAGCAAGCAAATTTCCAAACACCACTTTACTTTAAAAAAAGATTTCCTAGAATTTAAACTGCAGAGTTACTAGGCTGAAATTTTCCCAAATCATATTAACGTTTCATGTTCCTGTTTGTAAATACAAGAATTTAAACTAAACAATATAAGCCAGATGATATGTCTAGCAACTTTTTTGTGTATTCTTGCCTGCTACTGCTTCAGTCTAGCACCAAATAATAATATATTTTTTCACTCTAAGGTCGCATCTTACTATTCTAGCAAGGTACCACTTAGATACTATAGCATTGTAATTAGTGTTTTAATAAAAAAATGGATCTGTTGCTAGAAAACTTTTGTTGGTGACTGTTGGAAACGGTGGTGAATTTTAATAGTTTCAGTGTTACTGTTGTTGGTCACGGTTGTGGAAAAAGATGATGAATAATTTAATTCTGCTATTTTTTTATCATGATTCAAGTGAGGAACTCATAACATTACTCCCTCTATTCCCTTCAGGTTGTGGTTCATGACAGTGTACAATAATGGCATTGTTAAATGTGTTTACGAACATGACTTTTTTATAAAAAGAAATTGTTGACTACAGTAAATAATACCTAAAACTATGCTTTCATGACATTGGATTTGTTAAGGTTTTAAATAGTCTTGTTATGCGTTGGTTATTACAAACGCCACACATTTTACCTATATGTATTGCTTTCAAACCTCGTGTCCCATTTTTTCTATTTTTATAGAGTCATCCATCCTTTTTTACACTCTACAATAATTGCTGAAAAATAATGATGGGTGCTAACTATCCTAAAGTGACTAACAATGTCTCCATGTTCAGGCACATCGATGGCGTAAACATGAACAGACCAAAAATAGAAGCAACAATGTTCATGCTTGAAAGCCAAAGTAAAGATGTTGGTTCAACAGATAGTTGTGGGTAACTTATAATGTTTAGTTTTAAATCTAGGAAAACATCTTTAATGAGGGTTGTTAACTATATTTGTAGTTATGTTGACAAGTGCCTAGGTGAGATCATTTCCATTGCAAAATGCCAGAAATGGCACAACATGCTTGGAGGCGATCTTTTGTTTGCCCTTAAGGGCATATACCCTCACCCTCTTCACCATTAGATTCGCATTGAGAAGTGTGCAAATATACATCTCAATACAGATTCGCATTGAGATATTTACACCTCAATGCGAATTCAATAGTGGAGAGAGAGAGAGAGGGCACATGCCCTCAAGGGCACATTTAACTTTACCCAGCATGTTTGGCAGTAACGAAACAAGGATTTCTATGGTGGTCCTAACCAATTCTAACTTATGCAATTCAGTACTATCCATATTCAAAACATGAGGTATGGTTCAGAGTATTTGCCAAGAAATTCAGTATACAAACATAAATGTATCAAAAGCACTATATTTGACAACAGTAGCAATGTTGATTGGTCAGATCAAAGAGATGGTGTGTGGTGGCCCAAAAGAGTTATTTAGAGTTCACCAATTCAGTAATGACAAATAGTTGATCATACTTTTTCCATAACGTATGTATTATGTATGTTGGCACAAAAGCAAGCTTGTTCGCTTGGCAGAAAAGCCATGATAGAAAGTACTATTTTTGCTGATTTGTTATGAGAGAAAAATACTGATAAAATGACTTGAAAAATTCGGCAGATAAGCTCAAGCGAATGAGATATGTACATCCATTTTGCTATGCATCCAATAACGTGTCTAGATACATAGAAAAATAGATTAACCAAAAAAAGTTAGAGTGACTTATAATTTAAAATGGAGAGAGTACTACTTACATACATAGTTACAAACAGAAAAATATGTTAATAATATTCTTGAGAGAAATGTGTATTGAGATATCATATACCTTGCATTTGAATTCTAACTTCCACCCGATTCTAAGTTCTGTCCACATATCTCTTTGCATAGCGGCCAATAGCAATTAGTACTCAATTCATCCTCATTTATAATACGTTTGACTTTGTTGAAACCAAATTTGACCACTTATCTTATTTAAAAATTTATGCAAAATATTACTTTTTTGTCATGGCTTGATTTATTAATAAAAGTTCTTCGAGAATGACTTAAATTTTGCTATCTTTGCATAATCTTTTTGAATAAAACGAGTGATTAAATTTAGAGTCAAAAAACTCAAATGTGTTATAGTTTAGGATGGAGGGAGTATTTCAGTTTAAAGCTCAGTGCTCACCACGGAATAAGGCAGATACGAGGATGCGCAGCGCCAGAGACTGAGTATAAGGAGAAATCGACGTGGTGGGCGGCCGTATTGCACTGTGGCATCCGAAACCCTAACACGGGTGGCATGGAAGGGGTGGAATCCGGCAAAAATGATGCCCTAGATGCCAGCGCGGACGGCGGAGGACGGGGCTGCGGCTGACGCGGGAGGCGCTGAGAACAGTAGGCAAGAGCGAGACCGGGGGGGAGGGCGACCAGAAATCTTCCCGTCCGAACGTTTGGAGGGGAGACGTCGTCTGATGATTCCCGCGTTTGCCACGTAAATACGTTTCCTTTTTATTTTCTTTTGTTTTTTGTTTTTTGTTTTTTCTTTCCTTTTCTTTTCTTCTTATTTTCTTTCTTTCTACGTTTCTTTTCTTTTTCCCTTTTGAAAGGATCAAGATGCCCAAGAGGGGGGTGAATTGGGCTTCTCTAAAAATTTAAGCAACCTATAAGCTCCAATTCAACCCCTTGTGCCTAGTGTGACTTAGAGAGCTACCGGATAAAAAG
>Ga0182004_10002903_pt1 | contig 13502 bp, 12 predicted proteins | sample Sormic07211540_1_FD_120479 | JGI IMG/M metagenome (GOLD analysis project Ga0182004, IMG submission 120479) | Endophyte microbial communities from Sorghum bicolor roots, Mead, Nebraska, USA - 072115-40_1 MetaG | ecosystem: Host-associated > Plants > Roots > Unclassified | place: USA: Nebraska...
AAGATACCGCACGGGATACGACAGCTCAGCAAACTGGTAACCCTGGACTTCACCAATTGGATTTATCTTATCGAAGGTGACAACGACTATTTCCTGCCACTCGGCGAAGGAAGGTGGCCTGTCGTAGAGCCAGACATTGGAGCATTCGTCGCTAACCTTAGCAACCTCAAGGAGCTTTATCTAGGCAATGTCGACTTATTTGACAACGGGGCAGCATGGTGCAGTGCCTTTGCCAATTCCACTCCACAACTTCAGGTTCTCAGCCTACCAAATACCCACATCGATGCTCCAATTTGTGAATCATTGTCCAGCATTCGCTCACTGACCAAGATCAACCTAAACTATAACAAAGTGTATGGCCAAATTCCAGAGTCCTTTGCTGACCTACCTTCCCTCACTTTTCTTAAGCTTGCTTATAATCGCCTCGAAGGGCGGTTCCCGATGAGGATCTTCCAGAACAAAAACTTAACATCTATTGATGTTAGTTATAATTCCAAGATATCTGGTTTCCTTCCTAATTTCTCATCACATAGTATTATGAAGGAATTGCTTTTTAGCAACACTAACTTCTCTGGCCCCGTTCCGAGTTCAATAAGTAATCTCATATCCTTGAAGAAATTAGGTATTGCAGCAACTGACTTTCACCAAGAGCAACTTCCCACTTCAATTGGCGAGCTCAAATCATTAACATCATTACAAGTTTCTGGAGCTGGTATAGTAGGAGAAATACCATCTTGGGTTGCAAATTTGACTTATTTGGAAACTTTACAGTTCTCAAACTGTGGGTTATCTGGTCAAGTACCTTCCTTCATAGGTAACCTCAAGAACCTAATTACATTGAAATTGTATGCATGTAATTTTTCAGGTCAAGTTCCACCACATATATTTAATCTTACTCAATTAGGCATCATAAATTTTCATTCCAATAGTTTCATTGGTACCATCCAACTCAGCTCATTCTTCAAAATGCCCAACCTATTCAGATTGAATCTTTCAAACAACAAACTTTCTATAGTAGATGGAGAATACAATTCTTCATGGGCATCCATCCAAAACTTTGATACTCTATGTCTAGCATCCTGTAACATGTCCAAGCTCCCTAATTCCTTGAAGCACATGCATTACGTTGAAGTTCTTGACCTTTCAAACAATCACATCCATGGCCCTGTACCTCAGTGGGCATGGGATAATTGGATCAACTCACTCATCTTGATGAACATATCGCACAACCAATTTAGCAGTGGTATTGGATATGGCCCTACCATTTCTGCTAATATGTTTGTTATCGATATCAGTTATAACCTATTTGAAGGGCCCATACCTATACCAGGACCGCAGAACCAACTATTTGATTGCTCAAACAACCAATTTTCATCCATGCCATTCAATTTTGGTTCTTACTCAAGTAGTATTTCCCTACTCATGGCTCCTAGAAACAAGTTGTCTGGAGAAATTCCACAATCAATCTGTGAAGCAACAAGCCTTATGCTCCTTGATCTCTCCAATAATTATTTGATTGGCTCCATCCCTTCTTGTTTAATGGAGGATATGAGTCGCTTGAATGTATTAAATTTGAAAGGAAATCAACTTCAAGGAAGATTACCAAATAGCCCAAAGCAAGATTGTGCATTTGAGGCATTAGACTTTAGTGATAATCAGATTGAAGGACAATTACCTAGATCTCTAGCTGCTTGCAAAGACTTGGAGGTTTTTGATATCGGGAAGAATCTTATTAATGATACATTTCCATGTTGGATGAGTATGCTTCCTAAACTTCAAGTCCTTGTTCTAAAGTCCAACATGTTCATTGGAGATGTGGGGACATCTATTTTAGAAGATCGAAATAATTGTGAGTTTGGAAAACTTCGAATTATTGACTTGGCTTCAAATAATTTCTCTGGATTATTGCGGAACAAATGGTTTAAATCAATGGGATCCATGATGACTAAAGATGTCAATGAGACATTGGTCATGGAAAATCAATATGATCTACTTGGCCAAACATACCAGTTCACCACTGCCATCACATATAAAGGATCTGATATTAGTTTTTCTAAAATTTTGAGGACCATTGTCATCATTGATGTTTCTAATAATGCATTCTATGGCCCTATTCCTGAGTCAGTTGTGGACCTTCTTCTACTTGGTGGGCTGAATATGTCATGTAATTCCCTCATTGGACCGATACCATCTCAGCTTGGCATGCTACATCAACTTGAGTCACTAGACCTATCTTCAAATGAACTTTCTGGAGAGATCCCATGGGAGTTGGCATCATTAGATTTTCTTTCAATGTTGAATCTATCCTACAACCAGCTGCAGGGAAGAATACCTGAGTCTTCACACTTCTTGACATTCTCCGATCTCTCGTTTTTAGGAAACATTGGCCTATGTGGGTTTCAAGTGTCCAAAGCCTGTAACAACATGACACCAGATATGGTTCAACATCAGTCCAAGAAGGTATCAATAGACATTATACTATTCCTTTTTGTTGGATTGGGATTTGGTGTTGGATTCGCAATTGCAATTATCTTGACATGGGGAATCTCAGCGAGCTCATCCTTACCTTTACAATCCACATTGTTGAGGATAATGTTCCATCTCCAATAATATGTCCAACTACTTCACCTAATCAACCATGTCATCTCAAGGAGGATGAAGGTCACCTTCCCATTGTTCAAGAAGAGTCAGCTTCATTGTACAAATTCCTCTTCAGAACATATTTTCTTCAATTAGGGGTATGCACATTTTGGCCCTCATTTTAAATATGAATTATGCTCACCTTGATGTCTCTCTACCTAATTAATATGGAGAATCTGATGTTGTTCCAGGTAATAACCTAGCTTGCCATCCAATGGGGTTTCTAGACTACTGATTGATGTTTGATGATAAGGGTTATGTTCCATCCATTACTATGCTTGAAAAGTGATCAAATCGATAAATCCTCGGCCATATTGGAAGAGGGATTCTAGCGATGACATTTGGATTTAAGGTAAAAAATGTGTTACTTTAAATTCTTGAGTCTGTTCTAGTTCGTACTGATAGTTTTTTTTCATTCTAACAATTATTTGAAATGCTATCCAGAGCATGAACTTTTCCACTTTGGATGCATGGTATGTTTTCAACGGTAATGGTATTGTCTCTGAAGGTGGAATCTCCATGTTTAATGAGTGTGACTAGCTTCCATCATACATTGCTATGTCTGGAGATACTCCATACCATTGTCCATACTTATCATAGCTTTAGTCTTTTTACTTTGTTGTTTATGACAATTTTACTTGCCAATATGCCCGCCTTTATATAGTGCAAAGGTTGTTCAATAGAGGCTTGTATATGTACCAAACTTTTGTCTAACAAATGTGCCCCCCAATATTGTCTTTGCTGAACATTTAGACACAATTCAAGATTATGATTAGAGGCCATTCATCCCAAGAGTAAATGAGATATATGCATGTGTTTCATTTGGTCTGATGTTGGTTGAGCCCTGCCATATGCTTAAGGAAGGCAAAAATTGTGCTACTTATGTGTTTTATTTATGGGCTCAAATGAAACTTATAATAAATTAATTTTTAACTACTTTCTAACATGTGCTCTTATATATGAATGGGACCTAATGAGATGCAAAACGAGTTGAAGGATCATTGGTGAATTTTTCTCTTATGCGCGTGTTAGAGATAGAGTTTGAGTATGACTTGTATTGTATTCTTCTTATGACACAAGTCGTAACTTGGTTATATATAATGAAAGATCGCCCAATCTTAGGGGTGCAAGGTTTTTTTTCCTATTTTCTACATGATAACACGAGCCTAGGCCTCTCTCTGACTCCTCACACTACCCTAACTCTAGTGTCGTTATCTTTCCTTTGCTCATGTGTGCTCCTTCCACACCATATATAGTTCCCATGGTCATGACATCCACTCGCACAAACCCCATTCTCCTATGCGATCCACCTCCACTTTCATCTATTTTTAGATCCAAGAGTAGAAATCCACCAATTATTGTGCTCATCTATGTGCATCCATGCTCCCACACAATGGCGGAGCCAGAAGTTATACATAAGGGAGCCTACCAAAAAGATCAAATATGTAAACAAAATTGGTTAGGTTCCTCGTGATGACCATATAGCTCAATTCATCAACTTGACGTGGATACTCATATTTTATTATATATATTCTAGGATCAAAGACTTTTTTTCCAATGGTAGATGACAACTTAACAAAAAAGTGTCGGGGTGATTTCGTAAACCTCAAGATTTATGTCTCAGTCTTGCTAAGGTGCTTCATAGTGTTATCTAGTTGTATTTTGCATGCCTTTATTATCTAGGGAATATTAATAGGTGTATATAACAAGAACTTTATTATATTCTATCCCTTAGTATAAACAAAAATACTAAATTTATACTTGTAAAAAAAATTCTCGTGATATGTTAGAGGGGGCATGGCCCTTGCCAACCCTCCTTGCCTCCGCCACTGCTCCCACGCACGCTACTATAGATGGCCCAATCCATCCCTATGATATGACACCCCTTCGATACCCTTTGCGCGTGCGTGATTCCTCAGTCTTGGCAGGATGTCTTCCTCATCCTCTACATCCAGTGCTACATCTTAGCTCAATAGCATTTCCATGGCCAGCGAGATTCACCTTGTTCACCAAACCACTTGTGTCCATCACTCTATAATCTAATAAATCACAATGTTGCCAAATGGTTCACTTTTCTTATGTCCATGTGTGCTAATTTTTGACTGCTCAAGCACATCAATGGCACCACAACACCATTGCCAACCAACCCCTTTTGGGAGATGAACAATCACAACGTGCAAAGTTAGCTCTATGGCTTTGTCACCCCCGACATCCATGATCCTACTATGGAGCCGAATGAGAACTACTTATCAGGTTATCATGGATCCTCTATTGTCCTGATCTGTTATGTTAGATGGTATGGCACAGAGCGCTTTGGGTAGGCATAAAGCTCTTACACGATCATGCTTTATGCCGGTAGATTACATGTTTGCTAATTTTAGGGGGTGTTTGGTTGGGAGTGTTAAAATTTATCAGGTATTATTTTTGTTTTATTTGACAATCAGTGTTCAATAATAGACTAATTAGGCTCAAAAGATCCGTCTCCCAAATTATTCTCTAGTTATGTTTTAGTTTCGTAAATAGTCTATATTACTACTTCATACATGTGTCCAAACATTTGATATGATGACTTGATGGGTGAAAAAAAAATCAGCCCCTAACCAAACAGGGCCTTACTCTCTTTCAAGTTTCTGCAGCCTAACCTCACCGTGATAAGCATCTGTGTTCCTGCTAGTTTCACTGCAGTTGATGACATGCCAGAATTTTCTTCCTTTGATGACATTCGGCGACATCGCTGCAATAGGTGCAGTGTAGTCGCGCGCGCGGATGTGAACCATAGTTACTATGGAACTTGTTGCAGAGATTGTAGTGGGTGTTATAATGTGCTTGCTTTGCTAATTGCTCCATATTAGTTGTCAGTTCTGCAAACATGAAAAAAGAAAGAAAGAGAAGAAGTCATTTCTGTTGCCATGAGCCAGCGCCCAGCGGTGCATACGTTTGAGGCCTTGTTTAGTTCCTAAAAAAGTTTACAAAAATTTTCAGATTTTTCGTCATATCGAATCTTTAGACGTATACATAAAGTATTAAATATAAGCGAAAATAAAAAACTAATTGCACAGTTTGGTCGAATTTGACGAGACGAATCTTTTGAGACTAGTTAGTCATTGGACAATATTTGTCAAATACAAACGAAAGTGCTACAATGTCGATTTCCCAAAAATTTTTTGGAACTAAACAAGGCCTGAAACATTGTTCTGCTAATGTATATGACCTTGCTTAGTTCTAAAAAAAGTTGCAAATTTTTTCAGAATCCCCATTATATCGAGTCTTGCGGCACATATATGAAGCACTAAATATAGATAAAAGAAACAACTAAAAGAAACAACTTATTACACAGTTTACCTGTAATTTGCGAGACGAATAACTAAACAAGGCCCATGGTTGAATCTAGCTGCAGTTTTGGTCTGTTTCTGTATTGCATCCGATGATAAGGGTCTTTCCATCTTAAAAACTTTTCGTCCCAACACATCAAATGTTTAAACATATATAAGTATTAAATATATTTAAAAAATAACTAATTATATATTCTGTATATATTTTACAGGATCAATATTTTAAATCTAATTAGTCTATAATTAAACACTAATTATTATAGTTATAAATGTGCTATAATAACTAGAAACTTTTCTTTTTTTTGAACTAAACAAGGCTGAAATTGCTTAGGCAGCCAATATGTAGAAATCAGAATTTTGTCCTTGCCTATCCGTTCGAATGGATTTCCCAATGGTGGCCCAGTAGGATCATCATTGTAATAACCTATGAAAACCTGGGACGGGCCGGGGCTTTAGGTTTTAGATGAGTAGATCATGTATAACTATAGATTTATTAAAATTCAACAAGCATAAACGTAAATAAGTCTATAACTAAGTAATACATGATCCAATAAGTATGTACCTTTTACTATAACTCAAGTATAGAATAATTAGCCCACCATATAAATTTTATCATAATTGGACCATAGTAACTGTATTTATAATTAGTCTAATTAATTACAGAAAAGAATAGATCTAAAGCTGCATCAAAAAATTATACTAAAACATACTATATTATACATTCAATGTGTAGATCTACTCATCTTTTAAGTCCAACAAAATTGAGTTTTCTATTTTATGATTTTTATGTGTTTTACTGTGTTTTTTTTAAAAAACTCAACGAAAATAAATAAAAATAAAAAGACAAAACTGCTTTTAAAACCAGATCATAGATATAATGTGTACAGTTTTAAAAATTATGAGATATATTTTATCCGATTTTAGATTCTAGGGACGAAAAAATCAGACTTTTTAAAAGTTGAGGGACACTAAAATCAGAACTTTGTCCTTGCCTATCCGTTCGAATGGATCTCCCAATGGTGGCCCAGTAGGATCATCATTACTAAGGAACCTATGAAAACCTGGGCCGGGCCGGGCCGGGGCTTTAGGTGGGCTCTAGGTACGCCTCCTCCCCTGTCACTGCCACAAAGCCCCGAACAATTCCATCGACTCTCTCCCGACCCTGTCACCGCCGCCGCCAGAGTCTCCCGCCGCCGCGCAGGGTTTAGGGTTCAGCAGCGGCGGCACCAGCTTCTCTCCTCAAGAGAGTCGCGGCCACCGCCGAAGAGACGAGCTGTCGGCGATGTCGTCTATCGCATCGCAGCTAAAGGCCATCAAGTCGGCGCTCGGCGCCGCGCCGGAGCCGGCCCGGCGGCCCGTCACTCGGCCGTCTGTGCTCTTCGACGCCAAGGAGGCCGCCGACATCGACCTCCGTGCGATCCTTCCCATCGCGCTCTCTGGTGCGTACCGCTAGCCACCGACCTGATTGGTTCTAGCTTGCTGTTGCTTTGTTTTGTTCTGCTCTTCTAGAGTAGCCAGCATTTCATGAAGGACAGCTTTTGGTGGCATTTTCCGCTAATCCGAGCGTTCTAGAATTTTGTTTGGTTATTATATTTGAGCTCCCATAATACTCCAATCAGCTTTCTCTGAATTCCCTCTGGAGTTTAGCTGCTATTTGCAGGTACACCCCAGCCTATTACAGAGTACACCTAGATGTTTATGCTTTTGCAGTTATTCTTGTGATTTTCTGAGACTTTACTAATAACTCAAATCGAACGAAGTTTTGAAAAGCAAGACCAATTTAGTTTTGCATACGTGGTACTTCAATCAAAAGGCTTCTCTTCCTCTACAGTATCTGAATCAAATTGCTTTTCAGGGTTGGAGCACCTTACCAGCATCGACGAGAGATTTGCAAGATACAGCAACACTCTGTTCAGGGAGACTAGCCTTGAGGTGAACCGCGAACAGCTGACTCCCAAGGAGAACGACAACCTCAACAAGTCCATCTCCACCTACCTTCGCCTTCTAGCTGGCTATTTGCATCTTCCCTCTGCCCTCAAGACCCTTGAATATCTTATCCGCCGATACCTGTATGAACTTAGCTCAGCTACTTTTGACGATGCCTCCTATGAGCTCTACCTTATTGTCTTGTTTCTGGTGGAAACCTTCATGTAGGGTGCATGTATACAATTCAGATGAGTTGCTGCTGAGTGCACTGCCGTACCATGATACACATGCGTTTGTCCGGATCGTGCAGCTGGTCAACTTAGGGTGAGTGTGGCTCTCTGGTCTGGATTGATACTTATTTTCTCCATTTTGTCTTCACTATTAACTTGTGTTAATGACGTGTTTTCAGGAATAGTAAGTGGGCATTTCTTGGTGGCGTCAAGTCCTCAGGTGCGCCACCACCCAGGGGTGTCCTAGTGCAGCAGTGCATCCGTGATAAGGCTGTTCTGGAGACCCTCTGCAGCTATGTAAGGCTGAAACTAATAACCTTTTAACGGTAGGATTCTCATTGTCATGATTTTGGATCTTTTTTGTTGATAATTCATTTTTTACTTCCAGGTTACACCAACAAAGGAATTCAGTCACTCCAGGACGGTCGTCTGCTTTTGCACTGCTGTGATTGTTGAGTGCTTGGGTGCTGTCCCTAAGCTTGACACAGATGTAGTGCAGAGGGTGTTGGGATTTGTGTTTGACTCTCTTAATCCTGCATTGACGCGAGACCAGGAATACAAGGTTACCTCAAATGATTTGTTACTCTTTTTGCCCCTTTTCAATGATTGAATTTTTGACCTTATGTTTTCCTTTTCTTCCTCTTTTAATCTGCAACCCGCAACTGGATAGTGCGTGTACACTATTTCGTATCCCTCTCATGAACCTTTTATTGTGCTATCTGGATTTACTTACAGTTAACGAACTATTGACATCCTGCTTTCTGAGCATAGTTATAACTACAGTTATGTTGGATCTTTATGACCAGGCTGGCGCTCTTATGATTGTTGGAGTACTTGGAACCCGGGCGACTCTAGCGTCTAAACTTGTCCAAAATTTGATTTTCTTTGTTGCAAGGAGTGCACAACATGATGCATCCGAGTCAGTTGACTTGCCATGGCTTCGTGTCTCAGTGATGGCTCTTATAAGTCTTGTTCAGGTTTGGATTCAACTTCTTGTCATACATATCCTTAGGAAGTTCGCTATGTAAATATATTGAACTCAATATAGGTGATGCTGAGCTAGTAGTATTGATAAATGTCTGCTAATTTTACAGTCCCAATCTGTCCATGATTTCCCTAAGAAGCCATTGATGATTTTGAAAGAGATCAGGTTTACCGTTGTTTTCCCAGCATATACATTATATATTTGCTCCTTTTCTTTTTCTCTTTCTGGTGTTGAAGTATTCCTATGGTAAACTTTTTTTCAGGGATTTTTCTGGTATACTTTCTGTGTTATCCAGTGAATACAACATTGAGAGATTCATTAGGCTTTATGTTGAATCATTAATTGACTACAGGTGATTTTTTGCTTATCTGATGCGATTATATTTGCATATTTCTCCCTGGCTTTGTATGAATATTTATAACTCTTAACATGTGAACAGTATTTCCGATGGTTCCTGTCACACACACCTGATTGAGACTATTGAGACTCTGCCGGTGAAGAATTTTATTGAAAGTATCGTGTGCAAGGTTCTTAGAAACTGTATCAAGGTATCTCAGGCCACAGGAAACCCAGATATCAATCACACAGGTAGCTGGAACAGCTGCTTCAATTCCATTTTAAAGTTACCAAATAATTTTCCTTTCTTTTTTGTGCATACATTTTTTTAAGCATATCATGGTTTTCTGTACTGTATGTACTGTGTAGTATTTCATAGATATTGTTTCATCTATTTTCCAGAATTATGGGCCAAGAAAATTTTTAGCGCAATTGAAAGAAAATATCCCCTGGAGCTACGTGATGCTATTCGTAAATTTCTTGAGGTACAAGATGACACACATTCCACTTATGGAACTTGTCTGTTCTTATTGCTGCTGTTTGACCCTTCTTTCTCCCTGTTCTCAGAACTCTGAAATTAATTCATCGGGAGGGGATTCTATGTCTGAGGTTTTTGGCATAGTGTTTGATGAAAGCAAGAACTTGCCAACTGAAATATCCGACTCGAACATTTGGTTCAGTCTGGATCATCCAAAGGTACATATGATATGAAACTTGGTGTAGAATTTTAATCTCCGTGGAAACTCTGGTGAATTTTATCTTAATGCCTCTAGAATGATTTCTTGCCATTCAAATCATATTTTGGATCATGTGTTTTCTAGTCTTTGATGCAGTGCAATTTTATATATGATGCAGGCTGCGGTTCGTCAATCTGCTCTCTCAAAAGTTGCTACATCTGGCATCTTCAATAACAGTACTCTAAATCCACAGGTAACAAAATTTTCTCTCTCGAAATGTTTGCTTTTATATGTTCATTGTTGCATTGAAGCTTTCCTCAGATGATGATCTACTGGCTTATGTTTCTAATTCTGAGTTCGTGCAGAAGTTTATCAATATGCAAGATGCTATATTACGCAGTCTGTATGACGATGATCTAAGTGTTGTCCAAGCTGCTTTATCCATAGAAGGACTAGCTGCTGTGGCCAATCCTGATAGCCTGTTAAAAGCATATGATGGTATGCTCACCAAATGCATTAAAATCATTAACAAAGGTGGGTATTCTTCAATGTCTGCTTGTTTTTTGGCCCAATTGAGTGAGTTTTTTTTTTAATTTATTTCTAGGGAAGAGGTCTGCAGAGTTATTTATATTGCCTTCTACCTTTTTCTATCCATTTACATGAGAGCTAGTGTATAGTGCATTTTAAATATGAAGCACAGGTAAAAACTAATTTATTCATGAAGGCTTTTAAATAATAGAGATCAGCATTGACAGAAAGTGCATCCATTGATGTCTTCTAGCCTGGACCACCAAACCAGATGTTTTATGCCACTTCTTTTGCAGCATATTCGTTGTAGCTAAGGTTCATTAGGTTGTACGTTGGTTTAATATTTCTATGTTTGCCCTTGTTCTGAACCCTTATCTGTGATTTGATCTGAAATATCCTATGGTATGGACGTACGGTGATATACCACATTGGAAAGTATTTTTTTAATCACGGCGATATGAATTTTGTTTATGATTCTCCAGGTGGTTCAAAAGCATCAAAAGCTTCTGATGTTGCTGTTTCTTGCTTGGAAAAGCTGATAATGGAATACCAACCGCATCATTTGGAATATGCCAAGGATATAGCTACATTAGTGTTTCCTCTCCTTATTGTTCACCCAAAGGTTACCTAGTTATGTTCCATTACTCTATCTACCCTTTTGTACTGTCCTGTGGTTATTCTAACTTTCAGTTTGAAATGGAACACAGACCCTTAGAGTGAACTTAAAGGCCTTGGAGCTAGTTAAGAAAATACAGTGGGAGTTCTACACGAGTAGTTCTCTCATATATGATGGGGTCAATTTGGATAAAATGAAGGTGAGGTTTCTTACTGGCCAGACTAATTGTGCCTCTCTCTATGCTGTGTTGATCTTTAGTGTAAGCCTATTACATAATGCCCATATCTTGAACCCTTAGATGACAGGTCCACATATATGGTTAGATATGTGAGGCTGTGTTTTTTGTGATTGAAATGTCTATTTTCTTGATGTTTCGTTCTATATGATCATATCTTGTTCTGTTTATTTGTATGTAATTCTTCTACCCATTATGCTGTTACAGAACATGAGTGCAGACTCCATTGCTTCTATTAACATGAAGAACATCAAAGCTTTTGCTGAAACTTTCCTTGCTGACCCAAATAAGCATGTGAAGTGGTTGGCTAACTCTGGAAGTGGAAGTAGATTTTCTAAAACTTTGTTTCTACTCATAGTATTGCAAGCAATTGTTTCCACAGAAGGTATGCCCATCTTTGCTGTTCACTTTGCTATACCATTCTGGTATAACTTTTGATGGTTGCAATAACAATTCTGTTCTAATTATTATCTATTATTATGTGCTAGTGAGAATGCTGTATTTACTCCTTGAAATCCTTAACAATTGTCAATTCTTTCTCTTGTTATAACACCTGTCATCTAGTAGTTCTTACCTTCCTTGTGCTTGTATTCTAAAAAAACATCTCTTTAATGATATATAAATGCTATAACAGATTCCTGAGATCCTGATATGTTGCCTTCTGTGCTAAGACAACCGTATAGGCTGACTTTACTTGTTCCTTTTCAGTTTTGGACAAGCAGGTGAATCTTTGTCATGCTTGTTTACCATTCCTGAAGGATGAATGGCATAACATACAGCCCAAAGATAGTGGTGTTGGTGATGAGGTATTTATTCTTTACTTTACCATTCAATGTTGAATGATATGCCAAATTGTAAGGCCTTAAACTTTACTTTTTGTTTGCTTTGCAGATCAGCATTGACAACCTTGAGATGTGCAGTTTAGAATTGGTGAAGCATTTTTTCAACAGAGACACAGATGCATTGAATGTTAGAATCCTTGTTTGTATATTTTGGGGTATCCTAAGGGTGCAGTCCTCCTGTTTTAAGCAGAATCCTGTGGTATGTATTTGTCAAACAATAGCAGCTTCACCTATTGTTCTCATTTACCTTCCGAGAATATGTCATGATGTTTGCTATATTTCTGTTATATATATATCCAGGTTGGTGGTGGTGGAAACACAATACTGGATGATTTGTTTCTCTTCTTCATTGTATCACCTTCCAAACATATCTTCCAGAAGCACCTGCAGTATCTTGTTGTTAATTGCATTGGAGCACCTTTTCAATTTATTTCGAAGTACTTTCTGGATGAAGGTTTGCTACATTGTTCTCCCCCTTAAGCAAAGCTAACAACTCTACCAGACTAAGCATGTGGTAGATGAGTATTTTCATTCTTAGTGTTGTGCTTTTGTCTAAACATGATATTTTATACTTTGACTTTGTTTTTAGGGGCATAGTTTTCTATTCTTTTGCAGTCAACCAACCTATAATATGTTCTTAATAATTGTTCTATCAGGATGTGATTTCTCCTTTTTGGGCAATTATTAGTGACACCAATGGTTTCCAGTGTTCCACATCCCAACAGCAAATAGTGTGTGTTTAGTTTTTTCAAAAGATGACAATATTGCAATTATTGTATGGATTGTCAGTATCCTTAATGAACTAGACTCGGTTAACCCATAACCAGTTGAGGGATATCTTTTTCACACTATTCCTGTTTTGATGCTTCTATTTCCTAGATGATCTAGTGTTTCCAAAAATGATCATATGGCACCCAGTGTATAAAGGTAGCCTCACTAATCAATCAATAATATTTAGAAAGGGCTTTGCTCACCAATCCGGCATCAATCAGAACCTCAAGTTACAAGGGAGAACCCTGGCAACCTGAGGCTGATCAGGCCTTATCTTGCCCTCACTATTTCGTCTGCATACCACATGTCCACATTGCATGTACTGGTTCTTTTTGGTTTTATTTACTAGTAAAAATTAAGGATTGAACTTCTGCAAGTGCACAC
>Ga0182004_10002904_pt1 | contig 13500 bp, 9 predicted proteins | sample Sormic07211540_1_FD_120479 | JGI IMG/M metagenome (GOLD analysis project Ga0182004, IMG submission 120479) | Endophyte microbial communities from Sorghum bicolor roots, Mead, Nebraska, USA - 072115-40_1 MetaG | ecosystem: Host-associated > Plants > Roots > Unclassified | place: USA: Nebraska...
GATTCTCAACTAAACTGTGTAATTAGTTTATTTTTTTATCTACATTTAATGTTCCATGCATGTGTCCAAAGATTCGATGGGATGGATGAAAATTTTTTTGGTGGGGAACTAAACAGGGCCTTAGGGAACTGTTGGAGGAGAGCGCTTAGTTTCTTTTTGCATGCTTCTCAAACTAGTTTCTTTTGTGTTTTTCTAAAGTTTGGCGGCTCTTACACAATTATGTACTCCATCCATCCTAAATTATATAGTTATTTTAAAAATTTTAAAGAGTCAAAACATTTTAAGTTTGACCAAATATATATGGTAAGATAATAGCACTTATAGTGCCAACTAAGTATCATTAGATTTTTTATTAATTATATTTTCAACACAATATACCTATTTGATGTAAAAATTCTTTGTAATTCTTTCTGTAATTTAAGTCAAACTTAGGACACTTTGACTTTCTAAAATTCTTATAATTTAGAATGGAGGAAGTATATATTACCAAAAATTAGGAGGTAAAAAATTGGATTTGAAGTCCACGACAAAGGCGTGATAAAAATAGCTCCGAGCTAAAGTTTCAATAAAACACATGTAAGACACACACCGAAAAAGGGTAGTTAATTAAGATGGAGGTGAAATTATCCTTGTGAACAGAATATATAACTGGAAGCTAGCCAAAACTATCGCAATCGAGCATTTCTTAAAACTCACTTGTCAAATCTTGTGATTTGGCAAGTTGTTAAACACATATGATAAATGAGATTTTCTTCTGTCTCCAACAGTTTGCCAATTAGGCTTGATAAACTTAAAAAGAAAACCCACAACCAACAACCAAATCAAATAATTTGCTGGATAGCAAGTTGACAAATATGGATGCGCGGTGCTGCTAGATGGCAAGTTGCCAAAAAATGGCAACCCATTTACCAAACTGTTGGAGTAACAATTTTCTAGTTTTGTCAAATAAACAAGAAATAATAAGTTGATTTAGGAAACGGTTGGAGATGCGCAGTACGCAAGGAATCTAAAGGCCTCTTTTTATAAATTTAACTAATATATAATTATTAGTGCGCACGTTGTTTTGTTTTACACGCCTTGTTTAGATGCGAAAAGATTTTGGATTTTGCTACTGTATCATTTTCGTTTGTTTGTGATAAATATTGTCTAATTATAGACTAACTAGGATCAAAAGATTCATCTCGCGATTTACAGTTAAACTGTGCAATTAGTTTTTATTTTCGTCTATATCTAATGTTTCATGCATGTGCTGAAAGATTCGATGTGACGAGGAATTTTGAAAACTTTTTGATTTTTGGGTGCACCACAGTTAACATCAATTTCAGGCTGGTTGGAGGCAGCGACACACACCTGTCGTCTCGTGTTACTCACTCACCCATCATGAAGCATGGTCGGCGCCCAGCGGCCGGAGTAGCTAGCTGCCGTCTTTTGGAAGCAACGACTGGCTGACTTGACTGACTGATTTGTACGCACTTTTCTGGCGGCAGCAACGCCGTACCGATCTTTAGGTCTTGTTTAGATATGAAAATATTTTGGATTTCGTTACTGTAGCATTTTCGTTTGTTTATGGTAAATATTGTTTAATTATAGACTAACTAGGATCAAAAGATTCGTCTCGCGATTTACAGACAAACTGTGTAATTAGTTTTTGTTTTCGTTTATATTTAATGTTTCATGCATGTGCCGCAAGATTTGATATGACAGAAAATCTTGAAAACTTTTTGGTTTCCAGGGTGAACTAAACAAGGCCTTAATTTGGTCTCGTTTAGTTATTAGCCTAAAATCTAAAAACTTTTCAAGATTAAATTTTCGTCACATCGAATCTTATTTCACATTAAATATAAATAAAAAATAATTAATTATGTAATTTATTTGTAATTTATGAGCAGAATCTTTCTTTAATTAGGAATAAAAGCATTATGGCCTTCACATTCGCAAGTGAATGCTTATAGCCCAACAAAACCAAGCAGTACTTAGACCAAAGCCCCGAATACTGAGTTCCAAACCCAGACAACACGCTGCTCAGCATTACAGAGAGCCTATTGCTCCAAACAAATCGAACACTAAAAGAGTTCTAAGCCTTGACTACATTTATATATATATATAGCCTAGTTAATTAGTCTATGTTAAACAATAATTATTAAATATAAATAAAAGTATTACGATGTTAAAATTTAAAAGAATTTTAGATCTAAATAAGACTTTTGTTTGATTGTTTGACCCTTTTTTTTTTGTTGGCTGCAAAGGACGACAACGTGTGAAGAAGATCTCCTTACGCGGCGCCGGCCGGCGCGTGGATTAATTAATTGTCAGGTCGTCCGGACAGTGGAGACACACACACACACACATGGTTCATGCCAAAATAATGGCTTTTGTGACTTGTGAGCGGAGTGCAGAGGCGTCACTCAAAGAGCTGCTGCATGCATGCGTCGTCGCAGGATCTCGACGGCCACTTATCACCGAGTGATCCCAGCCGTGTCGGCCTACCAGCTGAGCTGACCACCCAGCTATCTAGCTAGGATTGTGCTCCGTTTCGCCACCCAGCTACATATCTAGGATTGTGCTCCTTACACGTGGTGCCGAATATTCACCCTTTTTATACGACGTCGTTTTTGCTCTCGAGAAGTCAAATGAACCTAATTTTAACCGAATAGATTAAATCAAATAATTTTATATTACATAATGTAGATAGGTTGTTGAATCTATTTTTGTAATAAATTTATTTAGAAATATAATGTTGTTAATATTTTTTAAAAACTTAGTTAAGCCTGAAAACAATTGTCTCACAAGAATCTCACAGTGATACTTAAGTATAGAAGAAGCGAGTATAGCTAAATACTCCCGAAATAATGAATGTTGGGACTAATCACGGATACCAATGTTATAGATAAAAGACCAAATTGCCCTTAATGTGAATAAGAGAGATATAGATATAGGTGTATATTGGGAAAAAGAGAATGTATCTTGGGAAAGAAAAAAAAAGTATATTAGAATGCTATAAGGGGAGTTATTTTGGGATAGAATTTGAATGTTATAAGATCATCTATTTTAGGGTGGAGGGAGTACTTCGTGACCTCCTATAGAATAACTTAAGTTTCCTTAGCTATAGGCCTACTTCAATATGGTGCAACAACCCTGTTTATATTACAACTGAAGTTGTTATAGAAAATATTTAGTAGAATAACTTCTTTTTTTTGTTAAAAATAGTGAAATGATTGCAAACCCTTGGCCAAGATAAGGCTGCTGGCCTCCTGGGCCTTGGCCAAGCTATGGCTCATTGCCTATTAAGGGTTTAGGGTTTTGGGTCATCTGTTCTCCACCATCTATTTCTCCTCACCTCATCCCTTCATCGAACCACAATAAGTTTCTCCTCGGTGCTCATCTTGCAGCCCCACACACCTTCCGCTCATGACTCTGCCCATCGCGCCCCAACGACTCCACCCTAGCTCGTCTTCCCACACCACGTCGCAACAATTTCACCCTGCCCCCATTAATATGCCCCGACCTAATTACTCTTGCACCATGCCATGCACCCATGACTTCTTGTCCACATGCCTTGCCTGTCTTGGCATCTTAGTACGCCATGCCTCGATATATGGAGAAGGGGCAGTATGGGGACAACCCATGCGTCTAGATGGAAGAGCCCGACAAAGCCACTTTTTTCAGCTTCATTGGACATTGGGCACTTTTGAGACCACGGTTTTCGGATATTCACATTAGAACTGGCCATTTCTTCACCCGTTCGGTAAACAACCACATAGAGCAGCTCCAAGAGACCAAACATAGGTGCTCTTATTCTATGATCACTTTGAGATACCATATCGACTATACTAATTTACAAGATTACTACAAAGTTCTCATAAGTGATTTGCTATGACACTATAGTAAATATCATCATAAGTTATAGTAACATATGTAAATGGGCCTCTACCTGAGTTGGTTAGATGGTTCCAGTAGCACTTCTCAAGTCCTTTGTTCAACTCACGAGCAAATTTTAGGCGAGTTGAATATACTAGGGAGCTCTGCAAGTCTTCATTAAAAAAAATGTTATGGTAACAAATGTATTTAAATACAACACCTTCACATATTAACCTGACCTAAAATTGCATTCTTTTTTGGGATAGAAAGATTATTTTATAGAAAAATTAATAAACCACAGTTGATATTGTAAATGTAAATACTTTTAAACTTTTATATAGATTTTGTCAAATTTGAGTTAGAACAAATCTAAAGATAGTCTACTATTTTTTTTCTTTTGGTGGGGCTTGCATGTAGTGTTTATTTATTTATTTCATTTTATTATTCTTCATGGTTCTGCTATACGTGATCAGGACCGAGAAAATTCGACGACAGAAGAATATAATTAGGTGGACAGTGATCTGCAAATAATAGTATTCAAATAGACCAGCTCGATCGCGATCGCTCGACTCCAAAGTTTTTTCGTTTTTCTACACGATTGACGAATCAGCCGCACGATCAAATTTCGAATGCCACCTTTTTTGTCTGCAACTTTGTGTACCCGTAACGAAAATTCAGCAACGAGAGGAATATAATTACTTTTTTTCATTTAATTATTTTCTCGCCTTTTGTCCCCTCGACCCTCGTCGTTTGAGTTGGAACCGGCCGGCCGGCCGTTTTAATTAATTTCCTACGTAAATATGCTTTGGTGTGTCAAACTAGCTTGTGCGTGCATATATGTTTTTAGGTAATGACAAGTGACATGTCATCCATGGATGGAAAATGAAACGGTACCACAGTATCACTACGACGACTACGTACATTGACTAGATGAAATTGCCTCCCAATTCCAGAAAATGGTAGTGAAAAAATATATAAAATAATATTTGGGGAAATACACAAATATGGCAGTAAAAAAACACAAATACGCCTAGCTAGCTATTTTAGTTTTACAAAACTAGCAAAACAAAAAAAATTGTGGTCTTGCAAAATCTCTCTATCTGTCGCTTTTAACACATTTCTATTAGCCTCTTTTTTTTTTGTATAAAAAAAGATTGCAACTTTTCTCCGCCACACATCCATATATTATTCCTCCGTCCAAGGAGAAGCTAAAATGTGAAAAATATTGCTGAGACGGCGACATGCATCTCGCGAGCTCCACAAGGACGATCATCACCTCATCACAGACTGCAAAAAGCACAACCAATGCTGCCTAATTGACGTGCTTTTGGACTTAAAAGAATGGGTTCCTGCTTTTTTTTCTCTCTTTTTACACTTTTGTTTGTTTTTTGGTTCTGGTAGGAAAAAACGAGCCCCGTCGTTTTCATGTCTCCCCTACTACGTAGTTGTATCAATTAACTAGATAAATCTTTCGATCGGATCTGTTCTTGATGCATCAACAGCTTGTAATCACTTTTTAAACACGGTGATGCGATGGTAGATTGATGTATCCTCATCGGTCCAAAACCACGCATATGCATGCACCACGGTCAAAACAATCTTAACGAGATTTTGTGCTTTAATTTGTGGAAAGAAAAGACTGGTTCTCTGAAATACAGTACGTAATAAATCGCGTGTCAAGTTTGGGCTCTCCGATAGATCTCCGTCCATGCATGGAATTCAATTCGATCCACTAGCCATTGTCCGCAATTTATTGGGTTTTTAATTTAATTTGAATGGTATGTACGGATACAAATTTTATAGTATAAGTAAAAAAGAAGAAGGGCTAGTTTCACATTCTGACCGACCGACCGACCGACATGCGTGCTCTGTGCTTTTTAGTTTATTTATTTATTATTCATTCATTCCTCCTTGGAAAGCAATGTTACATGCCATGCATTAACTTGGTCTCCAGAATGTATGGTCCAAATTTGTTCCACGACTAGGAGACTTTTGTGCAATGCACAATGTGCAAGAGTTTTATTTGGAGAAGAAGCTGCCTGTAAATAAATTAATAAATTGCTCAATAGATTCATCCAAGTGTAAGAAATTCCCTTATACCCCATTGCTCCCAAAATAATTGCATATTCCCTTCGTACTTAAAAAATAAAGTCGTTTTAGATAGAGACATGGTTTCCAAAATGTAACTTTGACTTTCTAGTTTTATAAAAATATTTATAAAAAATGATATATATATATATATGAAAATATTTTTCAAAATAAATATATATTCATATGATTTTCACATTACCAAACTAATCAATTTAAAAGTTATTTATGATGTATATTTTCAATGTTTGATCCAAGTTTTGGCCAAAAGAACTTATTTTTTGAGTACGGAGGGAACATCTTATTTTTCCCAGTATTTAAAGTTGTTTTTAAGTTTGAAAAATCTTGTTTCTCGCTGAGTTAAAGTTTTTTTTTCAAAAACATTTAACAAACTATATAACAAAAATTACTGATATCTATGATTAATTGAAGCAGTACAAATCCAAGAAGCACTGTGTTTGAAATTGAATCTGAGCTGCAAGAAGAGACGACGGGAGGTGGTAGAAGAAAGATTGATGGCGTTATCCGGAAAGTTCGTGCAAGCTGCAGTCGGAACTGCCAACTTGACTCTCCCTTTAATTTGGATCGGATTGCATGCCAAGTCAACCTGCAGTCCACGTGTCACCATCGCTTTATACCTTACTCAATCTCGCTCCTCTGACTTTTATATGATTTTTTTAGAGACTTTGTGACTTGTGAGTTCAGCTGGCTCTCTACCTGCTGCTTTCTTCTTTGGCAATGCAACTACAAATCACTATATGGATCGAGTTGACATTTTAAAATGCAAGTTCAACAAACTAATTTTAAATAGGGAGACTAGTAATACATTTCATATAGATACAAATTAGCAGTGGGTTTGGCCGGATCACTCGCCTAACCGTATCCTCATTGGGCAATGATCCTTATCATCAGATCAAGGCGAACATACCTAACTGGTAAACTGGATCGAGGCTGGAAACTACTGTACTACTAGTAATTAATCTTCTCATCGTCATTCAACGAGCTGAACGAAGGTGAAGAAACTAGACACCGATCGATCGATCTCGTCCAATACTTTTCAGACGAAAATGGAAGGCGCAAGGTAACTCGATCCTAGTCCTGCCTGGAAGTTGGAAACGCTAAAGAAGAAGGTAGCGTCAACGTACAAGAGTCCTTCATTCCAGCAGCTAGCTGTGTCGACCGCATGCATGCAGGTCTTGAACAGTTCGTCACCGGCATCTTCCTACACCTTTGATCTGGCCTTGGCAAAGATATGCATCTTCGTGCATATCTTGACCTGACGTACGTTGAACAACGACGACTGAATTACTTGAGCTAGCTGTTGAAAGACTTGGAGTCTCGTTATTGATTAATTATCTTCAAATAACATCATATATTTAGGCTGCCTTTAATCTTTTTTCATGTACGTATAAGTACAACCAACACTGACCGACAGTACATAGGCCGAGCGGTAGCTAGCCGTCCAACGACTTTGGGCCTAGCTAAGAATCTTACCTAGCTACTGTGTAGAAAAGTTTAGAAATCTCATCCCACACAAGCAATGCAACCCTAAGGTGGCTTATGTGGCTTTTTAGAGAACCTGCCAAACACCTGCATACACAAAAGTGGATTATTGTGAAACCAAAAACCAAAATCATGCTAGAATAATATTCTACACCTAGGGTGTAGAATATGTGTGTGTACGCGCGCGCGTGCGTGCGCGCACTATTCTACACTGAACTGTTATACTGAGCAAAAATTAGTATCGTTCAGTATTTATGTTTCAGTATTGTTCAATATTTCGTGGTCCTGGGTGTTGGACAAGATGATACTGAACACTCTCCAGTATTACTCAGTATTTTTTGTACTCAGTTTTGACTTGCGGAGTAGAATAATATTCTACACCTAGGATTCGATTGACACCTAGGGCGATGAGAGCCAAAAATTTAGGACGTGTTCGATTGACATGTTTGGTTGACGAGTAGCACAAGACCAAACCATATCTTGTTTGGTAGGGCTCTTCCTCAAAGGCTCCTCCGGAGGAGTTAGAGAGCTAGAGCCATTTTAGAGAAGCTATAATTCGGGCTCCTTCAAAATAGCTCTGGCTCCTTATTCTTTTTCATAAAAAGCGGCTTCCAACACTTTTTTTTTACTAAACTGTTTGGTAAGACTCCTCTCACTAGTGCAGGACGGGGCTGTTGTCCTGGTTAGAAACCCGCTTTAGTCCCGGTTTCCCAACCGGGACAACGATTTCGGAACTAAAGGCCCACCCTTTAGTCCCGGGTCATAGAACCAGGACTAAAGGATTTGCGCCCAAAGTGGCCCTGGGTCGCCATGTCGCACACCTTCAGTCCCAGTTGGTGTTACAAACTGGAACTAGGTCTCTTTTTTTTTCTTTTTTGGTTTACTTTTCATTTCATTATTCATTTTGAGGCCAGCACGTTAGGTGTCTAGCTAGTGAAGTTCCACTTGTAATCCAGACTGGCTGACGACCACCACCACTTTCCAAACGTAGCAGTTGGTCGTCGTGATTTCTTCTTTTTTAACAATTGGAAAAAGATGTTAGCAGTTAATCTTGGTCAGACTTCGAGAGCTTTGCATTGTTGGTGGAGAAAAAGAAAAATATTCTCATGCATCAAAACTAGTCTAGTCTCCCATTCGTGCACTGGCACTGTTTTTCCAAGCCAAATAATTAATGGCGAGCAAGCAAACAGCATCACCGAGTTTACATCCTTGTGCTCGAATCCACCGACTGTGTGAAAGTTACTACTAGCAGCGTTGTTTCGTAAGGGGAAGAACTGATACCACGAATAAGTACTTGCTCCAGAAGCATGTATATACAAGGCTATCCATTGACTAATAATTTAGAGCAACTCCAACAACTTGGCTATTTTAGAATTTGTATAATAAAAGATAGACTCCAACAGATGTGCTATCTAGTTTTGTAAAATAGAAAGTTGATTATTCCTTAATTTTCGCTGGCCATATATAGCCAACCACTCTATATGATTTTGTAAAAATAACAAGACTGTTGTGGATCTCTTTTTTAAAAAAGTTTTCTACTTTACAAAATGGCTAAATAATAGAATTTGGCTACTAATTTTAGCTAGGCTGTTGGAGTTGCTCTTATTTTTAATGACAATATAATTTTAGGCAAAAAAGAAGCAACAAATGTGTTATTTATTTGCTCTAATTAATCCCTCTCTTCGTAAACATATGGAGTTTTGAAAACTGACACACAATACAAACAAATTCAACTTTAGAGACGATTGACAGAAACCAAACTTTTGTTGCAGTGTCGGATCTAGGATGAACTGAAAGTTCACCTTCAACCTCTAATCTCTCCTCCCTAAAGCAACCATGACAAAAAAATTTTATAGAGGCTCTAGGGGGCTCCATGGGATTAGCGGTGCCAGTAGGGGGCTTGAGCAACCCCCCCCACCCCCCCCCTATCCATGTTCTTGCACCATTAAGCTGCACAATACAAAAATGACAGTGCAAATCAAATCTTTAAATCTTAAATTAATATCGATATTAGAACAAAAAACAAAAATAACAAGTCAATGCACCGCTGAATTGTGCATGAGCTCGCTGCTATGAGGACGTCATCAGTTAATGTCAGGGACTGTTTCCTCCTAATTGCAACAATCCACACCAACACTGGCACCTAGCTAGAAATAGTGTACTACGATACTAAGGTCCGTCCAATCCAACAACAACACATGCAAAAAAAAAAGGCTTCATGCCGCATTTGAAATCTTGAAATTCTCGAATTAATCCTAGGGAGATAGGCCAACTACAAAATTTTGTTTTTTTGCTCACGGACAAAAACGATCTCCAGGATCAGTCCATAAAACTGTTATACGATGCCTTCGATTGTAAAAAGAAGTAATTTTTAGAAACAGTCCTAGAACTGCCTCAGAAATCAATTTTCAGGGACGGTTCTCTTAAGATAACCATCCTTAAAATCTATTTTCGTTAGATCCACCGCCTAGGCTTTTGTAAATATTTCTTTAAAAAATCCACCATAAGAAAACAACGGTTGCATTATTGTTCTAATTCCTCCCTTTGTCCACATATATATGTAACTTCATTTGACCACTATTATATATGATAATCAAACATGTGAAACTACAAAGAAGTTTACATGCATGATACCAATATATGTGGATTCTTTGTAGTTTACGGGAGAAAAGGAAACATCTAACTTGATAAGCAACAACACATAATACCAACGTGAATCCTTCCTTTGCTCATCCATTCCAAATTATAAGGCGTTTTGACATTTATAAATTTATAATTTTAATTATGTGTTTCGACATAACATATATCTAGGTGTGTAGGAAAAAACTATGAATCTAAAAATACCAAAATATCTTATAATTTGAGACGGAGGGAATATGATCCTAACTCGTTTTTGACGAAGTTAAATATTTTAAAGTTTAGTTATTAAATTAAATCTATATAAAAAATGTTATTCACCTCAAATCCCTTATGTTTAGGTGAATTAGAGTGAAAATTAAATTTACTACTTCATTCACAGAGATTAAAGTGGGTAGGAGTGTAGCCAAAACGAGATCTTAACGAGGTAGTCTTGACTCTTGCGTTCGCTTGAGCTTATCAGTGAATCAACACTAGTTTTAGCCATAAAATAATATTTTTTTTTCTCATAATAAATCAGCGTCAGCATCAGCAGCGGATCAGCCGAATAGCTGAGATTGGTAGGTTGTTGGTCAACATCAGCTAAGATTTCAATTCCAAGGAGAGGAATCAGAATCCAGCTGAGGTGGGGTCACCGTACCAGGGTTGGTAGGTTGCTGGTCAAGTACACTAGTAGAATTGACCTGCATCTGCATGCTAAGATTTTATACCATTTCATTGGAAAAAGTAATCTTTCCGATCCATCGAATTGAAATACTACTAAGTGAGGTTTAATTTGGACACATCCCAACGGAACACGTATACTTGCGAATTGCTATTTATGTTTAAAAAACGGCGGCTACGTACCCAAGTGTACATGTTAGGTGTTGAAACCAACTTGATCGGAAATAGACCCTTTTTGAAATACTTGACTTGACCAAGCCGTGTTTCGTTTAACTAAGCGGCGTACCTATAACGTATCTACAATCAACACGTATATATGTCTCCTGCTGTGTCCTGTCTGGACAAGGTTAAAATTTAAAAATGTTTAGTTTCAGTAGGAGCTGATCTGATCCATATGAACAATCGCCATGATGACCTGCATGAATGTATGAAGTAGTCTGATTCTACAAATTTAGGCCTCTCTATATATAATAGAAAGGCTACAAGGATTTGTAATCATTCATGTCTTGTGAAAGTGGACTTTTGTGCAACATGAAAGTGTAACACCCTAAAATTTGCTTGTTTTTAAAATAGTTGAATTTGATTTATTGATTAATTTTTGGTGAGCATTAAAATATAGGAAAATAATAATTTTTGGGAAGTTAAAATTTAATATAAGGTTAGAAACATATTTTGATGCATACATGCAGTAACATTTTATTTTTGGTGATGTGTGGTTTTGAGCAAAGGAGTTTTGAATTCAAATTCTATTTAAAAAATGAGCTTTGAAAATTTATTGAAAAAAATTAAAAGGAAAACCCTATTCCCTCTCCCTCTCTCTCCCATTTCGGCCTGGCCTCCTTTCGGCCCACGCCTCCCTCTCTTTCTCTTCTTGGACCAAGGCCCAGCCGAGGCAACCGCCGGCCCACTCCTCTCTCTCCCATCTCACTCACCGCCAGGCGGGGCCCGACTGTCAGCTTCTCCCCTCTCCTCCCACAACCGCTCCCTCTCTCTTTCTGTTCTCAGCAGAACCGACGCCGAGCCCTCGATCCCCACCACTTCTTGCCCCGCGCCTCGGCTATGCGTCCACGCCTGAGCCGCACTCCCTCTCCTCTTTCCCGCTCTTGTTTTGCCCTTTCACTCGTGGGAGCACGCGCAGCAAGATCGCCGCCGGAGCCGTGACTGTCGCACTCCATCCGGTCTCGCTGAGCCGTCTTCGTCTTCCTTCTTCACGCCGGTGAGCGCGCCTCATCTCCCTCTCCCTCTTCGGCTTTCTCCCATGCGTTTCGGTGCTTCCTAGGGCCGTCCCCACGAGCTCCGAAGGGCCCGTCAATGGCGCCTCCGTCTGCCGCCTTGCAGGGGAGCTCTCGGGCCACACCGAGGCCGGGAACGGACTCCCCTCGCCCTCCTCTCTCTCCCGGAGCAATCAGATATTGTTTTGGTGCACTGTAGCAGCCAGGCGACCAACTCCGGCGAGCTGTGGCCGGCCGGCCATGGAGCCCCGCCGCGCTCCTCCCCAACTCCGGCGGTCGCGCCCTTCTGTTTCTCTCTCTCCTTCATCTTGTGATCTCGGCCGTTGGCTTCTAATCCGATGGCCCTAAACGCTCCTTACCCCTTCGCGGGACGTTTTGTTAAAGAGACCCCCGACTTCTTTGTATTTGCACCCGCAGTCCTCGGCTAGGGAGAAATCGAGGATTTTCTGTATTTATTTAAATCCGTTTAAACCATGCTTTATTTACAGTTTTGCCACTGCATTAATTTGCCCGTAGAATCGTCGTTTTAGCTCCGATTTGATCCGTTCAAATTGTGTTAGATTCATAATCACATGAATTTTATGTTAGTAATCTTGGTTCATCAGTTTGAAAATTTTCAATTTCGTGACCCTATTTAATTAATTACTTTTCTATATAAAATCTTAGAAAATTCATATCTTCTCCGTTTTAGCTCCGATTCGATCCGTTCAACTTGCGTTAGTTTCATAATGTCAGAAGCTTCACGTTGGTACCATTGTTGTCTAGGTTCACTATTGTTAGGTTTCCTAGATAATTATAAGTCCGTAGATAGCCTTTGTAATCCTGTTAAAGCGTAACTTTCGCGTCGTAACTCCGTTTTCCGTGAATTTCCCGTTGACGTGATCGTAGCAGCGTGTAGATGATTTTGGAAAAACTTTTATTTACATTTATTTACTGCTGGTGTACTGTTCTAATTGTAATCTTGTTTGCTTCGTGTATGTCTGTCTCTGATTGTTTGTGTGTTGATGATTGGTGATCGGGAATAGACGGTGAGCAGTACTTCGGTGATCAAGATCAGAGCCTTGGAAGCAAGTAAGATCAGTAGAACCAGCAGGAGCAATTGGATCAAGGCAAGTATAACATTTGAGTTTTAATTCTATGACCATGATCTTGTGACTAGATTAATAAAAAGCAACAAATGATAATTATGACTTTTTAGCAACTTGAGGATTTATTCGTAAGTGATAACCGGGATGAAAGTACAACCACGAGGGCTATAATGGCTCTAGCTTTAGTCAAGTATGAGTAATTTTTCTAGCTTGTTAGAAGTTACCCGCGTGGCGCAAATGGGAGATAGCAGACCGTGGATTCCCTGCGTATAGTAGAATCACACGGACTGACTACCGAAACCAAGCCCTAACTTGTTAGACGAACCTTTGAAAGACTTCATAGTGATCTCTGCCGACCTTCCTTGGTAGAGGGTTAAGAGGCTGATCACCTCGGGCGAAAGGGTAAATCATGACTCATGGATAAAGATATA
>Ga0182004_10002905_pt1 | contig 13496 bp, 7 predicted proteins | sample Sormic07211540_1_FD_120479 | JGI IMG/M metagenome (GOLD analysis project Ga0182004, IMG submission 120479) | Endophyte microbial communities from Sorghum bicolor roots, Mead, Nebraska, USA - 072115-40_1 MetaG | ecosystem: Host-associated > Plants > Roots > Unclassified | place: USA: Nebraska...
CATGCACTGTCTAGATTCACGATAACAAGAAACAAGACAAGTGAAGGGTAAGCCCCTAACACTAATGGATACTTAGATTTTAGAGTAGACCACGGATTCCAATTTATTAGAGATTCCTAGTACGATGATTCCCTGGCAACGGCACTAGAAATGCTTGTTGTCAAATCTTAACACACACCGGCTAGAGTAAGATGTGGCAAGTATCTAGAAATGGTGGCGCCTAACTAGCACTGCTTAAATCCAAGCCTGAGCTGTTACTAGGATAGGGTGTCAGGCTACCCTGAGCAACGGCTCCAGAAATGCTAAGCAACGCTAAACTCTAGCGGTGACGCAAGACGTACCAAGGTTAACTCTGCAAGCACACAGGTACCACTGTAGCACTTCAACCATGGTGAGTATCCATGGTGTCGTAATTTATAGTTCGCTCACCGGAAGCGGACTAAGACTCTCTAAAATATATGGACGGATATCTGTGGTTTGCATCTACTCATTCTAAGTTCACTATTGCTAATAAGGGGGGTAAGAATAGCAAGATAGAATAATTGATAAGTCAGATAAAGGTAAGTAAAGATAACTGATAGTGAGCTAGCTAGGTGGGAGGACAACGAGTGAGTAAGGACTCCTATGTATCTAACTCTACTTATGTGTTCTAATCCTTATTAATGTAAATGACTCAACTAGACTAGTATCCAACCAGTCTTGTGTGATGGAAGTCGACTGCAATATGAGGACGGAACTCCTATCTAAGCGGACTTTTTTCTTATGGGTGCCTACAGACCGTACCTGACATGAATAGAACCTACTAGGAAGCAGAGGCCTGTCACACTTCGCCGCCGCCTACTAACACATTTGATACGGTGGCATCCACTAATAAGCGCTAGCCTAAGCACCTCGCTTACACTAGTCTGATAACTTCAACTATCACATAAATAGCCAAATCTCCTAATGGTAGTGGAACACACACAAGGTGTTGAAGACACTAATGTAGTTAAGGCAGCTACACTAATAAGACTAAGACACAACACTACTACAAGTATAGTAATGCACTAAGCAATACTCAAAGTAAAGACTTGAAGTAAATACTTAGTAAAGTAAAGAAATACTATATTGATATAAAGAATGTAATACAAGAGAAAAAGGTACAAGAGCTATACCAGACTCTCTAGAAGATAGCTCCGGAGACCCGAGCTTCGCTCGACTCAACTCTAACTCCCACTCTAGACTAGACTAGACTACACTTGATCTCCCAAGTGGGGTTTGGAAATGAAAAATGAGAGATGGAAGATGGGAGATGGGAGATGGAGGACCCCTCCTTATATAGGGGTGAGAGAGGGGGTGCCATGTCAGCGATCCGCATGCTCCTTCCTTCTCCACCCTTGGATGCACCGACTTCCCAACCGCCTTAAATGGACAGTTGGAGCATTGCCACACATGGTGAATGTGAGGAAGGTCGGTGGGAGTGAACCGACTCCAGGTGGGGCCCACCTATAGGTCGGTCGACCTGCCCTGTGGCTGATAGTGGGTCCCACTGACCTTCTAGAAGATCCTTAAATCGACCGACCGACCTTTGAGGCCCCTGGCCCACCACTGGCCTCCTGGTGGTGTCGCCACTTGTCATGTGAAGTGTTGTCCAAAATTGAGTCTAGTTGCACACTTCCTTGCTTCCATGTGGGCCCAAGGATCCATGTGCTAAGTGTTTGAACCGTTGAGGGCAAGCACACTTCAATCCAAGGGTTGGGATTGACTCATTGGAGTATGCCATGGCTCATGCCATGGAGGGGAGCCCCTGGTGGGCCCAAACCCTGGTCCACCGACCTAGGTTATGGGGCCCATAGGGCTCATTTCCTTCTTCCCTACATCGAACAAGCTAAGAGTACAAGTGGAACATTATTAGTGATAAATTTGTTCATGTGATGCTTATCTTCCTTCAATCGAGGACTATTGACGGGCTTTTGAGTATATAGAAGTGGGTCTTATTTCCTGTCAACAGGTTTCGGAGAGTCGCTACTCCCACTAGTCCTCGTTGGAGCACCCGCACAAGGGTCTTGCTCCACCTTGATCTGTGCAATGACCAAGTGCTCTCTACAGGATAATTCTTTAACATTCCTTTGTAGTGAATTGCCCACAACCGCTCACAAGCTTGGCACGAGCCACCCTCAAAAACACCGGGTGATATTCATGCCTTGAATCACCACCAAACTGTCTAGGTGATGGCGATCACTAAGAGTAACAAGCAATGAACTCTCACTTGACCCAAACAAGGCTAAATAGAGTGGTGGATGCACACTTGAACTATTGATCTCACTAGAGAAGGGTTACTCAAGAAATCACTCAAATCTCAATCCTCTCTAGGCTCTTGCTGCTCCCTTGCACCACAAGGTGTTTCTCAGCTGAACTAATGGGCAAGAGAGCTTTCTTGGGCATGGTGGTGAAGTATAAATACCCCCATCAAGTCCAAGAGCTGGTCACACAAAATCTGTAGATTTCATATAGACCGGACGCTCTTGATATTGCACCGGACGCTCGTGCAGAGAGTCTAGTGCCTCACCAATGGCTAGTTGCGGTTTGAAAACCCTGACCACACCAGATACGCAGGGACATCTGAGGCCCTCACCCTAGATGTGTCTGGTGAGGAAACTCATTTTACACCCTCTCTAGGTAAGGGAACGGATGCACCTAAAAGCATCTGATGCATGCGTCCGGTGCCATACCCTAGACACGTGCATGCTGGCTCAACTCCTATATACACCAGACATACAAACAGTCCCACTGTTGTGTCTAATGCCAGCGTCCGATGCTTGAACTCTATCAACACTTTGTCCGACTGTGAACATTCCAAAATGAAGTCTGATCCTCTTGATCTAAAGACTCTCTGAGCTGCCTGGTGCTAGATTTGACAAGTTTGCACCACACCTACACATATAGCCTTGCCTAGGTCAAGCTACCTATTCGTTGCTATTGACGGTAGATAAGTACTCTTTTTAACCATCAACATAGCATGAGAAAGGACTAAAATGACAATACTATCTAGCTATAGGGGTTATCACTAATAGAATTCCACGAGTTTTGTTGATTGTCTATTTCTATAGGGGGTTATCGAAATAAGAACAAAAGGAGTTCCACATTTTAGATTTATATATAGAGAATACGTGAAATGTCAACTCAGGAATACTCTAGAAGGCTCGAGAATACACCATGAGAAAGGTGGGGCCCACCTTCCATAGCGTAGGGGCGGGCACCCCACCCTGTCAAGGGCGACTGCCCGGGGCTCTCAGCCAATCACAGTGAACCTCACAGATCCTGCCTCCACCAACTTTGAGGATTAATCTTAAGAGCACGTTTAAGTCGGTTTGATCCAAGGGCTATGGTGCTTCCTAGGGGGGCTATAAACAAAGACCCTGACACCCCTGGAGGACGAGTTCATAATTATTCTTTGAGAAGATCAAGAGAAGAATTAGACAGAGAGGGGTCCCTCAAATGGATCTGTCTCTATAGGTTCTTAGCCACCATCTCAATTAGATCTCTATAGTTCTTTAGCATAGCTACATAGGAATAGATCTAGATGGAGTCAAGTTAAACTTGGAGTCTGGATCAATCTCTAGTTCTTGGTAAACTCATATCCTCTTTGTTATATTAATATTAGTTCTTGCTACTATGAATATGACTTTGATCTATAAGATTATATCGGAATTGACTTTATTCTATTTGCTTATGTTCTCAATTATATTGTTCTTAGTCTACTTTGATTATATGCTTATCATAGTTAGATTAGAATTATGTTTATGCATAGGATCATATAGCACTTACTCATTAGGTCGATGGGTAAGTGATAGATATTGTGTAGGCGAGGTGCCTAGACCGTATTTATCTGCGATTACCCCTTAGAGTCTAGAGCTTGAGGTAGATCACGGGAGTGACAATCCTATTGAGTCCTTTCTATTCCTTCTCCCGATTATAAGGATTGTAGAGCACCATTATTACAGGGATGTTCTTGCTATGTTCATGATCATTCTTGCTAATATCACTATGCATAGATATAACCTTTTCTAGTGATGATGCCAGGTGTACTTGCACTAATCAATGTATGCTTTGACAATATAGTTAGAATACTTAGGATTTATTCTTGTAGATAGTCCTAATATCATGCTAGTGCTATAGACTTAGAGTAATCTAATTGTGATGATTATCATGTTTATTTTATGGCTATGAATTCTTATTTATCCTCTGTCACTTATTATTTATATTCATGAGAGATAGATAAAGACATGGTTAAGGTCTCCATGATTACATGCAGTGCTCATTGCTCATTATCCATTGCGAGTCCCTTCCCAGTGGTAAAAATATAAATAACGATACCTAGAATACTCCTAGTTAAAATGCTACATTGGTATTATCTGTATGCTTACGGATCCTTTATTTATTTATTTATTCCTAGAAAAGCATATAGATTTAATACCAGCACTTCTACATCATGTTTGGGATGACAACCTAGCACTTCTACATTATGTCAGAAGATCAAACTACTCAAAGTTTGACACTAGAGATCGACATCATGGCTGACAAGTCGCTTCGTGAGTTCTAAGCTCCCACTATGGCCAACATCCGTACTGGACCAGCTATGGGCACTAATGGATCATTTGAGATCAAGCTAGCGCTGATCAACATGATGCAAGCAAGCGAGATTTATGGGAAGGCCCATGAAGATGCTAGTGCTCATCTCCAACACTTCCTAAAGATCCGCAGCACTTTCACAATCAAAGACATTTGAGGGATGCTATATTACTTTGTCTTTTCCCATTCTCACTCTTGGGGAAAGCGAAGTAGTTGTTCTATGCAAACAAGGAGAAGAATACTACATGAGCACTCTGTTCCACCAATTTCCTAGCAAAGGTCTTTCCCACAGGCAAGACAATGCTCTGCGTGGAAAGATATCAAGTTTTCAACATCAACATGATGAGATAGTCCCAAAAGCTTGGGAGCGCTTTCAAGACTACATACTTGAGTGTTCTCATCATGGGATGGAGAATTGGCTCCTCATGTAGACATTCTATCATGGCCTCAACAACAACACTCGTGAAACCATGGATGCTGCTGTTGGAGAAGCATTCTTATCACTTACTATCTCTTAAGCCACTGCTTCTGAGGAAAAGATGGCCTCCAATCATGGTTGGAGTGAAGAAAGAACGTAGACCCGCAAGAGAGGTGGAGGAATGCACCAACTCAAGGAGGTAGACATGTTAGCTGCTAAGATGGACCTGCTAATGAAAAGATTTGACGAAAGAACCATTGAGAAGAAAGAAGTCATGCACATCCATGATTCTAGCATGACTTGTGAAGAGTGTGGAGAAACTGGGAACTCAGGTACCAACTGCCTAGAGCTAAGGGAGGACGTGAACTACATCAACAACTACTACTACTACCGTCCTCAGTAAAATCAAGGCTGGAGTTAGCAACAGTGGCCTAACTACTCAGGTAATTACCAAGGTAATAATTCTTATAATAACACTAATCAACCACCTTTAAGAGAGTTAGTGCTTAATCAAGGTAAGCTAATGGATAGCCTATCTAAAAAGCTATCATCTAATGATAAAACTTTAGAATCAATTAATATTAGAATGGAATGTTTTTCAAATGCTATCAAGAATCAGCTTATCTTTAATAAGATGCTAGAATCTCAGTTACAATAGCTTGCTCCTTTTGCTGCCGTCAATGATCAAGGTAAGATTCCTGAATAGCTAGGAGAATTAGAAACTGCAAATCTTTAATGCAGGAAGCTATTGGAGTGACCATCCAAGAGGAACATGGTTTGACTCGTCTCTACCAACCAAGAAAGGTCATCCAGGGAGACCGGTCATCCTGATCTCCATTGGAAGTGCAAACTTTGACGAGGCAATCTGTGACTTCGGTGCAAGCATCAACATCATGCCTAAGGTGATTTATGAGAAACTTTTCAATTATCCTTTATCACACACAACCATGTGTTTGCAGCATGTAGATCAGTCACTCTGCAACCCCATGGGAATCATGGACGAGATCTGCGTGCGAGTAGGCAACTTGTACGTTCCTACAGACTTCACAGTAGCGAACAGTGGTACCGATGAGAGGTCACCTATTATTTTGGGACGACCATTCTTGAACATTGCCGGAGCTATCATCTATGCCAGCAATGCCAAGATCACTTTCAACATCAAGGGCAATAGAGAAGCCTTTTCTTTAAAGAACAAGATATTGTTAATCCCTGCTCAGAAGGAGATAGTCGGCAGTAGAAACAAGAGTAACACCCAGAACAAGGCCAAGACCAAGAACAAAGGCAAACAGAAGACTGAGACAACACATATGGTCACTGCAATCCGCATGGAGTATGACCACCTGCTCAAGTCCTCACATTTGATCAAGAAGGACGATCCAGGTGTCCCGACCATTCTATGCTCCATCAACAGATGCTACTTATACAACATTGTCTGTGACACCGGATCAGGTGTCAACATCATGGCCAAGGTAACATATGAATTTCTGTATGGTACTATGCCTATGGACCCTACCTATGCACAGCTACAGTTGCTGGACCAGTCCTTTCGCTTCATGGATGGGATAGCCAAAAATGTCAATGTCTAGATTGAAGACCACTACGTCCCCACTGACTTCTTGGTCGTCAACATGGGAGAAGAATATGGTCCACCCATCATCATAGGAAGACCATTTCTCAACACTACCAAGGCCAACATATACATTGGAACAGATGAGGTCCATTTCCAATTCCCCTCAAAAAAGATACGCCTGCATTTCAATAGCAATTATATAATTGAGGAAGAGCCCAAGAAAAATAGGTCAAGAAGAAGGCGATGCACTCGCCACCAGAAGAAAAAGAATGATACCGATGGATGGGCTGACTATGAAGGAGAGGTCTCAAAATTTAAAGATTGATACCCTGACAAGGAGAACGCCATGAAGGAGGATGAACCAGCAGAAGAAGAGATAATGACCCCAGACACTCTCTCCTCCAAGTTGTCATCACCTATAGGGCAGGTATGGGAGCCCAAGGTAAATTCAGAATTAAATCCTGCTCAGGACATAACACCTATGGCGCCATCCGATGTGCCCCTCGACCAATGAGCAATCAAGAAGGTCATGTTCGGAGGACTTAAAATCATCGAACATCGCGCCAAGAGATAACTTGGTATTTATCTGCCTTTTCCTTTATGCATATTTACTTCTCTTAACTACATTATTAGTTGCATCTTTATTTTATTGCTGCATTAGAAAAGAAAAATAATTATATTTTGCATTGCATCCGAAAATTGCTAAGCCCCATGTATTTAATATATGATGTGATAGCTTACTGAGGAGGCACAAAAAATAATTTTTAGCATATTTATTTCACTATCTCCATATCATAAATGAAAAGCATAAAAATACTTTGATCGTGATAAAAAGATAAATGGGTATAAAAAAGTTCTAGACTCCCAAGTCTTAGAGATTTATTACTAACGTTTAATTAGTTCCATAAGCTTTGTTATCTATTTGAGCTTTGCAAGCTTTAAAGGATCAAGAAAAATAACAGGCAGAAAGAGGTCCTGTCAGAGTACCGTCCACAACAGGCAAGTGCTGTTTCTGACAGCAAGTACCCACGACACTCCAGGAGGATTAGTACACTTTCACTGCCTGTTAGCAATCTCAGCAAACTATGTCAACATCCAGCTTGGGGGAGAGCAACCCCCTATACCGAGCTAAGTATATCTTACTTACTCATCTATTTATTCTTAGTACATTATTATAAGATAAAAAGATTAATAATCTTAGAATTCCAATAAATATTTTATCTTTCATAATTAATTTTGCTAGCTATGGAGAGATCTTAAGGAAACTGTTAAAATGAACCTCTAGAATAAACTCTTATATGGAGATGATGAATAGTTGCTCTGTCGTAATTCCTTGCAAGTATCTAGTTTTCAACCTTGTACTCTCCTGAGTTTTAGACACAACTGTTTAGACTTAAGATTTTGCTCTGAGCCTAAAACCTGTGGGTAGCAAATGCTTGATCTAAGTCTAGGTAGTTGGCGAACATGAGATGGGAAGGTTTTGAGCTGCTATCAATCTTGCTCATAGAGATACTAGAGTTCTAGAGAATTTTACTTTGAAAATCTTTATATTGCTACATGATGAGTTCCTTTATGACGAGAGTTTAAATTCCTACCACAGCCAAATACTCATGCTTGCTTGATTATGAAAATCTCCACTTATATTTCAACCTATAAGCATTGAGGATAGTTAAGTTGTGTAGACCCTAAGGAACTAATCATGCAGTTAAAGTCAATATTATGTGCTCTCCATCGATTGATCTTAGCTATTTCTGTCCCTCAGAAGTACGCAACCACTTACATCCACCACATTCACTATGTGAAACTTCTATTCCTGGAATACCACCCACATATATGCACTTCACTCTGTGTTGTTTCTATCCTAGAGATACGCACCCATGCTGCTCCTACCCTGGGAGTGCGCATTCCTTCATCCACCCATATACATTCCACATCCACATAGAAAATGTTCTACTCCTACACTAGGAGGGAATACCCAAAAATATCCATTGCCATTTTGTCTTATTCTACTTATCCAATAAAGCTCCAGTTATTTCAGTTGAAACTCCCTGTTGTTTTCAGTACATTAAAAGGGTTGGCTGATCTCTAAAAAATAAGAAAAGAAAGAAAGAGGACAAAAGTCCAATGCAAAAGAAAATAAAGATAGCCAAGTCCTTATTCTTAGATTAGGTAGGTATGTTATCCCCAAGGAGAAATTGTAGAATTAGATATTCACCATCAGTTATTACCCTTCACCACTATCACCCCTTTCATTCTTATCACTTCATTTTACTACACTCACATGCACATATGACTTGATTGTATAATTAGTTTCTCTGGATCCACGGTTTAACTATGCAATACATGTAAGTAGGTTTGAATAGTCTTTCCCACCTATAAGCTTCAATATAAGCCAGATAGAAGTAGGGTGAGAGAGAAGACAACAGTGCGTTATTCCTACAAATGACATATATTATGAGACCAGAGAGAAGGCATACTTACTTGCCTTAGAGAGGATCCAAAAATGAAAGACTGGAAAGTGTCATACAAGGAATGTCTTAGTTTTATTTGAAGATCTTACAAAATTCGAGAATAATAGTTGATCAAAGGCTGAGTAGCATAGTGCTCGACTCAATAGTTTTGTCTTTCAACTGCCCAAGACCTAAGTGATAGCTATAAGCTCCATTGTTAAATGTAATATGGGTGAGTCTTGAGTCGGAATAGTTCACTCTAATCTAGAGGAGAGTCCTTGTTTGAACGCTTGTGTACTTGTGAGGTGTGAAAGTACTGTAGCAACTCCAGGTCCATCACTGAGGCTATCTTTGCTTAGGGATGAGCAAAAGGTGAGCTTGGAGGAGTTTGTTGACAGTAGATAAGTAATCTTTTTAACCGTCAACATAGCATGAGAAAGGATTCAAATGATAATACTATCTAGCTATAGGAGTTATCACTAATAGAATTCCACAAGTTTTAGTGATTGTCTATTTCTGCAGGGGGTTATCGGAATAAGAACAAAAGAAGGTCCACATGCCAGATTTACATAGAGAGAATACATGAAACGTCAACTTAGGAGTACTCCAGAAGGCTCGAGAAGACACCACCTGAAAGGTGGGGTCCACTTGCCATAGGGCAGGGTCGAGCGCACCACCCTGTCAGGTGCAGCCGCCCAGGGCTCTCAGCCAATCACAGTGAATCTCGCGGATCATGCCTCCACCAACTTTGAGGATTAAACTTAAGCGCACGATTGATCCAAGGGCTATGTTGCTTCATAGGGGGCTATAAATAAAGACCCTGACCCCCATGGAGGAGGAGCTCATAATTATTCTCTAAGAAGAGCAGTAGAAGAATTAGACAGAGAGGGGTCCTTTGAATGGATCTGTCTCTATAGGTTCTAAGCCACCATCCCACCATCTCAATTAGATCTCTATAGCTCTTTAGCATAGGTACATAGGAATAGATCAAGAAGGAGTCAAGTTAATCTTGGAGCCCGGATCAATCTTTGGTTCTTAGTAAACACTTATTCTCTTTGTTATATTTGTATTAGTTCTTGTTACTATGAATATGACTTTGATCTATTTGATTATATTAGAATTGACTTTATTCTATTTGCTTATGTTCTCAATGATATTGTACTTAGTCTACTTTGATTATATGCTTATCATAGTTAGATTAGAATTATGTTTATGCAAAGGATCGTATAGCGCTTACTGATTAGGCCGATGGGTAAGTGATAGATATTGTGTAGGCGAGGTGTCTAGACCGTATTTATCTGCGATTACCCCTTATAGTCTACAGCTTGAGGTACATCGTGGGAGTGACAGTCCTGTTGAGTCCTTTGTATTCCTTCTCCTGATTATAAGATTGTAGAGCACCATTATTACAGTGAAGTTCTTGCTATGTTCATGATCATTCTTACTAATATCACTGTGCGTAGATATAACCTTTTCTAGTGATGATGCTAGGTGTAGTTGCACTAATCAATGTATGCTTTGACATTATAGTTAGAATACTTAGGATTTATTCTTGTAGATTGTCCTAATACCATGCTAGTGCTATAGACATAGAGTAATCTAATTGAGATGATTATCATGTTTATCTTATGGCTATGAATTATTATTTATCCTCTGTCACTTATTATTTGTATTCATATATTTATCTTATGCGACACTTACCATGCATGAGAGATAGATAAAGACATGGTTAAGGTCTCCATGATTACATGTAGTGCTCATTGCTCATTATCCATTGCTAGTCCCTTCCTAGTGATAAAAATATAAATAACGATACCTGGAATACTCCTGGTTAAAATGCTACATCGGTATTACTGTGCGCTTGCAGATCTTTTATTTATTTATTTATTCCTAGAAAAGCATATAGATTTAATACGAGCACTTCTACATCATGTTAGGGACGACAACCTAGCTTAAGTGATGTTAAGTAATTATGACACCGTTGCTAGGGCTAGGTTTAGAAGTTTATTTTTAGTAGTTGTGTTAAGAAGTGTCAACAGTTGCCCCCTTAATAGTACGGTTAAAGGAAAAACTAAAACCTCAACTATTCTAGGCACCCTTCAACTCCAAATGGCACTTAGACTTAGTCTAATCTTGACCATATCCTTGATCCTTTGAAAGCCAAAATGACTTCCACCATCAAGTGGGCATGAACTCAATAGTCCATCGATCACCATTACCATGACCTAACTCAAATGATTTGCCACTGCAAAACACACATTAGTCATAGTAATCAACATTGTCATCAATCACCGAAACTCACTAGGGGCCTAGATGCTTTCAATCTCCCCCTTTTTGGTGATTGATGACAATAACCCTGAGTATGTCAAATAGAGTGAGGTTTTCAACAACTTGGTTCATATAAGCATGTGACAATAAGAACAAAGGGATTAGTCATGCTTATATTAACCAAGCCAACATCCTGCATCCAAAGATGTGAGTTAATTGCAATAGGCAAAACAAATGGTGCAAATGACATCATAGTAAAGAAGCGGAAGCAAAACAATATGAGCCAAAACACATGACATAGAGAGATAAACATTTGGCACATATGTCATGTCTAGAGCCAGAACACATGACATAGAGAGATAAACATTTAGCACACATGACATGTCTAGCATCCATCAGGCATAACTGAAGAGTATACCACACAATGCTTAAAGGTAAATATGAAGCATAAGTTATCACACATACCAACTCACAAGCTCTTCCTAAGTCTAACATACTTGCTCCCTCTCCCCCTTTGGCATCAAGCACCAAAAACCTAAGAGTCAATCGGTGGAGGCGGGGCGGACGAGTCGTGAGGAACGGCCTCAAACTGAGCCAAGTTACATTAGAATCCTCGTTAGTCGATCGTTGGGAAGCTGTGCTAGACCAAATATCTGCCTGACCCTCAGCATCATCACGTGTAGGTGAAGCGGTTTCGGTTGGCTACGCTAGAGCTGTCTACTGTGCTAGCTTAGTCTTAGTCTATGACTCATCTTTGGTGGAGGTGGCTGGCACAGACCCTATAGCTGTTGCTGAGGCCTCTAAAACGGTAGACGGTTAGACAAGCTGCTCAGATGAAGCCACTAAGGAGGACTAAAGCTCCATAGTAATGACAGGAACTATAGAAGATGCTGGAGCCTGCTATGGACAAGGTGTTGGCATGCTGGTAAGCTCACTATAAGAGAACGACAATCCCTATCTAGCTGAAGTCTCACACTTTAAGAGCAACACAGTGTGGGACTGAGGAGTAAATCCCATATAAAATGGAGTGAATTGCGGTGTCTGTGCAAAGCTAGTAAAGATCACACCTGAGAGACCTGGTGCGGTGGAGTCATGAAGGGCTGACTCTGAGCTAGAAGCTGTAGCGGCTGTTGAGACTGACTCTGAAGCCCACTAGGCTGTAACGCTGGAGTCATGATGGTAGACGGACCGACAGGGGGAACACCTGGAAGCTAAGACTGTGGTACTGTGACCCCTGTTGCTACCACTAGAGCTGCTAGTAGTGCGGCCTGCTAAGCCTAATAGGCAAGCTGCTGCTCCTAAAAGGAAAGAAGCTATCGCTGGAGCTCATCCTAGCGAGCCTAAAGTGAAGCAACTATGGTGGCCTGCTCTCTATCACGTCTCACCTATTCCTTAGCCATCCTCTGCTGATCAACACTCATCCTATCAAGTATAGCTAGTAGAGCTGGGTCTATAGAGGAACTGCCGGCCTCACGGATGTGTGACCAAGGTGGAAGATCAGGGATGGGCTAGTGATAGTCATCATCTGAACTATCGGAGGTCAACTCAAACTCACCCTCTGCATTTGCCTCTGCCACTACTCCAATAGCCATGTCCTGCTCCTCCTCTGTCTTAAGCATAGCTCTTGAACTGCATGTAGCTGGAGGTGTAGGTGTCGGAGCTAGTGCTCGTGTTGCTGGTGCTGCCACTAGAGCTCTCAAGTCAACATTGTTGATGGTCCTTAAGTACCAAATATAATCTTCAAATAAATAAAGAAAAGGATCCAAATGCAACCAACACCTAGACTTAGGGTTTTATCTGACAGAATTCCACGTGTTTTGGTGTTTGCCTATTTCTGCAGGGGGTTATCAGGAAATATGGAGGAAAGGCCCACATGTCGGGTTTACATAGAAATATTAACGTGCCGCGCAATTTTACGTCATCTAGAAGACTCCAGAAGCCACGGGAACGAACAGGAAGGCGAACGGGCTCGGGGGCAGGGCGCCCGCCCACCCCCCTTGGGCGCCCGCCCTGACCTGGATTCGATTCAGAACTCTCTTCGTGGACTAAGCTCCATCGACCTAAAGGATCAAGGATAACTGTCCAATCAATGTCGGTTTGATCCAATGGCTCACGTTCACTTGAGGGGACTATAAAACCAGACCCCCTGGCCCCTGGAGGAGACAAGTTCATCATAGAG
>Ga0182004_10002906_pt1 | contig 13493 bp, 12 predicted proteins | sample Sormic07211540_1_FD_120479 | JGI IMG/M metagenome (GOLD analysis project Ga0182004, IMG submission 120479) | Endophyte microbial communities from Sorghum bicolor roots, Mead, Nebraska, USA - 072115-40_1 MetaG | ecosystem: Host-associated > Plants > Roots > Unclassified | place: USA: Nebraska...
GCCTGTGGACTTAGTCACATTCAACCTCTCCCTCATCGGCAACCATCCTCATCAGCAACCCGCATCGTACTGCCACCCTATCCTGCCATCCTGGACACGTGCCCAAAAATGGTGTCAACAACTCCCTTTATTTCTCTATATAAATAAATAGCATTTGGGACAAGCAACCAGTAAGTACGTCGTTTGTCCATAATTAAGGCCAGTCGGAAGTGTATTAAATAGATTGTTATATAGTTCTTTTTATGACATGACGGTATATTTAAAAAGAGATAAAAAATTAAGTTTCATCTAGATTTTATCTTTTTTCCTGAAAGGAAATATATATGTATTGAAAATCGAAGTGATGATCATGTATGTTAACCAACAAATTAAAGGTACAGCGTGGACTAGGCAATCACGTTATCCCCCACGAAAAGAAATATCTGCTCCAAACAAAAGACAATTCCTTTTCAGAGCGCGGCTTGTTTATCAAGGGGAATAAAGTGCTGAAAGATATGCTGAACTGCATGACACGACCTTTATGCATCAATCAATACGCACATATATACACGGAGAGAGCCAAACCGAAAGGCGATGTGGGCCTGCAATGCAAGCTTTTGCGCATCGCATGTGGAGGATGAGACGTCGAATCATTGGGTTGGCAGGTAACAATTTGCATTGCCAATACGGCAGCGCATACATGATGACTGAATTTCTGATACATATCCAGCGACCAGCCATCCCGCCGTGTATCTGTTGCACACACACACATTGACACACACCGTCGTCGCCGTCCGGTCCGTCCCTGGTTTCGCTGCATGCAGCCAACGCAGAGCGCCATCAGATGGACCCTTGCTTTGTCCAGGGTCGCAAGCAATGCACTTATCGTTCTAGTATTCTAGATTCGCGATCGACGTCGACGGTACGGTTTTGATCCGATCCATGGTGATCTATTGAGCCCAGATGCATTTCCCAGAAAGAAATGATTGTGCGTAGCAGCCTTGAACAGGAACCGAAAACGATCGATCCTGCTCCACTGCACACGAAACGGGCAAATCATTTTAGCAGCCAAATTCCAATTAGCCGTTGATGAAAGGCTTCCTCCGGTACATGAAGGATGCTGATTGGCTACTCCGAATGCGATTGTGTGCAGTAGCAGCTTTGGACCAACTCCTAGTGATGCATTGCATTGTACCCGCCTGAACATCACGCCAAAGACAAATGAAGATAAAACAAACAAACAAACAAACAAAACTGATGGATGGCTAGTTGGCTACTGATCACAGATGTGCTACTGTGCCCTTAATCGGTGCCCTGAATTCCTGTGATCGCTATCTTTTCAAGGCAAGCAACACAGGTGTATGTGCAGTTTGGTGAGGAGCACACAGAACAGAACAGACTAGGCATACGCATGTGTAGGAGGGGGGCTACCATCCATGACTCCAGGAGCAGGCAGGCATCAGGCACGGCCGCGACAGGGGCAGGGCACCACCTTCCTTTGTGAAACGCATATGTTCTGTGGGCACACAAGCGGGCACAGATGCAATGACGCATCACCATGGCCTTGTTTAGTTTCTGAACGAAAACATTTCGTGACACTGTAGCACTTTCGTTTGTTTGTGGTAATAATTGTTCAACTATGGAATAACTAGGCTCAAAAGATTCGTCTCGTCAATTTCGACCAAACTGTGCAATTAGTTTTTATTTTCGTCTATATTTAGTATTCTATGCATGCGTCTAAAGATTCGATGTGACAGGGAATCTTGAAAAATTTTGCGTTTTTTGGGTGGAAGTAAACAAGGCCCATGTCCAGCCACTTTTGCCAAGGCGAGGGCGCTGCGCTGGCCATGGGTCACAAGCACGCAGTGCAGGAGATGGCAGATGCAAGGTGACGAGTGACCTCTTTTCTGCGGCTTGCTCTGTCTGCGCTCACACGCATGCCTGGCCCAGGAGCAACGGTGCACCGCAGTGCGCGGGTGAACTTGAGCTCCCTGGAGTGATAATAGTGTGGAACGCGGGCCCTGCGTTTGTTGTCGGCGCCTTGACACGCCAGGTCTGGATTGCAGTAGCGTGCGGTGCGCACCTTGTTGCCGACTTGCCGGGAGGGTTTCAGGACTCGAGGGAGGAGGAGGAGGAGGACCGGACGGGTCGGAGGAGGACACGCGCCGGCCGGCCGGCCGCCCACCCGCCGCGCTGCGACCAGGTGGATTCGATTGGGATCGGCATCAAAACGCTCGGACGCGGACGGGACAGCCGTGAATTGCGCCGGCGGCGACTCTTGTCGTCGTCGACCCGTCGTCGCCTTCTCGCGCGGAACGCCGTGTTGGCTGCCTCCAGCCACGCGGCTCCACCCTCCGTGGCCACCGCCGCGCTCGCCTCGCTGCTCCGGGTCCTCTCGCCGCCGAACGGCACCACGTAACGCTCGCCACCGATCGCATGACCGCGTAACGAGGATCGGATCCTCCCGTGAACGGTACGCCGTACGTGCTCGGCAGGATCCCCCATTTCGTCAGTGGTCAGTTGGCCATGGGGATCTGTTTGTCCCGTGAAGAGGCCGGGTAGGGTAGCCCGTAACCACATGGCGGGGCCGCAAGCCGCAGCAGAAACACGAATTCTGCATTTCTGCTGCTGTTGCTTTCGTGATTCCATTCCACTCCGAGGATTTGGCCGTTGGTGCTGCACAAGTGTACGTTCCTGCTCCTGTTTAGCAACTTAACGAGATTTCCGTTCCGTTGCGTGCCAAGCATCGATCAGGAGTTCAGGACATAGGATAGGCCGGACGGACAAGTGTTGCAGACACACGTACGCATGGTTCTCCACGTTGCCGTACTGTACAGGGAGCTGTGTGCAGCATGTCTGTCTTATTTACCACATAAACAATGACAGTTTTCAGGCACTTAATTTGACTGCTTACTAAATTGACTAATAAGAAAGAAGATATAAGAACGTATGGCTCCCCTCCGAACTCCTTACTAAATTGACTATTTTTTTTGGCGTTAAAGTAAATTGACTAATAATAAGTAAGTTAAGAGCATCTACATACCAGCCGAGCAAGCAGGCGCTTTGGCCTCTTCTCCTATGTTCCTACCTCTACCTCCCAAGATCAACCTTCCTCTGCTCTTTATATATAGCCGCACCCCTCATTTCCTGCTACACCCAGTGACACAGGCACAAAAACACTGGATTTGCGTTGGCTACTGCGCGCCCACCAGCCTTTCTGAGCTAGCTAACTGTTCGTTGGGTGTCCTCCCCTGGACCGCGCGTGAAGGAGTCCAGTCCACTACCCCCTTTCTTCCACCTCTGCTCGATCCATTTAGGTTTCAGGCCAGCAGCAGAGAGGGTTCAGGCCAGCGATAAGCAAAGCACAAGTTGAAGGGCCGGCCGTAATCCGAGATGGAGCATATCGCCAGGTTCTTCTTCGGAGTTTCTGGTCAGTGTCATCATCATGCCATTGCTGCCTCTAGCTGATGGTCTTCAATTCTCTTGTTCTTGTATAACACGCACCTCTCTGAGCTGCGGTGGTTTAGTGGGTTCTTCGTCTAATCTCTGTTGGATCTGTTTGCTAGGGAATGTCATTGCGCTCTTCCTCTTCCTGTCGCCTGTGTAAGTTTTTGATTCCATGTATCTGAATCCTTCTGTTTGTCACTGTCCACGTGACCGCGTCCATGCGTAAAAAAATGAAAGCAGAGGAGCAACTATAGTTTTTTTGAAGAATAGGAGCAACTATAGTACTTACTATATGACAAAAACAAGAACAAGGGGAGAATAGTGGGGAGAGAGAGAGAGGTTTTAGCATCTTTTACGTTCAACCCTTTCTTGTGAAACTCTGAATTCCATTTTTTTTAAAAAAAAGCAAGCATCTTTTCTCCATCCGGAATGCTTCTTCTTCTTCACAACCATGCCGCGCCTTTTTTCTTGCCTCATCTGCCTCGGCCGTCAGGGGCAGCAGAGCACACCGCATGTTTCATCTGACGGGTGAGAAAATCTGGCGGATTCTTTGCAGTGTCACCTTCTGGAGGATCATCAGGAAGCGGTCGACGGAGGACTTCTCCGGCGTGCCCTACAACATGACGCTGCTCAACTGCCTCCTATCAGCTTGGTAACTAACTGCTCTCAGAGACACACGACCTTTCGATGAGCAGTTCACATCATTTCTGTTTTCTTCAGTAAATTAACTCGCAGATTAAATAGAGGGTCTAGAAATTCTTTAGCAGGTTCAAGTTAGTATACACTATACTTTTGTAGTATTGTATTCTTGTGACATGATACATCATGCAGTGCCTGTAAACCAGCAGTAAAAATGGCGTGTAGACACGTAGTTTTTACATTTCAGAAATGCTGCATGGTTTGCTGGCCTGGATGAAGCAAACACTTGGCTCTTAGCGTCCTATAGATAGAGTGATAGAATGGTCGAGGGCTACTCATGGACCCACTCGCCAGCACTGTGACAACGACTGCAATGAAAGGGAAAAGGTTTTATTGCACTGCACCACACGGCTCGTGGGAGCAGCCTGTCGGCAATGCCAGGATGGAGATGACATGTGGGCCTCCCGGCCCTTGTACGTGTTCGCACATGTAGCTTCACGTTCAAGTGTTTGTATTATTTGTGGCTACAAACAAAAAAGGTCTTCATGCTTTTTGGTTATGATGATGATAGATGATTTTGGTTATGATGATGGATGATTTGGTTGCTTGGGCAAGAAAATTAGAAGTGTCCCGTTTGATTTTCACGCACCCTTTTGCATGCATGTGGTGCAGAGATCGATGTGCTAGCTCATCAAGCATGTGGTGAATTTTGTGTGAAATTTATATGCATGCAATATACAGGTACGGCCTGCCGTTCGTGTCCCCGAACAACATCCTGGTGTCGACGATCAACGGGACGGGGTCGGTGATCGAGGCCATCTACGTGGTGATCTTCCTCATCTTCGCGGTGGACCGGCGCGCCAGGCTCCGCATGCTGGGCCTCCTCAGCATCGTCGTCTCCATCTTCGCCACCGTGGTGCTCGTCTCGCTGCTGGCACTCCATGGCAACGCCCGCAAGGTCTTCTGCGGCCTCGCCGCCACCATCTTCTCCATCTGCATGTACGCATCGCCGCTCTCCATCATGGTAAGCAAGCAACGATCGATGCTTTGCATTGCTGGGTATAAGCTAGCTCCGGTCCCCCTTGTGAGCGCGCGTTGTCTTTGCTATCCACGACATCAGTTAATTATAAAAAGCATGTGCTGTGCTTGATGTGTGTGTGCAGAGGTTGGTGATCAAGACGAAGAGCGTGGAGTACATGCCGTTCTTGCTCTCCCTGGCCGTGTTCCTGTGCGGCACCTCCTGGTTCATCTACGGCCTCCTCGGCCGCGACCCCTTCATCATTGTACGTACTAGGCTTCTCTGCCTCTGATCCTTTATCGTTAGCACTCTGACGACGAGGATGGATGATGGATCCTATCCGCTGCACGTGCTGCGCGCCTGTCGTCCGATGGGTACTTGGAAAAACGACTGCAGTACTATACTGCACTGCACCGTAGCTGTTGCCATTGAACGCGTCTGGCCAGTATAGTACCACGGGCCGGCGTCGGTTGCCCTTTCGGTGTCCCGCCCAACCAGGCGCACATGCCTGCCGATGCACGGGCATGGGCGCCAGTAGCGTGGGCGTGGCCACCCACAGGCAGAGGCAGCGCAGGCACAGCGCACGCCGGCGCTGCCGATGGGCCGCCGTGCCCCTGTGCATGGACCAGGCAGAGGAACAGCGCCGCGCTCTTTTCTTGTCGCAATGGTAGCAAACAAACTGCACTCCACTTCAGTACACCAACGCGACAAACTATACAATGAAATATCTTAGGCCAAGTTTAATTTCCATTTTTTTCATCATGAAATCATGTCAGTTTCCTGTAGTCCAAAATTTGCCGTTATTAACGCAGCCACTGTCGCTACAACCGCGCTGTCGTCTGTGCGTGCGTGCAGATCCCGAATGGGTGCGGGAGCTTCCTGGGCCTGGTGCAGCTCATCCTGTACTTCATCTACCGAAAAAACAAGGGCCCCGCCGTGCCGGCCGGCAAGGGAGAGGCCGCTGCAGCCGCGGACGTGGAGGACGCGAAGAAGGTGGCCGCTGCCGTGGAGATGGCCGACGCCACGACGACCAACAAGGCCGCCGCCGACACCGTCGTCGGCGACGGCAAGGTCGTCGCCAGCCAGGTGTAGGCGGCCGGCTGCACGCGCGCGCGCGTGTGCTGATCAAGCGGTCGAAGCTTCGCTGGTTGGGAGGATGAACAGCCTAAAACTGAGGCTGCCTACTGAATTAGTTTGCCGGTGAATCGGATTGGTGTTGATTTCTATGAGCTTTTACGGTTGTCACTCTGATCTCGATCTCTCTCCCGGAGGCTCCCTTAACAATGTAGCTTCTGGAACAGAGCTGTGTCACAGAGCTCTCAAGTTGTGTGTGTCTCTGCAAAGTGTGAATTTCTTTTTTGCTCCACCTCTTTCCTTCTCTTGCTCTCTCCGACTGCTTATCTGCCCCAGTTTAATTTCTCTAGAAATGCAGTATTAAACTATCTGAGGAATTGATCCAACTGCTAGTAATGTGCGTAAGCAATGCATCTTTTGCGTGCTCGGTGAAACACTGAACCCTGAGTTAAAATAATTTTGTAGTGTACTTCGAGCAAGCTCTTTACTAGCTCTGTAACGGCATTAAGGGCATTCACAATGCAGACTCTATCATGGAGTCTAAAGCTATTTATTACCTCGAATAATGTGGACTTGGAGTCTAAATAAGACTTGAAGTCTTATTTTTTTACCTCTTTCTTCAATAAATATGGTGCCACATCAGCAAAATACTATAAATAATATGTAATTAATTGTCTTGGACTCTATGATAGAGTCTTGCATTGGGAGTGGCCTGAGAAAACATTTTTTGTTGGGCCCAAAAATATGAGCTTCCGCTAATAGAATTGTGCCGAGGCCCAAAGAGCGACGGAATCGGGCCCGAACTCCATCCAGAAAAAAGAAGACGTGGGACCCACCCAAACGCAAAAGGCGGCAAGTTACCAGGTTACGAGGATGCAGGTCTAGCCACTCACCCAAACTCCGAACTCCCGTGCCCGTTAACCCGTTACTCTTCCTTCCGAAGGAAGGAGCCGGCTGCCGGCTTCCCACATTCCGCGCGCATATAAACCGACGCAACGAACTCCACCCTGTGTTTCCATCAAGGAGAACTCCACCCACCCTTGTGACCCCACCGACCAGTGGCCGCGATCCGGACGAAGGGAGGGACCTATCCGTAATTTCGGAAAGGAACCTGGGGGAGGATGCCGATAGACATGCCCCGGGGGCTCCCCTTCGCCGTCGACACGTGGGGTCCCTCCGCCCGGCGCCGGCGCCACCGCTTCCTCACCCACGCGCACCGGGACCACCTCGTCGGCGCCGGTGCCGACATCGACGGGGGAGGGACCGTCTACGCCACCCGCCTCACCCTGCACCTCGCGCTTCGCCACTTTCCCCAGGTAATTAACCACTTCCCCTCCTTCTGGTATGTTCGGTTTTGCCCACCGCCACTGTTGGGGGGTGTCTGTCTTTGCTAAAGGCTCTTGCGCCGCGGTGTGAATTGTGATGCAGTTGGGGAGTTGGGAGTTCGTGGAGATGGAGGTGGGGAGGACGGTGGAGCTGGATGACCCCACCGGCGCCTTCTCTGTCACCACGTACGACGCAAATCACTGCCCCGGTAACGTGTTCGCTTTAACTATTCCATTTCTGTCGATTTCATTACTTGGTAAGGAGCTTATCGAGAATGCTCTGTGATTTATTTGATATGAAACCCAATAAAATGTTATTGTAATGTGATGATATCCCTTTGTGTACAGAACTATCTATTGTTCTGTTTGATTTGGGTTCAGTACGCTCCTAGGAGTAAGGGGTGGCTTATGCTTGGCCTGTTTGGTGATTTCAGGGGCAGTCATGTTCTTGTTTGAGGGTAAATTTGGTACCATACTTCACACAGGGGACTGTCGGCTTACACCAGATTGTGTACAGAATTTGCCAATGAAGTACATAACGAAGAAAGGAAACAATAACATTTGCCGACTTGACTTTGTATTCCTAGATTGCACCTTCTCCAAATGCTTCCTCAAGCTACCGAGCAAGGAGTCAGCAATTCGGCAGGTTGTTCTCTGTGCTGTGATTAGATATGTTCTCTGTGTATCTTGTAGATGTGTTCTTCTGACAACAGGGATAGTTACAATTGAGAAATGATTCAGTGATTGCAGGTTATATCTTGCATATGGAAGCATCCACATGCACCGTTTGTTTTCCTTGCTTGTGATCTTCTTGGGCACGAAGATATACTAGTTGAGGTGTCACGGACTTTCGGATCGAAAATTTATGTTGACTGGAGATTGGATTGTTTTAAAGCACTATCACTGACAGCCCCTGAAATCATCACTGATGATTCATCTTCTCGCTTTCAGGTATATTATTCCATGAAACACATTCTTCTGTCTTCCTAGTACTGCAATTTTTGCATTACTTCCATTTTTTAAGCCTGCCCATAAGGGAAATATTTGCCTCACAGTAGTCAGTCACTATGACTCTGTCAATGCTATTACGCATTAGGTTAGTATCATAACATCAAGGTTCTTGCTTCGTCTAAAACAATAAACACAATTGGCTATTACCTGATGCTGAGTCCTGCGCCTTCTATCATTTCTTCTGGTGGCTATCACATGGAGTGACCCCTTGTTTTCTTCCTTGTCTGTTGTGACCTTCTTAACCCCGCAGATGGTTGGGTTCCACCAATTATATGATAGAGCAAGCAAAGAGCTTGCAGTGGCAAGGGCAAATCTCCAACCTGAACCCTTATTTATTCGTCCATCAACACAGTGGTATGCAAGCTGCGCTCGGAAACAGAAACCCAGCCTAACAGAAGCTGAGCAGGATGAGTTTGGCATCTGGCATGTTTGTTTCTCCATTCACTCCTCTCGTGATGAGTTGGAGCAGGCACTACAACTTCTCCAACCTCAGTGGGTTATTTCAACAACTCCGCCGTGCTTCGCCATTGAGCTGAGCTATGTAAAGAAACATTGTTTCAAGACCCGCTTAACAGCTGATGATCCACTGTGGAAAATATTCAGAGATCCTCTTGAAAAGTCAGTCTCCTCCCCTTGTTCAGTGCTTGAGTCTGAAACACAGTCAAATGAAGATGACTCAAATTTTGTTGTTGGTGATGATCATTCATCTTGCACCAGCGATGGATGTACATATTTAAATGTGATAAGCACCCTTGAACTGAAATTTGTGCCACCCCCTCCACCTGAAGAACCAGACATTACATTGTTTGGAAGAGCAAGATTTGCCTCTCAAGCAATTGACATTATGAAAGAAGAGTACATTGCCTTAGAAGAAGCCAGGGCAAGTGCACCAATAGATTCGGTTCATGGTAGTAGTGAAGATGTTGAAACATATTCTGCAATGGATTTCAATACGAAACAACCACCAGCCTCCCAGCAGGATCCTATGGAAGTTGGAGATGATGTGGCTTCCTGTAAGCATGAAGCAACATCAACGCAATTAGAAGAGTTTCAAGTGAAGTCATTACCTACTGTTCAACGCAATATATTAGTGGTGTCTGATCAACTTGAAAAGTCAGAAGTTGCAAAGGAGTCAAAATCATTGGGATCCACGGAAGACTTAAACCTTACCATGGTCAAAAGTGCAGAAAGAACTGATTGTCAAAAGGAACCTTCATGCATTATTGGATCATCAAAATGTTTGAATGCAAGTTTGAAGAGGCTTTACAGGTCAAGGAATATCCCTGTTCCTAGACCTCTGCCGCCACTTGTCAGACTTTTGGAGTCCTCTAAACGGGTCAAAATGCAACCAAATGCTAATTATAATTCATTGAATTCAAGACACAGCTTACCCTAATGACATGGTTGAGCTTATACTCATATATGGCATATTGTGATAGCAAGATGTTCAGATTTCTGAGTATATAAATGGATTATTTTTGAAGAAGACACCTGTGTATTGGTGGTTGTGATAACCCAAATACTCGGATTCTACTGGGATACAAGTATACCTGGATTGGTTCCGAAGAGGATACCTGTACAGTGTTGATCCAGCTTTCATAAGCTTATACAGGAGCTTTGTACGATTTTCAAACTGTTGTACAAATAAATATGATGTAGTTTTTTTTTTTGACAAAATGAGCTTTATTAATTGAAAATAGTTACATCTCTTAGTACAAACTCATAAATGAAACTAGGAGGCTCATCGTCCCAAATACAATCTTGCTTAGATTGTCTTGCTCTCCTTGCCAGCTCATGCGCTACACAATTAGCATCTCTACTGCAATGTTGTATCAAAATTTTCTGAAACCTTACATGATGACTCTTTGGATAATCTGAGGTGTTTTATTCTTCTACAGTACTGGCTAGACATCATGTGATGTCAAATATGTTATCAGCAATGGCTCGATGGTGTGGCTTTTTGTTGTGCAGCTCGTGTTGATGTCTCGATCCAACCAGCTGGTGTAGCATTTGTTGCTTTTAGTTGTTGACTTTGTTGTTTTGGTTGTTATAGTTGCTCAACCTTTTGAGGTCGCATCGCTCTGTTGTACCTTTTTTGTTAGAAAAAAACAATGTTATCAGCAAAGTTTGGTTTATGAATTGATGTAGTGAATGTCATGATAATCTGGCGTGGATCTTGCTTCTGATTCAGAATTGTTTGCTGCAGGTGAATACAAAATGTCTTCTAGTTCACTAAAGCATAATTTTATACACAAAGCTGGCGTCATGTCATGACTCTTCTATCCTAAAATATAGATTCATCACTCGACAAGATGCTGCGTGTAATTAGCCAAACTCAATTATTCTGACAAGCATACATCTACGATTAGGTAAGGCTCAGTTAACGGCCCAGCGGTCACATCTTTTTACAGTCTGCACCAGAAGCTCCTAAAATACAACAATACTAATGTAACTCCATAAGTGAGCTCTAATTCTCTACTGCCATGCAGAGGAGACAATGAGAGTCTTCTCCCCCCAACCGAAGTGAAGCCCGCCATGATCCTCGTGGAACTTGTACCTATCACAATATGATTTCAGTGTCGACTTTATTCCACTGATGACATTGCTGTTAAATGCGCATGGTATGAAACCGGCCATTGTCATTCTTGCTCTCCATTTCCCAGCAACTTCGTACCTGCAACATGTAACAGCTTCACTACCAGTTTCTTTAAATTGCAGGAAAAGGAAGGGTGAGAATTTGCAGGGTGCAGGACTGGTAAGCATGATCGGGTGGTACCTCTCCACACGATCAGGACCTTCACAAGCCAAGATGTTAACAATTTCTCGTGCAAGACATTGCCTCTCCACATTCATTCTATCCGGGCTCTCCCTTGGAAGTGTTGCATCTAAAGAATCAAAAAGCGCAGAGTAGTAATCATAGACTTCACGGAACCTGTAAAAGTCAGATGTTAATGATACTATAGGAGTCACACGATTAAAACATGCATGAGAGTTCATATATAAATTCTGCAGTACAACCTTATATTAGATTACCATCTAGAGTGGACTTGAGACTTTCTTTTTATGAAGGTCACTAACCTTGGCAGAAACGGTGCAGTATTAGTATTGGCATCTTGCTCAACCAGGGTCACTAGCTTTGGATGGAGTCCCTTCACCATACGGAGGAGCTGGTCCCTTTCATTCATAATTGAAACACTCTCGTCAGGAAGATGGTGCAACTGGAATGCAAAATTGACAACAAGTGCTTCACCAGGACGGCAATCAAGCATTGCAGGTGTAACATCCCCAATGTTAGCACCCACTGCCCTGAATTCGAAAGATACCCCACAGTCCTCTGCAAGCTTCTCTAGGCGTTGCCCAATGACCCTCAGACCTCCAATGGGCCTCTGAACTGTCTCGGGATCATCAACTCCAGTTATCCTCAAATGGCGTGGCTTGTTTGCATTGTTTTTCAGAAATTGTATCAATGTAATGTACTGGCTGCCTTGATTGATGTCAAAGTCGATAATGTGAAGTCTTTCTTCTCCTTTGCAGGCTTCAACTATAGCATAGTTAGCAGCCATGAAGCCCAAACGGAAGCATGGACATATTTCAAAGAGGATTTGCATTGCTGAAAGTTGATACAGAGTTGGAGGATCCTTGCATGTCAAAGCCTTGTAGATGCCGTTCCCTGAAGCTACTATTCTTGCAGCAAGGCCCTCTACAAGGTATGCTGCAATCCTTTGAGAAGGGTCCCCTTGAATGGAGACCATCTGTCGGAGTTCTGTTATGATCGCCTGTGCTTCATCTGTGTTGTATTCAGACAATGCAGTAGCACAGTCAAAGAGCAATTGCTTTGGAGTCCTTGGAGCTCCACTGTTGCTAACAGCACAACTGATGCTTGACTCTGATTCTTTTGGTGAATTTGGAAGCAATACATTCTTCATGGGGTCAGCCCATTCATCATTAATGCTACCTGCCTGGGAAATGTCAAACAAGATATCATCACCATCGTCAAGTAAAGCATGCTCCAGCTCCTGAAGCTTCAGCCTAATGTCATCTTCATCGAACTCTACTTCGATTTCAGAACTCTGACTATCTGATACAGACTGGGAGTTCTGCTGAGAGACATTGGAAACCACTGGTGAATCTTTTGCTGCATCAGAGCATGAGTTAGACTGAGTATCTGCAACACTTGGAGATCGTCCATCATTAGTTACATGGTATGGTTTTAGTGAGGCCTGTTGACTACAAAGGGAGTTTTGAAATGCAGCGGATGGTGCTCCAGTGAAACCCATATGCCCATACTCATTGTATGGTTCTGGGTCATAACGGAACAACTGTGTATCAGAGGAGAATCTTCGAGCAGCAAAAGTTGAGCTTGGTGTGGCAAATTTGTGAATGTATAGATTATCCGTGTAAGCTGATGGGTCCAGACGCCTAGCAAAAGACATAACTTCTCTCTTTCAACCTTTTAGGCTAAACTTGTTGTCAGCCTTAACTGCTTCAGAATCTCAGATAAATTCAGGTTAACATGTGGGTTCCTCTGATTGAATTGGTTGACAAAACCTTCTACTACCTGAAATAAGAAAACAGTTTATTAACTAACCAACCAACCATGTAAAACAACTAGCAGTGTTCTAACATATAAAGCTACTTTTGACTTGCCAGCACATTTTCAGTTGTCTGGGTAAAGAATGCATCATTCTTCTTTTGACTATTCCACAGATAAAAGTTAATGGACATTCTTTGGTGAAACCGCAACACTGAGTAGGCATCAGTATGTGATTAAACATTTGAACTACTGAACATCCTGAATCGATCTGGGCAAGGGCAGGCAGCAAAGAGAGTGGGCGATCTGATCCCAGTGGCCTAAACCCCCTCACGGCACAGTGGCCACTGTAAAGTCCACTCCCCCCACCCCCCCCCCCCCCCCTCCCCCCGCCTCCCTTCTTTCTCTCATTATCCCAATTCTCCATAATTATACTCCCACCCCCACTCTAGAGAACAAAAAAAAACAC
>Ga0182004_10002907_pt1 | contig 13492 bp, 7 predicted proteins | sample Sormic07211540_1_FD_120479 | JGI IMG/M metagenome (GOLD analysis project Ga0182004, IMG submission 120479) | Endophyte microbial communities from Sorghum bicolor roots, Mead, Nebraska, USA - 072115-40_1 MetaG | ecosystem: Host-associated > Plants > Roots > Unclassified | place: USA: Nebraska...
ATCATCTCAGCCCTGCAGCGAGAGTTTGCCATGAAAGATCTGGGTACACTGCATCACTTCCTTGGCATGCAGGTTCAACGAAGTAGTGCTGGTTTACTCCTCTCCCAGCGACAGTACATGTTGGACATTCTGGATCGCGCCGGTATGGCAGAGTGCAAGCCTTCCTCAACTCCAGTTGACACCAATCCGAAGATTGCTGCAGCTGACGGGGCCCCAGTGTCTGATGCCAGAGACTTTCGCAGTCTTGCTGGTGCTCTACAGTATTTGACATTCACCCGCCCGGACATTGCGTATGCTGTTCAGCAGGTGTGCCTTCATATGCATGACCCTCGAGAGCCTCACCTTGTTGCTCTGAAGATAATTCTCCAGTACATCCAAGGCACACTTCATCTTGGTCTACTATTGCGTCCATCTTCCTCTACGGACCTTGTCGTCTACACTGATGCCGATTGGGCTAGTTGTCCAGACACTCGTAAGTCCACCTCGGGCTATGCAGTGTTCCTCGGTGATAACTTGGTTTCCTGGTCATCCAAGCGACAGAACACAGTGTCAAGATCCAGTGCTGAGGCTGAGTATCGCGCAGTGGCTAATGGAGTTGCAGAAGCCACCTGGCTGCGACAGCTTCTCATCGAGCTGCACACGCCCCTCAGACGTGCCACACTGGTGTATTGTGACAACATCAGCGCAGTCTACATGTCCTCCAATCCAATTCAGCATCAGCGTACAAAGCACATTGAGATTGATCTTCACTTCATTCGAGAGCGAGTTGCCATTGGTGATCTTCGTGTCCTGCATGTTCCCACTTCTTCACAATATGCGGATATCTTCACCAAAGGGCTGCCTTCTTCAGTCTTCACGGAGTTTCGGTCCACTCTAAATGTGCAAAGTGGCTGACGTTTGGACTGCGGGGGTGTGTTAGAATAGGCGCCCTTGGGCTGTTATGGGCCTAATGCCTTAGTGGTTAAGTTAGATTGATAAGGCAAGGATCACCGTAATCCGGGTGTTTCTATAAACCCTTAGGGGATCCTTGCCTATATATGTACCCTGTACCCTTGATTATCAATCTACTAATCCAGAGACCTATTGGCTCTCAAAACTGAAACCAATATGCATAATATAAGTTGAGTGTTTGCATGTGTTATTCTGTAATCAATTGAACATGTTTGATCCAAAAATAGGAACTTGAGTATGAAGGTGTTATCTCAAAACATACAATTGATTGCATAATCCTGCTCTGCAAATCCAGCAGCCTTGTGAGGATTTCATTGGCCTCAGCGCCAAGTTTTGAGTTAAGATCACACGGTATCTGTTACAGCCGATCTCATTAACTGGATATGGCATTCGTATTCTTCATTGTCAAAGACGTAGTGACTTAACTATTTCAAACAACTAGACTTTCAACTATTTCAAACAACTAACGCATCACCAGCATGTTTTTATCATGCACACAAATACACAATACATGAAGACAGCATGACACCCCTAACTCCAGACAATAGCCACACGGAATGTGTTCCAATCAATTTAGGTGTCATTTCTGTAGTGTGTCAGCTCCTTTCATGATTGCAACAGTTATAACTGGTTTTTTGCTTTGGTCCTGCATCAAGCTGCTTGAGTCATTGCTAAGTTCCCATCCGAGCTTCTTTCATGCCAAACCACAGTATGAAGACTGCAACAAATAAATCCCTAAGTACTCTAGCCACCATTTGTGTGCCACTCTGGAAGAATAACCTGGTTGCCCACTTTATAAAAGCTACAGTCCTATAACTTTTAGCAACTGTCCCTCAAGATCACTATTCATCTCTTGGTTGACATGCTATGCAAATGGGACCAGTGGAAGAATTAAACATCTTATGGACAGCAACAACCAGGAGCAATGCCCATGTCATCAAAGAAATACAATGGCCGTTCAGCTTTTAAGGGAAAAGGTGAGGCATTCCACCTCAACTTAATGGATATTGGTCAACAGACTGTGGAACAGGAAATCAACAGTTGAAGCTTGAAGAAGTCTGACACATGAAGTTTCACGAAACAGTCATGTTATTTATTAGTGGATCTCAATCTCATGACTATGGTTACTGGTTAAAAATCAGAAAATCTACACATACTTTAGTACCTAACATTAGTGAAATGCAGTAAGTCCACAATTCATAAAAAATGAACGCACCCATTTGACCAGACTTTCATCTCCCAAAGGCTGAGAAGCATCAACAGGTTTTCTTCCTGTAAAGAATACACATCAGACTTGCTGTTAACTTGCCTGACAATGCATACTCTGGAGCCAAATACCTGGAGAGGATAAATCATGTAAGTTCTATATAACTAAACTAGATATTGGGATTGGGCATAGATTAGCCAATAAACTCTGAAATGGTAAGCTCTGTAATTTAGTAAGAATATCACAATCTTCATGGAGGTAACCAATCCCATGAAGCTGGTATTAAATGAACATCAGAAAATAGTAGAAGTATATAACTGAAAGAAAAATGTTCTCGTCATGGAGCTGGTAATAAAGTGTGTTGTTGGGAACAAAATCATAAACCAAATGCACATGAATACACACCCAATGCCATCTGCAATGCAATAGCCTACTAGCGAAACCAAATGCCTATGATGTACTTCTGCTGATAGTATTGACCTCAGCCTTGAATGCACACTCACCTTGCCCATTCTCAATCTTGAGCTTTTTGACGGTGACTGGGCGACCATCTGGCAAAATGCCCATGAATACACACCCAAAACACCTTCTCCCATGCTTGCAATGATGAATAACTATGTCGAAAACTCAGGAATGGCATCAGGGAAGTTATAATGACACATCATACCAGAAGCAGAGACTAAATCAGAAAATATATTCTGAGTACAGAAGATCAAGATTATTATAGATACTGGAACTGACATTTTGACTCCATGATGAAGCTACATACATGATACATGGTATGTAAGAGAAAGGTGGGAACGAGTGATGGCATATACATTCCTACATTATTAACCTTGAGATGTTATTGGAGCTAATCATGGTAATAACAAACACTGGGGCAAGGTCTGTAGGTTTTATTGAAGGGAGTGACAACACTCTGGTACCTACTGCAGCCTCCTCCTTGTTCTTCTTATGGGTGGGGACTCCAAAGGCCTTGACCGCCTACTTGACCCAGGCTCGCCCACTATAACAGCTGTGGTGCTAGAAGTTGACAGCTGTTCGACAGACGATGACTGCTGAGGAGCTGCAAGAACCATCTGTGCAGCACTGTCGCCATTAGAATGTGGCAACTGGATTTGATTGCTGCTCTCAGAAGCAACATTGCCCATATTCTGCGCTACATGTATGGAAGGTGATGCATTATTATCCTGCCTTTGCTGTCTCCGAGCCCTAGCCCTTTGCCGGCCTGAAGGAATCACATTCATTTCGATCCCTGTTGGGCTTGGTAGGCCTCTAACTATACTCTGGTTTTGTATCAACTGCCTCACCACTGTTGCAATTCCTCTGTCTGCCATTTGCAGCTGTTGCCTCAGGCTCTCCCTTCTGTTTGCTTGTGGCCTGGGTGGCAAGTCAGGGTTGGTGGAATCCCCTTCTTCACCGCCTCTTCCATATATCGGAGTGACGTTCACTTCTAGCACCTCACCCTTGCATACAGGGCACTCAGAGTTGGTGGAATGTGCATGAAGCCACTGGTACAAGCATGGCCAACAGAAGAGGTGACCGCAGGGTGTAACCACAGGCTCTTTAGCTGGGTCAAGACAGATATTACACTCAAAACTGGAGTTGCAGTCACAGGACCCATCCTTTTTAGCAGCACCGTTTCCAGAAACCTTGTCACCATCTAGCTTTTGCCGCCTTGCTGCTTCTAAAGAGTTATGAGTGCGCTGGATTGCCCAGACAAGCCTATCCGCATCTGTACTAGCTACCCCTTGACTGCGGTTCACTGATGCTGGCCTCACAATACTGTGCTGCTGGCTAATCTGTATCACCCTCTGAAAGCGAAGCTCAGGAGTCCCGGCCTCAATTGCAGCAGCCCCTTGACCAGACCGCCGAAGTATACTTGTGTTCACCATCTCCATTCCACCACCAGCCACCCGACTAGGGCGCACAAACCTTACTACAGGAAGACCATCCCCTTCCAACCCAGTGGCAGCTACCAGAAGCTGCGACCTAGAGACATTGGCACCATCGACTGGCCCCGGCTCAGAAGCATCAGTGTCCTCTTCTCCATCAGTACTGTTGCCGTCGAGCCAGGAATAAACTATTGGATCAAGCATTGGGTGCTCCTCCGGGGTGGAAAGTGCATTCAACGGCGAATAGGCCGCCGCCACCGGGGCAAGGGATTCCTCAGGCTCGCCCGTTCTTGGGGCTTCCGGCGCAGCACCAGTCGAGTTGGGCATCAACGTCGGGGAAATCATCGTTGTGTCCAGCCAGACTGGAGGCCGCGGCAATGGAGGGAGGCCGAGATACAGGTTTAGATCCATACGCCTCCTGGTTCCGCTGCCCTCCGGAGCCTCCTCGCCCGCCATGCTCGCGCAGCCGGAGCACCCGCTTGCTCTCCGCAGATTAATCAGATGGAATACACCCTCCTGCACCTGCAAGACCCCATGGGAGGAGGCACCAATCCAAAAACAGCAAGAGCAAGACTCCTGCCGCCGGAATTGCAGAATCAGCCGAGAACCGTACGGATCTGCGTCGAATCAAAAGGGCCAACAAAATCGAATCTTTAGAACGAACCTACATAGACATCAGGGAATTTCGCCGCGCCGGGCGCAACCCACCAGGATCTTGAAGGAGGACCGGGGTTTTCTCAGGCTCCTCAACCGCCGTCTGCGCGTGGCGCTCGCCCCGGAGGCCCGCTCAATCCTCTCCGCGCTCACGACTGGAGGCGGCGCTGGGGTCGGGCGGCGGGACCTGGGGCTGTGGGCGGCGCCGCTGGGGCTGGGTTGGAGGGCGGGGCGGAAGCCGGCCCTGCTGAAGAACGAGAGGAGACTCGATAGGAGACTCGGCGGGCGCTCCAGCGGGCCGGGGATGGACGTGAGAGAGAACTCAGGGGTAAAACGGAACTCCTGGGCCTTTTTTTAAGTTCGCAAAAATTTTCAAGATTCCTCGTCATATCGAATCTTTGATCACATACATGAAGCATTAAATATAGATAAAAATAAAAACTAACTACATAGTTTACATGTAATTTGTGAGATGAATCTTTTGAGCCTAGTTACTCCGTGATTAGACAATGTTTGTCAAATAAAAACGAAATGCTACAGTACCTAAAAACAAAAAATTTTGCGAACTAAACAATGTCAGGTCATTCTTCCCCAGAAAGGATTAAAAGAACATCAAATGGTAAGGCATTGTTTCGTTCACCAAAATTTTTAGTTTTGGTTGATGTAGCACTTTTATTTATATTTAATAATTATTATTTAATTATAAATTAATTAGATTTAAAAAATTTGTCCCACAAATTATAAATAAATTATATAATTAGTTATTTTATTTATATTTAATGCTCTATATATGTGTCTAAAGATTTGATGTGACGAAAAATCTTAAAAAATTTTGAACTAAACTAGCCCTAAGGCCTTGTTTAGGCCTTCTTTAGTTGGCAAAATGAAAAGTTTTCGGACATTGTAGCACTTTCGTTTGTTTGTGGCAAATATTGTCCAATTATGGATTAACTAGGCTCAAAAAATTCATCTCACGTTTTACAGACAAACTGTGTAGTTAGTTTTTGTTTTTGACGTATATGTCGCAAGATTCGATGTGACAGGAAATCTTGAAAAATTTTTGATTTTTAGGTGAACTAAACCAAAAACTTTTCAAGATTCCTCGTCACATCAAATCTTGCGGCACATGCATAGAGCATTAAATATAGATGAAAACAAAAACTAATTGCACAGTTTGCGTGTAAAAATCGCAAGACGAATCTTTTAAGCCTAGTTACTCCATGATTGCATAATGTTTATCAAATAAAAATAAAAGTGTTGCAGTGTCGAAATCCAAAAACTTTTTAGATCTAACAAGGCCTAAGGCTGATATGGCAAAATCTCAATTTTAGTGGTATTCAGCAAAATCCACTCGCCATTCACAGCAAATATCTAATTTCTCGTGATAGCGGAAATTGTCATAGAAATATACAAGATTTATGTCTGCGGGAAAATTCAAAACGTTGGAGAGTCACAATGAATGAATATACTGCAGGTACCTAGAAAATGCTCAGCTGGCTTTGTTTAGTTCGCAAAATAAAAACTTTTGTGAGTCATATAAGATATGTCGGTACACACTTGAAGTACTAAACGTAGACTAATCAAAAAATAAATTACATAGCTTATCTAGAAACTGTGAGACGAATTTATTAAGCCTAATTGATCTATCATTAGCATATGTTAGTTACTATAGTAGTTATGTTAATCATAGACTAATTAGGCTTAAAAGATTCGTCTCACTTTTTACAAACTAAATTGTGTAATTAGCTTTTTTTATCTACATTTAATGTTGTATACATGTATCAAATAAATTCGATGAGATGAGTAAAAAGTTTTTAGATGGAGAACTAAATAACACCATGTGTTCTACCATGCCTTGTTCTATGTTGTTGTGAGGTCTAAGATTCATAAATGTCAACAGCTATAATCTACGTGCAAGATGCAAGATGCGTGTTGTTTCATTATAGATGTAATTGGTCCAGAGAAGCCGGCGACCTGACTAGTGACATGGGCCTAGCTCGTGTGGCTGCAAGCCCATGCTGTAGCTCCGGGTGTCGTAGCAAGCAAATAAGGCCTTGTTTAGTTAAAGTAGCTAAAACTTTTTAAGATTCTTCGTTACATCGAATCTTACGGCATATACATGGAGTATTAAATATAGATAAAAATAAAAACTAATTGTACAATTTATCTGTAAATCACGAGATAAATCTTTTAAGCCTAGTTAATTTATAATTGGATAATGTTTATCAAATAAAAACGAAATGCTACAGTGTCTCAAAACAGAAATTTTTGGGAACTAAACAAGGCCTAAGCAGATAACCAAACAATTGTTGTGTTGATCGTGTATGTACTCGTTTAGTCAACCAAAGAGTATGGACTCAAACGCACAGCTTAGCCTGGCTGACTGATACAAGCCGACTCACTATTTCTCTAAACTAATTGTTTGATTTATTATAGGCTAGGCTTATTTAAATTTAATAAATCAATAAATTTTATGATATGTAATTGTGGATGAGTTGTACCGAATTAAAATTCCAAAAGTCCTTGACTTGACTTATATGGTGAGAGTTATTTCACTTAAATTGAAAACTTAAGAAAAAGACAAAGGCGTGCACGCACGCGTGCCACCAGCGTGGGCGTGGGCAGGTAATTTTTCAGCACTCGCTGCAGGAGTTTCAACTCCAAGTTAAACCCTTCAGGTACTTGTCTCCTCGGCCACCAGACCCTTCCTCTCGGTAATTAGGTTTTTTAAGATCATCTTCATCCTTTACAACATGGTGAAGAAAGTTGGACAAGGATCGGAGTCGGGATCCTCCGAGTGCATGAAAGGATATGATCGGTTTATATTCCTGTTGTGTTTCATTTTCCAGATCGTACATGTTTCAGTAGTTCATCCATGTTGTTTTACATATTGCCCTAAGTATGTTTCATATGTTCAATCATGTTGTTTTTGTTTATATCTTGTCTGTTTCTGCTATAAAATATATGCTTTATTTGTCTACTTGTTTTGTTGGTTTAGTCAAGTCGTTTCGTATACTGTCACTTATATGTTTCAACTAGTTTTGTTTTGTCGTTCACATGTTTATTGTTGTTATGAGATATATGTCTTGCCTTATTGCTATGCATCATATATTATGCTTTCATGCTTTTAATAATCACATGCTTCACATGTTAATTGATCACATGTTCTATATTACGGCCTTGTTTAGTTCACCCCAAAAAACAAAAAATTTTCAAGATTCCCCATCATATCGAATCTTGCGGCACATGCATGGAGCACTACATATAGACGAAAATAAAAACTAATTGCACAGATTACTTGTAATCGCGAGATGAATTTTTTAAGCCTAGTTACTCCATGATTGGATAACGTTTGTCAAATAAAAACGAAAGTGCTACAGTTTCGAAAACCAAAAAATTTTCGAAACTAAACAAGACCTACTATGGATATGTTTGATATCATGATTTTTATATTTTATTATATTTTATATGTCATCATCATAATGTTAATTTATGAAATTAAAATGACATGAAAATTGCCTATTTATCTAACACTAAACACGTTGTTCCATCCTTTACCATCTTTAAATACCTATATCATCTATAATGCTCACTAGTAGAAGCCACGCGCCTTCGCGCGCGCCGGTCAGTGAGTAATTTTGGGTTCATAAAGGCATAGGTTCATGTTTATACATATTTTTTGGAAACATAATAAGTTTAGACCTACAACACACATATATTACATGAGAATGATCAAGGTAGACTTCATACATGGTTATATTTTATAGGTCCAGCAACATTTTAGCTGTATAATTTATGGCCATTGATGGCTGCATACATTAGGGAACAATGCAAGTAGTGGTATTGATGTGCACATGAGCATGCGTATTATACATGGATAGCTTCAATCTGCGTGTATGATGGTTTTGTCATCTGGCAATATCTTGTTGTGCTGTTTCACTCGGCAGGAGCTGCTGGATTAATCTGGATACACATGTTATTGTGTGAGCTATATCCAGTATGTAAATCATATTATAAAGGTGGCAAGCGCTGAGGATGATTAGTGTACTTGAACCTTGGTGATAGCACTGCAAAGGTTGCACCCTCGCACGCTGCAGTTCAATCGAACCTCTTGGGTTTGCACTGTGATAGCGCTGCAGGTGGACTGTCTTTGCCATCCTGTGTAGCTGTGGTAGTTTCCAAATTCTAATCGACAACCGTTTGCTGGAAAAAAAAAGACCTAAAGCGATTTAGTAGACTTGAGTATGTAAAAAGGCAAGAGAATATTAGTACAAAAATTTTGGTGGATGGATATGATTGTAGGAGTATGCTCAGAATAATAAGTGTATGATGCACATGTCGTAGGCACAGTCATTTGCTTAGTTAAGGTACATTCACTGATATATATTTAAAAAATGGTTAAAGTACAAAGGTACAGGCATATGCCGGTGCCATTGGTTGTTTAAGGTCTACCCTAAGAGGTGGCTGCGATTTATAAAGTGCAGGGATGATCCTGCACCCTTAACACAGCCCTAAAAATCACCATATGTCAACCCACAGTCCCATATAATTATCATAAGTGGTTTTGTAGATGCACATGTAAAAGGAAACATATGATTCTTATCAGTTACGCTACACGGGAAACCCCAAACTGGACAAATTTCTTTGTAAGTGTTAACGTGAATTCAGAAGCAAAAAGTAAAGCTCATGACTCCATTTTTTTATCTGATCGGCATGTTTTTCGTCAAAGTCGATCTAGTCAACATTTTTTAATATGTGATTAAGCCCATCCAACTACCATGTAATCTTTTTTTTATGACCTTGCCCTGGCACTACATGTAATCTGATAGCACGGAATGAAGAAGACATCTTTTTCATCCTTCTAGTAAGGTTGGAGACATGCCCTTACGAAGTACCGTAGATTAAACTAAAAAGCCACAGCATATGCAGCTTTAATCAATGGTCAGTAGCAAGAAAATGGCACTTAATCGGTGAAGCTAGCAAAGTGCTAAAAAATTCCATTCAGTTCCCATCTGCCACAACTTCCATACAGATGTTTCATATTTCAAGTAGTAAGTGCCTGTTTGATTGCTTTAGTCATTAAAATGTAAGCCATGGCAAAAGCTAAATTCAGTAAATATATCCTATTCCACATAAACTGGTATAGACCATTCACATTCCAAGTACTAACTCAAATCCCTAGATTCCAATCGGAGCAAAAAAAAGGCTCTAGAAATCAACGACAGTATATCAATTTGTCAATAATTAGCTGTCGAATCTTGACAGATGTCATCAACTTGTCACCCAAGCAGCGAAGCTTCATTTAGCAGATACATATTACTGACAATGAAGCAAGCAGAGCAATGGCAGAAGGAACTGAAAGGGTGGGTGTAGGTCGTACCTGTTCAATGGTGAGACACCACACCTCGCTCGCCAAAGAGAGGTCGTCCCTTGTTGATCCAGTGGTACAACATAACACGCCGGTAGCCAAGAATCTGAGTAAGGGGCTATACCTTCACTTAAGGAGCACAGGAAGCAATCATGGTGCCAATTCTAAGACACCATTGCTGCAAAGGATGGAGACAAGGTCAATAGAATCAAAATAAACACTATAGGAATTAGTAGGAATGGGGATTCAAGAAGATGCAACCTTGGAACCAACCTATGCACCCAGGTCAGACCTCCAACTGAAGAAGGGCAGAAATAGAAGTGCACACCCATCAATCCAAACTGCTTGGTCCAATCTGCGGCAATAATGTTTCTGGTCTCTGCATTTTATTAACTGAAATAATAATAAAAAAAGCCAAGAAACACTATGTTGCTTTCAATTCTGAACCCTTTCAAACACGAAGCAAAATAAAAATCAGAAGGAAAAGGAAGACAACTATAGCTAAGTATCATCGACCTCTAAATTCCAACTACCCATGCAAAAAAAGGCATCATAGGTTTTTGTTTGCAAGGGAAAAGGAACCTCTACTAATATTGAGCAGTATATTTCCATAATAGACCCATAACAGAAAGTAGAATGGATGAAATGGTATCAATAAAAATAACATACATATCCACTTCATAGACACATTTAGTATAATTCACAAATATGTATTGCGTATGGCCTCAAGATATAGCAACCAAAGAATGCCACCTCGTTCAATGATGCTTCATTTCCAAGTGCATCCTGCAGCGTGAAAAACAACATGGCATGCAATTAATTCCTGATCTAGAATAAAGTTTGATAATAAGCAAAAAGGTGCAAGAGCAGATTTAACTGAAAGCAAAACCGCTTGTAGAAGAGTCCACAGTGAAGTAATCCAAGAAATTTTTTGACTGTTTATGTATGTCGTGTTTATATCCTGAATTATTTTTGGACCTTGAGCTCTGTTTAAAAATAATAACCACCAGTCAATTCTTTTAGTAGGCCAAAAACAGAAATTGCAATGCCTAATCTTTGAGTAGGCCAAAGCCAACCATTTCTTTTAAATAGAAAAGGAGCACGACATATACTGAGTACAAATACTGACCACCAATGAGCTCTTCTTACCAGTTCTGGCACCACAAGTTCAGAAGGTCTGCTGTAGCAAAAGTGAACATATATATAGCTGCAGCCTCTTGTTCTGTAAAGGAATGATGTGCACTACAACCTGAGCACACAAAAAAATAGACGACTGATTTCGTTAAATTAAATTTGCTAGAAGCACATGAAAACACGAGGACGCAAACTGTATTCCTTTGCTGGAGTCAAACTTAAACGTGAAAGAACAATTACCTGCATTACTTCGTGAGTGAAGTGTACAAACAAAATGAACTGCAGAAACAAGCATAATGAAAGCGGAGATAATACAAATATCCATCGGATTGGGAATTGTAGATGCCTTGGACTAAATTAAAAAAATTCCTATAGTTGTGTTACTTCAGATGTTCATGACCTTATAGCCTAAACAACAGGTAACTTACATATGGGATTAAGCATGGTGACAAATTTTTGGGCATTTCAATTAGAGGATACAGTATGCATGGACACCATCCTTACATACATAATATCATTCTATATGAATTTAACTAATCCGAGAATGACTCTTTGCTTTTATGTGTGCCTAACCTGTATGAGGGTAATGTGAGTTGTGAAAAAAGGTCGGAAACACTGCTTTTTTCTGGAGAAGGGTAACGCCAATGTAAATGATCCAATTAATATCAACTGCTGAAAATGTTAGGACAAGGAAAGGCAAAAGAAAGAAGAGGGGATGCCTAGCATTCATGCCGGAGGTTTAACAAGCGAGAAAAATAGAAAACTCCCTGGCGGCCATTTCATGTAATCCCCATGCTTCCTAGGTCAATGCGAACTATACATTGACCTGAATATAAACAAAGGTGATTCTCTGAGAATGTAAAAAAGGCTGATTTTCAAAAAAGAAACGGAATGCAGGCGTGAATACAATTGAGCAACCACTTTGGTAGTTCACAAAACCAGCTCATCAGTGCTGGCTACTATATTTTTCCAAGTACTCGATTTATATAGCATCATTGTATAAATAAATCATGTATCAATGTAGAAACAGAATGAAACAAAGAGACTGGGACTATGTAAGTATCTACTACTGTGTAAGCAGGTGTATAGGTCGTAATATAGATATAGGAGTGGAGAGCCTACCAACCATCATGTGTGACAACTCACAATGAAAAAGCTAAGAATTTTTTAATGAAGGCAGGATTTTTAGAGGCCTCAGAAACATACCAATCATCATCTGTTCATTAACTTGGAGCTTCGAGGCATGGCCACAATCGGGTTACTCTCATAAACTGCAAAAGATATGGATTCCAAAAAGCAGGATCCGAGTATATATTGGTTGGGCCCCGTACGCCATCACAAAGCAGTCGGCACCCTATCCGAACTGGAAAAGGATCTCCTCGGTAAACAAAGGCTGATTCTGATTTGAAGAAATCCTAGGCCAACTAATCTGCACAGCTAATTACGGGGATCAGACGTATGAAAATATTTAAGGATACGTGGACCTGGCTTATAGGGATCATAATATAAGTAGCTGGTCATGCCTAGTACCTCACAAGAAAATGAACATCAGTTGATATCGTTGATCAATTGGGTCTGGAATTTTCATCACAGGCCAAAGAAGGGAAAAGTCTAGGAATCCAAGCCAACATAGGAAGAAATCAAAGAGATAGAACCAAAATCCAAAAATAAGAGGAAACGGGAGGTGTTGAGGCTGCTCCTTCCCAATCACGACACCGTCGAGGGGTACCTGCAGCTGGTGTGGCGGCGTGAGGAGGACCAGCGAGCACCTAGGGTTTCGTCCAAGCCATGCGGATCTGCAAAGAGAAGGCAGCGTCGAGGGTAAGGCGCAACGGCGGCGACCGGTGGGGCTCATCCACGCCGCTCCGTAACGGCCGAGGACGGCCACCTTGGGGGCGCGTGCCGCAAGGAGGCCGTCGCTGTCGCCTGCAGCAGGAGAAGAGAGGGAGGAGGTGCGAGAAGAGGGGGACGAAAGTGTGGTGGGCCAGGAGCGGAGGCGACGAGGAGAGCCAGAGAAGCGCAATGGGCTGGCTAGCTTCCAGAAAGCAGGAGCTGGGTATATATTGGTTGGGCTGCATACGCCATCGAGAAGCACATGAGGACCTATCGGAACTGAAAGAATCTAGCAGATTCGGTTAGCATCGGTGAACAAAGCTCGATTCTGATTTTAAGAAATCGTAGGCCAATCAATCTGTACCGATAATTGCAGGGATCAAACGACAGGTAAAATTTAAGGATACGTGGACCCGGCTTCTGTTCGAGGAGTCGACGCGATTTGTAGAG
>Ga0182004_10002908_pt1 | contig 13489 bp, 4 predicted proteins | sample Sormic07211540_1_FD_120479 | JGI IMG/M metagenome (GOLD analysis project Ga0182004, IMG submission 120479) | Endophyte microbial communities from Sorghum bicolor roots, Mead, Nebraska, USA - 072115-40_1 MetaG | ecosystem: Host-associated > Plants > Roots > Unclassified | place: USA: Nebraska...
AGACCATGCGCGAGTACCGCGCCGAGCTGAGGAAGCTCGCCGAGCGCGTCATGGAGGCCATGGACGAGAACCTCGGCCTGGACCGGGGCACCATCAAGGCCGCCTTCTCCGGCGACGGCCGGCGCGAGCCTTTCTTCGGCACCAAGGTCAGCCACTACCCGCCGTGCCCGCGCCCGGACCTCATCACGGGCCTGCGCGCGCACACCGACGCCGGCGGCGTCATCCTGCTGTTCCAGGACGACAGGGTCGGCGGCCTCGAGGTGCTCAAGGACGGCCAGTGGACCGACGTGCAGCCGCTCGCGGGTGCCATCGTCGTCAACACTGGCGACCAGATCGAGGTGCTCAGCAACGGCCGGTACCGCAGCGCCTGGCACCGCGTGCTGCCCATGCGCGACGGCAACCGCCGCTCCATTGCTTCCTTCTACAACCCGGCCAACGAGGCCACCATTTCGCCGGCGGCGGTGGCCACCAGCGGCGGCGCGGCGTACCCCAAGTACATGTTCGGCGACTACATGGACGTGTACGTCAAGCAGAAGTTCCAGGCCAAGGAGCCAAGGTTCGAAGCCGTCAAGGCGGCGGCGCCAAAGTCATCTCCGGCGGCTTAAAATAACTTGATAGTACGGAGTAATAGTATAGTCGTTAATAAGGACACTACTCAATTACTAGTGTTATTTGTTCGTTGAGTATAGCCTTGAAGAGTCAAATGATTTTTTATTTGGGTTGCTATATTTTTTGAGTTGTTTCAATATAATGTACTGTATCAATCAATTGTGTTAATGTTATAAGTGAGTGAAAATGACTACCTTGTAATACTATCTTTGTTACTCGTTTTGAGTGGCATATGCATTGGATTCTTTTACCTGTTTGAGAAAATGTTGTCAAAGAATTCCTTGATTATGATTTCGTAAGTTAAGTCGTGGTATATGCTCTAAATTTGTTCTAACTAGTTATAATAATATTACTGTTCATGATTTGAAGTTGAAATCAACAAATATCTACTACTGTCCTTGTCTTTTTAGCAAATTTACAATCTTTTTTTTGTTTAAATGTCCCTATTATTGCTAATTGAAGAATAGTCAATGTGAACACTGATACCCACTAGCATTTCATCATTTTTTGTTACTATAAGAATATAAGACGCCGATCATTTGATTGGTTTGGTACAGATGAGGCAATTGTTTGTTGTGAAAAAATGACAAACTTGTAATACTACTCTTGTCCCTCGTGTTGAATAGCACATCCATAATTGGATTCTTTTAGTGCTGTGTTTTGTTGACGGATCGAGACCGTTCTTTGATGGTTAATACCGCTAAAAACTAAATATGCTAAGTACCATTATGAAATCATATGTTATTAGCTATAGTACACCACAACGATTATTTATTTTATTGCACGCTGAGCTCGCCAGAGGTTGAAGGGCAAAAAACGACATTTCACCACATTCTCTCTCCTCAGATCTACGAGAATCAATAAAATAATCATTACACTGTCCTGCAGCTAATAATCGTGACTTCATAATTGTACCTCGCATATTTAGTTTTTAGCGGTGTTAACTGGCCAATTTCAGCACAACTTCTCTTTGAGAAAATGTTGTCATAGAATTCGTTGATATAATTTCGTAAACCAAGGTTGAATTATATGCTCTAAATTTGTTTTTTTCCGTGATCACGTCCATCCCTGGACGCGTATTTCACTAAGCAGAAAAAAAATCTAACCCAGAACAACAAGTAGCAACGGTAACTATAGTTACCGGGAATACTCACCCCTCAGCACTCGAAGCCACAGCGAACTACATTGATACACATATGCTACTAAATGAGCGCTCGATCATCCAGCTAGAAGCACGGCCAAATGCCTGTTACAGGCCAAACACCATAGCTCCGCTTCCTCCTGGATCGCCAGTACCAGCAGATCCGCATGCGTGACCACAACATCGAAGGTTCTCGTGTTTCTCTCTTTCCACAGCCGCCAACACACATGGAAGAACAATGAATCGAATCCTCCGTGCCATTCACAGCTGATCATTTTCCTAGCATTGAGCCACTAGAGAATCGCACTTGTCCCCTGGCCAAGACTCAAACCATGCAGACGAACCCACATGAAGCAACAGTGCCAAACCTCCCTGCTGAAGACACACCCCATGAGTAGATGGTCCATGGTCTTACTCACAGAGGATGCACGTACTAGACTCCTGCAAGCCATGGCGGCACCGTCGATCGGCCGTTCAGCATCGACCATGCAGGACAAGCCAAACGAAGAAGCGCACCCTCGGGGGTGCAGCTGTTTTTTAGATCTCCTTAACACCCAGTGGTATGGTCGATCCACCCTCGGATGCTCTAAATTTGTTATAATAGCTAGTTAGAGCATGTACAATCTATGCCCTAAAAAGGCACTAAGAAACTTTTAGCATGTCCCAGTTTTTACGGTTGGACATTTTGTGTTCAGTTCAAGAGACAGAGTTAATTAGTTCCAATTTCTTGTTTACTGCGAGGGGTTTAATAGGTTAGGATGGATGGCCTTGCCAACACCGTTCACATATCTGGTCATCGTGGGGCCCAGCTATCATCGTGGAGCCCACATTGCAGCCACTCATACACATTCTTCTTCCTCCTGCAGCAGCAGGCCTGGCCCTTCCCATCGAGTAGAACAACACCACCCCTCCCAATGTGCCACCACATCCACGCTTCTCCACTACTGGAGGAGGAGCTCCTCAAGGGCCGCTAGGAGCTCACCTCGCGCCGTCATGGTCATGGATGTGGGCTAGAGCTCACCTGCGCCGCCATGGTTGGGCGCTTGAGCACGCTCATTTGCCTTGTGTTGCATCTGATCAGCCGTCTTCACACCGGAGAAGCAACAATTTTTTTGCTATGTGTGAGGTATATTCCTCTCCGGGTTAAACCCATGCCCATCCCACCCAACCTTTCAACCAAACACCTCTAAAATAAATCCAATGCATTCCAACCCTCTTCAAACTTCTAACCAAACACATGCTTAGTTCCTCTAGATCAAGAGAACATGGAATGGGAGCACGTACAAGTATCTAAGAGAGAAGACGCTAAGCTAATAAAATAATCAAAGGATTGAAGGAGAGGCAAGAGATTGTAAAGGGCAAAGGATCGAGAGTAAATAAAGAAAATTATTCTTTCATGGCCGACCAACTAGAAGGAGAGGCAAGAGATTGTACAGTTTTGCGCTATGCCTGTCATGTTTGGTTCCTGTCTTGACTGTACATGCCCTTATAATTACTAGTACTATTAGCTTTTTTTTTCTCTCGCTGGACCTAATAATTTGGAGTTCAAATAAACAAATAGTATCTACTATTGCCCTTGTCTTTCTAGGCATCTTACAATCATAGTCCCCTTTGAATCGCAGGAAAAAAAACATAGAATTCACGTCCCTATAGATTGAGTGATTGTAGCATCCTTTGTTTCCTAGAAATCCGTTGCGGGAAGAACATAGGAGAATTTCCTTTATGTTTGATTCAGAGAAAAACCAAGGGGAAAAACATCTAGTCTAACCTCATTGTTTTGTTTCATGTGTTTTTCCTATAGTTTATCCAAACACTTATTACTACAAAATTCAGTTTTGCATATGTATCCATATTTTATTCAATTGTTTTTCTATTCTTGTATTTCTTCAATTATGTGTTCCAAAAGTGGACCCTCAATGGAGTATATGACTTTTTGTTCATCCATTTTGTTAGGTATCTACACATAATATTATATCTTGGTGCATAGCACAATTAATGTACAAAAAAGTCAAAGCGACTTATAATTTAGAACGGAGAGAGTATGAGAATAAGTTGCTGGCCATTTGATTGGTTTGGTACAGATGAGGCAATTGTTTTTTGTGAACAAGCAAACATAGTCTCCACTAAGAGTTTCCTTTTCAAAAACAAAAAGGCATTTGTGGAATTCAAAAGAGAACCTCAATGTGGGATGTGGCTAGAGACAGCTTGCAAAATCCTTAATTTCCTATGCCAAAATTTGTGAGCGCCAAGACTTGTGGTGACAATCGTTTCCTCTAATTTAGGTTATCAGTGTCACTGGCGCGTGGCAGGTGATGAAAATGACAGAGCAAGGGTTATTATGATTGAAATGTTAGGTCTCACAGATGTAGCGATGGATGCTACAACTAAAACCTGTAATGGCGATCACCATGTCGGAACGCTGGATTGGAAGAAAGACACCAGAACACTCTTAGACATACTATACGCTTGGATCAGTCATCTCCGGGCTTGTTTTGTGGATTGAGGGATAAACTACTTTCCTTCACTTCCTAATCCATATGTATTGAGGAAAAAGACACAACCTAAGAGACGAAGACTACACTCGCTTTTTTCTTCTCTATAAATGTGTGAAAGAGTAGAGTTATCACTTGACTGGCCGCACAGTCACAGAGAGCATACCACCTCGTCCACCAACGACCATAGCCGCTGACAATGCGCCGCCTTGCCACACTAAACCCGCCCTCCACTAACTCGTCACCAACTAGGCACACCTGCCCAACTGCCACCTCCACACACCACTGGTGCTTTGCTTCCTCATTACCAACAATGGCTGGCTTAGCCTACTGTACTTTAGGTCACTTAAAGGAATGGTTCAGATGAGACGGTCTCTTTGTTGTGGGGATGGTATTTTTATGTTGTAGAGATTTGGGGTTGGCCTCAAAGTACTAAATTTAACACTCGACGAGAAACCCAACCAGAGACTACCAATTCTACACCTATTTTTTTTACTTAGACATAAAGATATTGAAATCAAAGAAAAAACATAATAATTTTATAAAGTTCATTCATGTATTACAAGAGTCGGAGGAGGAAGCACCCCCTAAGAGCATCCCCAACTGTTTTGCATAGTTTGTTTGGCAAATGAGAGAGTTTGCTAAGTCTTAAATAAATATGGCAAAGGTGAAAAGAGACAATCTCCAATGGTTTGGCATTAATCACTTAGCAAAAAAGAAAATCTAGTGGCGGAAGGAGGGAGTAGTCGCGTGTCCACGCGCGGGGGTGACGGATTTCACGCGAGGGACGCGATGTCAAGCGCAGAGGGGCTTGACATATATGCAAGTCTTTTCCCTTTATCTGCCAAGTTAACGAAATTGTAAAGCCCAATTGTTAAACCATTGGATATGTATGTTTTAGATTTTTTTTTTTACAAATACATGAATGCAAAGGCTATTTGCTGAAGGCTTGGATGCTCTAACTCTAGCGAAGGTGTGGCAATCGACGACGGCTGGAGCAAGCCGTGTTGCGCGGTTGCAGCACAAGCGCTTGACCGATCACGGATTAGAGTTTGCTGCTATCACGAAAATACTGTAATAAAACCCTACAATTATTAACTGCAAAACGAAGAGGATTTTAAGAAACAACTCAAGCACTACAACATCCCATTGTATAATAAAAGTCTAGTATCCATAGTCTAGACGACGGAGTGCATACACACACACACACTCGCATAAACGGATAAAACCAGTGTCATAAACTAGCACAGGAACAGGGACAGCCTTTCACTCTCAGACTGTCGTGCCCGTCTCCGGCGATGTCCCGGTTGCTACTTCTACTACGGCTATATTACTACTGCCCATGGGGCCCGACGGATACAACGCGGCGGCAGCTGACCATGACCGACCATGCCAGCTGCGGCGGCGGCGACTGGCATGGGGGAGTACTAGGAGGACGGACGCATGCTCAGTCACTGTGCTCGGAACAGGTGGTAGGGGAAGAAGCCGTTCTTGTCGGTCAGCGGCTCCACCATCTTGGCGATCCCCGTCATCAGCCTCCACACCTCCTCCTTGAACTCCTTCTCGCTCCTCTTCCACGCCGGAACCTCCTCGCCGCCGTTGCCGTTGCTGGGACGAGGCGGGAACTGCTGCTGCTGTCCGGCGAGGAGCGCCGTGCTGTCGCCGGAGCGAGGCGGGTAGTACCCCACCTGCTGCCGCTGCCGCTGCTGTCCACCAGGGAAGCCGGTGGGGCGAGGCTGGTACGGCAGTGGCGGCGGTGGCCCAGGGAGCGTGGAGGGGCCCTCGCCGTGGCCGCGAGGTGGTGGGTATGCCAGCATCTGACCTTGGGGAGGGACCAGCGGAGGCCCGTCGGCGACGCGAGGCTGGTGGTACGGGAGATGCTGCTGCTGCTGCAGATGCGGCGGTGGCGGGAGCTGCTGCGTGACGACGGCGGCGGCGCGTGGAGGCTGCTGCTGCAGCGTCGGGCGCATGGGCGGCTGCAGCGCGCGCTGGGGTGGCTGCAGAGGCTGGGAAGAACCGAACCCCACGGATTTGGCGGCCTTGTCTGCGCCATTGCCGCCGACGCCGCTCGCCGGCGGCGCGGTTGGCTCGAGCTTGCCGCCGTCCGCACCGTCCAGCATGAACTTCACGCGAGAGACCTCCCTGGTGGTCCCAGAGTTTCCTTCATCGGTGCTCTTCTTCAGGATCGACTTGGGCTGCTGCCCCACGGCCGGACGCGCCGGCACGGCCCCGGCCCTGGACATGGGCAGCGGAGCGCCATTGCCGGAGCTTCCCGGCCTGAACGAAGCCGTCTCCATGAGCCGCAGTTCGGACCGCTGCTGCTGCTGTTGCTGCGGGGGCGCTTCCGGCGCCGCCACCGCCGCCCCTGACTCGACCTCGCGGAGGTGGTACTGCGTGTCCACCTGCCCGAACATGGCGTTGGCCTTGGCGTACCGGAGCGCGGCCTCCGCGTCGGCCTTGAACCTGTAGATGACGCGGCACATGTGGGACTTCCAGTACACGCGGATGCCGTCGACGTCCAGCGGGCCGAACCGAGCGAACCGGGCCTTGAGGGAGGCCACCGACGGCAGCGTGCTCTTGAGCGGGAACTTCATCATCAGCGCCGTCGGCGACGGGGTCCGGACCCTGGGCGCCGGCGCCGGCTCCTTCTTCTTGGCCGCCGCACCACCCATCTCGCCCTTGTTGTCCTTGCCGCCGCCTGCAGCCGCCCGTGCTGCTTGCTGCTGCTGCTGTGCCGCCGCCGCTGCCACAGCGGTGGTGTCTTTCTGCTCCAGACCGAGACCGGCGGCCTTCTTCTCGCTGGACAGTGTCTTGATCTTATCGAGCTTGGCTTTCTTCTTCACGGCCAGCTCCCCCTGCCGGTCCGATGGCCCGCGCTTCACGCCGGCTTTGGTGGGGTCATTGCCTACGCCAGGCGGCCTCGGTGCAGCAGGCTTCTTCTTCTTCTTGGGCGACTGGCCGTCAGCGGCGGCGGCGGCGGTGGCAGTGGGCTTGTCCAGGCCCATCTTCGTGGACTCCTCCGGTGGGTCGTTCTCGTAGCTCTTCTTGTAGTATTTTGAGCGGAACGCGAGGACGAAGGAGCGAGCGGTGTCAGAGATGCGGCGGTCGGCGCCATGGAAGGGAGCCAGCGGGAGGTTCCGGATGTCCGATAGTACCTGCGTCAGGTCAAGCCCGTTGGGGTCCTGAACCACGGCGGCGGCCTTGCGGGCACCGGCGCCGTCCAGGTTGGGAAGCTTCTTCTTTTTCTTCCTCTTCTTGGGCTCGCCGTCGGCGTCCACGGCGTCGGGACTGGCATCGGCATCGGCATCGGCGCCTTCCTCCCGCTCGCGCTTGCGGGGCTTCTTGGGCTTGGTCGCCTTCTTGGGCGCGGCGGGCCCCTCGGGCGGGTGGGACTGGTGGGCGGCGGGAGGAGGGACCTCGACGAGCGGGGCGCGCCTCTGCAGCATCATGAAGTCCTCGTCCGCGATGGAGCTCCCAGGCAGCGGCGGCGTGGGCGGGTCGTCGCTTGCCGGGAAGCCAGGCGGGCCGTCGTCGAGCGCGGGCGCGGGCGGGGCCGGCGGCGGCGCGTCCGGGAGCTGCGGCTGGCGGTGGTGGTGGGCGGAGGAGGCGGCCTCGGGCGCGTCCCGGCGCTTGAGGAGGTACTGGTCCTTCTTGCTGGACTTGGCCTTCATGGCGGACGCGCCCGGCACGATCTTCTCCATGAGCCTCGCCGCGGCCCCGCCGGCGCCGCCCCTCCCCCGACGGCCGGCCGCCGGCGTGGCATGCTCCGCCGCCGTCTTCCTGAGCCCCCCTTTGAGAGGTCGCGCTGTAAGGTATCAACATCCGAGTGGGCCATGTCAGTCAGTCACTCAGTCAGTTACCACTGTTTCAGTCAGGTCAGGTCAACAGTCCCACACACACAACATTGCAGTCAACGCAAGGCGGAAAGTAAAAAAAAAAAAAGAAAATCACAAATGATAAAAAAAACTACTACAATGATGAATGATGAAATAAAATAATTGCACGATTGTATGTGTATAATAAATTAATAAAGAAACTAATTATGCCCAAATATTTCTTGTAAAATACAATCACCGGTGTCAAGTGTGTGATGGTTGAGACGTGAGACATGTCAGTCAGACTGAATGGCTACACGGCAACATGGCTACTCCTGGATTCGTACTACTAGTGACGGCTTTTGTGTTAATTATAGACGCACAACAAGGACAAAATTGGCCGGTTATCGAAGTGATGGCCAGGACAATCAAAGGCCCAAAATCCAAGTTTAATTTTGCTGTAATTGCTTGGGAAACGTTCATTTCCTTCTTGTGTGAAGGGAGAAGCTACTCAGTAGACGTGGCGGCAGGCAGAGGCACGGAGACGCCTGCCACTATTGCTATTGGCGAGAGCCCGAGAGGCGTGGTGGTGGTCCGGATGCGGATGGCTCGCTCTGCCTGCGCCGTTGCTTTCACCTCAGGCAAAGGAAAAATGCCTTGCCCTAACACTAGCTTTGCCTTCCATTCCAGTCAGTGAAGAAAAGAAACGTGCACATGCACCAGCACGAGACACGTTCTCTACTAATGCATGGATTAGGGTCTGTTCGGATCGGTTCCTCTTGCTAAATTTTAAACAGCTTTAGTAGTCAGTTTAGTAGTTAAATTTTCAAACACAATGACTAAAAAGAAGTTAAAATAGTTTAGTCCCACTAGTCAACCCAAAGTAGCTAAAATTGTTCTAGCTGACTAAAATTTAGGAAGAGAACCAAACAGACCTTTAGAGCATCTTCAAGGGCTCACCAATATTTCATCCCTAATAATAGAATAGTATTGGTGATCACCAATATTGCTTTTTAGACTATAATTAGGGGAGATGCCTCCAACAGATCATCAATAATCTCCCCCAATACATGAGGCCCACATGTCAGGGCATAATTTATTTTCTTTGTTTTTTTTCCTTCATTTTCTCCTCTCAATTCATCCACATCCGCCTCGTCCCGTCAGCCGCACCTCCTTCTCCGACGTGGTTCCTCCTCCTTGCTTCCTCTCTCTTCCTCTAGACCGTCTCCAGCCTGCGATATCCCTGGTCTACCTTCGGTGTTGGTGTCGCTGGTCCATGCCGGCTGCTACAAGCGCCTCTAAGGGGTGAGGATGGTGGGCTCCAGCGCCGAAGATAGAGCAGCGCGCGGATAAGGCGACATTGGTGTCACCGATCCCCTGCCAAGGTCGCCCCTCGCGACACAGAGTCACAATGGTCACCTCTTCGTCGAGCTTCGGCCATGGCACACCTCTGCCTCCGGTCATGTTGCTCGTCCACCCTAGCCATGGAGCCCCAAATCGCAGACCAGCTCCAGCGCGGCATCGCTAGCGTGGGTGCAGCGACCGGGATGGAGCAGCAACGCGCAGGCATCTGCCAGGGTGCGAGCCGACGACGGCACGGCTGATGTCGACAAGCACGACCATGACTAGTAGCACGGCCATGGTGAGGACAAGCGCCAGTGTGCAAGGTGTCAGTTAGGGTGGTCCCATCTTATTGGGGCAGATGCAACTCTCCCTTTATTTGAGAGATGGAGGAGATATTGGTGATCACCATAAAAAAGAGATGAAGCTGTGGTTTATGGGGACTGGGGATGGTAAAGGGAAGCTGCTGGAGATGCTCTTAGGCTCCCCAGAGTCACAAGCCACCCTCACTAAAATAGTTACATGAATCAGGGGCCTTGACTTTTTCTTCTTTGTCTATTTATATATATAAAAATAGAGTCGATATTGCAGCAACTCATACTTTTTTTAATCAAAAAAACAACTCCTAATATTTGGGGGGACAGTTTTTTTGGGGGACATATTTGGGATATAGTTAGTTGGTCCTAGGCCAGACCAGAACGGGCTGAACTACGCTGCTCTCCTGGGCCCAGTGACTAGCTCCAGCCCGGCTGGCTGGCCCCGCTAGCAGCAGGAGGCCAAGATCCATGAACACAAAAGCTACTTGTACGCTGAGTCGCTGACCACCACTACCACCAAGGGGGAATATTCGTATATCATATTCTGCACTGCTTCCTGTTCCCGATACCACCACAAGCTCCAGGATTAGTGTTTCCTTCTAAATAAATAATCTAGTGCTTGCCTGTGTAGGCTTGCAAAAAGGAGCCTGTTATCTGCTCCAGGCCCTGTGCAAAAGAGGTGCCAGGATCAAGTTTGGCTAAACCTACAGTCTTTCCCCAGCGTGTAAATCTATATGGACAACATCAGTCTTTTTCCCCAGGTGACTTCGTCCTCAAGAGGAACACAACGCTGACACCGTAAGATATGGCTCAGAGAGCTTTCTCATCGCAGCAACGGACGCCAGTGGCTACTCCAACAGGTTCAAATGGTCAATGAGTTAATGTTAGAGATCCCTGGAAGGCACAAGCAATACACTTTAATAGCAGCTAGCCATTTGACAGTAGGTTCTCTTGACAGGCTGAGTTGTGGGGGTATGGGTGGGCAATTGTCTCTGGTTTCTGACTGAGGCAAGGAATCTGGTTGCAACACCACCACAATGACTAGCCATGTACAAAACCAGTGCAGACTGCAGTGTGGTAACATAATGGAGGATATCAAGGAGAGTTAAGGGAAGATGATGGCAAGATGGCATGTGGAACTGAGCACACCAAGTTTACTCATGGCATCTATAACACTCCGTAACATGTTTGCTGAGGGTGGGTTTTCGCAGCTGTAATGTCTTTGGTCTCAACGTAGGATGCAAGTCTGATAGGACCTGCTGTACTTAGGCAAAAATCTCTCCCAGGGGACTTTCACTCAATGCCTGTGAACGGATACATCTTTTACAAATGTTAGGATTTTACTTATGGTGCACAGTCTAATAAAATCAGTTACCCTGAACGCTCAGATTAACATATCTATTCAACATTACTGTATATACATGCTTATATAAATTAAAAAAAAAAAGCTACTAAGCACCACAATAGAGCAATGTGGAGCGCAGTGCCTTCCTTCACCATGTACATGTGGACTCAACCAGCTTACCTCAATGCCTCCTGCCCATGATGAACAGGCAAACGATGCATCCAGAACAGGAGATAATATTATGTCAAGGAATACCCCAAAGTTATCAATCCTCACATCTCAATGAGTCACCAACATATTTAATCAGTCACATGGGCATTCATTCAGAATCAGTTTCACGAAGTTTATTGCAGTTCTTTTACAAAACATGAATTTCGTTGCTCTGTACTGACTACATGCATAAGGATCAATTTGTCTAATCTAGGTGCATCCACTCCTTGACAAGCAAAATTAACAGTTTGATCAAACATGCAGCTTTTATATGTGAACCCGTAATTTAATATGATCTGACTTCAATGGATGGAATGAACAGAAAACTGATGTGCAACCAGCAGTTCAACAGTATGATAATTGTCGTTGTAGGGCAAAGGAACTAAATATACTACAAAAAAAACTTCCTAGTCATTAAGTGTATGGATCACAGTAAAACATCTCAAGATTCCAACAACAGCATGATGCTAACTAGCCATAGCTTTAAAACTTCATGATGCAAACTAGTCACAACTTTAAAACTTCATGATGCAAACTAGTCACAGCTTCAAACACTTCATGCCCACAAGATCATGGATGATTTTTTTTTCCTAGGACAAAGCTAGAATGAGAAATGACCTAAATCGAATGCATATTAGGATAGTATCATATAGACACACAGACATTCAATTTCTTGAACAAATGCAGATCGATCTGTGGATATGCATGTCTCATATTTTACTAGGTTGGATTGAATCCCCTGAAACAATACACGTTACCATTTATTCAACAAATTTCTGCATGACTATCATCCCAAAATTCAATAATCAATCTCCCTGATAAAAAAAAAAGATGCAACCAGCAGTTCAGCAGAAGCAAAATAGAAATTATTTCAATCAGAACCACTCTGCTATTCACATCACAATAATTGTTGCTTGATCTATAAAAGCAGTAGTAACATTGTTTAGCCATCAATTTCAAGTACACAGCAACAAGAACAACAGCGCAGTCAACAGTACAGCTAGAATTGGGCATGTGAGTGTTGATACCTCGTTGAGCTCGCTCTGCTGCGGCTCTCTGCTCGGCAGCACGGGCCAGCTCGGGATCCACCCCGAACGCTTGAGCGTAGGTGTTGTCTACCGGCGAAAACACTGCGCGGCGGTACGCCGAGAACAGCCCGGCCATCTCCATCCCAGGCACGGTCCGCGCGGCTTTTTCCGCAGCGTCGTGCTGAGTCACGGCGGCGTCCAGCAGGTAGTCGAGCGCCTTCCGCGGCACGAATCGCTGCCGCGCGGCCCGGATCTGGTCGCGGTGGTAGTCAGCGTCGGTGTCGAATGCCGGGACATCGACCAGGAAGAAGTTGCCGTCGATGGGGTGGGGGCGGAAGGCGTCGGGGTTGTTGCACGGGCAGAGCAGCGCCAGCGCGCTGCGGCGGGCTACCTCGTCGACGGCCTCGGCCACGGCGGCGGCGAAGCTGCTGCGGGAGCTGCCGCCCTGGGCCGCCTTCTCGGTGAAGTGGTCCTCGAAGGGGACGAGCTCGCTGGGCTCGAACCACCCGTAGCTCGAGTCGCCGAAGAAGGCGACGAGGACGAGCCCGTCGCGGTAGCCGCGGTGTACCTCCTCGTCGTCGGTGAGGTTGACGCTGTAGATGTGGCCCGGCCACCACGGGTGGGACTTCACCTTGGCCCAGACCATGTCGCCAAAGCGGGGGCCGCCGTTCGCCCAAGCGCCGCCGCCTCCGGCAGCGTGGACCATGGTGCCTCCGGCGGCGGGGTCGGACATCCTGTGGAGGGGAATCGAAAACCTAGATTTGGATGCAGGGTCGATACGTCTGGACTTGGGTTTGGGTTTGGGCTCCGGAGGTGGGGATCGGAGAAAGGAGGGCCATTGTTTAGAGGAGGGTGACTTGGAGTAAATTTTATTACTTTTGGATATAAAATGTTTTTCCATTCTATTATAAGCTTGAAAAAACAAAGAAAATTATAAAAACGAGAATGAGGCGAAGTTTTCCTCCCGTTTTATAAGGGGCAGCGATGGACGGCAGGTAGGCGGTTATAGTGAGCGACTGGTTAAATTGATACGGTGGGCGGCCGCCGGCTGGTTAGATTGATACGGTGGGCGGCCGCCGGCTGGTTAGATTGATACGGTGGGCGGCCCCCGACTGGTTAGATTGATACGGTGGGCGGCCGCCATCTGGTTAGATTGATACAGTGGGCGGCTAGGTAAGTTGATACGGTGGG
>Ga0182004_10002909_pt1 | contig 13489 bp, 5 predicted proteins | sample Sormic07211540_1_FD_120479 | JGI IMG/M metagenome (GOLD analysis project Ga0182004, IMG submission 120479) | Endophyte microbial communities from Sorghum bicolor roots, Mead, Nebraska, USA - 072115-40_1 MetaG | ecosystem: Host-associated > Plants > Roots > Unclassified | place: USA: Nebraska...
GAACTGCATCAAGGCTACCACCGGGCATATATTCATAGCATATTAAGTTGTCGTTATTCCCTATGCAAGATCCCATCATCCTTATGACGTTCGGGTGGTGAAGCCTTGCAAGAATTTTCACCTCATTTTTTAACTCCTCAAGCCCCGCTTCCGTGTTTACTCTTTTGATTGTCAAATCACCAACATTCGGTAGTGTTCCCTGAGCAATGCCAATGATGACAAGTTCTTCATATATACTAATTTAATAACAGACTCACAACCAAAACTCCAAAAGGAAAACTGATTAAGTACCTTGTAGATGGTCTTAGATCGGGTAGAAATGATACTATTTCGTTCAGCAAAATTGTTGGTGGCGACTCTGATAGCATCCAGATCTAAACTCTGCTCAAGGTGGGCTGTAAGCTTAGAACCTGGTGCACGCTCATGTTCTGTTCCAAACAATTCTGATTGCACAAGTTTTTTCACGAATGAAATGATGTATAATCCTGATCATTCATAAAAATCGTGAATGATAAATAGTAATCGTGCGTACCAAGTACTAGTGGTAAATGCTTTCGTTGGCTTCGACGATAACAAAATCCTAGCAATACAGAAATAAGCAGGAACCCTCCAACAACAGAGACAGAGACAATGATAGCAGTTTGTCTATCTATAAAAAGAATAGGGATTCAAATTTATAGTATAATAAAGTACTAAATAAACTCTTACATTGATAGGAATGATCATCGAAACATACCTGTGTGAGACGGATCATCATTATGGGAAATCCGAGTGTACAGATCATTGGTCCCTAAAGTAAGCTGAACAGTATCGAGCAGATCACCTGACCACATGACACAGTCACCCTCTCCAGGCAGGGCATAAGCGTAAGCATTGCACGAGCAGTTCCTTAAGCACAGCTCCCTGCAGTCATCCAAGCTCTTGACTTGAACCAAGGTGGCGTTCTGTGTGTCAGGGACCTTGACAAGTGAGATCCTGCTAAACCCATTCGCCGACGAGCAAGAAAACGGTGACACGCTCCTCACGCAGCCACCAGCGAAGTTCCTCTGGTTCCAATCTATGGGTGACTTGGGGAGGAACTCCGGCAGGCATTGGCAGACAGCACTGGAGCAAATGGCATTCGGACCGCAGAACGCATAGGAATCACACTGAGACTGAGGCCAGTACCAGTACTCAGCCCACTCGTTGTTGGGGTTGCTGTTGTACCAGCGATGGGCAATGCCATCTGGCGTCAGGACAAGTCGCCACTGGACTGATGTGTTCAAAGCCATGAACGAGTAATAAGCGCTGCCTTCGTGCACAGTCATGTAGAACGCCACATCGTTCGTCGTCTTGAGATATGGCTGGCCGTTGAAGCCCTGGCCGTTCCATGGACCAGTCCTGCACTTCAAATCAGTGCCATTGAACAAGAACAGTCCAGGCAGTCGTTTCGGATCCATGCTGATGGTGTAGTCCCCAGGAGACGGGTCCGATTCGCTCTTCCATGATACAAGCTGCAACAAGCCATTATTCGCTGCCGACGTGTCGTACCCAATTCTCATGCCAGACAACAATGTGTCACAGGGATGATCAAAACTTCGCCATAGTACTCGACCAGGAGTACTCCCAGACATGGTGGTGTCGTTGATGATGAGGTTACCAGAGTCAAGAAGGAAGGCTTGTGGATTGTTGGTGTTGAGTGAGTCAGTAAACCATACAGGGGTGCTTCCTCTTCTTGTATCCAGAAGGACAAGAGAACTTTGGATGAAGGTAAGACTTCCATTGCCTCCTTTTATTGGGTTGTCACGGTTTGCCACCCAGATGACTGTTTGAGGCTTTATGTAATTGTACCATATTCCTAGATATGTGTTGTCCCCATTCGTGAAGAAACCCAACACAAAGATAGCTTGTGCTGAAACAAGTGTTTGACCAACTTGCAAAGACTGCCCTACGGCCAGCGAGCCATCTGGAACAAGATATATATTTCAAGATGAAAAACAATGCATCAAAGAAAAAAAGAGAACCAGGTATATGCATGGGAGATATATATGATTGTCATATTGTTTCTAGCTACTATTTCTTTCTCTCACACAAAGAAAAACATAAAAAAATGTTGTTGTCTTCCGCAACAAACCACCCAACCTATGTAAGGTTCTTATCTCCTGCCAAGCTGACGCTAAATTATGGTGAACAAGGCTTCCAAGAAGGCAGAAATCAGTAGCAGATGATCTGTTTCAAGCCTCCATTGGAAACACAAAGTAGCTCAATGTGCTTTCCTCAATGTATATTCTTTCTGGGAATTCTCTCTTTCATGTAAGCCACCAAGGGAAAATATTCTAACCATCAATGAAATCAGGTGTGGAGCATAATAATCCCCCCCCCTCTTGAAATTTTTTTTTTAAAAAAAATACTACACTAGACCAAGACCAGTTGGCATGCTGTTAAAGTACAGTTATTGCCATGAACAACATGTCACGTCATCAGTGCCATAGCAAGCAGGCAAAGGTTTGTGCCATGGACCACACTCAGAAAAATCCAATTAACCTTGGAGCACAAACTACCTAAGATGTACAATACGCAGGAATAGGAAAAAAACGTAGGGATGACAAATCCTATAGGATTTCAAAACAAAGAAAAATTTAGAAATATGCCTTTGGAAACGTTCCAGGGAAAACATAGGAAACAAAACAATGAAGTTGTGGATCATGTTTAGTTTCCTCCAAAATTCCTTTAGAATGCCCAACATTCCACATGAATTTCAAAGGAATTATTGTGAAGCATTAACCAAACCATTCCATGCTCGAACAAGTAATGACTCTACAAAGGATTAGTTGTGTACTTAGAGAGAGAGGTGTACTTTGTGATTGTGCCCGAGGTAGAGAAGCAACAGCGAGCAGCAGCACCGAAATGAGGATCATGGCCTTGAGCATCTTCCCCGAGGTCCGAGCTGAGGGGGTATGCAGGACTGGAAGCAAGCACTGATGAAATGGTGAGCCTAGCGTAGCTCCTTCAGTCCCACGCTTTGTACGTATATTAGTAGGAAAAAAACATCACAAAGGTCCTTTACCTCTTGTGAAATTTAAATGGAAACCTCCTTACTTTCTTGGAGGTGCCCTTGCCTGGCATACTACGATTTTTTTTTTTTGAGGAATCGCATACTAGGATATTTGTGCAAGTGTATAGAAACAAATATGCTTTGACCATCAATTACTCTTACAATATAGCATTGTTATCATCAATTGCTTCAAAATTGGGTAATCTGCTACATGAGGTCTGTATTAAAAGAAAAGATATTTTCATCATTTTTCTGAATCGACTGGATGAATTTTCGAGTCCACTAGTTGTCTTGGAATTCAAAAGTGCCCCAAGTCAAGTGAAACCAATTAAACCAGGGATTTATTTGGATAGGAACTGATGATGACCTGTGATGAGTCGTCCTACCTACCTCCCTGACTGTACGTATACTGTGTTAACATCATATAGACCAACCCATCTTATTCCTAGCTAATAAGCAGGTCATCATCGGTGGGAACACACACCGTACCGTTATCACAAGGAAAGGTAGAAAGCTTACAGTGTCTGATGACTTACACATTTCACACCATAGAGCCTTAGTTGAAAACATTTTCACTGCAAATAAAGCTGGTATTAGTATATACTGCAGTCCTGCTCCTGCCCAAAGCATGCATGGCTTGATACCAAAATTGAAAGCAACAATGACTAAAAGAATAATGGTAGTAGTTAGAATGTTTCATGACTTGGAAGCAGAGAAGGTACACGGCAGATTTGACCTAGCCTGTGGTCTGGTATACCGTATACGGCTTGCTAATTGAAAAGTCAACACCATATTTACCTGGAACAATGGCCAGAAAGTTCTACGCAAATGATTTTTCACAAGCATCTATATATTTTTTCAAGATCAGTTTGAACTGCAACCCACCTCTAGAAATGCTAAGCCAGGCTATGTTATGGATCATCCCTGGAGATCCATTTATTTTCAGAGACGGCTGCATAAGAGGACCTGCCCTAGAAACACTATTTTCCCCCATGCTAATGTTTGTTTCTAGGAACATCCTGTGTTAACGTTTTTACTTCAATTATTGCAAAAATACTTTATCTCCACTGCGATTCATCTTCAGTAGTTGGGTTGATATACAGTGCTATCCACTGCTAATGTTATCCTTATTTTTTGTATGATTTTGTTAAAATATTTATATATTCTATAATTAATGTCAAATGTTATATTGGATCGCGCCATTAAATGGGCGATTTACTGGGGCGCTTGGCATAAGGGAACCGAACTCTAATTTCCGAGGGTCATTCTCTTATGACAAACACCCCTTTCCATTTGAGCCAATTCCTACAAGCCATTATAAAAGATCTTAGTTCTTTGGTCGCTACTGAAAAACTTCATATGCTGTGGACCATCAAAAAAACTTCATACGCTGGCTCCTTTTATGCCACCACCGACAGTCCTGACTGTCCTGTTTTTTGGCGCCAAATAATAGAGAGCAGTTAGGAGGAAATATCATAGAACATTAGGAACATTGCAACCAATGTTAAAAACTAAAGCTGTTGTGATAGACTACAGTGCAAGAAGGAAAATATTGCATGAAGCCATGAAGTGTTACCAGCAACAACAGAAGCCAACTGCCTCCACTCAGTGTGATACTCAACAAATAGCTGAATCAGGTTCTGAATGCCTTCCAATTTTGATTCTGTCTCTGACTCAGCCTTTGAAAGTTCTATATTAGTTCTTTCAGTTCTGGAGATCAGTACCGAAAGAAACCCTGGTTGTAACATTTAGAATGTCTTAGGACTTCAGTTCTTAACATAGATCCCAGTTTGAATCGAACATCTACGAACCATATTCAATAAATCTGCCATGTGTTCAGGCAAAGTAAAAGAAATATGCAGTAACTTAGCACAAAGGATGAAAGAAAGAAGAAACACAGATTTCAAAACTAGCCCCAAGCAAACTGTCCAACTCCAATTAATACCAAAAACAGAGGAGTGAACTTTGAGGAATGATGATAATGTACCTAGTTTATACAAAACAACACAAGAATGTACCTAGTTTATGCACAACAACAAAATAATTGACTACATAACATTACAGATTTTGTAAAAGAAATAGCTGAATCAGATTCTGAAGAATGCCTTTCTTTTCTTTTTTGTTAGTATTAGTTGGTAGTAAGGATCACACTATTTGTAAATTGAGTAGATATATATTAGCAAACCAAATATGCAACAGTAGCAGCTCGCTTATATATTTATGTACTTATTTACACTTAAATACAAGCGGGAAAAAAACATTGTGATTACCTTTTTTGTAGACTGCAACTCATAGTTTCTGAGAAAAAGAAAACATACTGAAGTGAAGAGAGCTGTTATTCTACCTGGGGAGAGCAAATCATTAGTTGAAATCCCTCGGTGCATATCAATGTACTAACAGAAGAACATGGATGGAACATCTGCTGGGTGCTGGCACCCCACAGCACAGTAAACTGTTGAAGCAGTCTATCTGAACTCTGGTGCATCTTCATAGAGAACAACTGATGACCTTCTCTTGTTTTCATCACTGCAGAAAAAATGTAGCTTCACTGCTTGAGTCGTTCAGGTTAGACAAAGAGGCAAAAGATTCCAAAGATCCCAAAGTAGAAAAGCAAGACACAAGACAGTATTCTGACGCAACCAAAAGGTGCAGCAATCCAGTTTATTGCATCAGATCCTACAGATATACAATACAATATACTAATTACTAAATTACCAGCTTGAGAGAAGACGCACAAGCAGGCGTTCCATGTCAGGGAGCCTAGACAAATCATTACGGAACTGGGCAGCATAATCTTGCCCAACTCCCTGAAATGGAGATGTTTCAAATGGTAATGCAACCCAGGACAGCGGCTCCATCGCTGTCGCCGTCGTCGGGGCTGGCGCCCTTGGGGACGGTGACGACGAGCTCGCCCTCGCCCCTCGGCGTATGTGGCAGTGACCATGGAGTGGCGCGTGCAGGGCAGGAGGTGGAAGCGCCAGCGGTTGAACTCGAAGGCAGCGGCCCCGTCGTCGTCGTCGTCGCTGTTGGCGCCTCCGGAGGAGAGGACCGGACTCCGGACAACGACCTTGGTTACCCCCGGGTGGATCTTGACGGCGAGCGCGCGGGCGCTCTGTCGACGGCGGCGGCGACAAACCGCAGCGCTGCCGCCTCCTCCTCGAAGGAAACGTCCGCGTCGGCGGCGAAGGGGATCTCCAGCACCTTGGCGAAGATGTGCGCCAAGCGGAGCGGCACAGCTTCTTCCCGCCGAGCGGCGAGCGCGCTCGCCACCGCCGAGCTGAGAAGGCTGTCGGCCGGCCCCAATGCATAAGGGTACAATGGTCATTATCACAAAAATCTGACATCCACGTGTACAGTAAGATAAATTAATGGCCCACATAGCATATGAAGTCTTTTTTTTTAATCAGAAAGTGTTTTTCTCAGATAACAAATCCATATGTCAAACTAGTCCTCTTTCCATATGAGCGTTTCTCGTACATGATTTGTCTCTTTTGACAAAAGTTTTTTGGGTTGAATGTTTAAACTTAAGCTAGCAAATCTTTTATTATTTTCACATTGCTTATGTTTTAATAATATTGTAATTGTTGTTGCTAAAATTTCATTTTTAGTAACATCATAGGGTAGGGTAATAGCACTTTACTGTGTTTTATGGGTCTTAGGATGTTACACTATGACACTTAGAATAAGGTTAATAATAGAACTAAGTGTTTTGGCTATAAGTAAAGGTATAAGAGCCAAATTATACAATAGTTATCTCATATTTGTCTATAAAAAAGTTCTTTATTATTATATGGTGTCATGTTTACTTTCTTTTTCCTATTACTTCTCATAAGCCTATTGTTGTACTTGGTTTTATGTTATATCTTTAGAATAATGCATAAACACCTTGCGTCTTTGTGTTGTGACTAAGGACTACCTCTATCACAAATTTAGTGACATACTTCAGTCGTTTAGTATGAATTTCGTATGACCGATAAATGATTAAGGCCTTGTTTAGTTGGTGAAAATTTTGGGTTTTGGATACTGTAGCACTTTCGTTTGTATTTGATAATTACTGTCTAATTATGGATTAACTAGGCTCAAAAGATTCGATGTTTTGAGTCTAGTTAGTCCATAATTGAATAATAATTGCCAAACAAAAACGAAAGTGCTACAGTACCCAAAACCAAAAAAAACTAATAATATGACATACTTGTGTCATAAATGACTAAACCCTATGAATTTCCTTTAGATTTTCATAGCATGTGTAAAATCATAGGAATTTTAGAATTATAATCTTATGAAGACTTTTCTTTGTGTTTCTCTCTCTTGAATTTCATATGTTTTTTTCTCTATTTTATTTAAAGTCTATAATAGAAACTTTTTATGTATTTTGAATCCTTATATAGGATTGTAAGTTTCATTCAACTTTAACCCAACATTTTTTTATTTCTATGTTTTTAGAGTTGTATTTGGACTTTGCATTCTTGTAATTTACCAAAAATAAAAAGAAAGGTATCCGATGGTTTTGCATTTGGAGTTTGCATTTCGGGCAACTTGGCAAATAAAAAAGTAAACTTGGCATATATGTCAAGCCGCGCACGGCTTGACAAAAGGTCAATCGTGCGCGTCCGGTCCCCACGCGATCCGGACTTTCTTTGCGCCGTATATCGCGATCGCGAGCAACACCATCGTCGTCGTCCTCTGCAGAACTCGTGAGGGACTCCATCGCTATTCGCGATAGTCGGGCTGGCACCGCAACAGCACCTGCAATGAGTCTGATACGAGTCGTCGCGGCGGCACCTGCAACGAGCGGTGGGGAGCAGGAAAAACTGGCGGCGCGACTTGTGAGAAAAATGCGAGAACCAACGGCGACTTTACGCGCACGAAGAAAAGTCGCGCGCGAAGACGATCGCGAGCGCTCGCGAAAGAAAAATCGCGATCGGATCCACTTTGGCTAATTACCAACTCAATTATGCAAAACTCTTAGAGATGATCTATTTTTAGACTTTACATTTTGTTTTAGAAGTTTACAAATAACAACAAATGTCAATTCAATTATGCAAAATGGGTCCGGATAGGCCGGCGAAAAAGGCTAGAACGGAACTGACGTGGCCGAGCTTAACGGCTGTTCAAATGCTGATAAGGACATGATGGCCAATGGAAAGCCCAGATGCTAGTAATATTGTAATTAAACCTAGACGTTTGATTTTTTTAATCTTAAATTTGACCACTCATCTTATTTAAAAAATTTGTACAAACAAAATTAAATTTAAGTCACTACTGATAAATTTTTATTAATAAACTAACCCATAATAAAAGAAATACTATTTTATACAAATTTTGAAATAAGATAAGGGGTCAAATTTTAGAGTAAAAGAAAGTTAAACGTTTTTTATAATTTAAGATGGGTAATAAACTAATAATAATACGAATATTTTCTTTTTTTTTAAAAAAAACATCCGCCTCGTTCGTGCTCATGCGCCGCCTTCTCCTGCGGCTAGCCGCGAAACCAGACGCTCGGAAATGCTCGGCAGCCCCATAGCGGACGACTAGGCGTCCGCCTCAACCCCTGCCCTCTTCCCTGCTCGCCACCAAGGCTTCCCTACGCCTGCCGGCGGTGGCGGAGCTTAACGAATGCTGCGGACGGCGGGCTGCAGTTATCCAGCGATACGGAGATGGAAGCGTACCACCCACCACCAACACCCCTTCCCGCTCTCCTACCAGTTGCGCCACCTCGACGACCGCCGCCTCTCCGACTCCAGCCGCACCCCTGTCGGCCTCGTCCCCGAGCTCGGGAGCAGTCGCTGCCTCCTCCCGCGGGCGTTGCGCCGTGCCGTGGCCGTGGTCGTGGCCGCCCCTGCTCCCGGTGTTGGCGGGCAGGCTCCTCGCGCGTCCCGCCTGCGTCACGTGGAAAGGGCCGCCAAAGGCCTGAAATCCGATAGCAACGGCATTTCCAGCCTCCGTGCCAGCTCTTGCTGCCATGTGCTCCCCGTTGCTGGCCATCATCGACATCAACGCCGGTGTGGATGCTTTCATGGATGATGCACTCAACTTGTTCGGTGAAACGGGCACAAGCCACAAGGTATGCACCTTTTTCCCCCCTTAGTTCATCAGTATTTGGTTGCTGATTCCGTGTAGTCCCCATCTCTATCACTATCAGTTGTACAGAGATTGACATGAGTTCAATAATTTCAGCGCAATTGTTGGGATGGTAACTATCAGCGCGGCTGGACATCGAGCTTCTATCGATGCACAAACCGTCTCTCCACGCACCGCTTCTCATGGTGTCTCAGTTCCTCAATCCACAAATGGTGTGCTCATCATCTTGTTTTAGCCCTCTATTTCTCAGGCACAAATGCAGCTCTCCTCAATTATGTCCCAACTTTGTTCGATTGGGGAGAGAAAGCTAAGCTGACTACATATCCAATTTAGTGATCTAATGATGTTATTACTACTTCCTATTTGGGAGTAATCAATGAGCTCACACCATAAATAAATTACAACAGAGTACATTGCTTATTGGAGCATGGGTGATACCTGTTTATTAAGTTTTATGCTGTTCATAATAAGTTACCATTTAGGCAAGGAAAAACTAGTATGCATAGCTGGATTCATTTTTTTTAATTATTTATATCTTTAATTTTTGGTTGTTCTGAGAACTAGAAAAATAACTATTTGGTGAAGTATGAATGACTTGTCTAACCACCTAGGCTTTACTAGAGGTTAGACTCCAATACTTGCATGCTGAAATATGTATATCTTCAAGCATGGTCTCATCTTTATATATTTTTGTGCCGCCATATTAAGTCTCAGCTACATCTAACTACACCATTCATTCAAAAATATGCTGATTTTTTTATATAAAAAAATCTGAATAACCATATGTTTGAATGGCAGCTGTCGGAGTTTCATATTCCAATTAGCATTATATAGCTAAGAAAAAAATAAAACTGAAAAGTAGAGATAGTTTTCACTCCATCAGATGTGTGAATAGCAGTTGTGAAAATTTAAGCACACCTCCAAATAAAGCTCTACAGATATCATACTTCAAAAAACAACAGTTATTGTCATTTGTTATTGAGTGCACGCCTCTTTCAATCAGCATGGGCAATGCTATTAAGTTTCTAAAGAACAACATTGTGAAGCTACCACATAGATTGTTAGTCTGAACTCAAAGGTAGTCTTTAGAGTAATATGGATCATTTTATATATGAGACTTACATCATAGGCTGGTCAGACACAGATAGGTGCATGGCAGTGCGGGTGGTTTCTAGTGCCTTTTATTATTTACTGTTCTTCACTTGATTATTTAATTTATTATTAGGTCATGTTGGGATCTATTGTAATCTCAGTTATCTATAGGATTATAATCTGAATTATGGACTATAATATCGTAGTATTTGGATTCCTGGATTATTGTGGTGGTTTACAGTTGGTTCAACTGTTCAAGCGAGAAATACCCATAATCTCCAAAAAGCAGGTCTCAGTTGGATTATTGAATTACTGTAATATGTTTGGATCACAATTAGATTATTTTAGCTGATTATTATAATCACAATGGATCCAAACATTGCCTTTAGTTTACTAATATTTGGTGGGCATAATTGTTGAACATTCTTTGTACATAAATCTTTGACAAGTATCCTTCAAAAAAAAAATCTTTGACAAAGGCAGTCATCAATGCTTTAGTTGATTAATATTACTTGTAACTAATAACAACACCGGTCAGGTATATACCTCCGATGCCATTACTGAGTACTACAAATAATGCATGCTAAACCTTTGATTTGAGTGCTTCACTGCTCATTGCTATCATCGAGCGAGATCTGAGATACCCATCCCTGATTGAATGGATCTCTGTCACAGCATCTGCTAGCAACACACGCTCTCTGGGCTGTTGCTTTGAGCAGGATATGCCAAGCCTAAGGACAGACCCCAAACACTGCCGAACCATACTTGTTATCCTTTCATGGATCACGTCTTCATTATCATCTGCTCCTTCATGCAGCCAGATTGTTTGATCAGCTATCTCCAAGGCTTTGTCAGGAACAGCAGCTGCAGCAAACCTGTGCAGGTCCAGGGTATCCTTGAACATGTCATCAGTAGGGCTCCTTCCCGTGAACATTTCAAGCAACAATATTCCTAGGCTGTAAATATCACCTAGTCCAGAAACCGCACAACCTTCAGCATACTCTGCAATATTTGCAAACATATATATAGTTATACTGTTGCCTTTGCCAAAATTATGGCAAAGGTGAGAGGAGGAAATAAAGACAGCAATGCCGCAATATTTTCAATTACCTGGTGCAATATAACCTATGGAGCCTCTGATTCCAATTGAGCTTTGTGAATTTTGCATAGTTTTTACTATTGTACTTAAAGGTAGGATTCTTGATATGCCAAAATCGCCAATTTTAGCTGTCATGTCTTCTGCAAGAAGAATATTGCTTGGCTTCAGGTCGCAATGGATGATTGGTGGCTGGCTGTGGTTGTGAAGGTAGTCAAGTGCATCGAAGATATCAGCAGCTATGCAAAGTCTTTGTGAAAGACTGAGGGTATTTTCTGGAGTGAGATTACTCGACTGCGGATTGATCCAATCATCTAAGCTACCATTGGGCATGAACTCAAAAACTAACGCCTTGAACTCTTCACCTTGTGGATCAACACTCGAGCAACAAGTGACAATCTTTAGGAGACAGCGATGGCGTACTCTTCTCAGAGTCTCACACTCAGCCTCGAAACTCCTTGAAGATCCTGATTGCTGAAGGTTGAACACTTTAACAGCTACGGTTGCAGTTGCACCTTCCTCTTCTAAGGTACATCTATAAACAGAACCGTATCTTCCTTTGCCAAGCAAGTTAGCTTCTGAAAATCCGTTAGTTCCTCTTGACAATGTGTAATACGAAACTCTCTGATACTGTTCATCATTAACCACTGATGTCGCTTGTCTGTTTTGTCTTTGTTTCAGCTTGTTTTGGCGTACCAGAATAAGAACAACAGCCAAAACAAATGCCATGACTACTGCTCCTGCGATCGGCAGAGCTATTTTAAGAATCCTGTGCCACCGTTTTTTGTTCATATTTGCAGCAAGAGTGGGGCATGGAGACAATTGAAGGCTTGGTATCCCACCACACAACCCGTCATTCCCCTCAACCGCTGCATAGGTCAGGTTTCTGAAAACACCCTCATCCGGTAACTTGCCTTGCAAATTATTGAACGACACATCTAAGTTCCCCAGCAGTTTCAGATTCTGCAGGGTTTCCGGGACTGGTCCGGAGAAATTGTTGTGCGCTAGACCCAACTGTTGCAGATTGCCAATGCTACCCAGGGCATCAGGGATCCTACCAGATAGGCTGTTCATGGTTAGGTTAAGTGTGTTGAGCCCTTTCAGCTTGGTCAAAGATTGAGGTATGCCTCCCTGGAGCGAGTTGCTGTCAAGCAAAAGGAATTCCAGGACCTCGCAGTCTCCTATGCTGTCAGGTATGTTGCCACTGAGCTGGTTCCCTGACAGACTCAAGGTGTTTAGGTTAGCCAAGGTACCGACTTCTGATGGAATGGGTCCGGAGAGAAAATTGGCTGACAAGTCCAGTAACGAAGAAAGCGAAGGCAGCTCTAGGATCTCCTTTGGGATGGAGCCGTTAAGACGGTTGTGTGACAGATCCAGATAGTACAATTTCTGTAGCTTCCCAAGGCTCGCTGGAATGGGACCTCCAAAATTTGAGTTGTATGCATCTAGGAAAACCAGATTCGTAAGATTCCCAACAGCAGAAGATGGTATGAGGCCTGACAAGCTAGTGTTGTGCAGGTCAAGCGTAGCCAAGTTTGTTAGCTTCCCAAAGCTTTCCGGTATCACACCAGATATGGAGTTTATCCCCAGAGAGAGCAGGTTCAAGCCGATCAAGTTACCCATATCCTCTGGGATGCTCCCGGAGAGCCGGTTATTGTGCAGATAGAGCATTTGCATTGTCGATGACAGGTTTACAATTGACCTTGGCAGCTGCCCACTGAAATAGTTGTTGCTGAGAGTGAGTTCTTGGAGCTGGCTGCAGTTTGCTAGCGATGTGATAAATTCCCAACCCTTGCTGTTGTCTGCCTCAAGCTGGTTTCCTCCCAAGAAGAGAATCTCAAGCGAGTGCAGCTTCCCACTCCGACACCCAAAGGTGGGAGGCACAAGGCCAGTGAAGTTGTTTTCCGAGAGGTCCAGACTTACGAGTGCTGAAAGATTGGAGAGAGAGGAAGGGATTGCTCCACTGAACCTGTTGCTGTTCAGCCAAAGGAATTGTATGGTCGGCAACTTGTCGCCGATGTCAGGAGGGATGCTGCCGTGCAGCATGTTGTAGTTCACTTCGAGTTGCACCAGCGACGACAGATTCCACAGGGAAGGTGGAAGCACGCCGCTGAGGCTGTTGTCTACCAGACCAAGTTGCTGCAGGCCGGCGATGCTGCCGATGCCTGCTGGGATCGGGCCACCCA
>Ga0182004_10002910_pt1 | contig 13489 bp, 16 predicted proteins | sample Sormic07211540_1_FD_120479 | JGI IMG/M metagenome (GOLD analysis project Ga0182004, IMG submission 120479) | Endophyte microbial communities from Sorghum bicolor roots, Mead, Nebraska, USA - 072115-40_1 MetaG | ecosystem: Host-associated > Plants > Roots > Unclassified | place: USA: Nebraska...
GAGCGGTTTTGGGCGATTCACCGCGACAGAGTGTCGAAGAATCAGCCCGTAGAGAGCACTTGGTCCTTGCGCGGATCAAGGGGGAGCAAGACCCTTGCGCGGGTGCTCCAACGAGGACTAGTGAAGAGTGGCGACTCTCCGATACCTCGGCAAAACATCGCCGAGCACTTTCTTCCACTACAACTTTACTTTCTAGCATTTACTTTGTGCTTTTACATTTTTAGAATTGCCATGCTAGAATAGGATTGGAACTAGGTTGCAAAACTTTTTATCCGGTAGCTCTCTAGGTCACACTAGGCACAAGGGGTGGAATTGGAGCTTATAGGTTGCTTAAATTTTTAGAGAAGCCCAATTCACCCCCCCTCTTGGGCATCTTGATCCTTTCACTAGCAATATATTTGTTGGGGATTTATCGGGGATGAAAAACATGACGGGGATGAAATCCCCGTTCGGGGACGGGGAAAATGTGACCCCGATGGCGGGGACGGGGACGGGGAGCGGAGAGTTTTGATCCAGTCGGGGAAGAGAACGTTCCGTTCAAACCCGGCGGGGATAGCCCCGTTGCCATCTTGAGGAGGGACGAGGGAGCCTTCTTGCATTTCTAGCTTCATGGGCAGATTCTTTGGTCTCCCTTCTTGTATTTCTAGCTTCATGGGCAGATTCTTTACAGAATTGAGGGTCACTGTCATCTCTCAGATCGCACATTCTGTGATTATTAGGTAGCCAGCACAGGAAATCCAAACAAAATATGCATACATGTAGGAGCTCAGGGTCGCAGAAGCTCATATGCAGAGAACAGTATCACCAGTACCACAGCCAAACAGGCGAATAACAACATAGCCAGACCGTTGCAGCGCAACGTGCAAATAAAAGCATTGCGATTTCAAAAAAAAAAAAAACATTGCGATGCATCTAGGTGGCATCAGAACAAGTCTATATTATTATTTATTATTATAGCAACTTCTTCAGCTCGACCTCGACGGGAGTTTCGAGTCTCTGATCATCGAATTTGCATGTGTTTGCATACAGGTCGTTCAGGTACAGCAATGTAAAAATCGCCAGCAACATTGTTTCAGGCGTCGCAAGGACGCCAACAGCCCAGTGTAGCGGATACTGCATATACCACATCTCACATCCAGTTCAATCTGCACATCTCAACCTCACCCTCAACGGGATTGTTGGACTGAGTCCACACTACTTATTATCAAGGCAAAAAAGTTTTTTAGTGTGAGGGCGGCAAATGGCATCTTCTGTATAAAAGGAGTACACAACAGCTATGCTGAGCATGCTTATTCCTTGTTCTTGTCCTCGACAGGTTCTCCTTGCTGGCTGGGCTCTCCTTGCGGGATCAGATCCTCAGGAGACAAGTTCAAAGTCTCTGCGATGAAAAAAAAAAGGTCATATGTGGTACATAGGAAATATAAATGTCAAAAGATTACTGAGTAGCTAGTAGAAGAAAGGAGTACCATCACTGTCCGCAGATGCATATGAAGTTCGACGGGCACGGGCATTCTGTTGAGTAGGCTGAGAGCAGAATTGATGTGGAAACATTCAAGTCAAGAAATTAACTTGGCATGACATAAAATGTAATTAGGACACATAATTCCTGTATATGGGACTTGCTACAGGGTTATGATGTGGTCTCAAGCTTATATAAGTATAAAGTATCAAATAATTAGGACATATAATGTATCAATACTGCCTCCCATATCAACTTTGATAGTCCATATGCTACAAGACAATTATATGGATCTGGAACTATCTTACAATAAAAAAGCCTGGGATTTTTCTTCGACCATTTGCCCCGTGCTTTTAGTGAATAGACTATCATGCATCTGGTGTGGGTAGAAGTTGCTACCTGAAGCTTTGGTCGAAGTGCTTCAAGAGGACCTTTAGGCTTGTTGGGGACACCACCTTGCTGAAAGAGCAAAAAAGACAAGAACATATATCACATTTCTCTGAATGATTAATATCAAATTCAATTATATTAGGGAGAAAATCTATTACCTTTCCTAGAGCCCAATCAGCAGAATCAAAGTAAGCTCGTTCATGGTCCTGATAAGATGTTTCAATTTAAGATCATATTAGTATAGTGAAAAAGAATGTAAATATGCTCTACACCTATTTATATACAACAAAACATCACACAATTTAAATATATAGAGAGAAACAGTGACATCATAAGGTAATGTTATTGACCTTAGATATAAGTGGAGTCTTTCTGGGTAATATTCCTCCATACTTTTTCTTAATTACCGCCTCCTGCAAAAACACATAAGTAGCAGTGAGCCAGTTAGAAGGCAAACCATACAAGTACATGAAACAAAGGCTGTGCGAATACTATAAATACACACAAGAAGAAGAAATGGTGATGCCAAAAAGACAGTACCTCCTCTTGTCGTGAGGGCATCCCACTCACTTCATTCTGGTCTTGAACTTCTACTTTTTTATCTGAAACATCTCCTTCAACACTCACTTGAGCAGGTGCATCATCAGATGCCATCCCAGACATAGTAAAATTGAGCTGCAAGAGAAGAGTTCAACTTCATGATTAGCTCATATTCATGAATCAAGATGGTGATTGGGATAATTTACGATGTACAACTGGTAACAGATGCACATATGCGAGAGAAATAATTCTAGATTACCACATGCTCATATTTTCTTAAAAAATAATAAATTTATTTTCCTTTATGGCATATCAGGAGAGCATCACCATAAATTAAATACTACACCCAACATTGATTTTCCATCAAAACTCAGTTATGAGAATGAATTCAAAATTTCAACACTAAACCGCCTTCAACAGAAGATTAATATAAGAACAATGTCTGACAAAGTGAATGGCACCACAGAAGAATGGTGACTGCAAACCTATGTCTGGGACTCCTCCTGCCGCCACCACAGTCCATGGCACAGCCCCTAGCGACGCGGTTCGCATGCGCGCTGCAGAGGTGGAACACGCCCGCACAGCCAACACTAGTTTTAACCACTACCAAATATACCAGAGATTATCTACTGTCCGTATCTACAAGACAGTCTAGAAAATATGCTGGATTTTGTCATAGTCACCATAAGACTTTGTTGTTCTGCATTGGTATAACTTCCAGTAGCCAAATGAACCAAGCAAATTATGTGCTACGGATTTGATGGCAACTCCTCGATAACAAGACTTCACCAGCTGGCAGACCAATTTATGTATCAAAATATGCAGGCTCATGTTACCAGATTGTTTGGTACTTTGGTTTGAACTATTAAATGCAGAAACTAAGTCAAAAGGAATTTGATAGTGCAAAAATAAAATTCTGAACAAATCAAGTGTAAAGGAAATGGTTAACTCATCCATTTCTTTAAAGCATTCATGTTTTACTACATTGTCATCACAAAGGCCGAAAGGGAATGACATCTTTTTCCTGTGTCCTTATAACTTAATGATAATTTTTTTCATAGTTCAGCACGTGAGATTATCAGTGAGCAAAAATCTTCCTTTTTTCCTAAAATTCAGCAAACACATCTCCTATCACAGGATTGAATTCGCTGTCTATGCAGCATCGGCACAGATACGTGTATCATCATCAGGACATCAACACCAATACATGGATACGGCATTTTCTCCCAAAAGATGTTACATGGATACATTTTACTAAGTTTCCAGAAAATAAGTAATAATGCACATCAATTATAACAGCAGGAAGAATATATTAGCTTGCGATTATGCTGTTTCGCTCTATCCCCAGGCATAAGCTGCCACTCCTATGAGCCTTGACCAAGCAGCATTTCAAATGCTCCACAGTGCCATTTTTTTCTGGCCAGCACTTGCTCTATCAGCACCGTCCTACTTGCCCTCTGCACTTTCAATAGGTGACAAGTGATAGGTCTTGGACGACAAAAACAAACTTCCATCACAGGGCCTGTTTGGGGGAAGCCAGTGTTTTTGCAAAAGCTACTGATCCAAAAGGTTCACTTTGTGGTCCAAGAAGCTAGCCTGTTTAGCAACCCAAATTTTGGATACCCAGCTAGCTAGTGGCCTGTACACTGAACCTGAAGGGTGGAATGCACTTTGTGGCCTGTGGGTAATGAATGGCTGAAATGAACCCCATGGCCTTGTACAGTCTGGTTAATAGTGATTGTTTTGTTTGACAGTTTCAACTTTCATAATGAAATGTAGGATCAAGACATTGCAATTACTCCATATAATCAGGAATGTTTTCACTGCATTTACAAAGCATTACACAAAAGAACACCCTCGACATGACATGTGTTTACCAAGCAGTATACAAAAAGACCTACTTGACGCTAACATGTGTGGTCATCAATCACATACAAAATCGTTAGTTCATTAAAGCACTATCACTACCGACAAAGAGCACAGCGCATTTGCACTGTCCTCGAATAAATCTCATCTACAACAAGCAAAACAGCTAGCATGCCATTTCCACTGTCCTTTGAACATATTTGGCTATAAACAAAGAACACAAGGCATTTGCTATTCGTCAATCCATCATGTCCACTACAGTAAACGTTGAATTAATGCCAAATCTCGCGCATCTTCACGCCCCCTGCCAGCATCTCACAGGGCGGACAAATCGACACAAAGGCAATTTACTCCTTTCCCGATCTGGAAATCGTCTACAGCAACAGGCTAAACGGAGAGGTGGCGGGAGGCAGCACCAGTCATACCGTGGGGCGCGCGACGGCGAGGGGGAAGGCGCGGGTGCTGGTCTCCTGCTGCAGAATGGGGAGGCGGCGGATGGGGAGCCCGGAACGGGCGCGGGAGGCGTCGATCCGGAGCTCGGCGAGGAAGAGCGGGTGCCGGATCAGCTGGGCAGCGCGGCGCGGCGTGACGTGGCCGTCGACCGGGCGGCGCACCCGTGCGAAGGCAGGCGAGAGACGGACGGGGAGGGGGACGGGTGGGGAGGAAGAGGAACGGGGGGGACACGGTGGGGCAGCCGGCAAGGATGCCGAGGGTTGCGTGCGGGGGGCGGGGGTATTTGAGGAATGGCACAAGCGGGTAATTTCATTGGTTCGCATGGGCATATCTACACTTAATCCGATTTACTAATTTAATTTTAGTTATTAGTATGTTGTTGGACTTTTACTCACAATCCATATCTACTCTCTCGCCGGCTGAAATGCATCGCTTCTCTGTCGAAGTGTCGATTAGTTACTCACAAAAATACAATTCTCATCTTTAAAAACCAAACAATTTTAAATTTAACTAAATTCATGAAAAAAAATACTAATATTTTGGTACTAAATAAATATTATTAAATTAATTGTAATATATATTTTTTTATAAAATATATTTTTAAAAAATAAATACTAAATATTATTTTATATAAATTTAGTCAAACTTCAAAAGTCTAACGTATCCCCAATCTAGTCAAGTTTATATATTTTTTGAGAATGGAGAGAGTATTATGTTATACTGCTATATGAATTTAACTTGTAGATGAAACGATACAAGATTACTCTGCTTTTGTTTCATGCCTAGTAGCTCGTGTTGACTTCGACCATTGCCTCTTTTTAAGTCAAGTAAGTAATTCTAAATTTGACTGTGTTTATGAAAAATGATATCAATATTTATATCTTCAAATAGATTTATTATGGCAATTTATTTATAACTAATATAGATATACTTATTATGCAGCATAAACATTATTATTGTTTGTATATTTGGGTGCAAAAGAATCCGCTTGAGACATTATTCCTTTTTTTGGGACCCACCTATCAACGTCACAGGGCCTCTGCCGAGGGCATAACAGCCGGCCGCATGCCAAGAAAGCCTGGCCCAGCACAAATGGACGGCCCAGGTGAAAATCAATGGCCAGTCATAGTCCATAGGTCCAACTCGACGAAAAGCAATTTCAGTTTTCAGATGTTCCTTCTCCTAAAAAAAAAGTTTACAGAGGTTCCTTTGAAGCACCTTGACTCAGTTAGGTCAGTGTACAGGCAACTTGTTCTCAAACACATCATCATCATCCTTCGGTGCAAGAAGGGAGTATACTTGAACAAGGAGTGTATACAAGAAAAAAAAGGTATACACTGAGGCAAGCATTGGACACAAAACAAAAGGAGCAGCTGCAGCTAATAATTGGACTGGAAACAGAGTATATATTTGTTTCAATCATCTTCTTCTTTTTTTTGGATAGAGTTTCAATCATCTACTTGGAAAAAAAAAGTTAAATTTACATCAGTAAGAAACATAACCGAGAGAAGAAACATGCAATTCATCTTCTCTGATTTAAATATGCCTGAGACGCAATCATTATAGAACTCCTCTTTACAGCTCGTCACAACGACCTGACTAACCATGATTTGTGCTGTGAATTCCCATTGAACAAGAATCAAGTCATTGAAGACGAAGGAGACGATTAAGTCTTGTTTGAAGCTACCTTCTCTCCAACGTGAAGCAAATAATAAATCATGTCATTTATCAAAGCAAGGAATGGCCACACGAGCTACATTCAATATTCATCAAAACATGCTGACGTACCAGTCAGAGCAGTCCATAGTCAATGCTGCGTGCTTGTGAAAGCGAAAAATCCCATCCTGTGGCAAAGGCGAAGGGTGTCCATGAGCTTTATCTCCGGGTGTCCATGAGCTTTATCTCCTGAATACTAGTGCAGAATAATATTTCCTCATGCGTAACAAATGTCCATATAGAAGATTACATTGAACATCATCGCCTGCAAGAAGATGTGTAGGCATTATGCTGTTGCCAATTGAAGCTGAGAGAGACAGTCAGATAGATTTGTCATATCGATAGTACTCACAAAACAAATTATATTGATAGTAATCTCGATAGTACTCACAAAATAAAATTATAAGCATGAGGAAGGAAATCAGTGAGCTAAAACAAAAGGGTAAAAACATGTGTGTATTGCTAGTATCTATCATATTACTAATACTAAATGTGTTTTGACAAATGACAAGTGCCAGCAGGGTATGGGGACAAAGGGTTATAACTTACAGCACTCATACATACATAAAATTTGTGGTTATAGGCACATACCAGCTACCATTTTGACCTTCAGGTGCTGCAGCTCACATCCTCCATCGCCGTCCTGGCCAACTTGAATTGCTAGGCCACTTGATGCTGGCTGCAGGATGTGAGCTGGGCAGCTGGCACTTGGCATCCACAAACTGGTTATGCTCTTCTGTTTATGCATGTAAACTGCATTCCTCAATGCGGACTAGATCTGCAACTCTTCTGTTGGTTTACCACCCACATACAAACTGGTTATGCTCAGGAATGCCAACCATTAGCACGACAATAATTGCGTGAATTAGTAAGTGCACGCGCATGTTTGACTTTCTTGAACAAATTATATGCGGTCTCAACTTTGTCCATCTCCAAAAGCTTGTTGTTCAGTTTGCTGTAAACAACTCTCCCAAGACAGAAGCCATTCCTAAGTGATTCCTCCACCACAGACACAGCAGCATCAACCTTACCCACATTGCAAAGCCCATTTACAATAAACTCGTAAATCTCCTTATCAGGTTGATATCCGCACTCCTGCATCTCTTCCCAAATGTCCAAAACAATTCCACTCTTCCCAAATTTAGCGAGCCTTTCTAGCAAAAGCTTATAAGCTTTCAAGGATATTACACAACCAGCCTTCCTACTCTTTTTGTATATCATCAAAGCAGCGTGAGGCGGTCCAAATGTACACAATGGATTGATAAATGATGTTATCATCCCAGTATTTGGCAGAACTCCTTGGACTAACATATCATCAAACATTTGGAGTGCATCAGCTACCCTGCGACCTTTCAAAAAGGCTTTAACCATCTTGGAGTACGTGTCAATGTTTGGGGGACAGTTCTTTTCCAACATATCCTTGTAATACTTGATGCAACTGTCCAAATCCCCAACTGAAATAAAATTGAAAATAAGTGCATTGTAGGCCATCGTAGTTGGACCATATCTCTCATGTACCATATTCTCAAACTCCCTGAGTGCATCTTCAGTCTGCCCGGCTCTACCCAATCCCTCAATTAGATGGCAATGTGAAACCTCATTTGGAACCAGCCCATCCTCCTGCATCTTTGTCCAAACCTCCTGCAATTTATCAACACTCCCAAACCTCGCCCAGCCACCCATAACATCATTGTACACATTGCAATCAAGACCAAGCAACTCCTTACGAGCAGCTTGCAAGAGTGAGCTAGCAAGGCCAACATGTGACCTCCGGCAAAGACACCTGATGAGGACAGTAAATGCCTCCTTTTTGTGGCAAGCTTTCCCAATCCCAAATCCAAATTGATCAGTACTGAGCACCTCAACAGCCCTACTGACATGCCTGGCGGCAACTAGGCTATCAATGATGATCTCCAGCGTGGTCAGGTCTGGAAAGATGTTGTTTCTGCGCATGATCTGAAGGGCATCATCCAGAAAATCAAAGAATTTCTTCCTCCCCAATGCCCTGATGACAATGTTGCAGGTGTGGACGGATGGGGGAGGCTTGGAATTAGTGACCGCCCAATCGAAGAAAGTGACAGTAGCGGCACCACTGAGGTCGCCGGCGTTGACAACATTGGCAAGAACATCTGGTGAGAGCGCCATGGCAGCACCAATGCCTGTTGAGGATAGCGCCTGGTGGAGCGCAGTGCGCCCAGGGGGCTTGCGGAGGAAGACCCCACGGAGGCGATCTGCGGCAGATAGGAGCATGGAGGTAAGCGGTGGATGGGGGTCAGGAGGAGAGTCGGTAGAATGAAGAATAGTAGGGATTGGAGGTGGATTGGTAATGGTAGGGGAGGGGAGGAAGCGGAGGGAGGAGATGACCATGTCCTCAGCTGAGGCTGAGGTAGAGTAGATGCGGCAACTTTGGAGGAAGAGGTGCCGGGCCGCCATCCGTTTGCCTCCTTGGCAAATGGCAACCCCTTCCAGCTCACGAAGACAATCCTGGTCAGAGCTAGGAAATAAACCACCGCGGGCAACAGTGACCGTGGCTGCGAATGGCAGAGGCTTGGGAGAGATGATGTAGAGATGGAATGGGAGAGGCGATGCGGAGATGGAATGGCAAGAGAGGCAGAGCTTGTGAACCGCGTGTCAAACACCACCTCAGGTGGCAGTACGCATGCCCATCCTTGAGACCATCCCACCTGACATGCAGCAAGAGATATTTGAAATTAGTCAAAACATAAAGGTTTAGAGCTTGCAGAAAGGTTTCTCAAGCTAACCAGGGATGAGGAGAATTCATTTTCATCTAATCAACTACAACTGATGATTCTCCATTCTCACATGAATGAGTAATTTCAATCAGATTATTCAAAAAGCACAGAAGCTGCTAAATAGATGTACAATATTATAGACCTTGCTCCGCAAGAGAATCTCCATACCCTAAAAACTGAAATCCAATTTTACCAAAGCAGCATCCAATGGGAAATGATGGTGAAGGCAAGCTTCACAGGAAATGTGGTTTTGTTAAATTGACGCTGAAGGGTGAGAGAGCAAGAAGCACTCACTCACGACTGCAAACTACTGAAAGCGGCACTCACTTGAACATGGTTAGATCAGCTCTCCATAAAACACATAACTCTATTCCCCTGCTCCCCATGTTCTCACTCTTAACAGAAAGTAGAGCTGCTACTGCCTACATATGTTTCTCATTTGTTCCAGAAACAAGTATATGTTTTTTAATTAAAAAGGACGAGCCTTTAATCCTACCAAGCCATGAAGAGTGACCTTCCTTTTCCGGAATCACATAAACTGCACTGTAGCCTCAGTGAGAAAAGCTGACAATAAAATTTTCTTAAAGAAACAAAACTAGCTTCTGAAGAACAGTTTTGCAAGAGTTGCGTTCTTTACCAGCATGGGCTCAAGATACTACTGCACTTTTTGCACCTGCAAGTCTGCAACATTGATATGCACAACACAGTGCACCAACCACTGAATGGATAGATCTGATCCACCTTATATTTCAGCTACTTGTAGTAGCGCGAGACAAAAGATATCACTATTTCACTAACAAAGAATAATTCCAATTTTTTTTCCAGAAAGAACAACCGCCATGTCTAATCGAACCTCGCTATCTGTGTGTCTTGCCAAATGAAACACTCAATCAGGAAGGGGAAGAAAAGAAACAGAGGATGTGGATCCATACCTCTTGGCGAGGTGCAGGGAGGGGAGGAGGGGATCCTTCTTCTTCAAGTCGAAGGGCCCAAAACAGAGCGGAGCTTATGGACACAGGAGGAAATGCTGGAGCGGAGCACTAGGGCGCAACAGAATGGGGATCCTCGTCGCCGCTAGCCATTTGCTTATCGTCATCCATGGCCTCTCCTTTGCTTTCTTCGCTGCAGGGGGTGGCTCCATGCAGATCTCAATCAGGATATATGTAACCAAAAAATTAATACGCAATACAACAGAATAAAAAACAAAATCCGGTAGAATCTTCAGTACAGCTACAAAATTCTTTAAACGATTTTAGTATATAAGTAAAAAATAACACAAAAAGAGATAGGGAAAATTGGATCTATACCATTGAAAGAACCGGAGTTTAGAAAAATAGCATCCAAAGATTCAGCTTTAGAAAAATAGCATTGAAAGCTCCCTCCGTTATACTCCCTCCGTCCATTTATCTCAATCATTTAAGCAAAAAAAAATTCCAATTATCTCCATCATCTTGAGGTGACCGGCTATAATTATGGTTATGTCTTGCATGCATGTTGGCCATTCATTGGGTGCATGCACACGTGTCCATGGAGGACCTAGGCCATCTTGGCTGCTCCTTGGTTGCATGCAGGTATGCACATTAATTAGATTAATTGGACCACAAGTCCACAATGATTTATTGAAAAGACGTGAGTCATTCATGCTCCTTGGTCTCTGTGCACAAGGCTTAAACAAAGGAGACTAATGTACGGAGGGAGTAGTTTTGTAGCATCTCTAAGAGATACTATACCAAGGGTACTAAAAGGTATCATAATTCCGTAAACTCAACAAATAAGTTTGAAACGTGCAAAACATGAAAATATGAATTGTCCAGACATAAGAAAAGGTTAAGACTTTTGGAGTCGCCGCATTCCTTTTTCAGTACCTTGTAAGCTGGTAGCCCCAGCACTGAGATCATTGGCTGTTAAGTTTTGTAATAAAGCCGGGCGAGTGCCTTTGATCTAAAAAAAAAAGAAGATTACAATACTAGTCTAGGGCTTTAGCTTTACGTGCATCATTTTTAGCCAATGAGATATGCTATCTTCAACAATCTCACCATTTCTTGTCACTCTCGAGACCCAAACCATAAAGGGGGGAAATTGGCCAACTGCTTTTCAATAGTTCTTTACTCTCTTCGTATTATGGCACTGATGGTACCAATTTGGTGAGTTTTATTCCCCTCATAGTAATAGCTGTCACACCACACGCTTCAAGAAATACCATGAAACTGAGCTGCATCCTGTGCCTCTACTAAAATCACATAAGATTTAGCTGCAAAAGGAAGGTGGCAGAAATGCTTCTACTTTTTTTTTTCTCCCGAGCACACTAGCGCAAGTTCCTATAGTATACCAGAAACTCTTCTACGCGGCATGTATATGCTCAATCACAAATTCTATTTGACAATCACCAATTACTCACCAGAGATACGCAGAGCAGCAGTCGACAGTTAGCAGAGGTAGAGCAGCAGGAGCAGATGCAGGGCACTAGAGCAGCGGCGTCGGAAGGCGGGCCCTGGCCACTTGCGCAGGGGCAGGGGCGCTGCCTGCCAGACCACGCTGCAGCTGTGCTGGAGGACGGGGACGGGCGGTACAGCGGCCTAGCGGAGCCCAACTCCGGGGGGGCACCGCAGGTCCGCAGCGCGGCGACGGCGCTCAGATGGACGGCGTCGGGGTGGCAGCGTTGCGGCGGCTCCGTCGGGCAGCTTATGCGCAGAAGAAGTCCGGCCGGCGTCCCTCCGGAGGCCCAACACGGCCTTGTCCATTGTGAACAAGGCTGCCATTGGGCCTGGCTAAGTTCGTTTCCTGGGGAGCCCGGTAGCTGTGACTGTGAGCATTATTGACCTGGGTGAATCAAGTCCGTGACGTGGCCTATGATGCAGCTCAAACACAAATGGGATGTCACGCCACCTTTAGGTCTTGTTTGGATGTTATCGGATTCACTTCAATCCATATGTGTTGGTGTGGGTGGAGTGAAATTTAGTTCAAGTTCCACACAAATCCACATCAACACATGTGGATTAACGTGAATCCGACTACATCCAAACAATGCCTTACTAGAAGTAAGTGCCAATTGGAAAGGGGACCAGCTAGTAGGGTGATTTTGAGAGAATGGTGGATGTATCTCGTATACGGTCATTAACAGTGTTTAGAGAATGGAAGCCGTTTTTCATTTCTGACAAGATGAGGTTCCTTCGTGTTTTGGACCTGAAAGACACAAGTGGTCTGCGTAGTCATCACCTTAAGCATATTGGGAAGCTTGTGCACCTAAGGTACCTTTCTCTAAAACGATGCCGTGGTATCTATCACCTTCCAGACTCCATGGGTAACATGAAGCAACTCCAAACACTAGATATTAGATTAACATGGATCACCATGTTGCCGAAGACCATCGTCAAACTTAAGCAGCTGCAGTATCTTCGCCTTGGTGGCTTAAGAACTGATCGTGTTTATTTCCTTGATAGACTGAAGAGTAAGAGTACAGCATTCTGCTCATGTCATGGTATGGATATGGAGGAGACTCATGATAGGTGTGCTAAATGTTGGTACGTCGCGATGCCTGGCTTAGGGCTTGTTTAGATGCAAAAAATTTTTGGATTTTGACACTGTAGCACTTTCGTTTTTATTTGACAAACATTATCTAATCATGGAGTAACTAGGCTTAAAAGATTCGTCTCGCAATTTACAGACAAACTGTGTAATTAGTTTTTATTTTTATCTATATTTAATACTCCATGCATGTGCCGCAAGATTCGATGTGATGGTAAATCTTGTAAAGTTTTGGGTTTTTTGGTACATCTAAACAAGGCCTTAGCAACTCCTTTTGGAAGAGGTGCTCCTTTGCCACGAGGTGCGGGGAATCTGAAAGCCTTGCACACACTAGGTCGAGTGGACAGGCCCGGCTCTGGAGGCGGGCAAGCAGGGCGGCCGCCCTGGCCCCCAATTAGACAGGGCCCCACTCCAAATATGCGAACCATACAATAGTCTTTAATGTATTTGTATATTTATATGAATTGTTGTATATGAATATTGCTTTTGCATGTAGAGTTAAGTATTTATGAGTATATATATACAAGTACTATTCTACATCTCCGAACTATTATATTAAATAATGATATTCAACGTTGTTCAATACTATTCAGTATTTTTTCTTCTTAGTTTTGGCTTACGATGTAGAATATTTAGGCCCTATTTGGTTCCTCCTGCTAAATTATAGCCAGCTAAAACTATTTTAGCTACTCTTGGGTGACTTGTGTAACTAAACTATTTTAGCTCTTTTTTAGTCAGTGTGTTTGAAAGTTTAGCTATTAAAGTGACTAAAATTTAGCGAGGGGAA
>Ga0182004_10002911_pt1 | contig 13487 bp, 5 predicted proteins | sample Sormic07211540_1_FD_120479 | JGI IMG/M metagenome (GOLD analysis project Ga0182004, IMG submission 120479) | Endophyte microbial communities from Sorghum bicolor roots, Mead, Nebraska, USA - 072115-40_1 MetaG | ecosystem: Host-associated > Plants > Roots > Unclassified | place: USA: Nebraska...
GAGGGACAATTTGAAATTTTGGGAGAGTTTTCCACGGGGCGCCCCCGGGGCCCCGGGCCCCCCCCCCCCCCCCCCCCATCGCCGTGCCTCGCCTTTACGCCATAAGACTATGATTGTAGGGAATATCTTGTTCACTAAGTTAGCTAAAGTATAGGAGGTTTGTCAGCTTAAATGGACTGTAACTCCGCCAGCCCTATATATATACATATGAAGGATGGCCAATTTGGGAGATCAAGCAAGATTAAACTTAAATAACTCAGAGCCTCGAAGGGAGGGTGAGTTTGTTTATCCTTGCCTACCCATCTCATCTACTAGGCACAGAAAATTGAGAAGTTCAAGGCGTTGCTCAGCCTCATCTTTTTTAAAGTAGAATAACATTAACAGTTGCAGCTAGATTTGCTTATCCTCTTACATGTTAATATGTTATGTAAAACAAAATATTTTATGTACTTAAAGCATACCTCAAACAGTTGGTTTATATTATCAGCTGTCTTGGCTGACGTCTCAATGAAAAACATATTGTTCTTCTCTGCGTAGTCCTGTGCATCCTGCAACAAGTACACCATATGGTCAAAATCACATAGCAGCCATCAATACAATACCTATCAGTTGGCAGTGAGCATATACTCTTACCTGCGAGGATACACTTCGATTATCATGTAGGTCAGCCTTATTCCCAACCAAAACCATTACAATACCAGGACTACCATGCTTCTGAAGTTCCTGCAGAATGGGAATGAAAAAAAGAAGTGCTGTATTTAATCCTGAAACCAAAAACAGGGTACAAACCATAATAGAATTTCAGACCACTAAGATTGAATATAACCACCGAGTCAGCTGCTAAAGATAAATAAATATTCAAGGTGCATGATCATTTCTAGGTACTAATGTTGGTCAGGTACAATCAGTTGAATATCATATGATAATATCCATGTCAATCTGTTTCTAATCTGTACTAGTGTTTTAGGTACCTTATTACATCAGTGTTTCAAGCAGAAGCACAGACCGGTAATAGGGAATGGGGAGAAAACCAAGCATAATAACTCAGAAGAGTAGAGGGTTGCTGGTAGTTTACCTTTACCCAATACTGTGCTTTGCTAAATGATTCCGGACTCGTTATATCGTAGACAACAATTGCAGCAGCAGCTCCTCTGTAGTAAAGTGGTGCCAAGGCAGCATACCTGAAATTGACCGGCTGTCAATTCTCATGACTTCTTGATTCGGGCAAAAACATGCATGTGCTTGCAAAGAAAGATGGATCAGATGTGCATAGAATACTATAAAAATTCTTTTGACTATGTGCTGCAAAGTATCCCAAATTAATTATCCAAAATAAGTACTGGTTTACAACACCAAATTACCTCTCTTGCCCAGCAGTATCCCAAATTTCAAACTTCACTATTGTTGAATCTTCCAATGCCAATGTTTGTGATAAAAAAGATGCACCAACAGTTACCTGTAACCATTTTAGAAGATAAGCTGGGGAATGGAAATGCTGCAACTGAAAGTAAAGTTTCATTCATGGCTCGATCTGATCAAAACAGGAAATCACCTTGGAAGTAGGATCAAACTGACCACGAACAAAGCGAAGAACTATACAGCTTTTCCCAACACCTGAGTCTCCCAGCAATACCAGCTATTGCAGGAAAAGGTTGAAAACATTAAACAAATTCGTTAATCAGGTTTTACTAGATAAATCACAGTGTGTTGATATGCTTGGTTGAATGCATTAACTTCTATACCAAATGTGTTCAATTGTCTGCTTCTACTTCTAACTTCTAAGCTAGAAATAAAGCATAGTAACAAAAAAGAAACACAACCTCGAAATTTAATAGCCACTATAGCAAGCAATACATTTTGTGGGGTAGCTGAAATTTTGATTCCTTGGAAATTGTAAAAATCAATACAGCACATAAGGCAGTGTGTTTGGCATACGAGATGTGAAGGACATACAAAAAGGTTGAATGTGGCATGATGCTTGCATGTGGCATCTTGTGCAAAAAAACATACACCATGAGAAAAAAAAAACTGAGTATGTACATATATCGCTTATGGTAGTTAAAATGATGCCCTAGCATATTATTAAGTATACTGAATTCTAGATCACAGTCATTGGTAATGAGAAGAAACAGACAAATGACAACCTGCTGAGTATATTAGGTATTGCAATACGCAGATTCACTGGGTAAGATCCCCAAAACCCTTGGCAGGGATGAAATGTTAAGCAATTGCATGATATACAGCATCAACGTGTCTGAGCATTAAGAGGATACTAGACAAGTCTCAGTACATATAGGACGCCTTTATGTGCTTGTAAGCATTTAAATAATTTCCCCTCCATTACTGCTATCAGAATTCTTCACTAGAGCATCTAGGGAAGGTGAGCCTAAATATACAGCTGACATGCCGGTACCACAAACAATGTTAAGCCAAGAGAAGCAACCAAAAGAAGCGAAAGAAAATATGAGATCAACCACCATAATAACAAAAGGTAAAGAGGGTGGAGTTTGGCTAACCTTAGCACGCAAGTCCTTTGAATCAGTGGCGGGAGAGCTATCGTTGCTGATAGTGTTCAGCCCTCCAGTACTTCTAGCTGAAAATGGGGAAAAACATACTGCTTTACCATTATGTACCTAGACATTACCTAATTTGACTATCTTCTGCTCAAACTGTATGTTCCCCAACTACAGATCACATTTTTCTACACCTTGTTGTCACATTAAATCCCCAAATTAACAAAACATTAACTAAAGAAACAACTAAGTCCACCACCACAGTACACACTTAGCCAGGTTTCATGAACACGGTCTTTCTTTTTGGTGGCATGCAACCGCCACTTCCAATCAATCCAATCCAAATAATCTACAAAGCACAGCTCATAACCCTAAAACACACCACGAACTGAGTGCCTTAAACCACTACACATCAAAACCCCACCGGAACCGATGCTAACCTTTTATTCTGTCCCCTCCGGCCACTAATTGAAGACAAAATACAGCAATCCTATACCGGAACCTTCGAATTTTTGAAGACTCGAGCTCGAACCTGGCACGGAGGAGGAGCAACCCATAGCTCACGCTGTCCGCCGGCGTCGACGGGGCTAGCGCGCACGAGCGCGGCGACCGGCGGGGAAGGGGGATCGGGCCTTTGCCCTGCCTCCGGCTCCGAGTAGGTCCGCCGCAGTTTTGTCCTTTCTCGTCGGTGGTCTGGGCTCTGATGAATCTCGTTGTTGTTGCGATGCACACGCGACGCGTTGCTGCTGCTCGGGGTCGGGGGTCGGGGAAAGCAAAGGCACAAGTCGTTGGGCACTTCGGGCGGCATGGGTCCGCTTGTCAGTTAAAGGTCTTATCCACGATGTTTGGGCCGGGCTGTATTGCTAGAATGGGCCTCGTGAATTCTGGCTTGACTGGCCTTTTTGTGATAGTGATGCACAGGTTTTTCCCTTTTCTCGAACTTTTTTTTTCTATAAAAACTATGTATATGATAGATAGATAGATCATCATTAACGTAAATACGATTATTACCTGTGTATATACGGATACTTTAACTTGAGTGGATAGGTAAACAACCTAATCTATGCTACGAATGATATTTTTCATAATCAGAATTTGTGATCAGAAATATCATAACTGAAGAATCCATCGATCGATTGGAAACACAAGAGGCTCACTGTTCTGCAGTTTTAGTTGGAACCGAAAGCTGAAGAATCAATATAGGTACGGAATCGATGTGTTTCGAACTGCTAGACATTTCCTATGTTCTTTGCAACTTTCAACTGGCCTTATTTATAGGAAGTCAGGTGGTGATAAAGTTAAGAAGAACTTTGCTACCGGGTGGTCTTGCTTCGGGAGGAAATTCTCCTGCACATTCGTTCATATATGCTTGTTTTCTTTTTCTCTGTTTGAGTGAAGATGCAAAATGCAGTGCAAGCTCTGCAACATTTCAGCACTCATTTTCCTTTTCCCTTTGGTCTCTGCGACTGCTATGCGAAATTGCCTGCAAACTTGATGAAACTTCACTGATCTGGCGAAACTTTCATCTGGATGCACGCATTCGTCTCCCATGCTCTCCATTCATTGCTACCCTCGTGGTGGAACTCAACTGAACTGAACAAGGCGGCCGTGCAAGCAACTAACCGCGCATGTGCGCAAAGCAGGCGGAGGTCGATTGCAAAGTTGACCTGCAGCAGCGCAGCGCCCCTCTGGCTGTAAAGGCAAAGCGGTTGCACTGTCCGTAGTGTGCCCGTGCAGGGAATGTTTCTTCTCTTTCGCTTTCCTTCCAGTGCAGCCAGCCTCGTCTCATCGTCTGCCCGCTGCGCTGCATTCGGCATGCCTGATGCGTCGAGGAAATAGAGGACAAGCAAAAGCAGCTCTGAATTTGGGAGCAGGGATGTGACATGCCAAGAGCCCAAAGGGAGGTGGTGGTCCATGCAGGCATGCAGCACAGAGCACACTCTCCCCTTTGCCTTTCCTAAAGGGTCTCCAATTTTACTTTGTTGCAAGAAAAGGATGGGTAGGTTATTTTATAGGTGTCTTTCTTTTCCCAATCCTGAACTGTTTTTTTTAGATTTGAAAACTGTTGGGTTCTGAAATTCAGAACTACAGTCTAACTTTTTTTTTTTGAGGAAACAACTACAGTCTAACTGATGATCATACATCCATGCTTTGGTGTTGTACTGTACCCCACTGCTATAGAGTCAAATTAGTAAGGTCGGGTTAAAGGTGTTACTGCTAAGAAGTCAAGTTGTTGGTTTCTTGCAAGATTTTGCTGTTCTACACGTATAAAGGTCTTTGTAGAATTGTAGTTGTTGTTGGTGGCCTCATCACTGAAACGGATGGTTGGAAATCTCTGGTTCTAGACAGCTATGGCTCTGAGTCTGAACATGCAAATATCAGTTTGTAGTCTTGCATCGATATTCCATAGTGTCTCTTTTGTGAAACTGTTCGTGAAGACCTTGTGAAAAAGTTTGAGTCCACTCCTGAAATACAGTAGAATTCTGAGCTCGACAGCATTGGCTTCTTCCATCAAAGTCAGAATTCAGAAATGTACTGGTTCAGACCTGATAGCCATTGGCTAACACAGAACAGTCTGCTTCGTGCAACTCGATTGGAGGTTTCGTAAAAGTCGCCGGACAAGTGAATGTGAAGCCATACATTTCAACTGCAAAAACCAAGGGCAGGAAAGAATTTACAGCTACGTCTATCTGGTAAAGCACCAAACTGGACTTTTACCAAGCTATCTGCTCGTATATTGTATTTGGTAGAGAGACAGTGATGTACGGAGTAAGGTGGTTGTTTCACTTGCAAGTTACCAGCTCCAATTACCATGTCACCCACCTAAAAGTTAGTAGTTGAAGTCACTAGAACCAAAAGGTAGCATAGCATGAGATGTGGACACTCAAGTCACCACCAAACCAGGCCTTGCAGGACACTGCTGTCCAGTCCTGCACCAGAATGGAAGGAGCTGTCCCAGAGTAGAGGTAGCACTTGGCAGAGCATGAGAGCAGCAGCCATCATCATATGCAAATTGTCCAATGCCAATGGCTGCATGCAGCCTGCAGCCATCTGGGAGTCAGGGAAAATGGCTACTAGCAAGAGCCAAGAGGACAGGGGTGTGAGGTGGCAAAGCAAAGGATTAAAGCACCCAAGCATGTGGTTAAGGACCCACCCCAAAAGGCAGGAACAGTCTTATTTGTTTGCTTCATGTCTTTTGATAGATAGATTCCCTTGTGATCCCATGTTCTTTTTCTTTTTTAACATAACAGGTACGTAAGTTTTTTAAAAAAGGATGTCATATTCATAATAAAGAGGAAAAAAGAGCAAAGCTGAAAGGCCAAAGATAAATAAGAGGAAAAATTCAGAATAAAGACAGAAAAAGGGCAAAAGGTCAGCACAAAGCTTTGGCTTTTCGTTTAGGCGGGAGTTTACATGGACCAAGTCCTGTTGCAATGTCCGATCATAGCATTTTTTTTTTAGCTAGCTTTCCAGCTGTCCAATCCGATTATATAATAATTTTAGCACATTCTTTTTCTGTCTCGTGGAAATAAATGTATAAATGTTTAATCAGCAAATTTACATGGAAACTATACAATTGGATCGAATCAAATTCAGCGCGTACGGTACGGAGCAAGGTCGGTCGGCGCTTTGATTTCCTCTCAAGATTATCCAGCGTTTTGTTTGTTCTTCTTTTGGAACAGTATACAATACAACTTCAGAACTTTCAACAAAAAGATACAGTTCCCATTTCTTTATGTGGACAATATACAAATGCTTTTGTGAACAGAAGAAAATACTCTGACGAACAGCATGGAACCAGTAGGCCGGTCGGTTGTTAACTTTTGATTCTATCCAAATCCCATACGTGACTCGGACGCTCTGACCTACCAGCATCCGTGCTCGTTTGAATATTCTGTCTCGCTTCCATCAGGCCATGCCATGAGAGGCTGGAGCCTGCAGCACACAGGATCTGAACGAGATGGTGACGCTATCCTCATCGCCGTCACGAGGCTTGGCGTTGGCGAGCACATAAATAATATCATTTTGTGTGTAATTATAATTCCAAAAGCAGTCCGGAACCCAACGACCAAAATGTAGTGTAATCAGGATGATTTCCGGAGGGGTTTCTTCCTGGTTTCCTAAACCACGAGACCCCGGGAACACAACAAAGCCATTTTTCGTTGGCAATTGGCATGTGCCAGTGCCAGGGCTAAAACAAACTTAGAACACCGAGTCGTCAGATAATTAAGCGAGCTAGAAGCGCGCCGACAAAATACACGTGGCCAGTTGTTGCTCGAACGGGATTAGATGGATCATGCAGCACTTCCAGAAGAGAGATCCCAGTGGACTTATTATAACATGATATAGGAGTAGCAAATTGAATATTCTTTTGAAGCCTACAAAGTCCATAATGCTGACACGGTGCTTATGCAAACATCATAAAAAAGGAAGTTCTCTTAGTAGCTTATTATATATATAAGCCACTGCAGGAATATTCGTGGTCAAACGTATGTACCATGCCCGAGGACAAACAAAATTAGCAGGCGAGGCAATGATAGAGTTTCTGATACTACGATGCGTGTGTTCTTCCCTGCATTTGGCACCGTCTGGACGATGCGGCATCAGCATCAGCATGATGCTTAGTGATTATTGAAAGGCCACAATGATTTATTGATTATACAATGTATAGCCGGACAATTGCGAATGGATAGGGCGCGTGGTTTACATGCCGGATCAGCTCCATTGGCTATACGCAACAAACTTTTGTGTTGGAAAACGCTGGCTAAAGGTCTGCAAGCTTACGCCAACCATATTTTTTTACACATAAAAAAGGCTAATTGCTTGTTAATATAATCAGACCTGAGCGACACTCCAAGCAACAGGCGGAACTGGAACCTGGAACTCTGTTCATCGTTCAGAAAATCAAAGTGACAAACCTGTTTCTAATCTGAAAAGCAAAACAGAGGACCGTGGCAGTCCGGACATGGGATTTGGAATTTGTAATCAGATGACCTTCAAAATTCTTTCTTTCTTTTTTTGAATCAGACAGTCCCATTCTGAATGCGCACCGTACCTACAATCATCCTGAACCAGAGAAATTGTCCCAAGGAGAGAGACCATTACCATCTCTTGCCCTGGCGTGACGTCACGACGTGCCGTTCTAATCTAATCCTGGGACTTAACCATTTCAACGTCCACGCGCTAAAAGCCCTGGTCGAAGTCCAGTAGTCCACGCAATCGCAGGCTAGCTACGAGAAAATAAACGTTTGTTTTGTTTATCCCTAATCGACCGTCGCGGTCGACGAACACGCGACGGCCGAATAGAATACAAGTACTCGTGTATCAAAGTATGCAAGACCCTGCCGTGTTCGCTGAGATGGTTGGTAGTTGTCGTGCCTGCCATAAACCCATAAGGGAGGCATGAAAAATGCGTGCGAAAAGCGCACGCAAATGGAACTGGAACTGGAATCCCCGTTTCCCGTCCCGGATAACGTCTTGGACGCATTTTAGACATCAGAAAATGTGATCCCGTCGTCCAAGCTACCGACACGATTCGTCGGTTCAATTCAAGCACGGTCAAAACCGGTTCATCACTGACCGGTAGTGGCAGGCAGGCTTCAAAATTAAACGTATATTGGTAAGTAGTAGTAGTAGTAGTACCGAACCGACGTTTTATATACTGAAGATTTGAGAAGACTTCAAAAGGCTTTGTGAAATTGTGATTCACCACGTAGTAAAAAAAAAGGATCTTCCTTCCTTGCTCTGTCCCCAAACGTCAAAAGAAATGTGAACCAGCGTAGCAAATTTCTCCAGCAAGCAGGCCTTGGATTGGAATGTCTTTATCAGGGCCGAGATTTTATTTACTTACTGCCTAGTATCGCTAGATCCCCATCCATCATCATCAGAGAAAACAATCTGCATCGTAATTGTCCGATGGCAAAGAGACAGATGGCCCGACGCATTTTGTATGTCGTTCTCGGATCCACGTCGGAGTCGGAAGAGACGAGGCCAAATTTGCAGCCACGATGAATCTGACTCCCTCCCTGGCATAGTAAACGACGCCGATATTTAAATCAGTGGCGTCTGGAGAATTCATTGTCAACCAAGAACGGGCACACATTAATGGATTTTATTTATTTAATCACCCAATTAATCACTGAACCGAACGCCATTATTAACTTAAATTAGGAGAAACGGCTAAGACCACAAACCAGTCCACGATTCAACGTAGCTGAGCATGCAGTCGCAATTGTCGACCAGTTCATCTCGTCTGTTGCAAAATTTCACTACCAACTCAACCAAATGAAGTTGAACAAGCGTTGATCAGAAGAAGATAAGAACGGAAGGATTAAACAAATGAAGCAAAATTTCATCAGAAAATTAATCCTAGAGCTCTGGACTAAGGCTGAATCCTCATCGACGACGATATGTACAGGTCGAGTTTTTTCCCGGCCGGACGGCTAAGTTAAAGCTGACGACGGATCAGTGAGCTCGCTGACGCAACCAAGCTAGGGACACCCACCGCCGCCGCCGCCGCCGCCGGCGGCCGTTTCCGTTACATGACGGAGCAGGCGTTGGGGTTCTCGTCGCTGAAGAGCTGCGGCGGCGGCGCCATGTCGAAACGGTACGGGTACGGCGGGTACGCCATCTGCGGCTGCTGGTTGACGTCGGGCTGCTGCTGCGGTTGTTGGTGGTAGTAGGAGGGGTTGGCGTGGCCCATGCCGTCGCCATTGCCGTAGTACGGGTAGGGGTAGTAGCTGGCGGGGGGCGGCGGTGGCGCCTGCTGGTACGCCACGTACCCGTACGGCGGCGCCACGTGGTACGTGCTCGCCCCCGCCGGCGCAGCCATGAACGCCGCGGCGGCCGCCGTGGACGGGCCCGCCGACACGTCGATCCCTTTGCCTTTGTCTTTCTTGTCGTCGCCGCCGGCCTCGGCTGCGCCCTTGTTCTTGTCGCCGCCGCTGCCGCTGTCCTTCTTGTCGTCCTTGCCCTCGCCGCCGCCGTCTTTCTTGGCGGGCGGCGCCACGGCCTCCACGTCGCGGTTGAGCTTCTCCTTGAGGTAGGAGAGCATGTTGGGGATGTCCATGGTGCCCATGACCTTCACCTCGTCCTTGGCATTGCCGTCCAGCACCACATCCTTCACGCCTGCACCCACCGACCAAAACCAAAAGCGTCAGTTCTTGAGCCGTGCAGGGCAGCGAAATTAGTATTACAGACAAACAGGATGCGAATCCTGAGACGATGTGAGAGGGACACGCAACAAACCAACAACAGAATTTCTCTGCTCACCTTTGATCTTGTAGATGCGTCGCCTGATGCGGTCGGCGCAGCCGTCGCAGTGGAGGCGGATCTTGAGCAGCACCGTCTCCTGCGGAGGACCAAAAGCAGAGGCGTTTTTTAGTTGCTGCTGCTGCTGCTCAAGGTCAGAAGAGTAGTTGGGTTGCGTGGGCGGCATTGCCTGCCGCGTACCGACCTGCTTGGGTTTCTTCTCCTCCGAGGCCTGTTGCTTCTTCTCCTTGTCCTTCTCTTTCTCCTCCTCCTTGGGGCTCACGCCCTTGTCCCCCTTCTTCTCGCCGGCGCCGGCGTGCTCCGCGGCGGCAGCAGGTTTCTTGGGGGCGCCGCCGGCGGAGACGACTTCCACGGGCTTGCTGGTCTTCGCCTCGAGCCGCGCCTTGAGCGCGCCGGCGTCTGCCGTCCCCGCCACGACGACCCTGTTCGCCGCGACGTCCGTCACGATCGACTCGACACCTGCCAGCGACAAGAACCGGGAAATCAGACGAAGAACAAACAGAATTACAGAGCCACGCGCGGAACGAAAGTTGCCGCGGCGAGAGCACGTACCAGGAACGCGCTTAATAGCCTTCTTGACCTTGTGCGCGCAGCCGGCGCAATGCAGTTCCATCTTCAGCACGACGGGCTGCGCGGCCTCAGGCGCCGCCGCGGCCGCCTCGCCGCCACCGCCGCCGCCGTCTCCTCCTTTTCCCGCACCCATGGACCTAGACCGAGACTGGACTGAACTCCGCTCCGGATCGTTTGTCCCTTGTGCTGGTGCCTGGTGGATGGGCTTCTTCTTCTCACCGTGGCTGTGCGCTTGTGCGTGTCGCTTGGTCTGACGAAGAGGAGAGGAACCAGAAGCCGGCGCGGGCGGCCATAAATAGGAGCCGCGGGAAGCCACGCGCGTGGGGGAGGGGAGGAGAATGAAGGAAAAGGAAGGGAGGGAGGTGGGGCCGCGGTGTCAGTCGGTGCTGATTCGTACCGCGTCGGCCAAAGTGAAGCCCCGCCGTCTGCCCCGCGGAGGTTGCAGTCTAGACGGCGGTAAGTTTCTGCCAGGCTGCTGATGTCTGGTGGCGGCTGGTGGAGGTGGACTTGCCACAGGATTGTGGATGGATGAGTGCCGGTTACGGTCAGCTGTGGCGTCACCAGTCACCACGCAGATTATTGGTGTGCTGGAGCACTGCTAGTACTCGTGCTAGTGTGCTGTTGTACTGATCCTACCCTTCCTTCTGGACTGAAGGCTGCTTGTACTACCACGGCGCCGTCGCCGGCACAGCACCAGTTCTCCAGGGCCTTGTTTAGCCCCCAAATTTTTTTTAAAATTTAGATTACTCGTTACATCAAATTTTACGATACATGCATGGAACATTAAATATAAATAAAAATAATAACTAATTAAATAGTTTGTCTGTAATTTGTAAGACGAATATTTTAAGACTAGTTAGTATATGATTGGTCAACATTTGTCAAATACAAATAAAAGTGCTGCATTGTATTTTGCAAAAAAAATTGGAACTAAACAAGGCCCGGGTTCGTTCACGAGCATCTCCAACAGTTTGTTAAAACACTTGCCATCCAAAAAAATTGGCAAAAGAGATAAAAAAAAAACTTGCTCCAACAGTTTGGTATTTCCACTTGCCAAATTTCTCATCCGCGCGTGTAGGTATCCGCCGCGCCATCGCGCGATTCCTCATATTCGCTTCCCTTCCCGCGCGCCAGGTGAAAGTTCTGGTCCGTATTCCCGCCGTCCACGCACTATATTTTTCTTCATCGCGCCTTATGCCGAGCTGCTCCCTGTCTTATCACCGGCAGGGAATTGACAAAAAAGTTTTCTGTTGCCTGGGAATAAAAACGGATCGGATACGGATGGATATCATCAATATCATATTTGTTTTCATATTTGTGGTCAGATTCGGATTCGAATACGGATAATATCAATCATGTCGGATAAGATATGATTGGATGTCGACATCATAAATATACGATTTAAATATTGATATGGTATCAGATGTTGAATATTCGAACTCGGATACAGATAGATCTAAACCTCTCTAAACGAATTCGGTCTCGAATACGGTCGGAAAATATCCGTACCGTTTTCATCCCTACGTGTGAACCCTGCTGCTACAGATAGCGACTTGATCGAATCCAGATGGGACAACAAATGATTACATGAGATCACACTAGATGACACTAATATTTAACCAAATAAAAATGCAACAGTAACGAGTACAATTACAAATAAAATGTCATTTTTTGTTTACATCAAATAACAATAAAATAAACTCGATGAGTTAGGATTTTTCAGACATTGTACGAATACAAATCTGGCAGATGGTTCTAAAGATGTTGGATCAGGTATTCCTTCAACTGCATATGTGTTTCTTTGTTTCGATCTGCCGATGCATTTGAATATATTCATCAAGTGTGCGGAGGTACAATGGATCCATTGATCTGGTAGTTGGTAGTTTAGTGGTGGGCTTATTTTTCGTAATTTGACAAGTTCAATTGGCAAACTGTTGAAGATGACAAATTATTTCACTTGTCAAATATTTTAGCAACTTGTCAAAACATAAAATTTGGCAAATGTTTTTAGCAAACTGTTGGAGATGCTCTTAGACATTGTTTAGTTCCTAAAGAATTTTGTAAAAAATTTTAAATTCTCTATCACATTAAATTTTGCGGCACATGCATAGAACATTAAATATAGATAAATATTGCACAGTTTATCTATAATTTATGAGACGAATCTTTTGTGCTAGTTAGTTCATGATTAGACAATTTTTGTCAAATACAAACAAAAGTGGTACAATGATCATTTTGTAAGATTTTTTAAAACTATAAGTTTTAAAAAATGTTCAAGATTCTCTATCACATCAAATCTTTAGAGGTACACATAAAGTATTAAAAATAAACAAAAATAAAAATTAATTGTACAATTTTGCCTATAATTTACAAGAAAAATCTTCTGAGCCTAATTAGTTCATGATTGGACAATAATAATCAAACGAAAATACTATAATATATAAACTAAAATTTTTCACGAACTAAACAAGTCCTAAATTTTTTCGTTCTATCACATTAAATATTTTAGATGCATACATAAACTATTAAATATAATTTAAAAATAACTAATTATATAATTTAGGCTTGGTTTAGTTCCCAAATATTTTCAAAATTTTCCGTCACATCGAATTTTCCGGCATATGTATAGAGCATTAAATATAAATAAAAAATAACTAATTGCATTGCTTATAATTTGCGAGGCGAATCTTTTGAGCTTACTTAATCTATGATGAACAATAATTGCCAAATACAAACAAAAATGCTACGGTAGTGAAGACAAAAAAAAATTCCTACTAAACAAGGCGTTATATGTATTTTTGCATCAACGACTTTAAATTCCATGTACTACTCGTGTTACTCAGAGTTCAGTCTGCAGTTTCTGTTCGAGTGACACGCGCGTCCAACACGGTGGCATATGCATGCTACAGGGATGACGGTGGAGCTCGCTTCCGGTACATTTCCATTTTCCATAGGACTACGGCCTTGTTTACTTCCCTGAAAATTTTGCAAAATTTTTCACATTCTCCATCACATCGAATCTTTAGACGTATGCATAGAGTATTAAATATAGACGAAAATAAAAACTAATTGCACAGTTTGGTCGAAATTGACGAGACGAATCTTTTGAGCCTAGTTAGTCCATGATTGGAC
>Ga0182004_10002912_pt1 | contig 13487 bp, 13 predicted proteins | sample Sormic07211540_1_FD_120479 | JGI IMG/M metagenome (GOLD analysis project Ga0182004, IMG submission 120479) | Endophyte microbial communities from Sorghum bicolor roots, Mead, Nebraska, USA - 072115-40_1 MetaG | ecosystem: Host-associated > Plants > Roots > Unclassified | place: USA: Nebraska...
CTCCGGACCCGCTCGGCCTCCCGTTCGTTCCCGTGGCTTCTGGAGTCTTCTAGATGATAGAAAATTGCGCGGCACGGTAATATCTCTATGTAATCCCGACGTGTGGGCCTTTCTTCCGTATTTTCTGATAACCCCCTGCAGAAATAGACAAACACCAAAACTCGTGAAATTCTGTCAGATAAAACCCTAAGTCTGGGTGTTGGTTGCATTTGGATCCTTTTCCATGATTAATTGATGGTTAAATATGAGCATTAAGGACCGTCAACAACCAACCAATCACCAAATGATATGATCCACTTTATATCATCATGTGACTGTATTGGTTCATCGATCTTGGCCTCACTTGCTCTTCATCGTTGCCTTGGTCAATCGGTGCCAAATCTTGCTCAAGCTTCACCGTCACATGTGGTCCCTCACTTCAAAGCCTCCGACTTGCCCTTCGCACTTGCAACCGGTCTATCGAGCCAAGCCTCATCTTGATCTTCTCCACCTTGGTCACATGACTCTATGTCATGTCTCATATGCAATAAGCTCCTCCATCATCACATATTCACCTGTGGACTAAACTTCTGTGTATCTCACATAAACACTATTGGTCCATCTAAGTTGTCACTCAATTACCAAAAACAAACAAGGACCTTTCAGGTGGCAGTTAGGGCATAGGTGCAGCCCGAGGCATAGAGAGATGCCAAGGAAGTGACAATGACAATGGAGAAGCTAGAGAGCTTGGCGGAGAAGTATGGCATGGTGGTGGCAGATAAGAAATAGGCATTGTAGCTAAGTAGGTGGCTGGACTAGAGGCTACGACTACTGAATTGGAGGCCAAGAGCTCAGAGCAAGAGATGAGCAAATTGGAGATGTATTTGAAGGCTTCTAGGGTGTCAGCAAGTATGGTACTATCATAGAAGAGAGTAGTAAAATCAATTTTTGGCAAGAATAAGAAAAAAAAAAGTTTACAAGCATGAGATAAAGGTGTGAAGCTTCATGTGCAATTGCAAGAATTAGAGGTTATATGCAATCTAGTGAGGTGGATCAGAAGCAAGTTGCAATGGTCACTAAAATGGATACACTCCAAGGTGAGATTGACCTGGAGAAAGCCGAAGTAAAGAAGCTAGTAGAGCATTTCATAGGAAAGAAACCGGTGGATCTAGCTCAATTATTTTTAGGGAAGAGTTTGGACTTAATGTCAGTTTTACAAGGGCCTAATGATGGGAAAAAATTCTCAAGCATAGATTATACATCAACAATTCTAGGCAACCTTATCAGCCTTGCTCGTCCTGATAAGAACATTTAATGTAAATTGGATACTAGATTCAGGTGCATCACGACATGTCATTGGAACATTAGATGAATTTGCATCATATAACTTGTTTCCTCCCATGCATAAGGAAACTATTCGAATTGCTAACAGAATTGCTTAGCCTATTAGAGTTGTGGGTATAGGCAAATGCACCCTATCAATTACACTATCTTCTATTCTATATGGACACTTGGCATTAGGCGTAATGGCCTATGGTTCTTAGATAGAAAAATAAGTGAGGCCACGTGCACTGCTCTAGTAGTTGCTACAAGTGAAGAAGAGATTAAGGTGATACTTCGACATTGTCAGTTGGGTCATATGTCCTTTGACACTATGTGTAGAGCATTCCCAGGTATTATGATCAAGGTTTATAAAATGAAGTTGATGTGTGATGCGTGTGAGTTTGGAAAGCATACAAGAGCCTCCTATATTAGCAAAGGACTTCAAAGCACAATACCCTTTATATTAGTCCATTCTCATGTTTGGACATCTCCTATGGTCTCTATTAGTGGAACAAAGTATTTTTGCGACATTTATTGATTGTTATTCTCGCATAACATGGATATATCTCATGAGGCATAAAAACGAGGTACTCAAATGATTCAAAGATTTTTGTGTATGTGTTAAGAATCAATTCAATACTCGGGTTCGGATGATTAGAATGGATAATGGGATAGCGTGTATGTGAATAAAGAATTTGCTACTTTCCTTTCTACTCAGGGAATATTGCATCAAACTTCTTGTCTAGATACACCTCAAAATGGAATAGTTGAAAGGAAGAATCATCATCTCTTAGAAGTTCCAAGGTCACTTATGTATACAATGAATGTGCTAAAATTCTTGTTGAGTGAGGCAATTTTGACTGCTACTTATCATATCAATTGAATTCCATCAATAATACTTAATATGAAGACTCCTTCTGAAATGCTATATGGTAATAATGAATTTATTATAGCACTCAAGGTGTTTGGCTACACTTGTTTTGTCAGAGACCATAGACCTTTAGTGGGGAAGCTAGATCCACGGGCAGTAAAGTGTATCTTGTGGGGTACTCCTTGACACAAAAGTGGTACAAGTGCTAGAGAGTTCAAGACCTAGTTAATGACGCTTGTTCGTGAGTATGGACGTTACATTCAGAGAGTTTGAGCCTTTTTATGGAGAGAATACAAATTTAAGTTCTTTATTCTATGACCTTGACTCACCTAGCATGGGCGGTGATGGTCGAGAGGGAGAGAATGATGGTGATGGTCAAGAGGGGGAAAATGAAGCTTCACAAACTAGACAAGGTGATCATCAAACAAAGAAAATGGAAATTGTTATTGAAAAAATTCCACAACCATTGGATGGACCTAATCTTATGAGCGTAGAAGAGTCTTGTCAAGAGATAGAGAATACTAATGTTTATAGTGAATTTGCTTAGGAACAATCAAGCAGAGTGGAGGTGACAACTGGTGGTTCCACACCTATTCAAACAAATGAGCAGGTTTGGGGTTATAAAATAGAGAGATATCTAAAGTATATGCAAGAAGAAAGTTCAGATCTCAACAAGAGACCATAGAGTTGGTCCAAACACTGACATATGAAGAATGTCCTTCTACCCCAAGGCATGAAAGTGAACTAGACATTATTGATATATCTTCAGCCTTAGAGATTAATGTTGAAACCCCTCCTCAGATGGTATACCCATTACACTACGAAAAGGTACATGAGTCAATACAAGAGCACCTACACAACGGTATGGTTTTGAGCATGACATAAGAAACTATGTATCATACGCATCATTATCTTGTGCATATAGAGCATTTATTGCTTCATTACAATCTACATATTTTCCTAGAGATTGGAGAGAAGCAAAACAAGATCCAAAGTGGCATGAGGCCATGATGGAGGAGCTTAGAGCTCTTGAAAAGAATAAAACTTGGGATATTGGAAAACTACCTATATGAAACAAAGTTGTAAGCTGCAAATGGGTGTTCACTGTGAAGAAAACTCCTGAAGGTAGGGTTGAAAGATACAAGGCTCAACTTGTTGCTATGGCTTATAGCCAAACTAATGCCATTGACTATGATGAGACATTTGCCTAGTGGCAAAGATGGGTATGGTGAGAACTTTGATCTCCTATGTAGCAAATTTTGGGTGGACCTCGCATTAGTTAGATGTAAAAAATGCTTTCTTGCATGGTGACCTTGTGGGTTATATCATCTATGAGTACCCTAGGAAGAAACTGATCGGAGATCAATTTTGTGATAGAAGAGGTGAAGAACATCACCCGCCTGTTGGGTGAATGCAGTGGCGGAGCCAAAGAACTTTCACGACTAGGGCCAATACTATGAACCACAAACATCGGATCATATGCTAATAGACAAAAGTAATGCTAATATATAGATTTAGCTAGAAAAATAAAAATATTACTCTAATATTTTTTCCACACCTAGGGCCATGGCTATACTGGCCCTAGGCTTATATCTGCCACTGGGTGAATGGAATATGTCCCAAATAAAGAGAGAAGGGAACAAAGTGGCAAATGCTTTGGCTAGTCTAGCTAGCCGTAGTAAACCAGCAGAGGCTCGATGAGGGGCAACACCTGCATGCGTTGAGGATCCCCTCACGGTCGACTGTATAAACGTTATGCCTAGTTAATGAAATTCTCTCTTTACTCGGAAAAAAATCTATCTAACTTAGTATAACATATTGATTGTATTTGGTATTGGAACTTGAGCTAATTTAGATCATCATACGATCATTAAAATTAATAATGCATGTTTATTTTCCAAAGACTCTATTTATGCACTTTTCTAATTCTATAAACTTACCTACATATGGTTTGTATTTGCTATAGGAACCTGAGTTATTTTAGATCGTCACATGATCACTAAAATTAATAATGAGTAAATTGCAAGGCCGGTCCTTAGAGTATTATCATGGGCGGATACAGAGGGTATTTCTTGTATTCCTAGGAATACCCAACTTTTTTATGCACTAAGTATATATAGACATATTTATATATATGTATATCTAATATATTAGCATTTCTATATTTAGCAAATAAAATTTCTCTCTTATTCTTTTTAGTCTATCCTTGTATTTCTTTTCCACACAAGTTCTATGTTAGCTCGATTGTCGAAATCATTCTATTTTATAGTTTCTGCAAATGGGAACCTATATTTATCTCTAGACCACATACATATTGACCATACCACCAAATATTAGTACAAATCATATCTTGTTTTTAAACTCTTTTTCAAGATACATCGGAATATGCACATAGCAACATGTATAATAAAGTATTCTTTTCGTGTGAGTGAACGAGGCATGAGGGAGAGGCAATTCCGTAATCCTCATTCCTAAATCTCTAACTCTAGCCGACCAACATGGTGGCGGCACTGCTATTCCTAATGTCCTGAGCTCTTAGCGGCACGGGCTATGCAACGCGGGTGCAACCTCTGTCTCTATGCTATGCCTACATGGCAACCGACGAGGGCACATGTCGGTCATGAGGTTAGAGACAATAGCTGAGTGGCGGCCCACCAGACATAAGATTCAAATCCTAGCTCCGCCACTGTATTACGTGGTTTTTATCTGGATCCTCAAACTACAAAATCGCATGTTTGACTTCCTAATATATTTAAGTAATCCCATCCAGGTCCAAAATACACATAAGGAAGATTAGAAGTTGATGCATCCACGTGGATATGATTTAAGCATATGACCCCTGATTTAAGCCCACACGTATTTTATATTTAAAATATATTTTTGATAGATATTTTTTCTTTCGTTGTAAGGCATAAAACTATTTAGTCATAAATATATTATAACTTTAATTTTCATACTATCATTGTGTTGGTAGACTTACATAATTATTACATACATGATATTTATTGAAGACCTAATAATCATGACATCTACGTGTGGGCTTAAACCAGGGGTAATGTGCTTAAATCATATCGTGGATGACCGTACCAGCTTCTAATCTTTCTTATATATTTTTTAGACCTAAATGAGATTACTCATACGATTTCGTAGTTTTGGGATCCAAATAAAAATCACGTAATATTTTAAGGACCGGTTGTGCAACTTACATGTTTTTTTTCCAATTAAGCATATTTTTCTATTAAATGTAAATTATTAGATCACCATAAGTCCCAAAGTACATACTCCCTCCATCCCAAATTGTAAGTCATTCCATGGAGAGTCAAAGCATTTTCACATTTGACCAAAATTATAGAGTGAAATACTAAGATTTATAATGAGTATACTATGAAAATATAATTAAGGAAGAATCTAATGATATTTAGTTGGTATCATAATAATTATAATTTTATCATATAAATTTGGTCAAACTTTGAAAAATTTGACTCTTCGAGATTCTTACAATTTGGGATAGAGGGAGTACTTATTTTCTTCTTGAAGCCACCCAAGCCTATAGCACTCCCAATAAAATACACTGGGCTCAGGCCGAGCGGCCCATGCATCGGGCAATGCTAGGCTGCTAGCGGGCAAAAGAGGAATTCAGGTCAGTTGGAGGAAAGAGGCGGCAAAGGCTGCTCCCGGTTTTCCCCTTCCCTCCATTGCCGCCTCGTCTCTTCCGCCGCCGACGCCGAGAGGAAGAATGCTTCGTTCCCCCCTCCATCTTCCTTGCTTCCGAGAACCCAGCTCCTCGCCCCTAGCCCTTCGCTGAACGCTGATCCGCCCCTTGCCGTGGGATTGCAAAGATCGGTATGGGCTTCGCCTTCGCCTATTTCTTGATGTTCTGTTCTGTTCTGTTTGTTTGTTTTTTGGGGTGGGGGGAGGGGAGGGAGACACACTGCACCGCGACTTGTTAATCTCCGTAGATCTTGGTTTCAGTTGATTCGATTGATCATCTGCTTCGGAAGCGATTGTGCAGATCAGGATGGATGATTTGGTTTCCTTGGTTTGTACTTTGTAGGTAACGGATAGAGTTTGGCAGTGACAAAAAAAAAAGTCTGAATTTTCATCGACAAGAAAGCCATAAAATGGTGAATGGTACGGCTCTCTCGTTTTTTTTTTATACGCAGTGATATCTTTATAGTCTGATACGTAGTTCCAATACATGATTAACTAGTATATTTTTCTTGCCTCTTCAATTTTGTTTACCTTTTTCTCTCCTGTGGACGAAATATTAGCAACACTCGTGTTATTGCTTCAACTTTCATGTTGTTTTACCCTCACAAGTCACAAGCCTACTGACATTTTTTTGATGAAACAGGAGGGGTTTGACCCCCTACTGGAATTTTATTGAAGAGAACAATTTACAAATTACAAATTTCAAATTTCAAAGGCTTGAAGTCAAGAAACAAAGAAAGTAAGAAAGAAAATTAAAAAGACTATACATAATTCTGTAGCCATAAATCTATATCCGGGTGTAGACTTGCTTTTGCTCGTAGAATAACCAGAGCAAACTCCTTCTTGAACACTGCTTTGCATCTAGACAGGGAATGAGGGACGCCATTAAATATCAAATCATTTCTCATCATCCAGATAGACCAGCACATTGTAACAATTATCTCCATGAAGAAAGGTGTCTGCAGCTGATGCTTGAGGCTCTCAGATATAAGAGTAAGGTCAGATGTTTTAGGTATAGTCAAATTCAGGGTGCCCCAACATTGCAAGGAGAAAGAGCAGTGGAAGAGAAGATGACCGATCTCCTCATCTATACCACAAGCACAAAGAACACAACTGTAATCTGGCAACTGCATATTTTTTCATCTGAGGAGGGCCCTTGTGTTCAATCTCTGTTGAAGAATTAGCCAGAAGAAAAAATTCCTTTTATTTTGGCAGCAGGATTTCCAAAGCCATTGGAATGCTGAATGGACTGTCCTGCATCCGATAAGATGCCTATAAGCATGTCTAGTAGAAAAAATATTGGTACCCCAAATATATGACCAAGTATCATGAGCAGTCTGAAGTTGAAAATGTTGCATAAAAGCTGAAGATTTAGGAACTGTGAAAAAGCTTCTGGGGATAAAGGCAGATGAAAATTATCATGAAAAGAGGCTGAAGAGGTGACCAGATATACTGTTGAGTGTTGATTCTTTACAAAGGAGAACAGCTCAGGAAAAGCCTGACTTAAAACTCTCCCATTCCAAAGGTCCAACCAAAAGAAACAAGATTTGCCATCTTTAACTGTTACCATGGCCATACCCTTAAATTTATCTATCAGTTTTAATAAGTCCCTCCACCAGTAAGAACCTCTGAAGTTTGTTCCCACAATTGGGGCTCTGTTTCTTGTGTAATACTTGTCCCAAACCAACTGAACCCAGGGAATCGTGGCTAACATTAGATTTAGTCTTTCGCATTCAGTAGCTCTCTTTTGTTATTATTCCTAGGGGCTAGGATTTTTTTTTAGAGTTCTCTAGGGGCTAGGATTATAGAAAGAAGTTTGATAACTTAACATCTTGAACAAAAAATCATTCTATTGCATCGCCACAAAATTCAGATAGCGGCAATCTTATGATGAAATTTCCCTGTACTAATACTGTGTCTTTTCTTTTATTTCCTAGGCATTGAAGATATGGATGCCATTGCCAATGACTTAGTTGAACAAGAGAGCACTGGCAGCCCGCTGTTCTCTGGTACAAATCTGAACAAAAGACTCCGGTCCAAGGTGTGGGATGACTTCATACCCACCTTTGCCGAAGGGAGGATCGTGCGGGCTAAATGCATGCACTGCCACCAGGTCTTCGGTGGCACCAATGGAACTAGCAGCCTGCTACGGCACCTGGCCAGTTGCGTCCCTGCGACTCTCAAGAGGGCAAAGATGCAGGAGCATACATCTTTGCCATGTACACAGAAGGGCACAGTATCAGCTGGCTCTGATCTTAAACAGAAGAAGCTCCCATTCTTGCCATCCAACCAAAAGAAATGTGTGGGTACAGATGACATGATTCCTGTGCAGAAGGAGCTTGCCTTGCTTGACACTCCCACCACCATGACTAGGATGAATCAAGAGGTCGTTCAGAATGGATCTCATGAGGATCTTGCAGAGCAGAAGAATCTTGCTTTACCTGGAATTTCCACTGATAACAATGGGAGGAATCAATCTAACAAGGAAAACACATCAGCTGAGCAGATCGGCATCCTTGCTGACACGAGTCAAAAGCATGAGGTGGATGAGAATGCTTCTCATGAAGAACTTATCAAGATACTGGCCATGCATGGGCACCTGCCAAAGATGGTGGATCAAGATGGATTCAGAGAGCTAGTTACTTGGTTGAATCCTTTAGTCAAGATGCCATCCCATGACGACCTGATGATGAACACTTTGAACTTGTTTCAGAAAGAAAAATCCAAGCTTATGCAGGAGTTTACAGCCTTACGCAGTCGTGTTTGCTTGAGTGTCTATATGTGGCACTATCATCCAGTCTTGGCATTCTTGTGCTTGAGAGTTCACTACATCGATGGTGAATGGGAAAAGCAGCAAAAGGTCATCACCTTCCGTGCTGTGGATTCCTCTTGCAATGCAAAGGAGCTGAGTGATATCATATCGGGAGCTGTTGAACATTGGGGCCTTGATGGAAAGGTTTTCTGCATTATATTGGATGATGCATTCATTGATAATTCAGTGGCTTTGACTGTCAAAGCCAACCTTCACGAACGGAATCCACTTTCTGCAAACCAGAGCTTGTTTGTGGTACGTTATGCAACTCATTTAGTTGATCGGGTTATTCAGGTGGGGCTGGATGAACTCGAGAAAACCTTGGAGAAGCAGTCAAAGTTCTCTAAGTGTACAAACGGTCGCACTCCTGCTGCAGTACAGTATCCCAACTGCAGATATGCACCGGCATCAGAAGATTGGTGGACAGCAGGGAAGATTAGTGATAAATTGGACAATCTTCATAAACGCGTGGGCTCCACCAAAAGATACCCTACTCCAGCTCATTTATTTAACATGCTGTGGAATGTGAAGCAGGATGTGCATTATGAATCTCTTATCTACTGCTACAAGGATGATGACACATTTTCCAAAATACTAGTGAAGATGCAAAATAAGTTCAAGGAAAGCTGGAAGATCTGCTTCTTCCATTGCTGTATGCCTATGATCATGGATCCTGAATGCCGCCTGGAGCGCATTAAGTCCTCCGTTTGGCTTTTTGGTTCGGAAAAAAACGATGTGCTCCGTACATTGGCCAGCCTCTTCAATGAGTATTTGGATCAGGCAGAAAACCCTAACAACTCTTCTGGGTCTAAAACTAGCAAGGGAACTGTTGTAGATGCTGATACGCTGGTGGAGTACTATAGTCATTGGGGCCAGTGTAGTGAGAGACCGATGACTGAACTTGATCAGTATTTGCAAGCGCCACATCTCACGACAAGTGAGCCTGTTGGTTTAAAAGGAGCAGTAGGAAAACCCAGTGATCTCCAGTGGTGGAAGGAACACAGCAGGAACTATCCCACGGTTGCTCGGATGGCGCGTGATGTGTTGGCACTACCATGCATTAGTGACTGGAAGGCTGCAACAAGAACCGCAACACTAGCAATATCCGAGTCCGGTAGTAAACAATGGGTTGAAGAGCTTGTTTGTACTCAGGATTGGCTGACACCAGCTGGTACGACCTGTGATCTAGACTTTCTGTTTTTCTTTCCTGATTTTATCCTATCATGTTCTTGGACCAATCTGACTTTCTCGTATCTTGGCTAGGTGCAAACCAGGAGTCAACCGATGATCTTTAAAATGAAGACTTCGTCCTTGCTAATGTTCTAAGCTGCTTTCCTAACTTACCATCTGTTAATCTGTGCTGTTAGCAATGAGCATTTAGTTACCTTTCATATGCAAGACTAACATGGGATATCGTGTGACGAGGCTTTTGTATGTATGTGGTGTGGAGCTTGGCAGTAGTTCCTGCTTCTAGTTTCAGATACTGAACCTTGTCAACGTGCTATCAGACGCTTTATGTTCAGATATCCACTTACTCTCCAGATTTGTTATGTGCTTTTTCGGAGAGGAATGTATAGGATACCAATTCCTGCCACAACAGTTTGATCTGTTCGAAAAAGAAAAAAAAAAGATTCAGATTCAGACTTTCTCTGAACAATGATACGCCACTTTGCCCTTTAGCAGCACGCACGCACGCTGCTAATCAGGCTTTTGCCCCTTCCAGAATCATTGAGCCGGGACGGGGATGCATGGATCCCAGACCAAATTATCAAACAAAACCCCACCCAATAGTCCAGTCCAATACACCCTAAGATCTGGATCTGAACCATTAGAGGCGCATGCATGCCACAGAAATCACCAGCTGGACTATATCCCGTAATTTTCCTCGCGCAAGCCTTAAGAGGCTGAGGACCGATAAAATGTTCAGGCGATCATGGCGCGTCTGATCTCTGTCCAACATTTCTCAGAACATGATCACCTGCTGAAACTGCACTAAAACTGAACATGATCACTGCCCTCCGTAATATGCAGCACTTGTCTGTTGCATGTGGATCCGGGTCTCTGCATAGCCAGCCACCAATACAATATTGCCCGAGCTCAGTTTCAGTTTCAGTCGCAGTTGTTCCCAATGCAGTGCAGGCTGAGCTGACCCTCGTGCAGGCTGCGGGAGCAGGACAGCGAGACTGAATCCCAAGACCGCAGCGGTGGGCGGCAGCAGCACGCCACACGCCCACACGTGAGCGGGCGGTTTCGGCTCGGCCAGCGCCCAGCGCCCAGCCGCTGGCTGGAGCTCCACTGGCAGCCGTGGACGGTGTCCGTCCGGGCTGGCACTGCCGGCGTCTCCCCCAAGTGGTCTCATGGAGCTTAGCGGCACTAAACACTCACTACTTCATCAGCAGCAGCAGTGGTGTTGTCCTCGTCTGCCGAGTATTTTACACTGAATCGCATGTGCTTAGCACCTGACAGTCAGTCGCTCACTGGTAATGGTAAGCCTGGCTCTGATTAATTCCGGAATTCAAAACGAAGGCGCCTCGAGCATCGCGAATTCTAGACGAAGAATGGTACTGTCCCTGGTTTATGAGTAATTTGGACGCCAGCAGTGCTCAAGGATCAAGATTTGCAATGTGTGTGTATGATGGTCTCTGCCTACAGTTTTGGTATTTGTCTCTCGACTCTCGAGCAGCTTCGAAATATTTTCAATTAGTCTCACTTTATTTTGTTTATCTGTCACATACTCAGGTTTGTATGATTTTTGCTGTCGACCAAAGTGAGAGAATAGTAGGAGTTGTGTTCTCCTTCTCACTTTGTGCTCAGACTTCATACTTTGCAGAGTTACAATTGCCAAACCGCTCGATTATTTGAATTCAGTTTCTGCTAATGATGTGAAGACTAATAATACCGTATGGTGCTTAAACCTTTTTCTCGAGGTGACTTAAAATTCTTAGTGCCCTTGATCTGGATCGAAGAGTAAGAATTGTATCATTTTTTCTTCCTTTCTGCTCAGTGTTCATGCTCTGAAAAGTTGCAATTGGCAAACCACACGATTGATCTGAATACGCAGTTCTTCTAGTTTCAGTTTCACCATGCCAAACCACATGAGAGACGAAACAAACTTCCTATTGATCCTGCTCTGACACTCTGATTTACAGTTTTTTTTTTTCATTTCTGGCTAGGCTCAAGCACTTTATACTACTAGCAAGCAAACAGAAATCCAAAAAAAAGAAAAAGAAAAAAGAAAGAGAGCGCCGGCCGGCCGGATGGCACAGTCCGGTCAGTAGCACTAGCTGGCGGCGGATTCAGAGACGCTGCTGCTGCTCTGGCTCGCGGCCTCGGAGATGCTCTGCAGCGCCGGCCGCCAGTTCCGGCCTCTTCCCCGGTGCCGGTCCTTGTCCTGCTTCCCGTCCTGAAACGACAGACAGCGTGGGGGGCGAGAATCAGTAGCTGCTTCTTCTTGCAGCAGGCAAAAAAAAAAAAAATGGTGCCAGAGAATCGGTGACCGACCTGGTTGGAAGAGCTCTGGTCCGCGCCGTCGTCGCCGCGCCGGAGCTGCTCGTGCTGCTGCCTGATGGCCTCGCACCGCTGCATCTTCTCGTTCTTCCGCGCCCGCAGCGCCTTCGTCACCTCTACGCGCGGAGCACAATCATGGATTGAGAATTTGAAGATTGCCGGAGCGGAAGACAAGAAACCGAGCCACAGATTAAGCCATGGGCAGGACCAGCTGGGTGCTAATAACTAACCTTGCGCGGTGATGAGGCGGTAGACCTGGCCAAGGAGCAGCGTGTCCTTGGGCTTGAGCAGCTTGACCCTGGTGATCTTGGCGCCGCCGCCACCGCCGGAGGACGCCGCCCCGGCGTCCCCGGCGGCGGGCTTGCTATTATCAGCAGGAACACGGAGGATGACGAGCGCAACGTAGTGCCCCGGGTTGTTCCGCATGACCTCGGCGGCGGTGGTGGACCAGTAGAGGCGGTCGACCTTCCCGCCGGGGTGCTGGATGATGACCGCCGACACCTCCGCCGCCTGGCAGTTGCCCATCGCGCCCGCCCCCTCTCTGCAGCAGCAGCAGCAGCGTTGGTTTGGTGGTTCAGGGAGCCGCGCGCGACGGTGGCGGTTTGAGTCGTTGGGAGGAAGAGAGCGGAGAGGGAGGCGGTGGTGAACTGGTGGTGGAGACGGTGGTCGTGTGCTTGCAGTTTTTGAGGTGGTGGGAGTTAAATGTGAGCAGGGGTGGGTGATGACTGATGCGGAGCTTTGCTCTTGGAGGGTTTTGGGTTTCGGATCCGGGTGTCTGCTAGCTAATAAGGATTTGAATCCGCTATGGCCACGGTAATTCTTTTTTTTTTTGTGACAGATGGCCACGGTAATTCTTGGGCAGACAAAACTGCAGGAAAATTCCACGGGAAAATCGTTCGAGTTCCGGGTAGAAATTCATGCAAGAGCCTAGAAATTGCTGTCACATCAGTTAGCTGAATTTTGATTTTTTTTTTTGTTTTGTTTTGCGCAGGCAGGACAAAGAAAGGAGGATTTGTTGTTGTCTTGTCACTTTATCAACTTCTGAATAGATGTCGTAGATTATTCACTGGGATTAGATATAATAATAGTATTATATGAATAATATTAAAGATATTTACGAAATAGTAGTAGTGATGTTGTGTGTTAGCATGTCGGATAAGCAATAATGTGTCAGCGTTGAAGATGAGGTGGAGGAGACGGTCTGCCGGAGAGCTCGCCATTGCCGTATTCCCTGGCCGGTGAGCGTACTTCAACATCGCACATGCACATATATATATATATATA
>Ga0182004_10002913_pt1 | contig 13483 bp, 6 predicted proteins | sample Sormic07211540_1_FD_120479 | JGI IMG/M metagenome (GOLD analysis project Ga0182004, IMG submission 120479) | Endophyte microbial communities from Sorghum bicolor roots, Mead, Nebraska, USA - 072115-40_1 MetaG | ecosystem: Host-associated > Plants > Roots > Unclassified | place: USA: Nebraska...
GTGTATGGGGAACGTTTGGTTCGGAAGGCTAGATGCATGTGCTGAAAGCCTGAAATAAACTATCCATGTACTGAAATAAATCGCTAATTAAACTGAAATAAAGGAATTACTAAATATAAACATATATAAATAATATGAAGAACTATCGGCTACGATATGTTATGTAACGTTATGTTATGTGTAATTACTTGAAATTCAAAATAATCTATTTTTAATTACTGTAAACACATGATTGATATGTGTCCATGTATGAGTGATGAATGATTGTAAAGAGGTGATCGAAGCTTTGGTTAAGTGCCCATGAGACTATGGCGTGAGTTGTGGGTGCAACATATCTCTCTTGTCTTTGTCATGTGTGCAGGTGTTGAGCATGAGGTAATCGACAGTAATGGAGAGGGTCAAGCGGGATTCCGTGCACGATGGACCAGAAGCGGTGAAGGATAAATGTGAAGGCTTGGACTAAGAGACCAAAGGCCAGCGCGGATGGACCATGGACGGCTAGCACTTGGACACTTTGACAAGCGAGTGTACATGCAAGGATGATGGTGATGAAGATGGTGTTGATAAAGTCAATATGGTGATCGGACCAAGTCAAGGTAGACCTACGAGCCTTGCCGAGGACAAGCGCAGGACACACGTTGAGGTGCGAGCAAGGCAGGGGTCGAGAAGGAGGTCGATGTGGCGGAGGCGAGGTGGACAGTGGTGCCTAGGGCATCGTCCGACGGGGCAGAGGGGAGCTAGATGATAAAGAGAAAGAGGTGAATGGAATATTTGATGGGGCGGCCGTTCCCTGCGTTTCCACTAAGCCTGGCTAAAGGGCTCTGCTTGCTCATCATCAAAGGACAGAGCAGCACCACCGCGACGGAGCACCACAGAGTGGCATATATAATCATTAACATATATAATGTTGAGTACACATATGTCGTATTTGTGGTGGCTCTTTGACTTTAAATGATTATAAATCTGGCTATCACTTGACTAATACCCTTGCACAAGTATTAAAACATGATACTGTAATAAGAAGGGAACAAGATATAACTTGGTAGTTGCACATTCCAGTACAAATGAATATTTTGATTCCACGACAATAGTAATCTCCAACAAATTAAGCCTGGGTAGAACATTATTCCGAAATAACATATTTAGAACGGTAGAACATAGAAAAGGGCACTCAAATGCCTTGTTCACTTAACAGTCGAACTAAATAAAGCAAATACTATGATCATCATGGTTGGTCCATTGGTTTATGAGAGCAAGCCTACTCAAAGTTGCTGGCTGCTGTTGTCAAAAAAGAAAAGTTGCTGGCTGCTGTTGTCAAAAAAGAAAAGTTGCTGGCTGCAGGCCGGGTAGTTCACTTCACTTGTCTTCATCAGCAGCAGCACGTGGCGGCATAGGCTCCAGCGTGGGTGCTCCTCTGCCCAGCTCTGTGACGTCTGGCACGGATGGCATGCCCAACTGCAGCATGAGATTTGGAGACGGTGGTGGCGGTGGCGCGGCACTGCTGTCTCTTCCTGCACCGTCGGGACCATAGGTGCCGGCGATGTCGGTGGTGCTGGGGGTGCTACAGCCTGCTGGTTAACATTCACATGGTACAGACGTAAGTACACGGACATGGGCTCCACATAATCAGCAAGTCCGAGGTTCGCTAAGCTGACGGTGGTGATAGTAAAGCGCCCGTCTCATCGGCATTCCTGCCTGGCTGCCCGTGTGAGGACCATAGAGAATTGCACGACGATGCACTGGTCTAAGGTCTCTTCGGCGCCACTGGTGACTATACGCCTTATGGTGGCTTTCGGGATGGTGTACTCTTCAAGTGGTTTTGATCCTGCACATATTAAAAAATTATTACGTGCCTCAGATCATATTAACTAAGTATATGAAGAGCTCCATCAAAATTGTACCCAATTTTTTTATTGAAACAGCACAACCTCCGTGAAAACCTGTGCAAACCATGACAAAAAAGTCATCTAAATTCACCAAAAAAATCACACATGTAGATGATATGATGATACACAACCCTGTAAAATATTTTATCCAAACTCGAATTCATTTGTGAGATATAAAAATAACAAATTTCTAGCAAATTTTGTGGACACCTTTCTGGCTTGAAATTTGTTATTTTTATATCTCACAAACAAAGTTGAGTTTGGACAAGATATTTTACAATGTTGTGTATTATCAAATCATCTACATGTGTGTTTTTTTTTATAAATTTAGACAACTTTTTTACCATGGTTTGCACAGGTTTTCACGGAGGTTGTGGTTTGCACTAGATATGTTCCCTATATGTTTTAGAATAATTTTATATCCAATAAAATTCTTAAAACCTAAGTTCTTACTGCTCGGTGATCCTTTGCATGCTTACATGAGCTGTCACACCAAAACCTTGGTCTTGGCATGCCATGGTGTGACTATAGGAGACCGTCACACCTGCACCATTCAGACTTTTCTAATATACTGAGGAAAAACAAGGCACTTTAAAAAAAAAAACTGGACTAATATATACATCACTTGGACAAAGGACAGATTGGCGACGTGCAAACGACCCTCTTTGTAGCTTGGTGCATCAAGTAAATTTGGTAAACAATAAGGCTACAGACATTGGGCAGCCCATCGGACGCTGATTATGGTGCTATATACTAATTAAAGAAGAGGCAAGAACTTGATTTTGGCGTGAGCCAAAGGTTTGAGAGAAATCATCCCTGGAGACCAAATTGCTGTACCATTGTAGTGGTCTTTTGACCTCACTATTTTACAACCTCCTACTGTATTAATTTAGAACTCGGCTAACATGCATTTGGCTTGAAGCCTGCAATGAGGCCATGTACATTAAAATTAAGAAAGAGACAAGAACTTGATATATGTTGGGCATGAGCCAAAGGATGAAGAGAAATAATCCTTGAGACTAACACTGTAATGGTGTGACTTATTTGCAACCTCCTCATTGATGAAATATTTTGTTTGCACATTGATATGTGAATATTGTAGGTCTAGCTTTGTTAAGATGTAGCAGTATTATTATGTCACACGGTTACTTTTGCCACAACTGATCTTCCTTGTTTGTAGTGCATGTAGGTGCTAATTAAATTTTATTCTCTATGGAAACTGTTATTGTAAACAATGCATTAGGATGGTTGAGTCTAAGTTACAACTCTCTCCTCTAGAAATCGCTAATACAAACTGTACTTCAGAAGTGCATTAATCGATGTGTACAAAGTCCTTCTCCCATCTCTTCATGACTCGCGTTGCACCTGAATAGAGTAAGTAGGGTTCATATGGTAAAATCTCAGTAATGAAACTCGTTGTAACATGTCAACCATACTACAATATATTCAACTACGATGGTGAGCCTAAAATAAGAGAGAACCAATTAAATCTTAAAAATGTTATAGTGATAGCCTACGACGCCGTGGTGGAGGGCTAGAGGCGGTGCCGTGTCGCATTGTCGCGGCGTCGATGGTCAAGAGCCATAGCACCAGGCTGATGCTGGATGAGGAGTGATGTGACATGCGTCGTGAGCTCTGGAAAACTGCAGAAACAAATAATCATTAACAGATATATGAACTGTGTATGCCTGGTGGCTCTTTGACTAACAATTTGTAAATAATGAGGAACAACAATAATGATCACTTGACTATATTACACAAGTATTAAAACTTGATACCCGTACTGTAACGATGAGGAACAAGATACAACTTGCTAGACAATATTCCAGTACAAGAGTAAATTTTGATTGAACAACAATATATAGCAATCTCCTGCAAAGCATGGCTGAAATATTATTCTGAAACACCATATTTAGAACCATAGAACATAAAAAGGGCACTCCAAATGCCTCGTTCACTTAATAGTCGAATTAATTAAAGCAAATACTACTTAGAGCAAGCCTACTCAAAGTTCACACTTCACTCGTCTTCATCGTCGTCGTCAACAGCAGGTGGAGGCATCAGCCAGCAAGGTGCCTGCCGCCACCAATGCTGCTCCAGGCCACAACGCATACATGTCAGTACGAGGTGCTAGCTCCATGAAATCTGGCACGGATGGCAGGCCCAACTGCAGCGTGAGATCCGGTGACGGTACGGTGGTGGTGGTGGCACTGCCGACACTTCCTGCACGGTCAGGGCCACAGGTGCCGGTGGTGTTGGCGGTGCTACAGCTTGGTGGTTAACATTCTCACGGTACAGACATATAATTCTCGGACAAGCGCTGCATGTAATCAGCAAGTTTGAGGATAACAAAGCGGTCGTCGGCAGTGACAGTGAGGCGCTGGTCTTGCCGGCACTCCTACATGGCCACCCATGTGAGGACGTAGATAATTGCACTATGCACTGGTCCATGGTCTCCTTGGCACTGTTGGTGACCCTTGGCTGCTTGGATCTTGTGGCAGTACTTGGCACAAGATACGTGTTATGGTGCCTTTGGGGATGGTGTACTCTTCAAGTGGTTTTGATCCTACAGATATTAAAAAATCATTAGGCGCCACATGTCAAGTAAACGAAGAGCTCCACTGAAATTGTACCAAAAAATATTTATTGAAACAGATGTAATATCAACAATCTGGCTATGTGTTTTCTGATCAATTGTCAAAAAATGACTAACGGCCTAATAAGTTTCGACTCGCTATTTTGTCGGTACTTCTTGCGGACTTCTTAAATCCTTTTTAGAAAGGAAAAGACATCTTAGTCTAACTGGTTCATTTGTCGGTAGCACTTTATGTAGCCCAACCTAGCTACCGACAATGAACTATTTACATACAAAATCTTGATCACACTGCTAGCGACAATACCCCTTATCCTCCTAACAAATATCATTAGTGTAGTAAAACTCACCTTTAGGATCATCATGGTACAGGCGTAGGTACTCGGTCATGAGTTGCACATAGTCGACCAATCCGAGGCTAGAAGAGCCAACGATCAGGTTGGCATCGGTGATAGTCAGGTGCCGGTCTCGTCGGCCCTCCTGCATGGCTGCAAGTGTTAGGGTCACAGAGAATTGCATGATGCAGTCCATGGTCTCCTTGGTATCACTGGTGACACTTGAATCGTCTGGCTGGACTTGGCTCATAATACGCATTATGGTGCCTCTCTGGACGATGTATTCTTGATGTGGTTTCAATCCTGCAGATATTAAACAAATATTAGGTGTCTTACTATCACATACCATATTGACCAATGGTGTGAAGAGCTCCACTAAAATTGCACAAAAAACTATTGAACCAAATGTAAATCAACAATCTAGCTATGTGGTTTCTGATTGTCTAACAATGAGCAACAACCTAATAAGTTTGAACTCGCTATTTTGTTGGTACTTCTTTTGAGCTTCTTAAATCCTTCAAGGCAGGGACGAAGCCAGAAAAAATTTAGGGGGGGCTGAACAAAAATTCTACATCGACTTAGCTCTACTATTATCCTTCGTAATAAAAAAAATATTAGTTTAAAGTAGTCTTAGATTAAAAATATAGACCAATAATAAAATTCACAAAATATATCTAAAAAATAAAGTTCTCAGCCCACCCTACTTTATAAATTTATGTCTAAAATTAAAAGAAAAACACTAGAAATTTCACTAGGCCAGCAGCGGTAGGGGGGGCTGGAGCCCCCCTAGCCCCACCGCTGGCTTCGTGCCTGCTTCAAGGTCATGATGGTAGGAAAACTCACCTTTGAGGTCATCATGTGGTGATCATTTGCTGGAGCATTGCGCATGGCTCTTGTAATATTGTATTTGTTATTCATTGAACAAAGTGCATGTATTTATACTCATCTAGTGAAGAAAGAAAGTTACACATGTCATATTTGATATTTGCATGCCTGCCACTTGTCGTTGATTGTATATGGTAACCATCTAATGAATAGACAGATGTCCTATATAAATTTTGCATGTTTGACACTTGTGAATGATATGGTAATCATCCAATACATGATTTTTGCATGTGTGCCACCTGTTGGGGCAGGCTTCGCCCTCTTCAACACCCCCCCCCCTCTATTGACTTCCCACCATCCATTCAGTTATCACCACAAACATTTGTATCTTTGTCTCTGTATATCCATAGTGTTGATCGTAGGTGTTCGTCGCCTTCTCCATAGCAACCAAGCGGGAGGGTAAGCACCGGACGACTCTTCGGACCAAAAAAGAGAGAGGGTTGTGTGGTGAAGTAAGGGCGACACCATGGTGGCCCGTGAAGGAAGGGACGCGAGCAAAACAACCAGTCACCAGATGAGACAAATCTACAGCGGCACCAAAGAGCAATGTTAGACCCAGCGGTCCTCATGTGCTTGGGGTGGTTGAGTGCTTTTTAGGGTTTGAGTGATGGTTTGAGCAAATTGCCCTTGCACCTCGAGGATATGGTTTGAATCTGGGGCAGGTGCAAGGGTCATCGATCCCATGTAATGTCCACGGACGACTATGAATAATGCCTCCGGAGGTCACTGTAAATGAGGATGCATGGGAACCCCCAGTGGTGTAAGTGTTTGTAAGAGGCTTAAAGTGTTGACCAAACAATGGCTATCGCCCTTAGAATAAATATGTCCCATGTATACATCACCCTTAGATGCTAATTTGGGTGATGATTTGGAGATCATTGCTATTTAGTGTTTTTTCATGTTTTGGGGTTTACATATACTTGACCTAAAAACAAGGGGGCATATGTTGATAGTAAAAAAATGGTCGAGGCATGAAAAAGTCTTCATGACGATGTTCCCGGTGTCTAGAAGACCAAGACAAATATTTGGATCGTCACATTTGAAGCTCGGAGGGCAAAGAGAGCAATCCTTGTGCTCAGCCTCCCGGATTGACCTTGTCGGTTTCCCCAGCCAGCCAAGTCGGTTTGTTTTAAGGCGCCTAGTTGCCCTGCCGAACCTGGAAACCGGCCAAGCCGGTTTTCCTAGACTCCAAACTGGTTAAGTGTCTAGATCAGGTTTTGGCAATGTTTTGATGTGAGAAACTAGCAAAATCCACTTGGACCATGTCTCCTACTAGGATAAGATTAAACCCTCTACATGTATCGAAGGATCATAGGCTTTGTTTAGTTCCAAAATTTTTTAAAAAAACGACGCTGTAGCACTTTCATTTTTATTTGACAAACATTGTCCAATCATGTAATAACTAGGCTTAAAAGATTTCTCTCGCGATTTACAGGCAAACTGTGTAATTAGTTTTTATTTTCATCTTTAATGCTCCATGTATGTGCCGCAAGATTTGATGTGACGAAAAATTTTGAAAAGTTTTTGGTTTTTGGGGTGAACTAAACAAGGCCATAGCTTACTGAGAGACTCAACATCCCATTGATCAAATTTACAATTCCTCCCTTTTTAGGCTACTTTTCCAATCTGTTGTGTTTGTTACGTCGTCTCTCCATGATATCTAAGAACGTTCTAGGTAGCCTTGCTGACCCTAGGACAACCTCGACGTGCATCTCCCGAATGGATCTTCCCAAGAGGTGCTCCTGAGCTCTATTGGTGAAAGGCGGGCTCCAAATCAGCCTAACTAATTTTTTGATCGGTCTCACTGGTTTTGGAGTTGTTTGCTGCCTGTGATAGGTCATGTGCGACTTCGGACATGCTAGTCTTTACGGGTGTGTGATCCGATCTGGCATCAACAATATGTCTTGTGGACCATCATTTTTTTCATACCGTTACAAGTCACTACTGTCACTGCCGTAGTTAGGCTTTAGATTAAGTCTCGGGAATTAGTCACGGCTTCTGTAATTAGCTTTATTAGTATCCAAACACTTGATATGACACCCATTGTGATACCCGATATGACACCTCATAAACTTTAGTCCCTAGATCCAAATATCCCCTAACTCTTGCTATGCATTGTAGTGGTCTTTTGACCACACATTTTTGCTTAGTAGAACTCCTACCATTTTCTTAAAAATAACATTACCAAGGCATCATCTTTAGTCACTTATGGGTTAAAGCGGCTTCCTCATCCTAAAATAGAGTAACATCGTCTATGACATCAAATTTCCATAAATATATTATGAAAATATACTTCATGATGTATCTAGTATAATAATTTGATGTTATATGTAGCAGTATTTGTTTCTATAAATTTAGTCAACTTGAAATAGTATTATTTAGAATAACTTTAGAAATTAATTTATTTTGGGACTAAGATAGTATTTTATTATGCCACGTGTGATGCGAATGTGCAGTTGCTTTGTGTTCGACATATGTGGTGGACAAATAATTGTTAATTTTCATGAATAATTAACTCACTCCATATGTTCGACATGCCGCCATGATTGGCCTGAAAGCTCCTCGCACATAAAGCCAAATTGGTACTGCCGGACGTGTATGTCAGTTCCTCTCGTTTCGGAAGAAGCTAAGCTAATGTAACGGAATTATATTCTGCAAAACATGTGCTATCAGATTTAAGCAAGCAGGATCGCACTGTCAGTGTCAGCCATGGTTCCGCACTAAACTGAATTTGCAAACAATAAAATGGAAAACATAGTCATATCAGACCCGTTCTGCTCATATTGTGGCAAACTGGCATGCTTCACATAATCACATCAAACACCGCTGCGACTGCCATCAAGACGTTAAGGTTAAACCAAGTACAACGCCGTTGAGCTTGAACAGCCTATCAAAGCAAGCTCCAACATCAGGAGATGCTTACTGGTATCCTACCCCTGTTCCTTGTATTATCATGCAAAGGCTACTCCGGGGAAGACTAGTACGAATGGTATCAGTTTACAACAAGTACAGCTGGTACACACAGAAGACAATGCACCAGTGCTACTAGGTCTCTTTAAAACCAAAACTGTCAAATATGCCCTGAAATTGGGAAGACTAAATTTAGCCTCGACACAGAATTGTAGACTGGTGAATTCGACTGGACAGAGGTGATTCACAAGAATCATATAAAGTCAACTAACCTCGGCATCGTTGATTCCGTAGGCTACACAGTAGTGTTCCTGACAGCAGAAGTCAAAAATTTCAGATGCAGAAACACACTTAATTTAACAGAACTATGAGCAGAACAGTATTTCTCAATGGGGGCACATACCTGCATCATATACCACTCTTCAAACTCGTCAAACAGTTCTAATCGTTCAATCCTGCATCCATTGCAGACAGCCTTATCAATTGTGACATTGCTGAAACTGAGTTCTCAACCAGGATCAAATTTAAAACTCTAGAGAAATGAGAACAATGTTCAATGGGGGGTGAGCATCACATTCAATAGGTGAGATGTTTTCTCCAGTTCACATAATATTTTATTTTCAGTGATCTCTTATCACTTTCACCCTCTTCTATATTTGGAAGTCAAAACTTTTTTTTTTTGGTTTCAATACTATTTACAGATATCACTAGAAACATTACCTGCGTCTTTCTTGACTGTCAATGAAGTCATTATAGATTTTCAGCATATCCCATGCAACAGCTCTCTGAAAAAATGATCATAAGAACCCCAGTCCCCAGGAACTATAGCATTTCGATATGCTAATATTTCATTCATATTATTAGTAATATACCTGCCATCCATTGCCAAGAAAAAGGTTCTCCTTGTGACTTAAGGTTGGTGTAGCATTTATACCAAGGAGGGGGCATCCTCTACTCTGCATCAGCAGGATGACAGATGGCATTAAGAGATATGTTAATGCTAAAACAAAAAAGAACACATCCATACTGAATGGTACAGACTAGAGCAGGAGCTAACCAAATACAAGCACCACCAAGGTATGCAAATTTAACCCATGTTTATTACTGAACCTTAAGCCAAAGGGTTAATGTGCCACAGTGAATTAAAGGTTACAGTGGTTCGTGGAAATACATAGAGTAAACAGATACCTCAAGATTTCTAATCATTTGCTCCCCAAATGCATCATCAGGGTGAATCTGCATCAAAACATTAGCCATCAATTCCAAAGGCTACACCTAAGAGGCAAAATATAGTACACCATGAGAATTATTTGACCTGCTCATATAAGAAAAAGACAGCAGTGGAGAACTTTTGAGATGCCCAACTCACGATAGCACCAGTGGCAGTTGGGTCCAGATAAATAAGCACACACTCTGCAATTATAAAGGTTGGCAAGCTGATGACAACAGAAAGTTATATTAAACACTTGAAAGCTTGGTTTATATTAAAAAGAGATAGAAACTACATCATGCACATATCCTACTGGACGGTGTCCCTATATTGTGTGGCATATTTTCTAGTTCAACATGTTTTCATATCAGAAGAGATAGATTAAACATAGTGGGTAGAAAAGAAGCTTACCTAGGATCCATTTCAGCCATGTGAATAACTGAATCCAGTTTTGGTATGTCACGAATATCAGCAGAAAATAGCTTGTAATGCGTACTTATCACTTCACCTTTTTCTGAAATAGATGGATAAGTTATTGCGCAGGCTGGCACAACAAGAAAAAGAAATGTCCAATTCTGTAACATGGAGTTGTCACTCCAACTTGCAATGCCGACTTGATTCTGAAAGTACTATTTTGCAAAAGTTCATTATCCAGTTTAAGTTTTGAAGTTCTCACAACGAGACAAAGAGAGTTTTCTTCCAAACAGGATGGAACGGCTACCTCTGAAACCAAACGAAAAAAGAACTTTTTCTGCTATGGTAACTAGTACTTTATGCTTCTCCTTATTTGCTACTATAAATCAGCAGATACACATTAGCTGAGAACTTGACAAAAGGTGACTTGAATTTTCTGTATGGAATATAAGACTTGACTACTACTGCTACTCAGTAAACAACACATCTGCTTGTATGTGTTTAAACACAAATGTCTGTGAGATACAACAGAAAGAGGCAGACATCTAGTCAATAATTGACAAATAGGTAGTTCTAAAAGGATATTTTAGTATACTGCATGAAATAGTTTAGAAGTTTGGGTCAATCCAATTACAAATTTGAAGGACCCAACATGCAAAAAGGGATGATACACAGAGAGTAAATGAGATTAGTACCAATCGAAATCGAAGCTTCTGAGCCTAACTTTTCCTTCATTTCAATATAATGGTTGATGATGGCGGCCTTTTTGCTGGTTACCTGCCAAACATTTGCAGTTGACAGATATTACTAGCATGCACAAGGGTGAGAAGATGCAAGTGGGAAAGATTAAATAACTACTAGTATGCTAAATCACAACACAAGAATACATTGCATCAAGGAGTAAAATCCACTTCAGTACAGAAATGAGAAATTCCAATACCTCCTTGAAATCCAGTTCTACATAAAGGTGTGGAGCAATCCTTTCATCCTTGGGGTAGGGAAAAAACAAGAACCAAAAATAAATCAACCAGTCGCATCAACACGAATTAGATCTCTGTCCTGTGAGGATAATAATGGAATTGCAGGACTAACTTGCAACTGGAAGAATGTTGTGTCAAAGCCAGCACCAAGAGATAATATTTGCTTAGGCTTCTCATTGTTACTATTCTTCCCCGCATCGAGGAATTGATGCAGAAGCTTCCTGAGAACAGACCAACGCGCATAATACCCTGCAGTGATTTGGAAAGGACAAGGTTCAGAATTCCCAAAGACTTAATGTCTACATCACCAGAGTAAAGACAATATACAGAAGCAGTACCGACCACGATTGATTATCGGAGCCCTCCTTGTTGGTCGCCTAACAAAAAACCGCACATAATCATCCTTCATGTATCCTTTGTTAACACAGGACCTGCAAAACAAGTTAATATGCCATGTTAGCAACAAATGCTGTGGCAAATACCTAGTTTGCAACCAGAATGCTATCTAAGTTTAGAACCATTCCCACATTTTGCAGGGTTCTCTTCAACCTATGACATAAATAGCAGTGACTACAGATGCAATTGAGCCTTCTGCAGAGTTCAGGGTTGACATTTTAGACACTTAATTAAAGCAATGGCTTGAACTCACTATCCGCTAATCTACACAAGAGATAGTTAAGTTGACAACAAATTGATAACTGGGCATACCCACAGAAAAATAAAATAGAACGTTTCTATAACACTGTATGTCCCCTCGCTGCAAAGAGAGGCTTTCACATGAAAATTGGACTACACCAGTTCATCTTCCTAGCACGAGAACTGCACAACGTGCTACATGCCTATGAGCTTGGCTCAAGTGCTTTGTAGTTCCTACCCCGATTCACTGCAACAGAAAGTGTAATAATTGCCGACAAAACGAGCGGCCCAACAAACCAGCCGCGCCTCTTCCATCCACCACCCAATTGCAACGGAGGGAAACAAATTAGCCGCACAACGGACACCATCGCATCGCTGGGAGAGGAAGGGGAGGGGGAAGGGAAGGGGGATTACAGCTTGCTTGCCGCGGCGTCGTCGTTGGTGGCCTGCACGGCCGCCGGGCTGCTCCGCGTGGCGGCGCTGCCTCCTCCCCCATCTCCTGCTGCTGCTGCTGCTGACGCCTCCATCCGGCTGGGGCGCGGGTCGATCGATGAGGGCGCCGGCGGCTGCACGCACGGACGGGCACGGGGACGGGGCGGTGGGAGTCTGGGAGAGGAGAGCGGCGCCTGGACCGGTGGACGCCAGCACACGGCACGGAGATGGACGGAGCAGAAGACGCAGGCCGCTGTGCCTCGGGGCCCAACCCGAGCCGTGTCTGGACCAGACAGAGGCTGCACAGCCCAAGAACACAACGCGATGCGGGCCGAGAAGATGGGCCTGCAGACGAATACAGTCCGAGCAGAGTTTTCTTTTTTTTTTATAATAACAAATCAGAAAATCGGCTAAAATAGTAATGGGACCCATTAGACTCTGACTCTGATGTACTTTGGCTATTCAACAAGCATATGGTTGAATCAAGATTCATAGATTGCTTATTTCTCTGGATGATTCTGTTTTACAGGTCGCCTTACCCTACCTTAACTTTTTTTAGAAAAAAAATATTATTAATATTCAGCTTCTGCATCGACTAATGCATATAGATTGTACTCTACCTTAACCTAATTTGCTGCTAGGGAATGTGTTTTTCGAACATTACCCACACCTTGGTATGTTGAAATGGCAGTCGCAATTGTAAGAGTTTTTTTTTTTTGACACATTGGCCTCTTGAACGTGTCAAAAAGAAGATCGAAATCAGGCAATCTACGGTGTGAATTGGTCAATGAGGTAAGGCATCCTGATTCTACCAAATGTATATGTTTTGTGTGTGTACCAACATGATCTCAGTAATTTCCTATACGGTATCTCAGCAGTTACTGCTACTCTCATGTAAGAATTACGGTGTTTGTACTGAGGGCTTTTCTGTGTTACTGTGGTACCTTCAAATGGCTCCTATTTTACCTGAATCATACGTTATATTTAGTGAGCATGCGAAGCCATGGTCTTTCCAACTAAAGTGATTTCAAAGCATAAAGTTTCATCGTAACAAACATCAAAGCAAAGTTTCAATTTCAACGTTACAAACATCTTGCACTTTTGTTGGTTTTATTCCTAGAGAGGAGTGATGAGCTTTTCTATTTGCTTTCCCGCATGGCTGCCTTCAAAAAATGTGAAATATTTTAGAGTCATTAAAAAAA
>Ga0182004_10002914_pt1 | contig 13482 bp, 14 predicted proteins | sample Sormic07211540_1_FD_120479 | JGI IMG/M metagenome (GOLD analysis project Ga0182004, IMG submission 120479) | Endophyte microbial communities from Sorghum bicolor roots, Mead, Nebraska, USA - 072115-40_1 MetaG | ecosystem: Host-associated > Plants > Roots > Unclassified | place: USA: Nebraska...
TGCATAATGAAATAGAAGTAGATTACCAGAGTCATCCCATGAGCAAGCTTGATTAGAGCTTGATCATAGCGAAGTACAACTGGAGGAAGAACCGACAGGCCGGCCTCTCCTCCAATCCTCCCTTGCTCTCCATCTCGCTACTATCTAGATCTACTCTAGTTTAGAGATCAGGGGAGAGCTCTCATCTCCAAACCCTAGCTTTTGCTCTGTCTATGAATAATGAATAAGGATTCAGAGGTGCCTTCTCCAAGGGCCAGGGGGCCTGCTTATATAGCCCTTCCAAATGAACGTGGTCCGTCGGATCAAATCGACCTTAACCGCACGGTTTTCCTTAATCCCTTAGGTCGGTGGAGCATGATCCGCGAGGCGGGGCCTGATTGGCCGAGACACCTGGGCGGGTGCCCTACCCCCGGGCCCGCTCGGCCTCCTGTTCGTTCACGTGGCTTCTGGAGTCTTCTAGATGATAGAAAATTGGCGCACACTTTAATATCTCTATGTAAACCCGGTGTGGGCCATTCCTCCATATTTCCTGATAACCCCCTGCAGAAATAGACAAACACCAAAACTTGTGAAATTCTGTCAGATAAAACCCTAAGTCTGGGTGTTGGTTGAATTTGGATCCTTTTCTTTATTTATTTGATGATTATATTTGGTACTTAAGGACCATCAACAATTGCGCTAAGAAGTGCTAATAAGTATTTTTGGCGCCGCTGCCGGGGAAGGTGAAAGCAACAAAGGATAATGAGCATCACTGCATCCACTCATGTATTGAGCACCATCCACCCTTCTCACTCTTGCAGCTTTACCCTTGTCTTTTGTCTATTTTTATCATATGTAGGGTAATGTATGAACAAGTTTGATCTCCTAGATAACTTTTTTGATAATCCAGAGACATTGATCAGGAAGACAAAGGCTAAGTTGAGAAGAAATCAATCAACATCATCAACATCTCAGCTTGCCAATCCTCCTGAGTCAGAAGATCAATCTACTCAAAGTTTGCTACTAGAGATTGACGTTGTCAGTGTGTGAAGTCGGGGTCCAGGCACTAACGAGTGATGAGTCTGCGTGCCCCCTTTAACCCAGTTGGTGACGCAAGAAAACACAGAGGGTTATACTGGTTCGGGCCTTGAATGCCCTACATCCAGTGAGAGAGTCGGAGTCTGTATTGCCTTGCACCTGAGAGTGCTTGTAGTAGGGGGATACAAGCTGGTTGCAAGAGAGGGATATGTCTCAGGTCTCGACTTAGGGTGCGAGTGGAGGAAGGCTCAGTGTCCTGAGTCTCCTTTCTCTATGTGAGTGGAGTGAAGTGTGTGTTGTTCTTGTGGGCTACACTTGTGCCTTGTGTTCGATGATCTCTAAATGGTGCCCTGCCTCCCCTTTTATAGCCACAAGGGGAGACAAGGCTTTTACATGTGTAAGCTTGTAAATTATCTTCAGTATGTAGTGGAGTGACAGTGCCGACCCTGTGGAGATCGGCCGCCTCATCCTTGGGGCCTGGCTGACGGCGTGGTTGTCCCTGTGGAACGTCGTCGAGCCCTGTTTGGATCGTGGAGGTCGGGTCTGGGGCGCTGTCGCTTGAACTGCAGTAGTGAAACAGTGACTGCCAAAGCATGGTTACAGTGGCAGTGGTTAATCTCCTCCCATTCCTGCTACTGTTGGGCAATGCTTCACAGTGACAGAGGTAAGGTGCCATGGTGATGGGAGTTGTTGGAACAGTGGTCGACATGCCCTCCTGCAGTGTGGGAGGCATGGCGCACGTCATATCAGGGGTACGGCCACCGTGCATCGGAAGCCTGGTGCCAAGACTGAGGCTCGGGCGAAGCGTTGATTGCGCTCGAGGCCGAGGCTCGGTCGTGGCGGAGATTGCACCCGAGGCCAAGGGGTCGGGCGAGACAGAGATTGCGCCCGAGGCCAAGGGGTTGGGCGAGACGGAGATTGTGCCCAAGGCCAAGGGGTCGAGCAAGCGCCCGAGGCCAAGAGGTCGTGCGTTGCTTTTATTCTTTTTACCGCTTTTTGTCCTCTTAATTTGGGTATCTTGGTTTATGGTACCCAACAGATGTCATGGCTGACAAGTCACTTCGTGAGTTCTAAGCTCCCACTACGGCCAACATCCCGTACTGGTCCAGCTGTGGACATTAATGGATCATTCGAGCTTAAGCCAGCACTGATCAACATGTTGCAAGCAAGCCAATTCTGCAAGAAGGTCCATGAAGATGCTAGTGCTCATCTCCAACACTTCCTAGAAATCTGCAGCACTTTCACTTTCAAGGATGTCCCCAGAGATACTATATTACTTTGCCTTTTCCCATTCTCACTCTTGGGGAAAGTGAAGTAGTGGTTATATGCCAACAAGGACTATGTGTGCACTATGTTCCACCAATTTCCTGGCAAAGTTCTTTCCCACTGGCAAGACCAATGCTCTTCGTGGGAAGATATCAAGCTTTCAGCAACAACATGATGAGACAGTCCTAGAGGCTTGGGAGCTCTTTCAAGACTACACACTCGAGTGTCCTCATCATGGGATGGAGAATTGGCTACTCATGTAGACATTCTATCCTAGGCTCAGCAACAACACTCGTGAAATGATGGATGCTACTGTTGGAGGAGCATTCTTATCACTTACTATTTCTCAAGCCACTACTTTTGTGGAAAAGATGGCCTCCAATCAAGGTTGGAGTGAAGAAAGAACTCAAACCTACAAGAGAGGTGGAGGAATGCACTAGCTCAAGGAGGTAGACATGCTAGCTGCCAAGATGGACCTGTTGATGAAATACTTGATGAGAGAACCATTGAAAAGAAAGAAGTCATGCACATTCATGATTCTGGCATGACTTGTGAAGAGTGTGGAGAAACTGGGCATTCAGGTACCAACTACCCAGAGCTGAAGGAGGACGTGAACTACATCAACTACAACAACAACAACTACTACCATCCTCTGCAAAATCAAGGCTGGAGTCAGCAACAACCGTCTAACTACTCAGGTAATTACCAAGGTAATCATTCTTACAATAACACAAATCAACCACCTTTAAGAGAGTTAGTGCTTAATTAGGGCAAGTTAATGGATAGCCTATCTAAGAAGCTAGCATCTAATGATAAAACTTTAGAATCAATTAAAATTAGAATGGAAAGTTTTTCAAATGCTATCAAGAATCAGCTTAGCTTTAATAAGATGTTAGAATCTCAGTTACAACAGCTTGCTCCTTTTGCTGCCACCAACGATCTAGGTAAGATTCCTGGATAGCTAGGAGAAGTAGAAACTGCAAATCTTATAGACATCTTTAATGTAGGAAGCTACTGGAGTCACCATCCAAAAGGAACATGGTTAGACTCATCTCTACCAACCAAGAAGGGTGATCTAGGGAGGCTGGTTATTCCGATCTCCATTGGAAGTGCAGACTTCGACGAGGTGATCTGTGACTTCGGTGCAAGCATCAACATCATACCTAAGGTGATATACAAAAAACTCTCCAATTATCCTTTATCACCCACAACCATGGGTTTGCAGCTTGCAGATCAGTCACTCTGCTACCCCATGGGAATCATGGAAGAGATTTACGTGTGAGTAGGCAACTCATACGTACCTGCAGACTTCACAGTGGTAAACACTAGTACCAGTGAGAGGTCGCCTATCATTTTGGGACGACCATTCTTGAACACTGTTGGAGCTTTCTAAAGGGTTGACATGGCGGACTAGAGGGGAAAGTGAATAGTCCTTTCTAAAACTTTATCGCGTCGGCTAACCAAAACAAAAGCAAAACTAAAACTATCGGTCCAACTAAGACTACACCCATCTATCTAAGTTCTCTAGCACCTTGTAAAAGATCCTAAACAAGCAAACAAGATGCTACCTTAGCAAGAGCTCACCTAACCGATTCTAGAAGCAAGGTCACACAAACCTATACCACTAGTACTTTTCAAACCGAGGGAGCTTCTACACAACTAGTAAGCAAAAGCACAAAGCTCCTAAGCTCACTAGCAATGCTCAATAACAAGGCAACCAATCCCAAATTAGAGAGCGCAAATTACATAGCTACACAAACTAAGCAATATGACTAACAAGGTTACACAAACCAAATTAGTCACGCAAGGGGAACTACTTCTAGCTACACAAGCAAGAAAGTAACTAGCAAGCTACACAAGATAACTAATTACAAGAGCAACTGCACAAGCACAAGTATATGAATGTAAATACAAGCTTGTGTTAGGGACTTGCAAACCAATGGGAAGAATAAAGTTGACACGATGATTTTCTCCCAAGGTTCACTTGGTTGCCACCAAGCTACGTCCCCGTTGTGTCGACCAACACTTGGTGTTTTGGTAGCTAAGAGGTGTATCATGAACCTCATCCTCACTAGGACACTGCAAGAACCTATCCTCAAGTGAGGTAGCTCAATGACATGCATGATCCAATAGAGTTGCTCTTCACGATCTGGGTGGGGTGAGCACCATACCCCTCACAATCTCTTCTCCAGAGCACCGCACAATCTCCTCACGTACTTCGATAGAGTCACAAGCCACCAAGCCATCTAGGAGGTGGCAACCTCCAAGAGTAACAAGCACACCGGCTTGCAACACGAACACCTAGTGCCACTCAATGCAACCTCATGTTGCAATCACACTAGAATCGCTCACTCACACAATCGAACGATCACTATCAAGCATATGTGCGTTAGAGGCTTTACTAGCACTCCCCAAGCATGGACACTAAGTCCGAAGGGTGCCAAGCATCAGCCAAGGCCGGCCACCACTTCGATTTATGGCCCCAAGGGCTAAACTAGTCATTGCCCCTTCACTGGGCAAAACACGTGGGCACCGGATGCACTGCAGGGAGCCACCGGACGCTCGTACCTAGCGTCTGATGCTCTCTGTGCTACCACATGATACTAGCCATTTGAACTCCACCATTGCTGCCAATGGCTAACTCACACTCATGCCTGAAGCAGTAGCACTGGACTCTCTGCTGGTCCACACCAGACTCGTCAGATGCACACCGGACCCATAAGCAGGGAGGGTGTCAAACACGCAGGGTCACCAAACGCAACCACTGGACTCTCTCCTGAGTGTCCAGTGCTCTCACTCAGAAACACTCGCAACTTTCTTGCTGACGTCAACCTTCACCAGACGCGTGAACAGTGTTCGACCCGTGTCCGATGCTCACTCTACGCCTGTGCTAGCAATTGTCAGTACACCGAATGCTCTAGTCCAGCGTCCGATGCTGACAACACCAACATCCGATGAGAGTTTCTAAGTGAGAACACTCCCACGACTTCTCCAAACTTCCCATCAGCGCAATAGGAAATATGCACTTAATTTTCTCAAAAGCATTGAATCACGTCTCGCAAGCTTGGCGGGAGGGAGAGAGGAACCCAAACCCCTCTCTACCTTTCAAACTCAACCTCCTTCTTAAAGTGTCCCAACACCACCATGTGTGTACCAACAAGTGCAAGTGTGTTAGCATTTTCACAAACATTTTCTTCGAAGGAGTTAAGTTAGCTTCTCAACTTGCCATGCCACTCGATCCTAACACGTATGCAAAGTTAGATCGCTCAAGTGGTAGTAGATGACTGATATGCAAATAAGTTTGCCCCTCTTAATAGTATGGCCATCTATCCTAAATCCAGTCATAAACTTCTCTACACACCTATGACCGGTGAAATGGAAATGCCCTAGGTTATACTTTTGCCTTGCGCATTTCATTCCTTCTTCTCCAATGTTGATGCAACACATGCACCAACCAATCACCAAATGATATGATCCACTTTATATCATCACATGACCATATTGGTTCATCAATCTTGACCTCACTTGCTCTTCACCATTGCCTCGGTCCATCGACACCAAATCTTGCTCAAGTTTCACCGTCACACGCAGTCCCTTGCTTCAAAGCCTCTGACTTGCCCTTCACTCTTGCAACTGGTCCATCAAGCCAAGCCTCATCTTGATCTTCTCCACCTTGGTCACATGACTGCATGTCATGTCTCATATGCAAAGAGCTCCTCCATCATCACATAATCACCTGTGGACTAATCTCTTGTGTATCTCACATAAACACTATTAGTCCACCTAAGTTGTTACTCAATTACCAAAATCAAACAAAGACCTTTCACTATCATCTACGCTAGCACTGCCAAGATCACTTTCAACATCAAGGAAAATAGGGAAGCCTTTTCTTTCAAGAATAGGACATTGTCATTCCCTACTCAGAAGGAGACTATCGGCGATAGGAACAAGAGTAACACCCAGAACAAGGCCAAGACCTCACAAGGGCAAATAGAAGGCCCAAAAGACAAAGACAACATAGATGGTCACTACAATCCGCATGGAGTATGTCCACCTGCTCACGTCTCCACATCTGATCAAGAAGGATGATCTAGGTGTCTCAACCATTCTATGCTCCATTAAAAAATGCTACTTCTACAACACTATCTGTGACACCAGATCGGCCGTCAATATAATGGTCAAGGTAACATATGAATTTCTATATGGTACTATGCCTATGGACCCACCTATGTGCAGCTACAGTTGGCGGACCAGTCCTTTTGGTTTGTGGATGGAATAGCCAAAAACGTCCCTGTCTAGATTGAAGACCACTACGTCCCCACCAAAGCTCCGCTAGAAGACGATTAGGCGCCGCCTAGGCGCGATGAAGCGGTAGTGGGGGTGTGACCGCCTGGACTACGGCCTTAGGCGGCGTGTAGGCGCTAGGCGGTGCGGAGGTGCAACTAGGCGCTGGTAGGTGTCACCAAGGCGGGCACAGGTGTGATTAGGCATCGTCGAGGCGGGCGAATGTCGGGAGCGCGCGGAAATTTCCACCGTGGGTGGGCGCGCAAACACTCCCCGCGCGTGCGTGCAGTTGGCTTCGCCCGCGCAAAAAATTGCGGGAGGATAAGAGGAGCGGACGCCCTTCCCACTTGACATTTGGTCCTTCCCGCCGGTCGCTGCTCTCTCCGACGGTCGTGCTCCTCCCACTGGAGCTCGTCCGTGGGACCACGACCCCGCCTAGAGCTCGTCCCTATGACTCCACAAATATACTACCTCGCTTGGAGCTCATCCCTAGCCGCTGGTCTTGCTCATCCCGGCTTGGAGCTCTTCCCTGCCATGCACATCCTCCCACCAGCCACATTCCTCCCTACCGTCGCCGCTGGCAGGCCCCAAGGTGAGTCCTTCCCCTCCCCTGTTCGCTCTCTTGCTCTTGCTCGCTACTCCCCTCCCTTGCATGTTTGTATTGCCTAAGTGTCGAATGTTAGAGAGCCTGATGCCCTGTTCTCTGCTATGAATGACTAGATCTGAATGTATGCCTATTGTGTAATCTGAATGTCTTCTCTGAACAGCTGAATGCATGGATGTGTGATTGATTCTTTTACCTAAAGGCATGTATGTGTATGTATTTCCTGCAAGTGATGCCTTGTTGTCTTCTGCCCTATTCTCTGAACACCTGAATGTATGTATTGACTGAATGCATGGATGCATGGATGCCCTATTTTCTTGCTGCTTGCTGCTTTATTATTCTGTCTATTGTGGCTAAATCTGAGTGAACCTCCTACTCAAGATTCTTTGCGAGAGAAATTGCTAGAAGAAGAGTATGCAAGAACCAAGAGCTTGCTGCAAGAATGTGAAGCCGAGAAGATGAAGAATGGGTGCTCCATTATGACTGATACCTAGACAGATAGGAAGAGGAGAAGCATAATGAACCTGTGCACAAATTCTGCTAATGGAACAAGCTTTATCAGCTCAAAGGAGATGTCAGATGTGTCACACACAAGTGAGGTAATATTTGAACTGGTGGACAAAGCAATAGAAGACATTTTTCTAGAAAATGTTGTCACATACAAGAAGCTTGCAAGGACTTTCCAAAATTTTGATTACAATCTAGGTTTCATTTGTGGTGATCTCAGCCATCTTAATGTTTGTTGTTTTTAGCCCAAAATTTATTGTAGCTACTGAATAAAATTTTTGTTGCCACTCATTCCAGCATCATGGTGGCACCTTTATGGAACTGAAGTACTAGCCTTATAGAAGATGGCAATAAGGATCCTTTCTTTAACATCAAGTGCATCTAGCTATGAAAGAAACTGGAGCAGTTTTGAAGGGGTAAGTAGCTATCTGATTTATGCATTTCAGGAGTTTTTTCAATTAAATTGCGGACCTTAACTTGTTCTTGTTTTATAGATACACACTAAGAAGAGAAATAGGCTTACTACAACACGTTTCAACAAATTAGTCTACATTCAATTCAACTCCAAGCTGCTTAATAGGAGAGAAAAAATTAAGTCAAAAAAGATCAGTGATGTTCTTTTGTCTAATGAAACAACTGAAGTTCAAGGATTTCTGCATGAGAATAGAGATGATTGTGCATTAGTGGTCTATAGAGATGAGGAGGAGGCAGAAGAGATGGAAGGTACTGGAATTCCTTGGTCTATTCTTGGAGATGCAGTGGGAGCAGAAAAACAACTTCAGCTGCGTAGGAGTCCTAGAGTGAGAGAGCTTTATGAAGGTGTAGAGTTTGAATATGACAAGGAAGAGTTTGATGAGGATGAGGATGACTATTTGGAGCCCTATTGAAGAAGGGAGATTGAATGGTCCTAGGGCCTTTTCTAATGTCATGGCTTATCTTTTGTGGTGCATTCATGCATTTTTGTGTGTTAAACTTGTGAACTGCTGCTATTGTGTGCCTGTGTGACTGTTTTTCTTCTTTTCTGAGAACTATGTGTTGTTTAAACAAGACCTTTATTTATCAATTATGTTGTGCACTTGTCTCTGATTTAAAAATTTGCAATTACTAGTTGTTGCTGGTCTGCTATGGTTTGTTCATTGAATGGATGGGGGATGGCTGGTGATCAGATAAGTAACAACTTCCTATTTTCTATTTATTTGATGAACTACTTGTTGTCTATTGAGTTTTGCAAGCTGTCAATCCTTGCTGTAGGACTAAGAACAATCTGTCTACTGATTATTGAACCTAAGCAACAAAGGTATGTCTACTACCCTCTCTTCTATAAACATTTAGCAAGTGTATGCCAGTATATAACTTATTTATTTAGCAATTTTTGTTGTATATATATATTATTAAGTAAATTGGCAAAACGCCTAGCAAATCGCCTAGAAACGCCTAGGCTGTATTCCAGACAGAAGAAGAGGTTGATTCTGAAGAACGCTGTCGATAACCTGACGAGGAGAACGCTGTCAATACCCTGACGAGGAGAACGCTGTCGAGGAGGTAACAACAGAAGAAGAGATAATAATTCCAGACACTCTCTCCTCCAAGTCGCCATCACCTATAGAGCAGGTATGGAAGCCCAAGGTAAATTTAGAATTAAATCCTGCTCAGGACACCACACCTGTGGCGTCGTCCAATGCTCTCCTCGATCAGTGAGCGAACAAGAAGATCCTGTTCGGAGGACTTAAAATCACCGAACGTCGCGCCAAGAGGTAACTTAGTATTTATCTGCATTTTCATTTAAGCATATTTACTTCTCTTAGTTTAGTTGCATTTTTATATTTATTGCATTAGAAAATAAAATAAATATGTTTTGCATTGCATCTAGAAAATGCTAGGCCTCATGTATTTAATATGTGGCGCAACAGTTCACATACTTATCTACTATGGAGGCACAAAAATAATTTTTAGCATATTTATTTTCCTATCTGCATACCATAAATATGAAACGCATAAGAGTATATTGATCCTGGTAAAAGAAAAATAAGTGTAAGAAAGTTCTAGACTCCCAAGACTTAGAGGTTTATTACTAATGCTTAATCAGTTCCACAAGCTTTGTTGTCTATTGGAGCTCCACAGGCTTTAAAAGATCAAGAAGAATTAATAGGCCGATGGACGTCCTGTCCCCTGTTAGAGTACTGTCCACATCAGGCAAGTGTTGTTTTTGACAACAATTACCCATGACACTCCAAGAGGATCAGTACGCCAGCAATCTCAGTAGACTATGTCAACATCCACCTTGGGGGAGAGCAACCCCCATATACTGAGCTAAGTATGTCTTGCTTACACATCTATTTATTCCTAGTGCGTTATGACAAGATAAAAAGATGAATAACTTTAGAAACCCAATAAATATTTTTATCTTTCATAATTAATTTTGCTAGCTGTGGAGAGATGTTAAGGAATCTGTTAAAATAAACCTCTAGAATAAACTCTTATATGGAGATGATGAATAGTTGCTCTGCCGTATATCTAGTTTTTAACCTTGTACTCTTCTAAGTTTTAGATACAACTATTTAGACTAAGATTTTGCTCTGAGCCTTAAACCTGTGGGTAGAAAATGCTTAATCTAAGTCTAGGTAGTTGATGGATATGATATGGGAAGGTTTTGAGCTACTATCAATCTTGCTCCTAGAGATGCTAGAGTTCTGGAGAATTTTATTTTGAAAATCTTAAAATTGCTACATGATGAGTTCATTTATGACAAGAGTTTTAAATGCCTACAACAGCCATATACTCATGTTTGCTAGATTAGGAAAATCTCCACTTATATTTCAACCTATAAGCATTGAGGATAGTTAAGCTATGTAGACTCTAAGAAACTAGTCATGCAGTTAAAGTCAATACTATGTGCTCTCCATCCATTGATCTTAGCTACTTCTGTCCTCAGAAGTACGCAACCACTTACCACCACATTCACTATGTGCTACTTTTGTTCCTAGAAGTACCACCCACATATATGCACTACATTCCGTGTTGTTTCTATCCTGGAGACACGCACTTATGCTGCTCCTACCCTGGGAGTACACATTCCTTTATTTATCACCCACACACATTCCACATCCACTTAGAAAATGTTCTACTCCTACACTGGGAGAAGACACCTAAACATACTCATTATATCTTATTCTACTTATCCAATAAAGCTCTAATTATCCCAGTTGATACTCCCTACTACTATCAGTGCATTAGAAGGGTTGGCTGATCTCTAAAAAATAAGAAAAGAAAGAAAGAGGACAAAAGTCCCAATGCAAAAGAAAAGAAAGACAGTCAAGTCCTTATTATTAGATTAGGGAGGTATGTTATCCCCAAGGAGCAATTGTAGAATTGGATATTCACCATCAGTTATCACCCCTCATAACCACTTTCATCCTTATCATTCACTTCATTCACTCACATGCACATATGATGTGATTGTATAATTAGTTTCTCTAGATCCACGATTTAACTATGCAATACATGCAAGTAGGTTTGAATTGTCTTTCCCACCTATGAGCTTCACATAAGCCAATTAAAAGTAGGGTGAGAGAGAGAGAGAAGGCAACTATGCCTTAGTCCTACAAATACCACATATTCTGAGAGCAAGCATGCTCACTTGCCTTGGAGAGGATCCAAAAATACCACATATAAGAGACTAGAAGTGTAATACAAGGAATATCTGAGTTTTATTTAAAAATCTTGCAAAAACTCCGGACTAATAGTTGATCAAAGAGTGAGTAGTATAGTGCTCGACTTGACTATTCTATCTTTCAACTACCCAAGACCTAAGTGATAGCTATAAGCTCCATGGTTAAAGTTAATATGGGTGAGTCTTGAGTCAGAATAGTTCACTCTAATCCGGAGGGGAGTTCTTGTTTGAACACTTGTGTACTTGTGAGGCGTGAAAGTATTGTAGCAACTCATGATCCATCACTGAGTCTATCTTTGCTTAGGGACGAGCAAAAGGTATGCTTGGGGGAGTTTGTTGATGGTAGATAGGTACTCTTTTTAACCGTCAACATAGCATGAGAAAGAACTATAATAAGAATACTATCTAGCTATAGGGGTTATCACTAATAGAATTTCACAAGTTTTGGTGATTGTCTATTTCTATAGGGGGTTATCAAAATAAGAAGAAAAGGAGGTCCACATGTCAGATTTATATAAAGAGAATATGTGAAATGTCAACTCAGGAATACTCCAGAAGGCTCGAGAAGACACCACCTGAAAGGTGGGGCTCACCTACCATAAGGCAGGGGCGAGCGCCCCACCTTGTCAGGGGCGGCCGCCCGGGGGGCTCAGTTAATCACAGTGAACCTCACGGATCCTAATGGGTACGAGGTTCCCGATCTTCCGTCAAGTTCATGAGAAACAACGATTCACAATAAACAACGATTTGTACGGAGAGCGACACACCGACTCGGCTTCAGATCACAAAGAACCAAACCCTGCAACCTTAGCACCACGTCTCCTCTGGTTATCGACCGGTGTTGCACGGTCGACCTCACCAAGAAGGCTAATCCTTGCCTGCGAATCGAAGAATACAAGCAAGAACAAGAAAGAATGCAACCAATTTGCAGATGAATGATTAATCTCACGAGTTGGGGTCTCACAAACCGATGGAACGGCGAAACTATTCTTGACAAATTAATCTAAGCAAAACCCAAACCCTAACATAGGTGGCGGCTACTGATTATATAGCCTAAGAGATGTCTAAGGACCCCTCATCACGTCCATAAGGTGCCCTAACAGGTTACAAGGCCCAACAGCCCAAAAGACAGCGACGCAGCGCCCTGACAGATTCTGGATGTCAACTTGTTTCGATGATTCCCGTTGCCTCCCATTGAATTTGGGCCTCAAACCAAATCCATTGGTTAGATTATGAAATTATCTTTCCATCCATATGTGGATCATCAAAAACGAAGTCCGAACGTGTCCTAGGTGTCCGTTTTACTGCATGCTGGTCCTGGAGCCCGAGATGGACTCGAACTTGATATGGATTGGGCCTTGGCTTCAACGACCTTGCTGACCTTTTAAGGTGGTGGCCAAGGAGAAGGACGTCCAAGAGCTCCGTTAGTGGCTTCTCCTTCACCTTGGAATGGGCTCCCACTTGGGCCAGGGTCCCAAGGATAAAAAACATGTCCATGATGATAAAGTAGCTCTCGGCAGAAACAACGACGGGATATAATAACAAATTGAAGGCCTTGCTGATGTTATATTGAGGTGGGACCAGATTTATTTGAAATTTTATCAAACAAGCTTTACATCAAGTGTTCATTGACTTCAATCTCATTCCAGATGGATGATTTATGGTCTTCCCAATAAAGCACTATCGGGCTGCCGACGTATCGAAAGTTCAACTTTGATAGACTTGCAGTTTGAGACATATTTAAATCTACAATCAAATAATGACATGAACATGTGGAACCAAGTGAATTGTACCAAAAATAATTATGTAAATATATGAATGAGCTCACCTTATAATCAATAGTTATATCTGAAGGTGTCATGTCCTCATCATTGTCCCCTTCTTGACAACAAATCGTCATCGGTTTGAGCTTTGTTGAAGAGTAGGTTATAGGTAGTAACCAACTTTGCTCCCCTTCTTGAAAATTAACCTGTGTCCTTACAATAAAATTTGGGGATCTCGACATTACATGATTATATCTATTGCAGCCCTCTAATTGATCATATTGTTGCACACCAAAAGGACATTTCAGATTTAAACAAAAGTAGACACGATGTACCATATACTCTCCTTTACAATTATATTTGCCAATAAA
>Ga0182004_10002915_pt1 | contig 13481 bp, 9 predicted proteins | sample Sormic07211540_1_FD_120479 | JGI IMG/M metagenome (GOLD analysis project Ga0182004, IMG submission 120479) | Endophyte microbial communities from Sorghum bicolor roots, Mead, Nebraska, USA - 072115-40_1 MetaG | ecosystem: Host-associated > Plants > Roots > Unclassified | place: USA: Nebraska...
GATATAAACCAAGTGAAAGCCGATCCCGACAATGATGATGAGAATAAACGAACCCTTAACTCATCCCTGTTACCAGCTTCCCCGCATTGGATGATGAACCTGTTGACGTGCTCCATGGTTGACGTGTCATCCTGCCCAGAAAACTTGGTAAAATCTGGTACCTTGTACCAATGTGGAAGCGGGATCAAATCATATGCGGGAGGATACGGTGTCCGATAAGAGTAAGTGTTGACTTTGGGTTTTATCCCGAATTGGTCTCTCATTACTTCAGCAATCTTATCGGCCCAATAGACATCGGCATCTTGCCGATGAGGGGGTTGCGGATCCGGCACCTGCTGGCAAGCTCCCACGTGTCTGTGTGGTGCACGATCTGCATGAAACGTTGGGTTAACCATTTGGCCCCCAATCTGCGGACCGCCAAGCTGTTGCCCACCAATATGCTGTCCGACGACCTGCTGCCCAAGATTCATTGGCTGGTTGGGAATCCCCTGATTCTGGAACCTGGGGTAGATCTGCCCTTGCTGGAATCCTGCGGCCTGATGACTCGGTTGGGGCGTTTGCGGAAAGACTTGCTGCCCAAGCCATCCACTATTAGCGTTCATCGGCATAGGCTCTGCCGATGACTGGTAATTGGGCATTATCATTGAGTTGACATACCCTAGTTGAATCACAGACCTCTGTTGCATCAGCATTGGATCTGCCGATGCATTAGGCATCTAGAATGTTGGAGCTTGAGAATTCCCAGTGTGAGGTCTTGCAGTAGTAGTTGTAGTATATTGGGGACTCTGGTTCATCGGCATGCATGGAGGTGCCGATGCCATAGGAGTCTTGCCCCTCACATCAGTCGTCTGCGATGTACCCGACGTTAACTCTGGAGGCATGCCATAACCCCAACAGTTAGGAGGAGGAGTTAATCCTGACATTGCCGATGCCAACAGATCTGTAGCGAGTTTAATCTGCCCATCTGAAGTCGGCGGATTGGTTGTCATCGGCATAGACTGTGCATCGGTGACTCCCAACGTGCTTGGCGGAACAGGAATCTCCATGCCCGTAACGGCCGTAGCAGTCGATGAAGCTGTGACCACTGGTGACTTTGGCTGGTGATAAGTGGGGCCCACATAATCTGGTGGCAATTGTCCTTCCTAGAAAGTTCTTGCCACGGCATTGAAAACCGTATTAGACACCAGCTTGGTTGATCAAAGCACGGTTGATGGCGCTGTCAACGATCTCTTGAAGTTTACCAGGATTGGCTTCAAAAATAACCTGTCGTGGTGCCGGCAGTGCATCCTTCTGGATCACCTCGCCACTCCTGTTCATGCTGAAGGACCTTAGGCATTGCTGCTTGTAATCCTCCATAGCTTTAGCAATGGCTTGCTTCTGCTCATCCTTGAGATTGGATTCCGTCACGGGGATGACGTTCTCTTGATCAAACTCAGAGGTTGACATGTCGATCTTGATCTTGAATCGGTCCCACTGGGCGTGCCAAAAGATGTGTTGGTGCAAAAACTGATCTGCAAACACAAAGGGCTAATACCCGATTCAAACGTTAAGGCGTGCCAGCCGATTTGACCTTACTATCGGCAAAGGTGGTAACTCAAACACTTTGGTCCCGACAACAGCGATGCGCCCGGATGTCGCGGCCAAGAGGTATTCACGCGGAACTCAAGAACACGCCGAGCTTAAGTCGACGAATTCCTAAGAACTCGTAATGAAAGGAAAAAGTATGACGAAGTCGTTGAAAAAGTAGATGATGGAATATGAGTAAAAACTTGTGTTTGATTGATTGATCGATGTCCCTATTACAAAGCTCTAGGGTCTACATTTATACCCTGCTTAAAGAGCCACAACTAGACACGACTAGAATTCGAATTCCAAATTTAAACAGAATCCGTGTACAAAACGATCTAAATAACTAAGGAAAACATAAAGCTATCCCTCCGTGACAAACTGGAACTCCTCCACAAACCGATCGGCAATTTCCAGACTCTTCCCCCATATCATCGGCAGACTCCCTTGTCGTAGCCATCGGTACAAATACGTCGTCACAACTCAACCATCTTTCCATCGGCAACCACCTCCATCGGCAACTCACCCTGTAGATCAAGCACCACCATCTCATCTTGCCGATCCACGCTTTACCGATCATGGACACGTGCCCAAAAACGGTGTCAACAGGATTAAAACCAATATGTGTTTGAGACATGCGACACTTCTCACGACGTTGAACACAAACCTTAAAATGTCAAGTAAGATGTCGAGTTCTATTAGCAGAATAAGCAGAGTATTGCTTCTTACAGTGTTTGCAAATAGCAGCATACCTGATGGGTTTTTGTTTACCTGGCACCTTCTTGAAAAGCTTCTAAAAATCATGCCAGACATCAGAGGTAGAAGGCCGATTGGAGCCTGCTACCTCATTGTCGCCCTCAACACCATCGAGATCGGCCACATCCACATCCACTAGGAGTGGGAGGACATCTTCGTCACAGGGTAGGGCATCAGCAGCAGACTGGCTAAATAGCTTGACGTAGTCCTCACGGACATTGACCTCCTCATCATCCCCGGTTAACCCACACTTCCGTAGCTCGTCGTTCTGTGAATGATCAAACTCCCCTTCATCGTGGACGCATGAGCCAGGGGCCATAATAGCCTGAGCCGTCCACGGTTCCTCGGTGACTACAATCAAGAACAAAAATAGGGTTAAGGATTAGGCATCGATGAGAACGATGGATAGAAGATGGAAGGGATTAGGGATTTAGGGTTAGGGTTTGCAGTTACCTCTAGAGCCAGAGTGCCGGACGACAGGATGCACACCCCTGATACCTCAACAGAGACCGAAGCCCCAGAGGTGGCAGTGGCCGGCGATGAGAACGACGGACAAAAGATGGAGAGGAGTCGGGGATGCCAAGAATGATTCTCAATCGACTCTCAGGGATGAAGAACAAGGGAACAGATGGAGATTGATGGCGAGAACCACCACATCTGAGAGAGAAGAGGGAGATTGTGGGCAGAGAGGGAAAGTAAACCAGGGAGATTGAGGGCGGAACCCACCGGATCTGATGACCCCTTACCCACCGGAGAACGCCATGGACTGAGCGAGAGCGAGTAGACGAGCGAGCGGGGAGTCGCGAGAGCGAGTAGACGAGCGAGCGAGGAGTGGCACGACGGAGAGGGGATTAGCCGATTAGGGTTGGGAGCAGGGAGGAGGCCACGACGGCTTCTTTATGTACCCCCTCCTCCCCCAATCCAATGGCTCTCCCTTCTCCACCCCAATCCAATGGCTGGTAGCTGTGCTGGCGTCGTGCTGGCGTTGGAACGGGCCATGCCTGGGCTAGCACTACGGGCCACCTCCTCGGCCTAGGAACGGGCACGACAACAGGCTGGGCTAGGCACGGGCACGACTAAGGCAGGCCAGGGCCAAGTTAGGGCCATGCTTTTGAGTACCAGGCTCGGGCCAGCCCGTTTTCCTCGGCCCATTTGGAAAACTTTAGCCGTGCCGGTGCCCTCCAGCAACACGCGGAGGGCCATTCACACCTCATTGTCGAGGAACACGAACGTGTTTAGGTGGGTGCGTGCTAGGAGTGAGCATGGCAGGGGCGACATGGTGGAGTTTTAGAGATGGGAGGGGCGTGGACAACGATGCAGTCTCGATGTGATCCGAGGGCCGAGGCAATGGTGTAGAGGGCACATGCTTCGCGCGGCCATTCCCGCTAGCTCCTCGTGCTCCAGCGATTGTCGTCGCGATGTGGGAGTTTGAAGAATACCAAACCAGCTCCTCCATGGTCACCCGGGCCTTCGCCCTGCTTCATCCCGTTGGCGGCATGCAGAGCGCGGAAGGTCGATCTGCGGCCAATGCTACGATCGAGCATGCGCAGCCGGTGTGGCAAGCTCACGGTCAGCGCTATATGCGTGTGCAGCCAACGAGGAGGGTGGTGTGGCGAGCGGCTGGCCGCCGTGGGCACAGGGCGCGGGGGTGGGCGAACATCACGGGTATGGCATACGGCGAGCATGCGAGGTCGTTGTGAAGGGCTGGACAGCGAGCGGCTGCCGTCGTGGACACGGGATGCGGCGAGCGTACACCGCCATCACAGAGGGCGTGGCAGCGACCGAGCTGCCGTTGCGGGCATGCCGCTTGTCACGGAGGGCTTTACGGCGAGCGGCGGCCGTCATAGGATGCCACGAGCGAGTGGGCAGCTGGCGCGGTGACGATGAGTCTCCTTCGGAGCGGCCCGGTGCCTCCGCGTGGGACTTCCTACTTGACTGACATGATCGTCTTCCGGTCCCTCAGAGGAGGCGTGGATGGCAATGAGGTGCAAGTGCAAGAGAACTGTGGTGTGGCGTGCTGGATGCCGGAGGGAGGAGGCGTGGAAGGGCGGCGGCGGCAAGGCATGTGTACCGACGGATAGAGAAAGGCTCTCATAGGTTCTCTTTCACATGAATCGCAGCTGACCTTTGGATTTTCTTTGCACGGTTGATATGATAGGGTATGTTACACCGTGACTTGCTTGAGGCAAGTCAGTGGCGTCTGCTTGGTGAAATGTGTCGTGCGAGCCTCGATCTTTGAGACCGGAGCAAGTGGAATAGTAGAACGGCTGGTTGTTGGTTCTTGTCGCTCAGCCATTTGCCTTGCAGGAAGATGGCCCAGTGGATCCTCTCGGTACTCACTAGGTGGGCTTTTGAGCAGCGTGCATCTCTGCATAATTAGACTATCTTCAACGATCCTCGTTCAAAATATGAGACTCATTTGTACTTTAAGTAGCGCTACAGTCTAAAAGTTCAATATCTATTTTCAGTGGCGGAGGTAGAAATATTTTATAGGTGTGGCGGTTTATAATGGGAAACTATGTATAATATAACTATCAAATATACAAGGACATTAGGAAAGGACTTATTGGAACATTATCAAAATATTTATATTACTTTGTGATCAGCAAATAAAATAGATATGGGAGACAACAACTCAGCCATTAAATCCATCAGTACTGTATAGTGTTTCACGTATATATATAATAGTCTTTCAGTCTTTTGTATAAAATTTAGGTATGGCGGCTGCCGTACCTTGCTAGATAGCTGCCTCCGCCCCTGTCTATTTTAAGTTCTCTTCAATAACAAGATCTAAAAGACAATACTTTTTGCAAATGGGTCTTAAGAAGAGAGGATACCCAAATTTGGGTTATGTCTCTTTTGATATCAAAAATGGATCTTTGGTATAGGTACTCTATTGGAGACTATAGGTATTGTATTAGGGACTCATTTTGAGTTTGGATTCCTCGATAAATCTCCTATTGGAGACAACCTTATAGCTTGGAACCGGCAAATTTCTTTCTTCTCAAAAAAAAGTTTGTCACCATCTTCAAACATTTATATATAGGATGTTGTGATGTAGGAGTAGAACTCGATAGCATTCTTGTAAGACTTTGTTCTTACTCAAAGAATCCAATCATGCGTTGTTGATTATGTCTTTACCCTTTTATATGTTGATTTTTTTTTTGCTTATCTCATACAGTATAAATTTGCATGAACACCACAATTAACTATAGCCTATTGTATGTTTATTGTGAACATTTATATTATGGTTTTGTTTAGTTCATGATTTTTTGGGTTCCGCTACGGTAGCATTTTCGTTTGTATTTGGTAATTATTATCTAACCATAGATTAACCAAGCTCAAAAGATTCGTCTCGCAAATTATAGGCAAATTGTATAATTAGTTATTTTTATCTATATTTAGTGCTCCATGCATGCATCAAAAGATTCGATGTGATGGGAAATCTTGAAAAAAATTTAGGAACTAAACAATGCCTATGTCTTTGCTCTATCTGTAGTTTCAATAAACTCAAATGTGACATATTTTGAAGCAAGTTAATTTGTTTGCTTTTAGCTAAGAGCAACTCTAACAGTTTGGCTACTCTTATTGTGTAGGCTATTTTATAACTTGTATAATAGAAAAAATAGGCTCCAACATATGTGCTATTTGGTTTTGTAAAATAGAAAGTTGGGTATCCTTTCATTTTCGGTGGCCATATATAGCCAACCACTAACACTAGCTATCTGATTTTGTAAGGCAACAAAGTTGTTGTGGACTCAAAGTTCAAAATGGCGACGCCTAGGCTCCGTCTAGGCACGATTAGTCGCGAGTCGAAGGGTGTGCGCCTGGCCTAGGGGGTAGGCAGACCCCTAGGCGATGCTAGCTTGTCGGCAACGCTAGTAGAGGAGGAGGAGGTGCGTGTGGGCAGTGGTGGGTGCGAGTGGCGGCGGCAGGCACGTGTGGAGGGGAGGATAGGCAATGTCCCTCTAGATCCAAAGTCGCACTGCATGAGGGAGGCGGCACGCTGCTAGATCCGTTGCAACATGATCTCCTTGTCGTCCCTCCACTTTTGGTCCTGTCCTCGCCCTTCCCACACGACCAACAGTGATAATCCTAGATGAGAGCTGCTCGAGTGTCCCAACTCCCAAGGTGGCATGTGAAGGGATGTGGTGGCGGGATCATCTACACCTCCGCCGTCGAGGAAGAAAAGAGGCTCAAGAGGAGGTGGGAGCGCAGCGGAGGCAACTCATTAGCGACGGAGAGTGGCTCGAGCACGATGGTGTGGCTATTGGAGATAGAGGTAAGGAAAAGAAGAGCCCACGAGAGACACAAAGAGAGATGTGCTCAGGAGTTAGGACGACTTAGAAGATAAGGATGGTAGAGAGTTTTTATGATTTGGTCCCTTATTTTTGTAAAAACACTTAGAAATTTTCTTACTCTGATTCTCTTAACAGAATTTTTACATTTTGCCCCGTAGAAATTCTATTTTCTCACAAGAAACTATTAGATATAGTTTTATCTGACATTTCTCCTCTCATAACCTCCTCGCTGGTACTGTAGCAACAATAATTACACATGTGTTTAACTCGTAGTAGTCACTTACATATACATAGTATATAGATTTGTATATAGCTAGTCTCTTTTTCCTTATTTACTTAAGGTAATTTAAAGTAATATACATGTATGTGTATAAAAATTAAAACGCCTAGAAAAAACGCTTTGAAACGTCTAGGCTAGCCTAGGACGCCTAGCAGAGGCGGATCTAAAGAGGGGTTGGGTGGGCTCCAGCCTCCCTATGAGTCTGATTTTGTCCATAAATTAGTGTTAGTTAATCTTAAATTTTTATTAAACTCTAGTTTTAACCCTAAATGCTTACTATTTAGCCCCTCTTTTGTCCTCATCCTAAATCCGCCACTGTCGCCTAGGCTCTAGGCTGTAGGTCAGCGCCTAGAAAACTCCTATTTATCTATTTTATAAAATGACTAAAACAATGTATAACACGATCCTTGTGTTCATGTTCGTGTCCGTGTCCTCGTTATCTATTTGGCTAAAACAATGGAATTTGGCACGAACACGACCATAAAATGGCTAAAACTGCCTAGTTATCCATTTTAGGCCGTGTCAGCACGACACGAACACAAGGGCTGTGTCGTGCCTAAAATGTTGGCATGGTGGGCTACATGGCTCAGCCCGCATTTTAGGTCATGCTTGGCCTGTACAACACAAAAATGACACGTGGATATACAAATATACAATGCAAATTTTCAACATTTACTATGTTACCTCTCATTTAATTCTTCAATAAATTATGAATCATTAAAACTTTTATTAAAATAATATACAAAAAATTATATATATTTGATATCACGAGCAGAAAAATAAAACTAGCAAAGATATTTTGAGGGTTGTGCTTGGACCAGCATAACCCGAAGACATACCGACATTGTCGTGAGCTGTGCTTGGGCCAAAGAAAATATTCACCGTGTCATATCGGCACGGCCCGATATGTCTCCCGTGCCTAAAGTGCATGACCCAAAGCAACATGAAGTACGAGAGAGTCGTGCCATGTAGACACAACACAACCACAAATCTCAGCTCTACTCTTAACATCTCCCTCCACCGCCTCATTGCACCGCTCCTTGTCGGCTCCCTAGGGACCTTTAGTCTTTGCTAGCTAGTCGCGTTGCCTCCATCACCATGGGTGGCAGTGCTTTGTAGCCTCGACTAGCCTTTTATGTTAAAGATAAAGATCAGTTATGACTTTGATTTATTATGAGAGAAAAATACTATTAAATAACTAACGGATTTGAAAGATAATCTTAAACGAACAAGCTACTAAACTCTAGAGTAATAAAGAAGATAACAACATTAACATAGAGTCATGTGATATTCATTAAAGCGGTACTTTTTAGCGAAGGAACAATAAAGTCGCTATACAGCTCCATTATTATCTTTTCTACCCAGCGTTTACGAGAAAAAAAAAGAAAGAAAAAGTAAAATACAAATTAATCTGTAATGGAAAATACTCCAAGGTACGTCCAGAACGTACAATCGACTACTGGTGTCCTTCCCCATTTCTTCCTTCCTTCGCCTCGACTCCTCACAAGGCGATCGCTCCAGAGAAAATTTCGAGGGTTTAGCCAGACGGTGACTGGGATCGAGATCGGGGCGACATGAGCGAGGTGTTCGAGGGCTACGAGCGCCAGTACTGCGAGGCGTCCGCCTCCCTCACCCGCAAATGCACCGCCGCCGCTGCCCTACAGGGAGGTAATCCTGCAGCCCTGCCAAATCTCTTCGTTTCCTGGAAGCAATCTCGGCCGTCTCTCTCTCCGAATCGTCTCTTGATTGGTTGTTTGGCCGCGCAGAGAAGCTGAAGCAAAAGGCGGCGGAGATCCAATCCGGCATCGATGGCGCTGAGGCACTGGTATCCCCTCCCCCCCCTTTTTTTTTGTTTTTTATTAAACATAGGCAAGTAGCCGCTTGGTTCTTGTTACCAAGTAGCCGAAGGATACACCACTCTCACAAAATATTCAGCTGTAGGGAGGAAAAAAAAGAAACAAGGAAAATGAAAGATTCTTCTTTAAGGTGTATTTTGTATCAACCACGGAAGAACTTCAATTCTAAGGATTACATAATTGTGTAAATTTGTGGACGTTCATAGAATCAGGCTAAGCAGTGATCAAATGGAAGTTTTCTTGTGTGGCGCAAGACATGTATTGTATATTGGTAACGTTGTTTTTGTTTTCAGATAAGGAAGATGGATCTCGAAGCAAGGAACCTCCAACCAAGCATTAGAGCTGGGCTCCTAGCAAAGATCAGGGAGTACAAGTCAGATCTTAATAACCTCAAGGGAGCACTAAAGAGGATTACCAGTGGTAACGCACAGCAGGGGGCGAGGGAGGAGTTGCTGGAGTCAGGAATGGCAGATGCATTGGGGGTATGTTACCTTTTCTGGGTTCATGAATGTTCTCATCTGAAGTGAATCATGCTCTTTTTGGTTTGTTAACAAGGTTGTGCAAGGCATGTCTATATCTGAACCATCATTTTCTATTGGTTATTTGTTAGAAATGACACATAAACATACATGTTTGGTTGGTGTTAATTTGGCTTAAGTTATGGTATTTTAGCTCTATGATAAGGATACAAGTGTCTATGGTGCTCCTCTCAGTACTGAAGTGAGTGAAAGCATTGAGCCTTCCAAATTACAGATGTGGAGCTAGTTAAAGCAATGTCTTACATGAGTAGCTAATCTCAGGATGTGCTCCTTGATTGTTTCATGGATTTATAGTGAATGAATTCACATTTCATCATGAACACACTCTGAATGGCGAAGCACATGTTTTCCCATGCTGTTCATCGAAAAAATCAATCGATTTGTGTTAATTATATATAAAAAAAATCAATTTGTGTTGAAGCAGGTCTACCAATCTAGAAAGTTCTAAAGACTACTCTTGTAGCATGGATAAGCCAAAGCTATCAATAATGTCTGCAAGGTGATAGTAATGTGTCCTGCATGCTATGGCATATGCTGTCCAGAATCCATATGGCTAGGGTGTAGCCATATCAATCTGGCAACATTCATATTCTGATGAAGTATGAGGCCCTTGTCCTTTTGCACGCACATATTTCTGATTCATCATCAATCTTAGATTTGTTTATTTGTAGTTACATGGGTTTATCCTTCAACCTGCAAATAAAAAGTTGATGGTCTCCATGAGAGTCTAATTTGTTTTTTGATGATCACACAGGTTTCTGCTGATCAAAGATCAAGATTGCTCAGGGCAACCGAGAGACAGAACAAAACAACTGATAGGCTCAGAGATAGCCATAAAACTATGCTGGAGACTGAAGATCTTGGTGTCTCCATCTTGCATGACCTGAATCAACAGCGCCAATCTCTCTTGCGTGCTCATGATGTAGTAAGTATTCTGTTTTCCTAATTCTACCGGTTTGAACTAATTGTTTTGGTTTTGTTTTAAATTAAATTATCTTAAACCTCCAGTATTATGCAATTTGTTGAAAGGAAATCACTCAAGTTTCTCTTTACCTTATTTTGTTTCAGATTAGATGAAATGTAGCTTTCCATAGTCTACTGTTAAAAAAAATGTTATGCATACAAGTTTGTATGTGGATAATTATGTTTGTTATGCCTTTTGATGTCAGAAAACATTAAAGGAGACAGTGTAGACCCTGACCTACTTTTTCTTCAACAGTTCTTTTTCCTGGTTATCCGTAGTATCTACATTGGCTGAGTTTTAATAACTCTTCAATGTTTTTCATTTCTTGTCATGCAAGTTCCCCTTTCCATTTCTATGTTACTCATGGCTGCTGTAATTGACAAGCTTTGCACATGTTCATTAAGTGCACCTATTTTCACATGCCTAAGACTGTCTCCAACAGCCATCACCTATATACAAGACACATTTGTTCCTTTGGGTCACACAAAAAAAGGATCACGCACCCAAACCGGTCGTTTTCCAACAGCAGACCCAAAACGAGAGGAGAGCCCCCGATGCTTGTGCCGCCTGCTTCCCTCCCCACCGAACAAATCCCTGCATGTGTCGCTCGCTTCCTCCTCCCTGCAGAGCGCCGAGCCTCCTCTCCCCTTCCGGTCATCTGCGGGTGGATACGATTGGGCATGGCGGCGCCCCTTTTCCGGTGAATCTGAGCGCTGAGCGCCGAGTCTCCTTCCCTCCCCACTGAGCTCCTAGCTGGCGGCGCCCTCTCCCCTTCTGGTCTCTGCGGGCGGCACCCGAGTGAGTGGGCCATCTCCTCCACAACACCAGAGATTTGGGTTCGAGGAGAGAGGCGACGCTTATTTGAGTTCCCTCTCTCCTTCGACGCAAAATAGGTCTCCTGTTTGCGTGCTCTGTTGGACGGTGATTTTTGCCTGTGAAGCATGCATTTTGGGTATGGGTAGCGTGATGCCTCTCTTGTTGGAGACAGTCTAAAGACATACGTACCACTGTGGGGGCACACGCCTGAAACACTGGGCCCACTATCAATATGGAAAGAGCTTTAGAGTAATTAATTGTTCAGTGGGGATGGCTTGCATAGATAATAGATAGATGGATATCAATATAAACCAGACGTCACCAGGTTTGTATGGTTATCAGATCATCTAATGCATCAAGTTGGATTGAAAAACACAGTATAGTTTGTTCTTCAATACCAACTCGTAGTGCATAGTTTAAGTTCAAACAAATATGGGCGATAGTTGATGCCAGAGTCCATGCTGCCATGCACCGGTTAAATATAATAATAACTGGTGTCCACAGTTACCAACATGCGGCTGTTGTCTGTTTTATTCAAATCTCCTGTTTCCCATTTAACCCCTGCTGTGTGATCCTTGTTTGGCACTGCAGTTGGATGAGGTGGATAACAACGTTGGCAAGAGCAGGAGGATCATTGGAGGCATGATGAGGAGAATGGATAGAAACAAGTGGATAATCGGTCTCATCATAGCAGTCCTTGTCCTGGCTATCCTCGTGATTCTGTATTTCAAGTTCGTGCACTAGAGGATTTGCTTTGCATTGGACAGTAGTTTCCTACTGTAACCAGGACGAAGAGGAAGGCAGCTGTGATTTTTTTTTGGCTTACTTATATCGTGATTTTGTGTTTTTATTCTCGATTTCCTCTTTCTTTTTAGATCAATCTTTCTGTGGGATGTGCTTGTATGGTATCGAATGTGTTGTGTGAGGAAACATGTTCAGGCCGTGAAGCAAAGTTTTGTATATCTGATTGGTTTTTATTTGAAAGAATAACTGCACGGATAGGCAATAAGTAAGGAAGCATATTTGAGAATGTTGCCAGGAAAAGTTTTAGGAGGGGTTGAACAAAATCACCTGCTCAGCTGCTCTGATTACCTGCATGTCTGGAGCCCCTGCAGCGTGCGGGCTGTTGGCGCCGGCTGCCCGCTCCTCGCTTTCCTGCCGAACGCAGCCGTGCACTGTTGCAGGCGTAGCGGCGTAGGTAGGGAGGGCGTCGTCGTGTCACATTGGTTGAAGGAGCCACGCCACGTGCCGCCGCTTGATGTTATAGGTGTTAAACTGTAACAAATACTATAACATGTTTTATTGACAATTTATATCCAATTATGGACTAATTTGATTTAAAAGATTTGTCTCGTAATAATCTCTAGTTGTGTTTTTAGTTTCTTAAACAATCTATATTTAGTATTCCATGTATGTGTCTAGATGCCACAGTGTTAAAAAATAACGAGGAACCAAACATGGCCTAGGAGGGGTCACTGTGGATTAATTTGGGAGGGTTCTTTGCACCGATTGGGCTCGAGTTTAACTACTGTTGCTGGCCAAATTAGTAAAAGAGGGGCTCTAGCAAATCTCAGCCTTCAGCCCCTCCTACTAATACATCTATGGCTGAAATTTTAAGAGCGACCTTCAGGGGGCTTCACTGATTCAGGAGCTGTAGGGGCCTAGGGTCTCGTGCCTGATTATTTTTATTATTTTAAAAAAATCCAAGCCCGATAAGAGGCCAGGTGAAAGCAAGAGATCCATGGACGTTGAGGTGTTTGCTTTCATGGTACGTGTGTTACACTTAATACAGGGGTCGTATGTGGTATACGTACTCGACCTAAATATTATCCTATCAATTCTAGGACGCACATATTATATACTAATTGCATAGTAAAGCAAGTCTAGAAATTTAGTACGTAGCAGGTAGCTCGTTCGTCTTAATCGTGAGTAGAGGAGATATTGTGAAATTTGTGACCATCGTATTTAAGTGTGCGATAGACAGTAATGTTATGTTATGTACTATCCAAGTAGATTCCTAAAGTTATAAGTCAAAACTTTTAAACTTGGACTGAATTTCTAGAAAACTCCATTAAAATTTATAACATCAAATTAGTGTTATTCGATATTATAAAATATATTTTCATAATGTGCTCATTTTGTGTCATATATGTTGTTACCTTTTTCCATAAAGTTAGGCTTTATTTAGTTCCGAAAACTTTTTGGTTTTCAGAACTGTAGCACTTTCGTTTGTTTGTGACAAACATTGTCCAATCATGAAGTAACTAGGCTTAAAAGATTCTGAAAGAGCATCTAGGCCCCTAGTGGTTTCGGTGATTAATGTCATTATGATTACTATGACTAACATGTGTTTTGCAGAGGCAAAGTCATAGGTAAGGTCATGGTATATAGGTACTCGATGGA
>Ga0182004_10002916_pt1 | contig 13479 bp, 8 predicted proteins | sample Sormic07211540_1_FD_120479 | JGI IMG/M metagenome (GOLD analysis project Ga0182004, IMG submission 120479) | Endophyte microbial communities from Sorghum bicolor roots, Mead, Nebraska, USA - 072115-40_1 MetaG | ecosystem: Host-associated > Plants > Roots > Unclassified | place: USA: Nebraska...
ACATGTTGATGAACCACCAAGGACCCCCTAAGTTGCCGATGGGTTGGCCGAGCAAAAGTTTCCTGGCTACTTGGTGGAGGAGGTGATAAGCCGAGCCGAGCAAGTATCGGCCAAGAGGAAATCAGCCGCCATCGGCTAGTCTTTCTGCTGCCGATAAGTAAACAGAAGTTGGTCCCATCGATCGGCCACAGAATACAAATTTATCCAGCCACATATTCAGAAAAGTGGTCTGCTCCTTTGCATTGACAGGACCTATTTTTCGGTACTTCTGAATGTACCCGGACCAACCGCCGATAGCACGAGTTTCTACCTTAGAACTGGGTCTGGTGTCAAACAGGTGGCTGTTATCGGCAGTGGATATATCTAAGCCGGTGAGCATAAGTACATCAGCAAGTATAGGAGAAGCAGGGCCATGGCCAAACACAAAAGCATTGAGTGTGTCTGACCAAAAGTGTGAAGCAACGATCAGTAGTGACTCATTTCTCTCCATATTGGCAAGAGACAATCTAATGCACTGATCTAGTTTCCGCTCGCCCCATTGAACCTCGTTTGAATGGCTGACTCTCAAGAACCAATCCTTCCATCCCTTGGTAGGACTGGGCCAGGAACGGAAGCATCTTTCCATAGATCTAGGGAAAAGTTTTCGGCCCTAAAAGGAACTCCGTTTGTTTCTGCGTTTATCAGATCGGTGGGATCTGAGTTTCCTAGCAGGCCAAGACATTGGAGGTGATGTTGATCGGTAGGAATAACGATCTTATCGGCCAAATCCTAGAAATTTTTGAGGATAAAAGAAAGAACAGAAAGAAAGGGAAGTGTTCAGTAAAAGGAATTGCGGATGAACAGGGATACAGTAGAGGTACGAAAAAAAGGGGGTAGTGAACTGACCTCAGGCACGGTAAAGTTGATGGCCATGTTCTCACAAGGAAGAAGATCGAAGACTTGGGAGATTGGTGAAGAAGGCCTTCGTTGAAGTTCTTGGAGTCCTCGGATGGTGCCGCCGCCGTGAAAGTGGATTTTGGGCTGTAGAATGACAAGATGGAGAAGGAGTACCCGAGAAGGAAGTATTTATAGGAAAAAACGGGCAGGGGCAGATCTGACTTATCTCTTTGCCGCATCCGTGAAATCTGAGGGAGTTCAGGTGGATATGGTAACTGTTTGCACGGTAATCAAGGGATTGCGCAGGTGATTTGACGGCAAGCGGTCATGATTTTGAAGATATTTCACTGTATAAGATCTCCTGGTCGGTCCATCGGTAGTTCCCTCCAACGATAATATTGCCGATGGGCGCATAAAGTGGAGAGATTCGTTTCAGGAGGTTGAGGAATTCGAGGAATATGCAAGTGAATCGGGCCGAGGTTGTTCGGATTTGACGAGCGGTTACCAAATTGGGAGAATTAATTGCGAAAAGACATCATTACTGTAGAGAATTTTGGAGCATTAATGATTTTATACTCCGAAATTGGGGGGCATGTGTTGACACCGTTTTTGGACAAGTACCCGGGGATCAGTAAAGTATAGATCGACAGATGGGGCAACGGTAACTAGTCTGCAGGAAAGTTGCCAATGAGGATGGTTGCCGATGAAGAGACGATTGAATGTGACTAAGTCCAAAGGTGGTAACGCGTTCTTGCCGATGATCAGTATTAGTGTTTGCCGATGGCCATAACAGGGGGTCTGCCGATGATTCTGAGGGAAAGCGCGGAGATTGCCGATTAATCTGTGGCGGTGTCCCGGTCGGTTACAAGGGGATAGTTTTATGTTTTCCTTAGTTATTTGAATTCGTTTTGTATACGGATTCCATTTAATTTGGAAATCGAGTCCTAGTCGTGTCTGATTGTAGCTCTTTGCGTAGGGTATAAATGTAGACCCTAGGGCCTTGTAATGAAGGAATCAATCAATTAATCAAACATAAGTTGTTACTCATATTCCAGCATCTACTTTTTCGATGAATTCGTCATATTTTCCTTTTTTCTACGAGTTCTTAGGGATTCGTCGACTTAAGCTCGGCGTATTCTCGAGTTCCGCATGAACACCTCTTGGCTGTGACATCCGGGCGCATCGCTGTTGTCAGGACCAAAGTGTTCAAGTTATCACCTTTGTCGATAGTAAGGTCAAATCGGCTGGCACGCCTTAACGTTTGAATCGGGTCTTAGTCCTTTGTGTTTGCAGATCAGCTTTTGCATCAACATATATACTTTTTGCTTAGTGATGTGGTGAGATGCATAAGAAAAACTTTGAAAATTCTTTGTGAAAAGCTATCTCTTGTGCTAAAATTGGTTTGGTGCTTTTTGAAAAGAGATAGCACTTGTTTTTGGAAAGTTGTGGATTGTGAACAAGAATTTATTGCTCATTGGGCTTATTATTCTAGGCGTGGGTCCTATGTTGGTTGGCCAAAATTAACTAGATTTATATCTGGACTGAGCTAAAACTTCCAAAGTGGGAGGCTCACCACCTGAGTGAGGAGCGTCTGAGCCTGTCGTCCGTTTTAGGCCGCCCCGTCGAACTAGGAGAAGGTGCAAGCTTTAGAGCCACAGGGAGCACCGTGTTTACCCACACTATGGGGCATTTGGATTGTTCTGGTCTATCAAGCTCGCATGAGTGCATGCGTTGGAGCATGTGGCCGAGGAGAGCGGTACGCCTATGTGGCTCTTGCTAGGGAGCATTACCAACAAGAGACTGTCTGAGTGCGACATGCGTGTTAGGCTTGTGATGGGTGAGTGTGTCATTGGGTCGAGCGAGTGTTGGGTGCTATCCCAGGCAGCATGCGATGGGGAGTCCATCTGAAGGGGTATTTGGCTAGCTCCGCCTTTCTTCCTATTCACTTTTGTCCCCTTTGCTCATTCTTTAGAACCCTAAGAGAAGAACAAATCTCTCTCCACTCCTCTTTCACTCTTAGCATTTATGCTCCATTCAAGTGAGAGATCGAGCTCTAGTGTTGATCTTGAGAGCTTCAAGAGAATCTCCTCCCTCTCCTCTCCCTCTCCTAGCTTGTTACTTATTTGAGAGAGGATTCAGAGGAAACCCTAGTATGTGCATTTGAGATTGTATATTTGATGGCATTAGGTGGTGATTTCAATTGTGAATTTCTTGTTACTCTTGGTGATTGTTGTCACCTATACAGTTGGTGATTAGTTGATTGGTGAGTAGATTTGGTGATTGTGTCCACCCCCAATGAAAGATTATATTTGTGAGGGGTTCTTGGGCTTATTCCATAGAGGAGCACCAAAAGCCACTTTATTAGATTACTCGTAGCTTATGGATCCTCATCTTGTATTGGTTGTGCAGCTCCCAATTGTGGGTTAGGCATGTGATGCCTATTAGCGCGTTAACCACCAAGTGAGTGAATCGCTACAAGGGGGACTAGCTTGCCGACAAGGAAGTAAACATCAGAAGAAAATCATTGTGTCAACTAGAATTCATTGTGATTGATTTTTTGCTTGCCTAGTTTGATATATCATCCACCACTTCTCTTGTATTTACTTCCATATATATACTTGTGTAGTGGTAGTTGTATTTGAGCTAGTGTAGCTTAGTTGATTAACTAGAAGTAATTAGTTGATCTAATTAGTTAGCTCACTAGCTCCTAGTTGGTAGAGACATAGCTCTTGAGTGTGTGCCATAGTGATTATAACTAACAAGCATTTTGGGTAGGTGGCTTGCCTATTTGTGTAGATCTAGAGCAAAACACAATTACATCATTTGTTTTAGTAATCATGTTGCTCTAGTTGTTTTGAATAATTTTTATTAGTCTATTCACCCCTCTAGCCATTTAAGACCATTCATCAGGTTCACCCATGTCTTTGACCATGATCTAGATGGGGTTTTGTCTCCTAGTGCGTGTTGAGGGCTGCAACTTAGCATCCTTGACACCCTCAGGCTACTCCTCGACTGACTTGTGAAACTTGTTATTTGATAAATAAGCTCATGATATGCTCATTTCATTTTATTCTATGGTATGTTGATGGTGTTTTTGAGATGTAAAAGTACAACATTTCTACCATGTACAAGCTCACCCAAGCTTAACCATCACCTGGGACAAGAGAAGACAAATACTTAGCCTTGATGGATCAAGAGTTGCTACTATGCTTCACATTTCAATAGTATCATGTGTACAACAATATACTCTTTCTTGATGGTGGTGACGACTTGACCTTTAGCTTTTCTTGCCTTCTTGGCTTAGGTGTTAGCATATTTGGGCGATCTTTCTTTTCCCTGTTCTTTGGTTAGTAAACATGATATCTTCAATTGTCTTGGGCACACCCTTAGTATGATTCTTGCGTACCATCCTCTTTGCTCATTCTATGAGTTGCATTACTTCTTATTCATCATCAAAGGAGGAGATGGAAGCTTCATCATCTTCTTCATTGTCATGTTCATCTTTACTTGAGGAGCTTGAGCTTGAGCTTGTCTCAACTTGCTTCTTGCCCTTCATCTTTTTGTCCTCATCACATGTGAGAGCTCTGCTTTTGCTTGATGAAGTGGCTGCTTGATCCATCTTGCATGGCACCTCAAATGCCACTCTTGCTAATGATAAGTGTGGGGTTCATTGTGTTCATGTAGCACCCCAAAATACATTTTGTACGTATGTTAGAAAGCATAAAATGGTAAATACATAATTAGGAGTCCTAGTGAGTGGCAAAAAAAATAATTTTTTATGTCGCTTGGATGGGTAATCAGAGACCATAAATGCGTGGAGCTCCTAGAATTCTTTCAGATGCATTGCTCATATGCATCATTTGGAATTTGGGTCATGGAGATATAAATTTCAGAAGTTTTAAGGAGGAAGAAAAAATATAATCAGGAGACATGTTACTGTAGCTTGACGCTCACGTCACTACAGTACCTGTGGTGGCCTTTTATATTCCCCCTCCCAAGGCCTTTAGGTGTCATCCATAGCTTTTCATATTCAGGAGAAAGAAAAGAAGAGAGGGGAGAAGAGAAAGGAGAGGAGAGAAGGGAGGAGGTGGGAGGAACTAGGGTTTCGCTCGTGGATCGCTGTTGTGTTCGTTCCTCATCTAAACTCATTGGGGGTAAGATCCTTCTTTTCTCTTTTGGTTTTGTGGGAAATCGATGCTAGGGTTTGGCAATTCCTTTGGATTAGTTGACAGGTTAGGGTTCAAATCTCAAAATTAGGCCCTGCTGTGTTTTTCAGATTGCACAGTTGTAAATGGTATGCTGTTTTGGGCTATTTTTATGTATCTAAAAAATCATAAAAAATATATTCAAGCATCAGACTTTAATATCTTAGTTTTGGCATAAAGATCTCCCTTGAAGCCCTTATGGTTTAGGAGATATGGTCGTTGTTTGTTGATGCATTTGCGCTGTCTGAAATCCGGACACAGTTAGATACATTCAGTTTTATGTTGTCATTCCTCCATAATATCATGGAATGATCTAAATAAAACTTGTTTGTTAAATATCATATATTTTCGACCATTATAGCTCCAGTTATGTGTGTTTTAGTCAGCTGTTGTTGTTCTGCTATCTAAAAAGTGTAGTGGGATTCTTGGCTCGTTATGAGTATCTTTCAGTCCTTAAAATCCAAAGATTATAACATGAAAGTTGTAGAATATTATTTAAGTTTTCTATATTGATAAAGACCATCATTTTTGGATAAGCATAACTCTAGTTATGAATTTTAGAAGTTTGCTACCTTGTTTTTGTCGTCAGAAACATTCAGTCAAGTTTAGAGGCTATTTATGCTATTTTATAGATCTCATATGCCAGATTGATTTATATAAAAGTTGTAGATAATGGAGTTTTATATCTTCTATAAAAATTTCATAATTTCTGAAATGTAACCTATCCACACTAAAAATGTAAAGTAGGGTTGGTCCTGTTGATTGGTTGTTTGGTTGTTGTTTTGAGGAGAGTGATGGTGCAGGCCATAGAAGTGTTTTGTTTGTCATTTGTGAATGTTTCAATGAGTTTATTTTCTGAAGTGATGATGTTTAAACAGGTTGTGCGCGTTTGGATCATTCTTAGCTCATGTTCTTGCATCGCTGTTTTGAGGCAAGTAAACGTAGTGGTGGTTGCTACAGCCTGACTTGTTGTTTGTTCTACCTACACTTTGTTATAACATTAACGGAACTAAGATGATCTACCTATTATGAATTAAGGTATTCTTTATAGTACTATTTGTTATGATCATAATTTTTGAATCTCATATGTCATCTGGAAGGTAAGTGGTATGTTTTATAATTGTGGAAACATATGGCATGTGTGGGAAGTATTTATCTTTCTTCATGAGGTAAGTGCGATATATTTGATTGTGGAGGTATTTGACATATGTGGCAACTACTCTTGCAGTCACATCATATCATTGCATCATATTGCATTGCATGGCATTCATGGATGTCACCACTTGCTAGCCGCGTCTGTATCAGTACAACATCGTACGTTGCCCTAGGAGGGGTACGATGCAGCTTCATACCTTGTTGGGTATGGAGGCAGTGGACATGCATATGCATTGCATCTGCACTCTGAGGTTTACTTGCATTGAGGATGTGGATATGAGGCATTTTTTCTATTTGAAGAGGTGGTTTATTTATTGAATACCATGATGATGTTTACTCCATTATGTTGCTATCACTTGATAAATAATATGACTATGAATTATTAATTTCTTATGTTGTCATATCTTCCACTTTTTAATCATTGCTTAATTAACTTGTAGATTTAATGACATGTTCAGGTAGTTTGCTTGCTGAGATTTATTCTCACCCCTCTATCTTTTCAGGTGCTTTGTTGGATGCTTTGCTTGAAGGGATGGGATTAGCGGCACATATTCACGGTTTCACCAACAATTAGATAATCTTGGCTTGTTGTAATAAACTTAGTGTACCATCAAGGCGATCCTTCATGATTTAATAAAAATATTTAAGTTGAAACTTTACTTAATATAAGTTTTGTCCTTGTTGTTGCTTCCGCGCTTTACTTTGATGTTGGATTTTTGTTGCCAAGTTTTATATTCTGGCTTGAGGGAAGGGATATTAGTGACATCTTAGGCCTTTGGTGCCTAGGGTGTTACAGCTCAAGTCTTCCATGTTGTTTAGGATGGTGACAATGGATGCATATTTATTCATGGGTAGGACTAGGGATGAAAATGGTACAAATATTTTTCGAATTTGAGATCGAATTCGTTTAGAGAGGTTTAGATCTATCCGTATCCGAGTCCGAATATTCAACATTCGATACCGTATCTGTATCCAAATACTTAAATCGTATATTTATGATGTTGTTGGTGCAAAAATTTGCTTCTTGCTCAACAATCTCGGTGGCTCTCAGAGGGTGTGTAGAAGCTAGAGTTCTGGACCTCCTGAGCCTCAACGCACGAGCTTAGCTTAGTGATTTAAATCTGGGGCGTGCCAGTCAATTTGACCTGAAATTGATAAGAAAGAAAGACAAATGTCAAGTTATGGAATCTGCCGGTTGCTGCCACACAGTTCCAGAATATATGGCTTTGAACAAGTTGGTGACCAAAGAAAATTGACTAAAAAGTCAACTCCTAATGATAATATGATGATAATGCATTATGACATTTGTTATCTGATTATTGAATTATTTACAGATTTGATCGAACAATTGAATTTACAAGTAAAAGCAACTAGATCGGCTATTTAGCCGATACACTATTTGTATACAAGAGATAGTTTATGTATATTTATCCTTTTATTTATTAAATAAACATTAACTCATTAAAACTGGTCTAAAGCCCTACGGTTTTAACAAGTTCCTTTCATAAATGTGTTAAATTTATATTCACCTGGTCTAAAGGCTAGCAGGCTTCAATGAACTCAACACAAATTACTAGTCTGTTTAATACCATAATCGGATTCAACACAAATGAACGCTATTTGTTGAAGCTTAAATGGATCGGCTATTTAGCCGATACAGGGTCCATGAAACACGAACAAGATCTATTTATCTTGCCATAATCGAATTTGGTTTTGAATAAATAAATATCTCAAACGCACAACATGTAACAATCAAGATCAACAGATTAGTTATCTTAAAGTTATTTGATAATCGTTATTTATCAGAATTCACTACAAGTATTTGTATTTAAAGCTTGAACTAATCTGTCAGATCTTGATTGAGCAAAATATTGTTGTAATAAATAAAACATTAATCTTTAAATAATATTGGTAACTTATTGAATCTATTAAATTGTCAATTTAATAGAGCTGATAACTAACTCAAATCTATCTTTATAAGAGATTAAAACAATGCAGCCTTACAAATAAGATCTAAGTCGATAACTAGTTCAAATTAAGCTTAACACGAGTTCAGATGATGCAGTCATGATAAACTAAACATGAACCGTGACAATACTTAGAAGCAAACCGAAGGTCGAAATAAACCGATGCAGCTTGATTTGTCAAAGGTCTTGTCGAGATCTACTCTTACTCCTACTCCTAAGGTTGGTGGCTAGAGACGAAAAGGGTTTATATATTGATTGTGTATATCTTCTTACAAGAATCGGGTTTCTAATATTTATAGCCCAGAAACCTAGTCATATGTCCTAATGTGTCCTAATATTACACGACTACTCAAAAAGGTAATCCAGACTCCAATTCTTTCTTCATGGCGAAACCCGACATGTCTTCTCACGTCTTGCCTTGATACGACATCCCCTTGATCGACTGTTTCTATCCATGCTTCTGTTTAGTCGATCCACTATCCGGTTGTCCCTCCTTTCCACGAAGTAGGCCCACATGCAATTTTTTGTCTCGCCAAAATTTAGGATTAACACATGCCCCCAATTTTGGGATAAAATTGATTTTATTCCAAAATTGCCAATTATCCAATCTTAATCAAAATCGACGCGGACATATTGATGAATCCGTTTACTTCTCTGTTCTTCTCTGTCCGTCAGTCTTAAAAAGCTAGGTTTTCCCTCCAAAGTAATTCCAGTCAAAAATTCGAAACCCACACAACCCACAGGACCTCGACATGATTCAACACCATCCAATTGAGCTCTCAACTCAGTGATTTCTTCACTCCAATGGCGTCCATCGACAATATCCCTGAGATATCTCTCCTTCTTCTGTTTCTTCTGATCTCTTTTGCTCTTTCAACCCCTTTTCATTTTCCTTCCTACACCCAAGATCTTCATAACCAAATATTCATCCTTGTCGAGGACAACTTGCACAAGATTTTCTTAGGCCCCATGGGTGACTCAGATCTAAGCAGGGCAATTATCGCCGAGACCAACAGAATCCCCTTCAAGCACTCTAATATGCATCCAAATCTCTAGGACAAGAAAACCTACATGAGGAACTGGCAATCAATCATCCTAGGCTGGAGAGATTAGCTGATCAAGGTATTGGCTAAAAAGAGAACAGATTGGGAAATTCACAGCTTGGACCAATGCATCTCCCTATCTCTTTCTAACATTAAGAAGAATGAGCCTATGCTCAGAGCTGCTTGCTTTTTCTGGTCCAGTACATACAATGCTTTCTGTTTTAGACAAGGCCCAATGTCTCCAACCTTAGCCGATGTTCACATGCTGACAGGTCTCAACATTGGAGGACAGATCAACCCATTCAGTTTGCTGGTAAAACCCTCTGGCAAACTTGAAAGCATGAGAACTGGGGGTTGGTCCAACTATATCACCACCTTCAAGACTGATAAGAAAACTGTGACTAACAAAGAACATACAACCTTTCTAAATATGTGGTTGGACATATATGTCTTCTGTGGACAAGTCTATGCTCCAACATCCAATTATCATGCTCTGGCAGAGAAAATAGCAGTCAACTCTGAAATCTTACTCGGCAAGTTTGTTCTTGGAGCCCTATACAATCTCATGAATAGAGTCTCCCAGCATTTGATGAAGAGTGAAGTTGTTTCAACAATCACAAGTCCTTGGTGGCTGTTGCAAGTGTGGCTCAACCTACACCTTCACAAGTTGGTGACCCCAGAGCTAATCAACTTGTCCTTTCCTTCTTTGGAGTACTCAGAAGAGCAAGAAGAACAACTCCCAAGGAATCAAAAATTTCACTGTTGCATGTCATTTTGGTGAGGCTGCATCGACAGTTAGCATCACTAGATCAACTACTGATTTCTTCAAACTTTTCTACAGAAATTCCCTAGAGGCAACATTAGAATGGTTTGTATACCCAGATGTTCCAAAATTTGAGCTCTCAACATCATTCAGGTTCCAGACCATCTACAGCGACCCTGAAGAATTTAAAATTCTAAGTCATCTAGTAAGGTCAAGTCTACTACCAGTTGAAATCAGGCATGGCAGGAAGAAACCTCCAACTTAGTGCTTTTTACCTATATGCCATTATAAAAGATCGAAATGACCTACGTACCATTGAAAATTTGAAAAGTTCATGAGTACCCTTTGTCTGAAGTTTTTTTACCTACATGCCACTTCCGTCAATTTTGCATGTAACGACAGTTAAAGTCCAATGAAAAAGATGCTTTTGCCCTAAATTATAAATACACCAAAAAATTCATTCTCTCCTCTAGTGCCAATGTAACTTTCTGTGATTAAAAAACTTCACTTTTTTATGTTTATCATTATTGAAAAAAAAATCACTGTAACAACTTGTATGTGTGCATGTAATTTTTTTTAATAACTATATTAAATTTGAAATTTTGGAATATTCACTATAATGAATATTTTCGATGCATTTCAAATTTATATAACTATTAAAAATTTTCATGTGTACACATACAAGTTGTTATAGGCAAAAGTGAAGTTTCTCCAATCATAGAGGAAAGAATGAAAGTTTTAATGTGTTTTATAACTGAGGGTAATAGCATCTTTTCTATTAGAGTTTAACTGCCGTTAATAGCAAAATTGACGGAAGTGGCATACAGGTAAAAGAAACTTCAGACAAAGGTACTGAGGAACTTTTTAAAACTTCAATGGTATGTAGGTCATTTTGATATTTTATATGGCACATAAGTAAAATGCTCAACTTCTTATGAGTTCTACTGCACTTCAATAGTGGCCAGACAGATGGGCTTTGGTTAGCTGCCTCGAGCCCTTTTCTTTGGTGATAAACTGAAGCCAAGGGAAACTATCGACAACTCAATAGTGTTCAACATGATTCTTCAATTTGAACAAGCTCTACTGCCAGAAGCCATTAGTGGATGGGAATGTGTTCCCTTTACTTCCTCAGCTTTTGATCACTGGTGGTAAGAATGGAGCCAGCACATCTTCAATGAAGGAGTAGCTGTCTATTGCTCCTCCTTAGACCCAGACTTCCAAGCAAATCCTAAGGTACAATCTCATATATTCTATTTCAGAACCCCATACTTCATGATACATCTGTATAATTTTATTTTTTATAGGATCTTGTTGGCCTAACTCCCTAATTGGTGAACTATGATATATGGTGCCTCAATCCAAGGTTGGGCTGGGATGCACCTTCTGTGAAAGCTTTGATGAGAAGGCTAGCATTGAATCTTCCCGACAATCAACCGATTGCTATACTTAAAAGAAAGCAACCAACTGTTTCCCAGAAAACAACCTCAAAGAAGATTAAAGTTACTTCTTATAAACAACTCAAATCTTTAGTTGATAGAGCCATTGAGGTAAACTTTCTCTAATTTCATAACCATGTATTATAACCATGCATCAACTAATTTTTAATCTTTTCTAGGATGCTGCTCAGAAACTTGATGATGAAAGGGAACCTACACATTATGACCCTCTGAAAAGTCTATCTTTTTATAGCAGTAAGGACAACATCAATCCCATCCCATCCATCACTCTAGAAATCTCCTCAGGTAAAATAAATAATAGCCGACAGGACAAATCATTTTATCCTTTCAAACACACTAACTTATTTCTATGAACTCAGGCCTTCAACTCCTTGAAGCAAGCTCATCGGCTATTCCTAGTCTGGACATAATCCTAGTGGCTCAGGTATGATAAAACATCTATTCTTTTTTGATGATAACCTCCAATGAATACTAATTTATCCATTTTATGCAGGAACAAGATTCTTCACCTTATCTGCAATTCTCTCTAGATGATTATATTGATGAAGAAATAATCTTAATTCTAGAAGATACATCTCCAGTCATACCTAATCATGTCAATGCCCAGCTGTAGAGACTCATCACCCATCTTGAGCTGGACATTTCAATCTTGATACAAGATGTAGGGTGTTGACGGGAAATAAGACCAAGTTCTACATACTCAAAAACCCGTCAACAGTCCTTGATTGAAGGAAGATAAGCATCACATGAACATATTTATCACTAATAAAGTTCCACTTGTACTGTTAGCTTGTTCAATGCAGGGAAGAAGGAAATGAGCCCTGTGGGCCCCATAACCTAGGTCGACCGACCGGGGTTTGGGCCCACCAGGGGCTCCCCTCCACGGCATACTCCAAGGAGTCAATCTCAACCCTTGGATCCAAGTGTGCTTGCCGTCAACGGTTCAAACACTTAGCACATGGAAGCAAGCAAGTGTGCAACTAGACTCAATTTTGGACAACACTTCACATGACAAGTGGTGACACCACCAGGAGGCCAGTGGTGGGCCAGGGGCCCCAAAGGTCAGTCGGCCGACCGACCTATTGGGTGATGCCACCTGGCCCAGCCTCCCACCGACTTAAGGATCTTCCAGAAGGACAATGGGACCCACTATTAGCCACAGGGCAGGTCGACCGACCTACATGTGGGCCCCATCTGGAGTCGGTTCACTCCAACCGACCTTCCTCATGTGTGACAATGCTTGAACCGTCCATCTAAGGCGGTCGGGAGGTCGGTGCATCAAAGGGTGGAGAAGGAAGGAGCATGCGGATCGCTAACATGGCACCCCCTCTCTCACCCCTATATAAGGAGGGGTCCTCCATCTCCCATAAGACATCTCTCACATCTTCCATCTATCATTTCATTTCTAAATCCCACTTGGGAGATCAAGTGTAGTGTAGTCTAGTCTAGAGTGGGAGTTAGAGTCGAGTCGAGCGAAGCTCATGTCTCCGGAGCTGTCTTCTGGAGAGTCTGGTATAGCTCTTGTACCTTTTCTCTTGTATTACATTCTTTATATTAATATAGTCTTCCTTTACTTTACTAAGTATTTACTTCAAGTCTTTACTTTGAGTATTGCTTAGTGCATTACTATACTTGTAGTAGTGTTGTGTCTTGTCTTATTAGTGTAGTTGCCTTAGTCAGATTCGTGTCTTCAACACCTTGTGTGTGTTCCACTACCATTAGGGGCTTTGGCTATTTACGTGATAGTTGAAGTTATAAGACTAGTGTAAGCGAGGTGCTTAGGCTAGCGCTTATTAGTGGATGCAACCGTATCAAACGTGTTAGCGGGCGGCGGCGAAGCATGACAGGCCTATGCTTCCCAATAGGTTCTATTCACATTGGGTACGGTCTGTAGGTGCCCATAAGACAAAGGTCCGCTTGGATAGGAGTTTCGTCCTCCTATTGCAGTCGACTTCCCACCACACAAGACTGTTTGGATACTAGTCTAGTTGAGTCATTTACATTGATTAGGAT
>Ga0182004_10002917_pt1 | contig 13477 bp, 5 predicted proteins | sample Sormic07211540_1_FD_120479 | JGI IMG/M metagenome (GOLD analysis project Ga0182004, IMG submission 120479) | Endophyte microbial communities from Sorghum bicolor roots, Mead, Nebraska, USA - 072115-40_1 MetaG | ecosystem: Host-associated > Plants > Roots > Unclassified | place: USA: Nebraska...
GATGTAGAAAAAACACGAGAGGCTGAGAGAACCAGAGCAGTTCTCACTGAGTTGCTGATAGAAAGAGACATGAGCCTATCACCATCCAAGGCCAAAAAAAAAAAAATTATCGGCTCTAGCCAACCCTATTCCATTGGAAAAGGAATCCAAGATATTCCTGCTGTATATTCGGTACCCCCAGTCAAATCTGTCTTTTCTGATGAATATTCCTGCCGTCGCACAGCTTAGTCAGACCACGTTACCCGCTTGATCACGCAGGATCAGTCGGCGAGACTACTCATTGATCAACCGTAGAATTATTAATCCCGGCCGACGTAGCGCAGTGTGTGTGTGTGTGTGTGGTGCACTTGTTGTTGTACCACACTACCCTTGCTAATCCTGCCGCTAGCGCCGTCGACGGAACCGCGTCAGCTGCTGGCACTAGCAGGCAGCACAGCACCAGCTCCGCGTCTCTCAGCTCTGCTGCAGTACAGGATGCAGCTGTGAATGAAGGCTGTCCCTGGCTGTCAGTCTCGCGTCTCGCTCGCGACACCATGCAGCGGAGCTGGATCCAGGCTCTCTTTTTCTTGGCGTACGAACGGTTAATTAACCTATGGAATCGAACGATTAGGGTTTACTACCAGAGAGATCTTTGGCGGCTGTTTTCACATGATCGGTCGGTGTCGTTGTTGGCGGGGGAGAGAGAAGCAGAGGCGTGCAAGGACAAGAAAAGGTAAGGAAGGGTGGGAGAAGCAGGAGCGCGGCAGCACTGATCTCTCCACGCAGGATCCGCGTCATCACAAGTCAAAATTCCCACGGCAACCTGCGCTCCGACCGACCGATCTAGGCGTCCGCGTCAGCTGCGTCGCCCCCGCCATCTCGCGCGCGCCCATGCCGCCATGCGGCCCGCCCGTCTCACTGCCGCGCAGCGCAGCGCTCCCTCGCTGACTCGGATCACCTCGCGTCGCGTCTCTTGCGTCGTCTCCCACCTCATTTTTCCAGCTCATTCCCGATTTCCTTGACGGCCACCCTTCCGCTTCCGCAAGCTCTCTGAAGCTCACCGCACATCGTGGCCTGGCCTAGCCTTGCTAATTGCTATTGCTATGTACAGTAGTATAAAAGGAAGGAAGAGCAGAGCCCCTCCAATCTTGGACTCGCCTAAACCTAATACCTTTCCTCGAGGACCTTGACGAAAACAGCCGCCTTTTCCTTGCCGATTCCTCTCTCTCCTGTCTTATATAAAGTCGCTGCGCCGGGCTGAATTCCATTTCATCTCATTGCAGCATCCTCCACCTCCTGCCTCTGCCTCTGCCTGCGTAGTTTGCACACCACAACCGTCTTTCGTTCCCAAGAAAGCACCGCCGCCGCTCTTCGTTCTCGATCCCGCAAGGCCCGTCCTTCCATGGCCATCGCCTCCCGTGTCACGAAGCGCGCGCTGTCCACCTTCGCCGCCGCCAAGCTCCCGGAGGAGGCGGTCGCGGCCGCGGCCGCCGGCGAGGCGATCGCGGCCACAACCGCGGCCGCGGTGCCGTTGGCGTCGTCCGAGCGGACCGCCATCGCCAGGGCGGCGCTGCTGCAGTTCGAGGACACCGGGCGGCTGTTCGCGGGGGAGCCGACGTCGGCGCTGCTGCGCACGCTCGCCGCGCTGCAGGCGCTGTCCGTGGGCCCGCTGGTGGACGCCGCCACCGCGGCGCTGCGGTCGCCGGCGGTGGCCGGCAGCGCGCTGGGCAGGGCCGCGGCCAGGGCCACGGCGTACCGGCACTTCTGCGCTGGCGAGACCGCGGACGAGGCCGCGGCGGTCGTGCGCCGCCTCTGGCGCGGGGGCATGGGCGGGATCCTGGACTACGGGATCGAGGACGCCGAGGACGGCGACGCGTGCGACCGCAACGCCGCCGGGTTCATCTCCGCCGTCGACGTCGCCGCCGCGCTGCCTCCGGGCTCGGTGAGTCGCCGCTTACTATATGTTCCGCCTCTTGGGTTTTCCTCCGTGGCTTGCATGGCGGTGGGACGGGAGGCTGCCACGTCGGACGGAATCTTCGGTGCCGTCTGCTGCCTGCGCGAGGGGACGGACCCCCGGATTCCGTGGGAATCTTCTCGTAGTAGGCTGCCTTGCCTAGTGAATCGCCCGGCTGTCTAGCTAGCTCGTGCTGATTCGGTCACTGCTTTGTGGGCCCTGAAAACCAGCTTCTGATTTTTATTTTTAGCATGTCACGATCACGCTGTCTGCGCCGCTCGTTTCACCCTCTAGAAAATCTCACGCAAAATTCCAAAACCCTGACCGGGAGTCCGGGACGGAATCTACCTTATTTAGTCAATTTCCTAATCACTGCGTTGATAAACCTCAGAGATTTTGCGTTTCATTCTAGCCCGTTTTTATCTTTATTCCTAAAATAACACAAAAAGGAGGGAGATTTATGTGTTGCCACTTATATACTACAGGAAGTAAGTACTGTTCAAATCAAATCGAGTAGAGTAATTTTGTGATGACGGTGGTGTGTGCTGGTTGTGTGTGCGTGCAGGCGAGCGTGTGCATCAAGATCACCGCGCTGTGCCCGATCGCGCTGCTGGAGAAGACGAGCGACCTGCTTCGGTGGCAGAAGAAGCACCCATCGTTCAACCTGCCATGGAAGACGCACTCGTTCCCGATCCTGTCTGACTCGAGCCCGCTCCACCTGACCCCGTCGGAGCCGCCTGCGCTGACGTCGGAGGAGGAGACGGAGCTGCAGCTGGCGCACGAGCGTCTGCTGGCGGTGTGCGCGCGGTGCGCGGAGCACGGCATCCCGCTGCTGGTGGACGCGGAGTACGCGACGGTGCAGCCGGCCATCGACTACTTCACCTTCGTGGGCGCGCTGGCGTTCAACGACGGCGCCGGCGCCGGCGACTGCGAGCAGCGGCCCATCGTGCACGGCACCATCCAGGCGTACCTCCGCGACGCGCGGGACCGGCTGGAGGCCATGGTGCGGTCGGCGGAGCGTGAGCGGGTGCGGCTGGGGCTCAAGGTGGTGCGCGGCGCGTACCTGGCCCGCGAGACCAGGCTCGCGGCGACGCTCGGCGTGCCGTCGCCGATCCACGGCAGCATCCAGGAGACCCACGACTGCTACAACGGCTGCGCGGGTTTCCTCCTGGACCGCGTCCGCCGGGGCACCGCCTCCGTGATGCTCGCCACCCACAACGTGGAGTCCGGGAAGCTGGCGGCGGCGCGCGCGCAGGAGCTCGGGATCCCCAGGGGAGACCGGAACCTGCAGTTCGCGCAGCTGATGGGCATGGCGGACGGGCTGTCGCTGAGCCTCCGCAACGCCGGGTTCCAGGTGAGCAAGTACCTGCCGTACGGGCCCGTGGAGCAGATCATCCCCTACCTCATCAGGCGCGCCGAGGAGAACAGGGGACTCCTCTCCGCGTCGTCCTTCGACAGGCACCTGCTCCGGTACGTACTGTACGGCCGACCCATCACTCCATCAGGCATGCTGCAGTTGATGGTGTGAATTGTTGTGTGATACTCGTATCTGAATCTGACATTGTTGCATGGTCCGGTGCAGGAAGGAGTTGGTGAGGAGGGTCAAGACCGCAGTGGTGGGAATGGGACGTGAGTGAGTGAAGTGAACTTGCCGAGCCTGTGATGGATGAGGCCGTGAAGCTGGGACAAGGGCGAGTTGAAGGCTAGTAGAAGCTGTAAATACACCCTTCAACAGTCTTCAGACATTGATGATGATGTATCCGGGGCTTTTCTTGAATAATTCGAATGAATCGAATAATGTTCTTGGTATTTTTAGGCTATCGAGCTCCTTTTTTCTTCCCCTGGGGAAACACCGAAACAGGGAATCGATAATTAACCACGGTGGTCGGTGGCCAATAGTACGGCATTCGATCGACAAATAACACGCGCAGCGCAGTGAATGCAAGGAAGAAGAGCCAATTGAGAGCCCGTTCCCATTGGAGTGTGTGATGCCATGCATTTAGCTGTACGTTGCGCTACTCGCCTAGTCCATTTTGATCGATGGCTAGTTTCTTTGATGAGCTGCACGTTGCACCCCGCTCAACAACTACTCTGCTCAGCTGCTCACGATTTGCTTCCTCAGCCAGCCCATTTGTTGCTTACTTTGTCCACACTTCTAACGTCTCCATCATCGTCACGTGTTCTTCTACGTTATTAGACCTGGAGCTGGGGCTCGGCCGGGCCGGTCCACGCTTTGGTTGAGCGGGAAACAGGAACATTTCAGGCCTAAATACCAGTAACCAGCAGTGGCGGAGCCAGGAATTAATATATAGGGGGGCTAACAAAAAAATCCAACTTGTCAAAACTAAGAATAACCGGCGACCGCCTAGCTTGATTTACCGACTTGACGTAGGTGCTCGCATTTTCTATATGTATTTTAGGATCAAATGTGTTATTTTTTCCGGTGGTAAACGACACACCCTTAACAAAAAGATATTTGAGATGATTTTATAAACCAGTTTGAGAGACGCGTCTCTATTTTTCTAAGGTGCTTCTTAGTATTATCTAGTTATGTTTTGTATTCCCTCTATCCCAATTTATAAAATCATTCTAACAATTTTGGAGAATCATAGTAGAAAGAACCACAAAGATTTATGTCGTCAAATAGAAATACTGCGAAAATATAATTAATGAAGAACCTAATGGTACTTAGTTGATATCATAAATATTACTATCTTATTATATAAATTTGGTCAAATTTAGGATACTTCTATTCTCTAATATTCATATAATGACATATAATTTAGAATTGAGAGAGTACGATTTTACTATCTATAGGATACTGATAAGTATATATAACAAAATTATTATATTTTTCTCTTAATATAAATAAAAATCATAAATTTATACTAATAAAAATGTTTGTTGACACATGTTAGGGGGGGGGGGCATGGCCCCTGCCAGCCCCCCCTTGGCTCCGCCACTGGTGACCAGTCTATTGGCTTAGCTGAAAAGCTACGACTTGCTGATTTGTTGTGAGAGAAAATACTGTTGAATGATACACATATCATCGCAAATAATTAAGTGCAAATGTCGTACCCCGAGCGTACGACGACTGACTTCTTTTCATCAACGCCTCGTTTAGTTTCGAAAAGTAAAAAGTTTTCGGTACTGTAACACTTTCGTTTGTTTGTGACAAATATTATCCAATCATGGACTAAATAGGATCAAAAGATTCGTCTCGTGATTTACAGCTAAACTGTGTAATTAGTTTTTGTTTTCGTCTGTATTTAATGTTTTATGCATGTGCCACAAGATTCGATGTGACGGAAAATCTTGAAAACTTTTTGGTTTTCAGAACTAAACAAGGTACAAGTCTACGAAAAAAGAATATAGGAAACTGTGTGCATATCCATCCATCATTCATTCAGAACTCCTCGCATCGGATTGTGCAGAGCCAAACTTGCCTTTAGAACTTCTTGATGACGAACAAGCAAAAGTTTGGTGGATCACGCGAGCCTCTGTTACTCGTGAATGAATTGTTGATTTCCTCCCCTCGTGCCGAGAAAGAGTAGGAAAACTTCGTCTTTACTTTGATCATCATCATCATCATCATCATCATGTAGGTAGTAGGGGCATGAAGCATCCGCCTCTTAGATTATGAGATCAACGACCTTGCCCTCCTGCCGTGCCGGCGCGCGCGCGCACGGGCAAAAGCAGATCATGATGCCACGCGGATCTTTTACGCGCCACAATGCATGCGACGCTTGCCTTGCCTCGCTGCGTACTAGGAGAACCTGAACAAGGATCTTGAGTCGTTGACTTCACTTTTGCTTGGGCGCTTGAAGCTTCCCTCTTTTTTAATCTTCCGAGATACTGTCTCTGAGCCTGAGCCAAGAACTCTGACGTAAGTATAGTGGGCCGACGCCATTTGATGCCGAGAAAACGCAGGCCCATTATCCGTTTTCCTTTGCATGAAATTCATGGGACATGGGCCGGGGCTCTGGTGGACCTGCTGGGAAGGTGTCTAATAGCATACTCTCGGTCTTGTAATCTAACCTCGTCCCAGATTGAAAAAAGTCTACTTTCGTCCCTAACTTTTACAAAAAGTCTGCTTTTCCTTCCTCAACTATAAAATCAGACAAACCACCTCCCTCAACTTTTCAGACCGTGCATTTTACCTCCCTGGAGCGTTGTGGTTTTTGTTACAGTAACAATGGTTGTCTTTTTCTTTTTGAATTATTTCAGCTAAATCTTTAAAAAATCATAATAAATCACAAAAAATCATAAAATAGAAAATCCAATTTTGTTGGACTCCACATAAGTAGATCTACATAGCAAAAACCTTCATAGAAAAAATTTGTACTAAAGCATACTATATTATATGTTTACTATGTAGATCTACTTATGTGGAGTCCAAAAAAGTTGAATTTTCTATAATTTACTATGATTTTTATTTTAAAGATTGAGCAGACATAATTAAAAATGAAAAACACAAAACCGCCGTCACTATAGCAAAACCGCTATTCACTTTAAAAAACCAAACTTTGAAATCGCTTTACGAAGGTAAAATGCACGGTTTGAAAATTGAGGGAGGTGGTTTGTTTGGTTTTAGAGTTGAGGGAGGAAAAGCGGACTTTCGTGACAGTTGGAGGAGAAAAAGTATATTTTTTCATTCCAGATTCTCAAAAAAAAATACAGAGGAATTCTCTTAAAAACAATACTATCAGAAAAATACAAAGAAGTTATCAAAAAGAAAGCAATGATGAGGGAAAAAAGAGTTGGCAGGAGGGTATAGGTTGCGAGCCCACGCTCCACGAAGCAGACTGCAGGCGCGTGTGGCGCGCACAGCCTAGCGATGCCACCACCACCTATTCGGAGGGCCCACGAGCGTCCAACATCACCCTGTGCGTCGGCTAGGGGACCCACGGCCCAGTGCCTTTCGACGGCCGGACTGCACTTTTTCGCAGTGACAACGGCCCGAACAGTGCGCTACTAACTTGGCCGGTGGACCAGGAACGGACGGCACCAACAGCTGGCTGCACTCTTCAGACGTCCACCAGGGGGGCACATCTGGGCGCCAACATGCCTTTTCGGTGGTGGGCTGGCGTTGACATGGGCTCAAAAGCAAACTTTCCCTCTTACCAACTCTTTAGCCCTCCAAAGCCGGAGTAACAGGCACTCGCAACTGTGCCCGGCTGGTCCGCGCGTTGAGGAGCCGGCTCTTTAACCTGGTTATCTCACTGTTCGGTAAGCGGTGTGGTGCTAATGTGGTAGCAAACTCTGCACTCGAGTGTTTGTTGCTTTGTTTTTGCTGCTCGGCTGCTCCGTAACGTCATAAAGCCCATCTTAATATGGGCCCGGTTCGCCTCCTGCACGACCCATCACAGTCCACCACCACTCCACGACCACGAGCGAGCACCCAGCGCACCGCTGCTCGCGTCGGCCGCCCTCCGCATGCTTTTTGCTTCCCCGTCTCCGGCGACTCTGATCCCTCTCCTCTTCCAGTGCTCGATCGCGCACCAGGTTCCATACCACCGACTCAGTAATGTTCGTACCAACCCGGACGCAGCGACCTAGCTAGCCGCCCTCTCGCTGCAGCTCCGTGCCGCGGAGGCTCGCGACGCGTTCGACGGAATGCCGCACGAGCCATGGGACCGTCGCCCCAGTGGTGACGGGTCCTCATTCTTGCCGTGCCGTGTTCCTGCCTCGCTCAGGCCCTTCAATTCATCGGTGACGCTCGTCCGCTTTACGGTCTTTTGCGACGGCTTGTGGCCTCGTCATTGTCGCCGTCTGCCGGTCGAAGCACTTGTCATGGCCATGCGTGCGGAGGGGAGCCCGCGCGGGAGCGGATATACGGCCCAGGAATTGATTGATTGATTCAGATTCAAGTTGTGGGAGTCAACAATTGGTAGAGTGTGAATGTGTGATGGATATCTAGTTCATGGGCAGGCAGTGTGATAGTGCGGATGAGAAAAGGTGCGCGCCAGAGCCCTGAGAAGAGGAGCAAACATTAAACATGTGTCGAGGGATAAAGGTTTGTTCTCACTGTTTCGCAGGCAAAGTTTCTCCATGTCAGTATAAATGATCAACGGATCTAGCAATCTAGAGTCTGTTTACTTGGTTTAAGATTATGGTTCTTCAGATGAGAGTGTACTATTTTCAGATTAACACGATCATGTTTCTGCTTCCTATAAACATAGTTGAATGTTTCCATGTGTCCAAATAATCTCTTGAGCTGAATCTGGGAATTATTTTAAACGGTCTTTCTATTCAGACAGCTTTTATAATCTTGACAGGACTTCGTACCTTATATGATGCTGATGAGTTATTGCTATTCAAAACATGAGCTCATTGCACTAGAAGGCTTTACACAGTTTTGCAACAATAGCTGTCATATACTATATCTGTGCTCTTTGAGTTGTATTGCTACATGTTTTCTATTTCAATCCACAGGTTTTCTCAATTTACCTCTGGGCTCTGTATTGCAGGTAATAATGTACTGGACAAGTCTGATCTCCAATGCACATTGATCCCAATGTACGCCGAAGATTCTCAATCATACACTTACTGAAAACAATGTAGTATGCCTTATTTTGTTCCAAGACACGTTATCGTTACATTCTTTTCAACTCTGTTTGACTGAAGAAGTTTGGCCATCTTTGTCTTGGCAGAGAAAATTGCAGAAAAGATTTGTGAATCCATAGCAGCCAGAGTTCAGGGGGAGATTTGAGATCCTCCACAAGAACTCTAAAAATGGTTTTTCTGCTGGAAGTTCAACACCTCAAGTCCTTAACACAACACATAGCTTCACAACACTCTGCTCTTGATGATTACTTCAGGTGTCAATCTTGGCCGATGCCGATCTCTCCAACTCCCTTTGGAGTGAAGGAAGCCATATGCCATTGTTTTAGCTGGAGTACGTGGAGCAACAAAATCTGCATGTTTTTGCAAAAGGTTAGTCTCTTTTGAAGTAACTTGTGAAAGACAAATAGGGTGAGGTAAAATTGTTTACCATGCAACATGCATGATCATGAAAATCTCACAGGTTGCATACTGCCATACTGGTCTACTGACTAGCTTATTAAGAATAAGCTCAGTGTAACACTTGCAGCATGCTCTACCTTCAGATCGAGCAGCTGTGCACTGTCTCAGATTGATGATAATAATGACCAATTTTTGTACATGTGTTTGCGAGCTTCATGTAGTCGTTAACCTTTGTCTTTGATATTTCCGATGATAAAGCATTAGTTCCTCTACATCATCTTCGAGGGAAAGACAAATGGCCACATTTCAGATCTTTTACATGATCATAGTTTGCTTCCAAAGCTTTGCACTGGCCCTTGCAAATATTATACTCTGTTTCCTCCTTATGTGCAAAGAGGATGCATAAACTTGACTTGCTCCAAGGCCCATCAAGTGTTACAATGTTGTCATGTGTCATCGGGCTTAATTTGAACACTCGGCATTTGATAGAGACAATTGCAGTCTTAGCTGTTGAATGTAATCTTTTAATTTCTCCACAACATAATAATTTTGTTTCTTCACCTGTTGTAAAGGGCGCTTTTGTTTCCTTAAGATCCTAGTGGTGTGTGCGTGTTTTTTTGGTATGGGTTCTTGCCCCATTTTTTTCTTCTTAAAACAAGGATACAAAGCCCTCCTGCATGTCTGAGGAAAAAAAATGATACATTTTGTTCGTTTTGTTGCTTGACATGTTCATCTCGGGGATTGAAAATTGAAAACTTTAGTCTACATGGTATTCTTATATTGGAAACAATTGTTTTAATCCATCACAAAGTGATTAGTCTTACTGGTTCAGTTTAATGACTGATCCACAAGTCCTGAACATCCAATGCATCTTCCAGTGCTGATTCATTTCCAGCCGCACAGCTTTTATTTTATCACGCAGCATAATTGTTTCTATCTCGTGTTGCTTCTTGGGCTGCTATTACGAGTCATATATCATGTCCATGTCTTTCTTTGTCTTTCCATCTCCTATTTTTACACCTTCTCTGGGTTGGGATGTTCATGATATGTTCCCGAAGAAAATAAATACACACTGTTCTGCAACAAACTATGGATAACCATTATTGGGTTTTGATGTAACCTCTTTCGGTACAACTGGCTCGTCAACCTGATAAACATTCCAGGTGCATTATATCATCCTTTAGCCATCGTGGAAAGTCTGTGTCAAATGTTCTTATAAATTACATTTCTTTGTAGAGCCTTCTTCTTGAAGATAAAAGAGCATCTCCTTTCATCTTCTCTTTCATTGATCAGATGCCTTACGGCAGACATGTGTTTGGCATTGACGCATTAGCCAATTTCCAGGGATATATTCCTGCTTTCCAGAAATTTTATACAGGAAGATTATCATAACGTCAATTCTTGTAGTCAATTTAGTGGTAGGCAAGTGGCAAAAGAATTAAGTGTTAGAAACAAAATTTGTGTGTTTGATGAAGACAGGGTATTCTGCAGGAAAGCATATTGCACAAGCTTCGTCAGTTTACAAGTCTGTTAGCTGGGGAAGGATTTGGGAAGCGAGAGCTTTATCTTTAATTTCCCCTCTACAGTGATATTTTGTCATGCTATGTTTAATGAAATACATGCAGTGCATGTTCTCGAAAAAAAATATTTTGTCATGCTGCTTCATAGTTCTTTCTTGCACATGTGAAGATCGTTTCATCCTGAAACTGACCAGCATTCCAGCAATGATATTCTTCTTTGATGGCATGAATTTAGTAACATTCAATGAAGGTTCTGCCTTCATTCCCTGAAACTGACCAGCAACAATATTCTTGTTTCATGGCATGAATTTAGTAACATTTAACGAAGGTTCTGCCTATCTTCTCTTTACAATGCTTTTTCAGGTATATTTAAGACGGTCGGCAATTAAGTCATTGCTTATGCACATCCCAATAGTTTGTCGGCTGAGCGAAAAGTGAGCTTGAATTTTTCACTACAATTGGATTCGAGTTTTGTAATGCAGCTATCAACTGAACTGACCAAGGTAAGTGTGTGATTCTTTTAGTCATATGCTGTGCACGTAATCTTACACTTGTGCAATTTCTGCTACAAATCAATCTGTCTGGTGGCTTAGCAATGTTATTGCCAACTTGACCTTTATTTGGGCATCTATTTGGCATATTTTTCCTGTGTCTTGACTCAAATAGCTACAGAAAATAACTTGTGCGGATGCAAATCCTGAGAACAAACTTAGAATCTGCAGTTGACTTGATAAGATAATCCACAGGACCATGTCTGCATTATTTATGCTCCGCCGTTGCCTTAACGTCAGATGAATGACATGTCGCTGAAAGCACAATTCCATCTCCATCAAAGAACCGATTCGCGGTGTCTTGTGTGATACATTGAATACTCACAGTGACTTGAATTTCACCTAGAGTGCAGGAGATTGGCAATAAAAAACGGATGCTGTTGTGTCCTATTTTTCAGGTATGCCAGTCTAAGTTTAAGGTTAAAAAAAAACAGAACTTTGAAGTTGCTTGCAAATGGACCTGCTTCTCCTTTGCACCCCTTTTGCATACCCAGTTGTTACTACCAATTTCCTTGTGACACTTTGTTAACTGCTTGTGTTGAGCCTCATCGTTACCATAATAATATTGCAGTAGCAAACATCATTTTAAACCTCAAACCTCTTGGAAAAGCTGGTTGCTGTAAGCACTTTACCTGTTACCACAACATTATTATAGTTACAGTAGGACATGCAAGGTAGTATTGCTGAAGGGGTGAATTACATAGATGCATTGCATCCATCATTCTATTCGTTCTTTGCTCCCATTTTTTTTTCCGATCAAAAGTAGATCCAAAAAATACCATTCTTTCCCGGTAACCACCTTTACTGCTTTTCCTCAACTGGTAGGCCGCACGTACGGATAGTGCTAAGCTATTACTAGCCGTAGTGAGGGCTTAACAGCCCTACACCATCTTTTCCTCACCAGAAACACTATCTTACAGGGAAAAAGAAGGGCGCAAAGGCTGGCCGATGCATGGTGTGGTGTGATGACCCCATGCATCAACCTTGTAGTTGGCACCGAATCCCACTCTCCGAGGCAGCTTCACCATGACACCATCCATCCATCCATCCATCGATCTCTTTGGTATGCCCCGCTTCATCTCCCACCGCTTTCCTTTTCCTTTTGGTTTGTTTTTTGGTTCTCAAAAGTTGCGTGTCTTTAGCTCTTTCCAAGGGAGGGTACTTCCATCCAGCCTCCCCCCAGCACCCTGCTACCACTACTCACTCTCCCACTGGTCACTGCCTGCATTTCCATCCAAGGATGAGTGATATCTGTAATAACCCGTATGAACGGGACCTGGCCAATCTGGTCCAGTGGCTTCCGATTCCCGGGCTCTTGAACCTTCAAATCATGCTAACCATTAACAATGCAGGCCCTCCTCCCTTTTGCGATCGATTCGATTTTCTTCGTAGCGCTTTTACAGGGGGTGGCAGTGTGAACACGAGCCGCGACTAAGCGTTGGTGATGTTGGAGGTGGGGGAATAAAGCGTGCGCTTGTCATGTTGGCCTCTTTACGATTGCAAGTCTACGGTGCGAATAATCTGCTGTTGCTGTAGCCTAATTTTGTATTATTATTATTATTATTATTATTACCCGGCAATTTTCTGTGGCTGAGGAATGGTTTTGATTCACTGAATACCTCGTCCCCTTAATTCCCAATCGTACGTGCATATGCTGTGTACTTCTTCAGGAAAGTCCATTTCTGAATTTTAGATTTTTGTATTGCCCAGCTCACTCGCTATGAGATTGGATGAACTGTGGTGGTGGTGGTGTGGTACCCATTTTTTTCTTCTGAACTATAATTAACAGCTTGCCGGTATGCTCCTCTATGACTGTCTTGCAGGTTTACTTGCCGGTATGCTCCTGTCTTGCAGGGGGGGTCAGAGGACCGCGGGCGCGGTGGCGGTGCCGACCGCCGAGGCAGAGGGGAACCATGCTGTGGGCTGTGGCGTGTGCGGTCGTGAGCGGAATGGCAGTTTGGCCGGGCACTGGGAGAGGGCATGGCCGAGACGGGGGCGGTTGGCGGTTTTGTTGGAGTTGGAGGCGTGCAGCCGATGAGATGATGGCCTCGCCGTCCCGTGTGTCACGGCTACTTGTGCTTCTTGTGCAGCACCGGCCCGCCCGCCAGGCGCCAGCCATACGCCCGTTCTGTGAAGCCAGTCCACTGCTCCACTCCCAGGGAAAAGCAACACCCAACACAACACCACCATGGGCCACTCTGCCTGCTGCTCAGTCTGCTCATGATGTGCCTGTCCCTCTGATAACATCACAAGTCCAGTCTCTCTCATCAGTCGGTCCGGTCCAGTCCAGTCAAGTCGTCTGCCCTCCAGGCTCTTGGAGGCGCGCATCGTGCCCGTGACCTGTGTTTAGGGCCTGTTTAGAATGTGGATGAAAATTTTTTGGGTGTCACATCGGATGTGTCGGAAGGATGTCGGGAAGGGTTTTTAGAAACTAATAAAAAAACAAATTACATAGCTCGTCAGGAAACTGCAAGACAAATTTATTAAGCATAATTAATCTGTCATTA
>Ga0182004_10002918_pt1 | contig 13477 bp, 8 predicted proteins | sample Sormic07211540_1_FD_120479 | JGI IMG/M metagenome (GOLD analysis project Ga0182004, IMG submission 120479) | Endophyte microbial communities from Sorghum bicolor roots, Mead, Nebraska, USA - 072115-40_1 MetaG | ecosystem: Host-associated > Plants > Roots > Unclassified | place: USA: Nebraska...
CTTCCGCGCTTTGTGCTGTGTGTGTGTGTGGCGTGACGACCGGGACACGAAGCGTGTCCCACTTCACCTTGCTCCAATACACCCCTGCCCAGTTTGGGCAAGCACCAGCCCCCGAAGCATGTACGTTCCATCATGCAGTGCATGTCACGCCTTTGCCGTTTGCAATCCCCTCGTCATCAGAAGCAAACCCAAGCAAGCTACCATCACCGTGTCCTCCATATATATACATAGAGCAAGCTGGATCATCATCATCAGAAGCAGCACCAGCAAGGCGACTACGAGCACCACCAGCAACATGATGTCCAACCACGGCGGCCTCGGCGACACGGCCCGGCGGTGGCGCGAGCTCCACGGCGTCGGCGGCGACAACAGCGGCTGGGCGGGGCTGCTGGACCCGCTGGACCTCGACCTGCGCCGCACCGTGCTCCGCTACGGCGAGATGGCGCAGGCGACCTACGACGCCTTCAACCGCGAGCGTTCGTCGCCGCACGCGGGTCTGTCCCGCTTCGCCAGGGCGCGCTTCTTCGACCGGGTGCGGCTGCCGGCGCACGCCGCCGCGTACCGGGTCACCAGGTTCCTGTACGCCACGTCGTCGGTGGCTTTGCCGGACGCCTTCATGCTGAGGTCCGTGTCCAGGTCGCGCCGGTGCAGGGAGTCCAACTGGATCGGCTACGTCGCGGTGGCCACCGACGAAGGGAAGGCCGCGCTGGGCCGCCGCGACGTCGTCGTCGTGTGGCGCGGCACCATGCAGAAGCTGGAGTGGGCCGACGACCTCGAGTTCCCCATGGTGTCGACCAAAGGCCTCCTCGGCGATGGCCAGGCCGCCTGCGATGCCATGGTGCACCGTGGCTGGCTGTCCATGTACACCTCCATCGACCCGGCGTCCAGCCACAACCAGGACAGCGCGCGGCACCAGGCGCTGAGCGAGGTGCGGAGGCTGGTGGACGCGTACAGCGACGAGGAGCGCAGCATCACCGTCGTGGGACACAGCCTCGGCGCGGCGCTCGCCACGCTCAACGCGTTCGACATCGCCGCCAACGGCTACAACGTGGCGACGGGCGCGGCGGCCTGCCCGGTGACCGCGTTCGCGTTCGCCAGCCCGCGCGTCGGCGGCGGCGGCTTCAAGAAGCGGTTCGACGCCGTGCCGGGGCTGCGTCTCCTGCGCGTCCGGAACGCCCGCGACGTCGTGCCCAAGTACCCGATCGTGTTCTACCACGACGTCGGCGCGGAGCTCGCGATCGACACGGGGGAGTCGCCGTACCTGAGGAGCCCCGGGCGCGAGCATACCTGGCACAACCTCGAGGTGTACCTGCACGGCGTGGCGGGCACGCGGGGCGCGCGCGGAGGGTTCGAGCTCGCCGTGGCGCGGGACGTGGCGCTGGTGAACAAGCTATACGACGTGCTGTGGGACGACTACGGGGTGCCGCCTGGGTGGTGGGTGCCGCTGAACAAGGGCATGGTGGAGGGCGCCGACGGGCGCTGGAGCTTGATGGACTGCGAGGAGGACGAGGAAGATGAGTAGACGGCGAAGGGAAGCCGGAAGGAACACTTGCCATGCAGGCAGCTTTAATTTGTGTGTTTGTGCATGATGATTGTTACTATTAGATGTCGAAAGGACAAAACCCATACTGTTGATTGACAGACAAGTAGTCATTTGGTTATGCATGGGGATGTTCCCTATATCTATGTCACCTAAAGCAACTAAAGAAATGATTTAAGTCGTGAATTATATATATATATGTTTTCTACTTACTTGATGAACCGTTTTTTCCTTTCAAAGTATTGAACATTTTTCACTTATGTCTCCTTTGCAGTTGAACTTTTTTTTGTGAACTGGAACGGCTATATGTTCTAGCAAAATATGTTCCATGAAGAGAAAAAAAAATTGAGAGTCGCTTAGGTGCCTGCTGACAGTCCCATAGAGGCTTTGCATGATCTTTATGATTGCTTATATTTGCACTTATGTCGAACACATTTTGTGTTTCGATTTTGAGTCATATAACCTGTTTGGCAGGGCTCTTATCCGGCTTCAGCTCTGAGCCCTGTCAAACGTTTCTCTAGAGGAGCCGGCATAGAGAGCACAGGCTCCTATCCTAAGTCACCGCCCTCACCAGCAGAGGCACTAGCGACCTGTAGCCGGCCTGAAACCACACGCATCGGCCTCTTCCAGAATTAGTAACAGCAGGCGGTGTGGCTGCATTGATTTGTTCCTTAATACGGCGACGGTTGCGCTCATTTCAGACAGACCATGAGATGAGCAGTACCAGCGAGTCAAAACCTTTCCTAATTAAAATCAGGCTGATAATCTGACAGTGACAGCGGAGGCTGCATCTTCAGTCTAGCTTTTCCTGCACTGAGGACTTTGGTCCAAACCACACAGCCCACCAGGAGATGGTCTCTAGTCTCATACTTACTATTTGAAGATGTTTGAAGCGGTGAAGCCGGAACAAATCCGTTACTAAAGGAAAATCGGCCTGTTTACGAGGACGCGTCCGCGTTCTCCGGTTCAGAAATCATCATGCACCTCAGAGAGCTATGCATGAGACACAGTAGGAAGAATTAGCCAAGAATTATGACGCCATGCATGAGACACAATCACAATCAGAAGATGGTTTATTTATTTATAAATAATATTTGACTCCTCATCGCAATTTCCGGTTCATAGGATAGGAAGAGGTGACAACTGACAAGCATCACACACACACAGAGAAAACCTGAATGATAATACATGCATGCCGTATTGCCTATTGGCACTCATTATTCAGACATACTGGAAACATCGTGCATGGCCGCGCGAGCTAGCTCTGCTCTGATGATCAGATCTGCTCGAAGTCCTGGAGCGCCCAGTGGCCGTCGGTGCCCTTGACCATGAAGTTGTTCTTGGCGACCCACCAGGAGACGGGCACCGGGTACTGGTTTTTTAGCGCGTCCTCCCCCTTGTTGGCCAGCGCGACGTCGCGGTCCACCTCCAGCTTGAACCCTCCGGCGCTGCCCTGCTCGCCGGCGACGCCGTGGAGGTAGCACTCGAGGTTGTGCAGCGTCAAGATCGTCCCGGGCTGCTTCAGGTACGGCGACCGCCCCGTCGCGATGGGCAGCTGCACGGCCACGTCCACGTACCCGAGCGGCGGGTACGTCGGCACGACGTCGCCGGCGTTCTTCACGTGGAGCGCCCGCAGGTCCGGGAACGACGCGAACGCCCGCTTGAAGTTGCCGTCCCCGACGCGCGGGCTCGCGAACACGAACGCCGTCACGGGGCACGCCGGCTGCGAGGAGCCCGCCGGCGGCGCGTTCACGCCGTTGGCCGCGAGGTCCACGGCGTTGAGCGTCGCCAGCGACGCGCCCAGGCTGTGCCCGGTCACCGTGATGCTCGTCACCTCGTCCTTGTACAGTGCCATCAGCCTGCTCACCTCCGCCAGGACCTGCATCGATCGTATCTATTCATTATGTGGTTCTTCACTAAGCACTGCGCACTACAGTACGTGATAAGCATCTGATTTGGTAATATTCCATTTCCTCCCAAAAAGAATGCTCGCACTTGCCAAAGAGTCAGACAATTTTAAATTTAAATAAATCTAATATTAAAATATTACTAATATTTATATGATACGAATAAGTATCATTATATTAATTATAAAATATATTTTTATAGTAGACCTAATTGGAGATATAAATATAGATACTTTTCTTACAAACTTAGTAAAACTTAGAAATTGACTTGTCTTGAAACTTAGAATTACATTCTTTTTTATGACAGAGAGTAAGGATAGAGGATTGCTCGCGAACCCACAAATAAGGTTTTTTTTAACCGAGAGAGTAGCTAGCTTGGCGTACTGTTATTATAAGAAAAAATACTATTAAGGTCTTGTTTGGTTCACCCTAAAATTCAAAAACTTTTCAAGATTTTCCGTCACATCGAATCTTATGGCACGTGCACGAAGCATTAAATATAGATAAAAAAATAAGGCAGAATAGTCATTTTGATCCCTCAACTATTACTCCAGGCTCAATTTCATCCTTGAACTTTCAAAATGATTGTTTTAGCCCTCAAACTCTACTCTTAGGTTCAGTTTCATCCTAGAATTATAAAGATGGTCATTTTAATCCTCAAATTTTGCATTCTGAGCACAATTTCATTTTAAAATTATTAAAATGTATTTTGTTCTTTAAGCTTTTATTTTTTAACTCAACTTTGTCTATGTTGTACGTGGAACGCTGCACTATTACACATGATTAGCTCCAACACCACCAGCAATTGAAGATAGAAAAATAATATTTATCCAAAAACTCTTTTATGGCCATTGATAATTCCAAGCTGTTATTTTTAGTGTTACCCTTATAATTGTACTATTTTTATATATCTAACTAAATTGATATTTGTGGGAGCAATTATAGTTACATCGAATACTATTTGTTCTTCAAGAATACATGGATATATTGAAATAATAGCATATCTATAATTTTGATAATTTATGGATGAAATTATGTCTAAAATATAATGTTTTCTTTTTGAATAAACAAAATTGAGTTGAAAATAAAAAGTTAAATGCACTTTGATAGTTTATGGATGAAATTGAGCCCAAAATACAAAATTTAAAGACTAAAACGATCATCTTTATAGTTATAGGATGAAATTGAGCCTAAAACTAAAGTTCAAGGACCAAAATGGCCGTTTTAAAAATTTAAGGATGAAACTAAGCCTCGAGTAATAGTTGAAGGACCAAAATGACTATTGTGCCAAAAAAATAACTAGTTACACAGATCGTGAGACGAATCTAGCCTAGTTCGTCTATGATTGGACACTGATTATCAAATAAAACGAAATTGCTACAGTAGTAAAAATCTAAAAAAATTTGACATCTAAACAAGATCTAAAGGGTTTAATTTGTTCGGATGAGCTGGCTGCTGCTACACAGCAATAGCAACAGCATGGTATTCAGTTGTGCACTTGTGTTGCTACATAGCCCAAAAAATTTAGAAGCGAACAGGTCAAAGTGATGCCGGTCATATACTCATATTTCATATCATATGCCGGCCGCCCTTTCTAGTAGTAACCTATAACGATTAACAAAATTAGTTGCAACTTTGGTCAACCTGCACTGAGGCCAAAGTACTTGAACAACAACAGATATCTTTATTCGAGCAGAGATATCGTTGAGTTGTGTCCATCAAGAGTGGCATTTGGATAACTTATTTTTATTGTTAGTTTAGTCGTAGTAGTTTGTACTCAAATCATATAATGTTTGGTGAATATTGTAGATGATTTTTAATATATTCATGTCAAACCTAAAACTAGCCTAGCTACTACCATCACGGATTAGTACGACTATAATTAGTTTGCAATTAGATAGAGTAAAATAATTAAGCTAACTTGCTCTTATTAATTCACTATTTAATCAGTCCCAAAAAATATATAATTCCAGTAAACCAGGTCACATTTTTTTTCAAAAGGATGACTAAGTTTGTAGAAAAAAAGTATCAACTTTTATGCCTCCAAACAAATTTACTATGAAAATATATTTCATGGTTAATTTAGTGATACTTATTTGGTATCATAAATGTTACTATTTTTATATAGATTTAATTAAATTTAAAGTTATTTTACTCTTAAAAACGAGAATTGTAACCCTTTTGCGATGAAGGGAGTAGCCACTATGTCAGCTCTCTGCCTCTTTCAGAAATTGTGAAATATAGGCCGGGCATTTTTCTCATTTTTTTTCTTTTCGGAAGAGATAATAAATGAACGTGCCCGTATAGCTGACCTCCATCAATGCATTCCTTTTCGCATGAGCCAACTCGTTGCTTAATTGGATGCAAGTTTTAAGCCAATGATCACAGTGCCTAACAAGTAGGACCTATCAAAACATTCATGCAATGTGCATGTGCGATGTGCCTAGACTCTACGTACAGCTAGCTAGCCAGAAATCTTCTTGGTGAACAAATTTCACCAATGTTTGAAGTGTTTACAGAAAGCTGAAGCTTAGTTTTTCGACAACAATTGAAGTAGTCATCGATCAGTACACATATATAGAGTAGCAGTAGCAAGCAGAGCTAACACTTACCTGGTCTCTGGCGCTGGTTTGGTTGTACTTGGAGTCCGGGTTGCTGGACGTGTACACGGAGAGGAACCCGCGGTGCACCAAGGCGGCTGGGTTGGCGGCGGCGGCGGAACCCAGCACGGGCGCGGCGGACACGGGCGTGAAGTCGAAGTCGTTGACCCACTCGAGGCTGCGCATGGTGCCGCGCCACGCGACGAGGATGTCGCGGCGGCCCAGCGCGGCGACGCCGTCGTCGGTGGCGACGGCGACGTACCCCATCCAGTTGGACTCCCTGCTCCACGACTCCGGCAGCAGGTCCGGCAGCGGCAGCAGCAGGAACGCCTCGGGCACGCCGGGGAGCGCCGACGTCGCGTAGATGAACTTGGTGACGGTGTAGTTCCCGGCCGCCGCGGCGCCCGAGCTCGTCAGCAGGTTGGAGTAGCCGAACACGCACGCGCCCGCGTGCGGCGACCGCTGCTCCTGGTTGAACCCGTCGTAGGTGGCCTGCGTCAGCTCGCCGTAGGTGATGATGTTCGTGCGCAGGTCGAGGTCCAGCGGGTCCAGCAGCCCGGACCATGAGTCCGCGCCCTGGAGCTCGCGCCACCGGCTGGCAATGCTTCCGGGCGTCGTCATCGACTGGCTTGGTTTGCCTACTAGCTAGCTGCTAGCTAGAGTTTGGTTTCAGGCTGCTTGCTGGCTGTAGGCCTGTGTAGCTTCGTTCGGCTTTGCATTGCTTGGGGTGTATTTATAGAAGTATATGACTAGATAGACTAGACAGATGCAGGTGGCGTCGATGAGATCGATGACAACGGCTTTGCTATTGTGTTAGTTCCCAAAAACCAAAAAATTTTCAAGATTTCTTATCACATTAAATCTTGCAGTACATGCATAAAGCATTAAATATAGATAAAAACAAAAACTAATTGCACAGTTTACCTGTAAATCGTGAGACGAATTTTTTAAGCATAGTTACTCCACGATTGAACAATATTTGTCAAATAAAAACAAAAGTGTTACGGTGTCAAAATCCAACAACTTTTTGGATCTAAACAAGGCTTATGTTCGTTTTTTGAAGTGCGTCTATCTCAGTGTGCCAAAAAGAAGTGTATTATATCGTGCAGCTGGAAAATGACCGGGGAGACGGGAAAGCATATGCGCCATCGCCAAAGAAATGTTGGTAGTGAGACGACCTTGCGTCTCCGACAAAATGATCATGTCTTGTAGCCAACATCTACAGGTACGCTCCAAACAGGAACATGCCGGTCATGCACTTTAGCAGTTTAGCCTGCTTGTGTTGATGCATGGCGTTCTTACGTATGTCAGGTTAATTAGGTCAGGTGTGTGTTAACAGTCGCGAAAAATTCTGCTATACATGTATACAAAGCGGTGAAAACGTTTCCTGTCAGTACATCAGAAAACTGGAGTAGCCCAGTGTGATCGGTATTCGGTAGGGAAACGGGACCTCCCTGCAAGGCTACAAGAATGGAGGTACAAGTGCATGTATCTCTTAGTTGCGTGCAAACCTTAGTTGCTTGTCCCGTCCAAGACTGACCATCATCCAGCTTCGCTCAGTTTTTTTAGTGACATTTGCCCTATTTTTTTTTGTTTTTGGTGAAGTTTATCTATGACGAGTTGACGACGCCGACGTTGATTGGCACACCAAAATGATATAGCTTTCAAGCGTGTAACATGAGTCTGAATAAACATATAAGTATGGAAGGATCCAGCTGCCCGAGATTTGCATGCTAAATCTGCTTCCTGGTTTACTTAGTCGAGAGTAGCACTAACAGAGACAGTGATGGCAGATATATATATGCTGGGTCGCTCTATTTGCTCATGTTGTAGAAAATGTTTGGTCGTTTATCCATCCAACCGTAGCACTTCTGATGACAGTTTTTCAACTAATTAGGCGGTAATATTGTATGCTGTTTTTTAGAGCATTATTGTTCATAGGCTAATAGCTAGTATGAATAACAAAATAACTTGACGCCAGGCTGGAGCGTGTAACACGAGTGTATGCAAAAGAAGTGTACGTGCAACAGAGATATTCTGATATTCTATTACCTATAGATGTTGATCAGTTGGAGTCTGATTTTAGGTTTTGTATTATTATGGGTTTGGATGCCCGTATAGGTGTTGTGCTGGAGACATCGATGGTTTGCAGGAAACCAATAAAAACGGGAAACATTCGTATTCGTTTTTCACGTTGGATGCAACATTATCTTCTTCTTTTTTTTAAAAAAAAAAGAACAGATATTTTCTCTAATTTTTTGGGAGCGCGTTGGGAGAGCCGCTTGAGCATCCGGCACTCTCTCAGCCTCCATCCCTGCCGGTTCATGCCTCGCTATATCGATGCACCAACCAATCGCTCGTTCCAAACCCTCCAACCAGAAACCCACACCTATGCCCTGAATGTATTCCGTTCACAATCATCAACATATAACGTTCCAGACAACCGATCCAGTGCGGGACCTCAGAGGTGTCCGGCTCAACAGTTCTGATCAGACGCCAATAGCTGCAAAATCTAAACAACAGCAGTTTTGGATTTTCTTTCATACCAGTATCTACCAGCTCCAGTGATTAGATTCCTGTGTGCCAACTGCCAAGCCAACTACCAAGACGTCGAGGCACGGGTCCAAAACATGCATACAATACAATCAAAGACAAGGCGCTCGGAAATGAGAAAGTGGAAAGTTTGTTCTCGATTCCCTCACGGCTCAACTACTGGGAGTTCAGCACAAAAAACACCGGTGTTTGTAAACTGTTTCTGGTACATGTTTTCTTCGTTCCGCTGAGTTTTATTTTGGACCACAAAGCCTCGTTGCGCCAACCATAAGGGGGCAGGAAAAATAGGCAGTCAAACAAAAAATGCAAGGGATATCAATTGTTAGAAGCCGAGCAAGTTGCCTAGTTGCTGTGGGCGAACTTGACACCCTTCTCAATGGAAGACATGAGCTCGCCCTTGAGGTTTTCAAGCCCCTTCTTCTCGAAGTCGTTGAGCTCACCAAGACCAAGCACTTCCTCCACTCCATTCTTGCCAAGCCGTACCTGTAACATGAAAGGGAGTAATGTTTGAACTCCAAGACCATCTCATAGTGAAAGAAAAAAAACTAACAAAATCAAGAGCAATGCTGCACCAGAACCTGTCCAACTAGCATAGGTAAAGACAGTGGCAATAGCAAGTTATTGGAGAACACATTGTTTTTACACCCTCCAGTCAAGATCACTTGAGGTTTAGATCAAGATAAATTATCTAAAGCTAATTCATTTGTCCTGTAAGTAATGTTGACCAGAGGTAGTGTCAGACAACTGAAGTTCCAACTGACAAACCATGACATGTAAAAGCATGTGAGATGCTACTTTTCAGAGATTCCTGGTAACTCAAACTTTGCTAATATGGAACCCGATGGCTAACATGCAACATGGATGCTAAATACACCAAAAAGGTAATTGGTTCGCAGGTTCAGTACTACAGTCCCATTAATCCATAAGACACACCAGACCCATCGAGATAAATAGTATTATAAATGTAAAACTGAACAATGAGAAAGTTCTTTTAATGCCTCCAACCACAAATAATTCAGGACACAGAACTAAGAGTTTCACTTATATACTCATTCCTTTCCAAATTGTAAGTTGTTCTGATTTTTCTAGATACACATAACTCTTATATGTATCTAGACATAATATATATCTAGATGCGTAGCAAAAGCTATGTACAGACTGACTTACAATTTGGAATGGAGTCAGAAATAACTGCAGTACAAATTATACTATCGTAATTTAAATGTCAGTAAACTGTAAAAGATTACAAGCTTTCAACAGAAAAATAAAAGCAGGTAACAAGAACCACATGTATTTACTTTGCCCATACGATAAATACATAACTAAAATTTAGGTAGACAGTTATGCATTAAGTACCTTGGAGGCAAAGAACGGCAACTCTGTCACAGTTGATTGCACAAAAGAGCACTCTACAACGTCCGGAACTCCATTCAGACCCTTCAAGCATGCATCTGCAAAAACAGCACCAGCATATCTGCGAAAAAAAAGAGAAAATGAGTAACACTATAAACAAACAAATTGCAGGGTTTGACCTAAAATCAGCATAAATCTAATGTGGTTATGTAAAAAAAAGGTTGAAGTATCAGAGTTTGTCTACAAAGACACTATGATAAGATGATTTTGCAAAACAGGAGAGTACATACAAGCAGAGCACTTATGGAAGCTAAGGTGAAGTTACAGAGAAATTCCAGACAAGGGGGTGTTTAGGATGAGGGTGATTGCTCTGTATAGTTAAAGAATATGGATCCAATCCCACCCCCAGACAGGGCCTCGCTCATATTGCATTAAATTAGTTGGAAAAATAAGGTACATGATCTCATACAGATGCTCATGGACAAGCCCTTCACTTGGCAAGAAGCTTCATTCCAAATAATAGCAATGTCCTGAGTGGTATTTGACATGAATGCAATAACAGAAAGCTAAAAAAGTAGAATGAACAAAGTTTTCCTATACGAACAATGTCTACAAAAACAGTGAAGGTCTCTTACATTCGCACGTTGAATTCATTTATACTTGTAAAAAGAATACCATAAACTGCTAATGATGTTCATTACAGTTACATAGCTGTCATACACAATTCTGACAGGAAACTGATGCAACAGACATACACTCCAATGAATACAGGAACAACCATGAAACAGTAGTTGTAAATTTAGTAAAATTTGGTCTCGTGCATTTAACTAGATTGGAAGCTATAAGCTTAACATTACCAGACTATCTGTGCACAAGCATGTAATGGACGATCATGAGCAGCTAATTTATCAATGAAGGCAAGAATCATCCACTGCAACAGCAGCTAATTTATGCCAGAGGAAGTCCTCCGTAGAAAACCAATGAAGGCAAGAAGCATCTACTGATTGACTGGTTGCAGAGCACAGAAGAAAATACTCGTATAAAATTCCAAAAGGATCATAAGCAGACAGGATATGCTATAGTGCAACCAATAGACATGCTGACAACAGTCCATAAGTTTTATAGACTTACGCCATGGACAGTGTTGCAGAGCCCTTTCCAGCCTTTGCTTCAACAACCTCCGTCCCACCATCTTGTGTCCTCTTGGTGAGGGCCTCAATGTCTTCTTGGGACAATGAATTGCTTGCAGGAGTGGCCTGTATAAAACAGAAATTTTGATTGAGTTGCTAGTTTCAGAGATATGAGGCACATCATAGGATACACCTAGCATGACAATGGAAATGTCTATCACTTGCATAGAAAACAAAGGGTATGCAATAAAAAAACACTAACCAAAGATAGCTTTAGAGTCCTTATACAATTGACAAATGAAAATCATTGCACTAGTCTAGGCAAACATTCTCTTCGCTAATCAACTTGCATGTTTTGCCAACAATATTCATACACAACTTGATCATCACAAGCCAAGTTTATGCTAAAAGGTTATTTTGTCATTAACTATTTATATTCTAACTTGGAACATTTTGGAGGGATCATGTACACTCTAGCAGGAACCTCAGACATGGTCCATGAATACAATACCTGTGAGAAGAGTGGCAGAATAGTAATACCCGCATGGCCCCCCACAACAGGAACATTCACCTCTGAAAAAGGCCACAGTAATAACTCATGTTACGAAAGATGAAAAGGTAATTCTGACCCATAATCTCAATGTCTACAACAACTGCCAACTAAAACATCATATTATTACCAGTAACGGGCACGCCCGCCTTTCCAGCATAAAAAGTTTTAGCACGAACAACATCAAGAGTAGTCACACCAAACAGCTTCTTCTTATCATAAGTACCAGCCTTCTTGAAAACCTCCGCCGCAATCGGGACAGTGGAGTTGACAGGGTTGCTGATCATGTTAACAAGAGCCTAAGAGACATATAATCAACATGGTCAGTGTGATAGAATAAAGTACACAAACCAAGATGAAAACGTTTACTGGACATATACAAGGAAGAAGAATGCATATGTCACTCAATATCATCTAACATCTCATATGCAAGCATGGGAATGTTCACAGGTCTATATGACTACTGTATAACCCAGTGCATGTGAAGTGAGCTCTAGAGCAACTGAGAGCCCCCTTTACTTCAGGTGGCAATTTCAAAGCACCGAGGCTGGTTGTCAAAAAAAAAAAGCACCGAGGCTGGCAAATAGCACGTGGTATTTCTGTTTGTTTTGGGCAATCCACTCCATTTCCTGTCGGGTACGTGTGCCACTTTACATCGTCAGATCAGCATCAGCACTAAACGCTAGATCTGCACCAAATCCAATCACCGGCCATTCCAATTGCCAAAAGTAGAGTACGAAATCTAGCAACCAATCCTGAAACTTCCCCCTAAGCTGCAGATCTACAGTGGCAAGGGCGCGAGACGCTTACGTTGGGGCAGTGCTTGGCGATGGCAGTGCAGAGCCCCTTAACGATGCCGGCGTTGATGTTGAAGAGGTCGTCCCTGGTCATGCCGGGCTTCCTGGGTACCCCGGCGGGGATGATGACGACGTCGGATCCCTCCAGCGCCTCCCCAAGCTGGTCGTCCCCCATGAACCCCTTCACCTGCAGGAATCGAGTGGAAACCAGTGAGCTCGGATCCAGTCCAGTCCCATCCGTCCGAGCCAAGCAAGAGGAGCGCGCGTAGGCGTAGGCGTACCAGGGCGGGGGAGTTGATGTGGGAGACGTCGGCGGCGACGCCGGGGGTCCCGGCGATATCGTAGAGGGAGAGGGAGGAGACAAGCGGGTTGAGCTTCATGAGGAGCGAGAGCGGCTGCCCGATGCCTCCCGCCGCGCCCAGGATGGCCACCTTCCGCTCCGGGTTGGCCGCGGACGCGTAGCCGCGGCTGCGGCGGAGCAGCTCGGCCGAGGACTTTAGCAGCGACGGCCTCATCGTGTCGGCGGGGTCGGGGCTCGCTCGCTCGCTCGGGCGCGTCTCGCTGCGGATTGGTGGGGGAGGAGAACGGAGCGGCGGCTGGCGGCGGGCGGCGGGCGCTTTAATAGAGGGGAGGGGATGGGGATCTGAAGGAAAGTTGTTGGTGGCAGTGGGAGAAAGAGAAAAGGTTTTTTTTTTCCGTCTCGTGATCTCGTCTCGACGTCTCCGCCCGTTCGCCCGAGGTGATATTTTTTCCGTTCTGTGCCCCTGTTCTTCTTGTCCACTTGGCCTTATTTACTTCGGCCTTGTTTAGTTCCCAAAATTTTTCAAGATTCTCCGTCACATCGAATCTTGCGGCACATGAATGAAGTATTAAATATAGACGAAAATAAAAACTAATTACGCAGTTTAGCTGTAAATCGCGAGACGAATCTTTTGACCCTAGTTAGTCTATAATTGGATAAAATTTGCCACAAACAAACGAAAGTGCTACAGTAGCGAAATCCAAAATTTTTTCCAAACTAAACAAGGCCTTCCTAAAATTTTTGAA
>Ga0182004_10002919_pt1 | contig 13475 bp, 13 predicted proteins | sample Sormic07211540_1_FD_120479 | JGI IMG/M metagenome (GOLD analysis project Ga0182004, IMG submission 120479) | Endophyte microbial communities from Sorghum bicolor roots, Mead, Nebraska, USA - 072115-40_1 MetaG | ecosystem: Host-associated > Plants > Roots > Unclassified | place: USA: Nebraska...
ATATAAAAGAGTATTGGGCTGGATTGATTGGGCCTCATATGGGCTACAGTTGTTACGGGCCGCAGTCGGGGACCCCAGCAGGGAACGGGGACGGGGAGGTGGGGAACGTTCCCATCTCCGCCTCACCCGACGGGGCTGAGTTTAAGCCGTTAACGTCCCCGCGGGGGACAAATCTCCCCTATTTTCTTCCCCTAATAGAGGAAATCCCCGTCGGAGATCGGGGCCCGTTGCCATCTTGACTTATCAGTCAAGCGAACAGGCTTGGATGGTTTAAGCATGAAAATAAAATCTCAAATCCTTGTGGGGGCAAGTGCTATTTGTTGAGCACTTTGGTTAACTCGTAATAATATTGTGTTGATAAGGTCATAGCATCGTCTTATTTGTAGGTCATTTTTAAAGCGATATATTGGACCAGATTTTGGTCACTTTTCAGAAGGAGGAGGATCACTTTACAGTGAAGATGGGTTATAAGATTCTTGAGACAGCCACGATAGAAGTATTTGCAAGGCAGGGCTGGATTTTTAGCAATAGAATTGCTTTCTAGTTTTTCTCCATCAAAACTCTATTGTCTTCATGGCTCAAAACTTTGTTTTTGATTCCTTGGACTTTTGTTTTGCATGCTTATAATAACAAACATTCATATGCATTTACCGATACATAAGCTAGGATATTAATATATTTTCTTTTCTAAAAAAATATAAGTTGACATTGGACACCTCACGAAGTTTACAGCAGGGGGTTTAAGAGAAGAACAACATGATACCAATTCATAACAGAACGAAAGAAAAATGTATAGCCTGATTACCAGGTTCTCATGTACCTACAAATCTCCATTGCATTTTAGAGATTCACTCATTTTTAACATTTTATTTCTTTATTGCACGGGTCTACAGATCTGGATGATCTTCAATTGTTAAGGTGACTGCACCATCCACCGTCCACCGTGCAGCACCTACTGCACTCCATCTAGCACACTCAAGTCGCAGGTAGCAGGTGGAATGCTAGCTGAACGTACACACCCTGCTGCCTTCTCTCTCCGCGCGCCCACAAAATAGGTACACCGTACACCTGCCTTTATAATAACATAATTTAACAAAAAAGCACATGAATGTTTTCTAATGCATTGTTAAATATTTTAATAATCTGTAATAGCAAACAATGCTAAAAATAATGATGACGTCAGTATAACAAACGAGCTTCTTAGAAGTACTAACTATAGATACTCATCTCCGTATTTGAAAAGAAAGTCGTTTTGGATAAAGCTTCGGTCAAGCATTGGACATATAAATCATAAATAGCTTTTATCTTAAAAAATAATTTTATAAATATATATATATATATCATTTTTAATAAATATATTTGTAAATATAAGAAGTCAAAGTTATACATTAGAGACCTTGTCGCTGTCCAAAACGACTTTCTTTTCAAGTATGAAGAGACTATGTCTTGAAAAATATAGTTTTGGATGTGATCAAAGTCAGACTATTTTAAATTTATCTTATCTTAAAGTATTGTTAATATATATAATATAAAAATATATTTTATGATGAATCAAATGATATTTTTAGGATGATAAATATTAGCATATTTTTAATTTGGTTAAACTTCAAAATGTTGAACTTAGCACTGATGAAGGGAATGCTTTTTTTTTGGTTCCTTCAGGAAAAAAAAGTTACTTTTTGTTTGGTCACAGAAAAGTGTTAGTTTCTAGCTAGTCCGTGTGACCAAGCAATGCAATCAGCTGCTCGATGGCAAGATCGATATATGACGGGTAACAAAGTCACGTGTTAGTTAGGCGTAGTCATGTGTAGTGTAGGTACGTATATGGTATAGTAGACACGGCCACGTGGATGCATGACTCGTGTAAGAAAGCACACGCGACTTCTGTAGCACTGCACGTTCCTGTACATGGCTATTCTTGGCTTACACAGAAAACATCATAATAATAATATGATTTACCAAAAAACAAACCAAGGGCTAAAGCATAAAGAGCAACAAAGACTTCTTTTTTAAATTTATTAAGAGCAACACATACTAATCCACAAAGATACAAAATTTGTATAACCAACATATGGGTTTCCACATGTTGCAAGCTCATCCTAACAGTGAGTGGACGGTTTTTCCTGCTGGGAATTGCATCGATTGGCGCCGTTTGCCGGCCCGCTACCGATTCGCCTGGGTTTGGCCATGGAGGCCTGCAATGTGACTTGTTGGAGATATCGTGGCTCGGGAGCACAGACTGAAACTCTGAAAGACATAGGAAATCCCTCCCTAGCTAATGCTATATACCTCCATTGGGGACTGGTACTAATAACCAAATATAATGGTTGGATGAGATCATTTGTTTTCTAATAATAACAGTAATAATTTGTTCTTAAAAAAAAGCAGCAGAATTCTGCCATAAGTACAAAGAAAGAGCTCTATAATACCCCAGACCCAATGTTGACCAAAATGAATATAGTGGAACTAGTACTAACTGGCAATATGCGAATAAACATGTCACGCAGGAAAAACAAACTCAGCTTTCCAGACTCCAGCTCGATTCTACATGTAAACAAATCAAGAGTGACACCTGCATAGCATCTACAGTACCACATAAAAACGGCACCAGGTAAATTCCATTCCAGCGCTCAAGAACAACCAACACAAACGCACAAAGACAAATTAGGCTTACTGGGTGGTGGTTATTATTGCGAACGAAATATTTACTCAAGGCTGAAAACCATAGCAGTTAATCCTCAGAAACTTGGCCTAAGAGTCAAGAAATGAGTCGAGGATCAGCTGACTGCTGACCCAAAGTTCTGACCCAAGTTGGCACATACTACAAAGAAAGGAAGCCATTCCACAGATATAGCTTCAAATGACAATAACGGAAAGTCCTAGTTTAGAGCAAACTTGGATCTGTCACCGTGCAATGTAGCCACTGTAACACCCTGCAGAGAGAACAGTATCTGTTAAAGAAAACGCTGCTATCATGGAATGAAACGGAACAGGGAGCATTGTCTTGATGATGTGTAATTTAAAGCGCGATTGTACAGGAAAAACTCTCTTACCTCAGGTCAAGGATCAGCACTGCAATATTTACAGGGTGTCCAGTGGCCACAAAGCTTGTTACCTACCTACAAGGACACTAGATGAGGCTACTAGCATGCAAAACAATATTGTGATTGAGAAAGGGAGGGGGTTCACCTTCTATACAGCGCTTTGATATCCTGGCGGATTGCTTTAGTGTCCAATAGTTCGTCCCCAGAGTCATCAATATCAACTTGACCAAGCTTGAAGTCTTCCGTAGTACAGTGCTCACTCCATTCGAACCACAGCTTCGGTATGACTTCTTTCTTGAATGCTGTCTCATGGACCTTTTCCTCATCAGAATCGGCAGCTACAAGCCTGTATACAAATACTTTCTTCTGCTGTCCAGGCCTGAATGCACGCCCAATCGCTTGACGGGTAACAGATGGGTTCAGGTGTACATCCAGAATGACAACTCTCGATGCACCAACGAGGGAGATGCCCTCTCCACATGCTTTGATAGAACCAAACAGAACTTTTGCATCAGCAGAGTTGTTAAAATGGTCCACTGCAACTTCTCTGTCTTCTTGACTAGTATCACCAGAGATCATAAAAATCTCTTTCCCCACATGCCAGCCCTTCATCTTAACCAGCAGCCTTTCAAAAAATTTCATGGGAAGGATATACTGACTGAAAGCAAGTACTTTCTCTCCTGCAGAATTAGCAAGTGACAGGATATTCATGAAAAAATTGGCCTTCACACCATCTTTCACATTGATAGAATCCAGCAGACTATCAACTAAATCATCTCTCAAGGTGTTAGCCCTGTTCTCAGCATTAACCTCTGAAAGTTGTGAAAGACAAGGATGAATGTACAGTGCAGTCCCTACTGCACTTCTTTTGAACCTGTCATGTGATTCTAACTTGTTGCGAATAATGTCTTTCTGCTTGGGTGTGAGCTTCAAAAACACACTGAAGTCTACTAAGCCAGGCAGTTCATCTAAGATATCACCCTTGTAATAGTGAAGCACATCCTTTGTTAGTTCTCTAAGGCCTCTAATAACATGTGCTTTTCTCTTGAAGTTTTCATCATTCAACAAGGTCCCTTCAACTGCCTCAGTGAATGCGCTATCAGCAAACCCTTTTGAACCTCTACCAGATATTTCGACTTGACTCATTATACGTCTGGCAATAGGGCGGGATGATTCCATTCTGAGAAACTTTGGGCGAACAAGATTCAAGATATTGAAGACTTCCTCAACGTGGTTCTGGAAAAGAGTACCTGAAAGAACCACTTTGCGTGGTGTTTCCACTCTATTTAGCGATTCTAGTACATCAGTCTCCCGATTCCTAGGTGTATGACCCTCGTCAAGTATCAGAAGGTTGGGAACCTTAAGCAGCCTGTCCCGACATGCAGCTGTGACGTTGCTGCCCCCATCATCAGTGACGATTGTGGCGAACTGCTTGTATCCAAGAAACAGTATACTCATCTTGTCCTCCCAAGATTTGAGGATTTGCAACTGTTCTACTCTTTTTTCAGCCTTAACAGAGTAGAAATCATACAATGGTATATCCTGCACTTGCCATCTTTGAATTTCTTTCTTCCATGTACCTAGTATCCCTTTGGGCAGCACAACAAGGGGCCTTGCAGATGGATACCTTGCCATGAAGCTCTGAATGAAGCTTATAAGCATAAATGTTTTCCCTGAACCTGGGGCATGAGCAAGAATGCAACCTCCAGGCTTGTCTCCAATCAAATTCTTAACCAAAAAGTTGAAACCTTCCAACTGATGCGGTTTCATTGTCTGAGCATGTCTAGGATGAATAGCAACATCTGCGATTATGAAATCTTCAGACAGTTTAACAGTGCCACAGTCTATCTCATCAGCATCCTTTGAATGTCCTCCATAGGAATTTGTTTTTCTCCTTGAAGCCTGAAAAAAAAAAGAAAATAGTCATGAAAATCACTCGCTTTCTCCAATTCTATTCAGACTTTACACACATGAAGTTTGAACTTCATGATTATAATATAAAATTGAAGTTACTTTATGAAGTTCCCAAACAGTTGCTCCTGAACCAATACTAGCATCTTGTATATTATATGACAACTCATGTACATCTTGACAATAAAACCATAATATCGACGAGACAGCCACTATATCATACACAGTAACAACCATTACCCAAACAGGGTAAAATATCCCCGATTGTTAAATAGTAAACAGCAATAAGACAGATCAAAGAGATAATAGCAACACACCCCCTTAATTTAGCAAGTTATTCAGGGGAGAAAAATAAAAAACACAAGCCCTCCTGTAGTCTCAGGCTTCCAGCAAAATGCCCTAATTTCAAGGTTAATCTGCAAGCAAACATTTATTTAAAAAACTATAAAAAATACAGTTTTATTAGAGTTTAATCCCAATAGTTTTCTATTGCTTGATATTAGTTGGCATTGCCGACGATAATGGTTTTGATATTCTCGATAGATTATATTCACAAGCTATCCATGTGCATACAAGGTGAGGATAATCAAATTATCAAGCCAGACTATAGAACTTGTGCATATCAAGTAGAATAGGAAGATAAGCTAACAAAGTGTTCAAAAGTTAAAACTGTAAAGAATATGTGGAAGGACTAATGTGAACGAGTATGGAACTAGTGCATATCACGTGAAATAAGCAGATAGGCTAACAGCACAGGTGTTCCAAAAATTGAAACTATAAGGTGCAAGAAGCAGAACTAATAAAGAATTAAAATTATCTACCAGACATTTCACCAAAAAAAGAACACCCCAACTTGGTGACAGTGCTTAGAATTTTCACACGGCAAAAACTACATGCATGCATAAAAAAACTTTACTGCAAAATGAACTAGAGCTGGAAAAGCCTCATATATCTTAAACAAATTACAAACCTTTTTCCACTGATAATCAATTATTGAATCAGCTCTTCTCACAATCATACCACACACACGGCACACATGGCCCAAATCTTCATGAATCCGAATGTCATGATTGCAGTCGATGTCCTCCATATTTCCATTATCTTCCTTTTCATTTGCCGCCTCATCAACTTCGTCAAGCTGGACCAATAAATATAACCAAATCACAGACAGTACAAACTGGTGACCAACAATTGAACTGAACAGTAAGGAATGCATTTTTTAACACTTTAGCTATGAATCTCAGTGCATTATTTAAACACTAAGCTCTTGTATAACGAGATACCCCGTTTTCTTGGGAATTATCATTTCACAATACAAGTCCCAATTGTAATCAAGGTGTAATTGTTATGGTCATCCATGAAAATTACCAAAACACCAAAACCACAAAGTTATTGGGATCTTTTGTTTACTTGCAGTTACACATGGTTGACTTGACCATACAATGAAAAAGAGTGTATTTCTTGCCAGCAAGCAGGCAAAATATAATGTATTAGCAAGAAAATGCTCCATAGAGATCAGTGTTCAGTCTTCAAAAAAAGATGATACAACATGTACTAACAAGCAGAACTAGCAGTATAAACCAAATTATGTGGTTGACACTCATACCTTTGTGCTTTCAACAGCCAATGCAAAATCTTTCCAATAATCCTCAAGACCATCACTTTCATTTTTACATTTCTCCTCTTCCTCTATAGCCATGTCAGGTTCAGGTTCAGGTTCTGGTGATTTAGCAGGTTGTTGTAAATCCAATGACAAATCAGCTGCTGCTAGACCTGTGTCACTTTTTCTTCTTTGTTTAGGGACAAATGAGTCGAGCATCAGCAAACTGAGATCTGATCTCTTTCGCTTTTTCTCCGTAGGAAGTGAAAGGAACATTTGTGTTTCTGCTCTCTTCTCTGCTATGCTAGCAGCCTAGAATGAGAAACACGAGTTAAGAGTTGGAATACAGAGTCTTTCATCATGGTACACATATAGTAGAATAATCACAACAACAAAGATTTATAGAACTTAATATTAGTTTTTTTTTCTCGAACACGTAAGAGAGCTGCACATCATTAAATTAAGAAGTAAAAAAGATAATATTAGTTTAACAAACTGGAATTGGAAGGTCATACCACAAGATCTTGCATTCGCTGCTCCTCAGGCCTTTTCTGCAACACAACTCTCTCAAACTGAATAGATGGTTGCCAACTGGTTTGCAAAGGAAACTGACTCACTAAAGCAGAACCTTGACCATATGGAACAATCTGCGAAACAGAACCTTGACCATATGGAACAATCGGAGCAGCAGAACCTTGACCATATGGAACAATCTGCGTGTTCTTGTCTCCATAGGCATGCATAGTTTCAAATGCTTGTCTCTTACTAGACACCATTTTTTCTGTGATATTACCAGCCACTTCAGATGTTCGGAGATCTTTGTTCACCCCAGATGCCAACTTATTGTATTCTGAACCGTTTCCATCCTCATCATCTGAATCAAGAACTATTATGTCACCCTTTTCCTTTAGTTCAGTTGGGTCCAGGATTTTGCCAGATAGCGCAGAATGTCCAGAGGCAGCTTCCAGACCAGCAAGGAAGTTGACCAATTGAAGCTTGCGGTGACGAATGTTGTCCCAATCCTTCTTCATACTACCAAATACCAAACTGGGGCTCCTATTTGCATCAGGAAGTGCATGACCACCGGAATACATTGCAGCTACGGGTGTATACACACTGCCACTGTGCTCAGAAAGTTTCCTCTGCCTGCTGTAATATATGGCTACAAACACAGAAAGTTGGTTACATATCAGTATCACAGGAGTGAGTATGTGTTTTCCCATACACACAAACACACGCACAATAGGGGATATCTGCAGGGCCGAACAGGTTGTAGAATCAATCGATCTACGCTTCTGCATTTGCCAAAGGTCCACGATCTAGACCCCCCCCCCCAAAAAAAAAAAAAAAATCGAACACATATTGGTACTGATCAGCATCGTGCTAAACGGCTTATTGGCATACAGAAAGAGATGGAATATTTTTAAAAAAAAAACTATGCACCCACAACGGCATATCTGCAGGGCCGAACAGGTTGTAGAAGAAACAGAGATGCGAAACGGGTTCTCCCTCGCGCGACTCGGTGGCTTTTGAGCCAGGGTTTTTGTAAAATCAGGTACTCCCGAGACAAAAAACCTCAAACCAATCGATCCACGCTTCTGCATTTGCCAAAGCTCTAACATCCAGAGAAAAAACCGAACACATATTGGGACTGATCAACATCGGGGGTAAACAAACATACCATCCCGTCCTCCTCCCGGAGACTGAGACATCCTGAGTTGACGCGCCTCGCTTGCCAGCGTCTTGCGGTTCCCGTCCTCCGCCCTCCCGGTGACCCGGCGCCCCCCGCGTGGTCTGCGGCTCTCAACTCCCCACTCTCCCAGTGATGCGGGGGCCCCGACGCGACGCGACGGTCGACGCCGGCACAAGGGCGGGTTCCGGGGGAGCCGCTCAGATGTGGCGCGGGCGCACCGCCGGGCTGCAGTAGTGGCTACCCCGCACCCGCCATGGCGCTTAGTTAGGGTTTAATCGAATCGAGGATTGGGGATTTTAGGACGAAAATGACGAGGGAGGAGACACAGCAGAAGCAGAGAGAGTGGGAGCATCTGCAGAGAAAGAAAAATAATAATAATAATAATAATAATAATAATAATATAATAATAAATGGCAAGGTGAGGAGAGAGAGAGAGAGCGCGCAGACCTCGTGACGCGTGCGCGCATCAGGTGAAGGGACAACAAGGTGCCATCTGGGCCGAAGAATCTGGGCCGGATCCGAGCGAATCAGGCCCAGTCAGCACGGGACCGGGCTGGTTTGGATTCGCTGCTGCTTTGCAGACGACGACTGTCTCGCGGGACCGGGCTGGCAGAGAGACAAGGAAGGGGAGACGACGACGACTAGAGGCACTGGGCCAGTGGGCAGCTGCGCGCTATGGGCCGTGGGAGGCGGTTGGGTTTGGGTCTCGTGGGCCACGGGAGAAACAGGCCGGAAACAAGGGAGGGAAAGGAGGATAGGGGAAAAAAGATTTTTTTTTCTTTTAAAATAGAGTTTTAACTACTTTCCTAGACTAATTTATAAATCTGAAAACTATTAAAACTTTTATAATTGATTTTGAAGTAAAAATTTTAAATGTGTTTTAAAGTATTTGGTCCTTTCTGAGCATATTTTTAGAAGTCTATTTTTCACACTAGAAAATAAGTTCAGAGGCATGAATGCAAACAAAACAAATAACATTGGCTTGTAAAACTTTTATAAACCATATTTTTACTCCTTGAATTGTCAACAGACTAAATATTTTTTGGAAGTTTAATTATATCGCTTTTTTTTATTTAGTGTTTTTATTCACAACATAAAATGGAATTTTTGGGATGTGACATTGTGGTGACTATGGAGGTGAGTAGTGGCAGGGGTGCCGCGTTCCTCGGCGTGGAGTGTGTAGCGATGGTAGGGGCAAAGCATGACTAGTCGGTCATTGTCCATAGGGACCTAGAGAGAGAGAGAGAGAGAGAATGACTAAAGCCCATCAGCCAATGGCCCATATATTTTTTTACATATGCTTCCTTCGGGCCACCTGTTGAATTTGTGGTCTAGTTATACCTAACGAGTTGCATTATCCAATCCACACATTTTTTACTTTAATTAGTAACAAATAGGGTCAACTCCAACCCACCTCCTAAACAAGTCCCTATTCTAAATCTAGGGACTTGATTCAAAAAAATCAACTCCAACCCACCTTCTACTTGGGCTCTCATTTGTCATGCCCTTCTAAATTATAGTTTCAGCCCCTCACATCTAGAACCCCCTATCCTACTTGTTTAGGAGGTGGGTTGGAGTTTGGTCTTAATTTGAGCCCCTACTTTTTTTTATCATAGCATGTAAATAAAAATTTAAAGACTTAATTTAGGGACTTAGGCTGGAGTTGCTCTTTAGAGCTCAATCCTAGGAATTATCTAATCCACACATATTTATTTATTGCTTTTTTAATCAAAAGGTGGAGCATTGGACTGTATACAACGATCAGCTTGTTTCATATCCATTGTTCCATTCAAAAAATATATATTTTTTGTAATAACTACAACTTTTTAAAAAGTTGCGGACAGCAGGCGGCGGAGTTACATACAATATTTTCCTCTCCTCATTGGGACTGTTCGTTAGCAACTCTCATCAGTGACAAACATATACACAAACGTCCAAACAGACTTCTTCGATATTCTATTAGTTATAGTATTATTACATGCATGGTGATGACTGATGATGCATGCCACACATATGTGCATCACTCTAGCTCATTCAAATCATCACATTTATCACATATCTATAGAGTATATATAGACACGTCACACACACGCATGCATATAGTAGTAGTACACGCGCGCGCGCGCGCTATCTCTCACGAAGAAGAAGAGAGATAGCTTTATTCCGGTCCGAAGGATGCATATAGATCCTTGGTTCTACAATACGTTGATAGTAATCTGTATATATGCTTCCCACAGTAGTTTTGGTTGATTCTTGTCTTCATCGTCATCGTCGTCGTCGACGACGACTGGTAGCTGCCGACGATGCCGACGCCGACGCCGACGCCATGATCAGAACAGGTACGCCGTCGGCGCGAACGCTGGCATGGACGACGCGCTCTCAAGGTGCCTGTGCAAAAAGCATATGCATCGTGTTCTTAGATTAGATCGAGTCATCGAGGTAGAACAGACATGAAGAAATAGCGTCGAGAAACTCATAGAAAATGGTCCCGGAGAGGAAATAAAATCATGGATGTGTTGAATCTCCATCCTATGTTGTCTCTGACGATACGACTCTCGATATTCTTTCATCGATTCAGATGCGTTTTGAACGGGTTCCACGATCGGCATATGGATCACACACACGCTGACCTTCGATGTTCGAGAGGAATCTGTTCATCTAGAGCATCGACTGCATCGAGAAAAGCCACCAGAGAAGAAGAGAATAGAAGAATCTAGATAGAATATTGTACCTTATATTTGTTTTAGATTTTTTTTAATGTGTAATTTGATGATGTACTGAACAGGAAAAATAAAACTCATAGAAAATGCATGGTACAGTGTCCTGTACCTGTATTCATCGCTGCGCGCGCGGGGCAGCACCCGAGCGACGTCCCAGGACGCCGCCTTCCTGACCCTCGCCGGCCCGGCGGCGGCGCGCGCGGCGGACTTGGCCGCGTCGGTGCTGTACTCCTCGTAGATGTCCCCGAGCGAGGGGCGCCACTGCGCGGCGGCGGCGGCACCGACGGCGGACCTGTTGGCGGCAGCAATCCTCCTCCGGCGCCTCCTCGCGGCGGCGGCGGCGTCTCCGGCAGCGGCGGCGTGGTCCGCGGGCGGCGCGTCGTCGACGGGTCCAGCACGGCAGCCAAAGGGCACGAACGACAGGAGCCTCATCAGCTTCCTGCGCACGCTCCCCTCTATGTTCCCCCCGGCCGGCCGGCCCTCCGATCCCCTCTCTCTCTTGCCTCTCTTTCTTATCCTATATCTCTCGTTCTTGGCCAGTTTTTTTTCTTGAGAGAGAGAGAGAGCACTCCGGCGGCGGCGAGACCTCGTCGGCGCCTACTGACCGGCCGGAGGAACGAACGAATGCCAACCGGCAATGAGTGGCCCAGAGAGGAGAGAGCTGAGCGACGAGGGAGCGAGCGGGCCGAGCGGGCTGTTGTGTGTGAGGGAACTTCACGTGATCAGGTGCTGCTTTATAGAGTGCTCAAAGGGGGTTAAGATGACCGAAATGCCCTCGGATCCTGTGGGGCCAGCAGGGTCAGTTTTGGGATAGATCGTGAAATCTGCTGATGAAGACGACGGACATGAGTCATTGGTGGCATGCAGGGCAGGGCAACGTAAATACTCCATTTTTTTGAGGGAAACTAATTAAACTACATTTATGCGCGTGAATGAATATAATATCTGTATGTATGTAGGTGCTTCGCTTTCCTAAATCGTGTGACGCAAACAGTGTTAGATATGTGACACGTCGACCGTGGGGCCCATGGCACATGGGCGTCGATCTCGGGTGGGACCGTGCATGCGTTTTGATGTGTAAAAGTCGAGGGGGCGAGTAGGACGTATTCTGTCTATATATTACCTGATATATACGAAGGTATCTGCTTGGTAAAATGCTTGAAATGTCAATTTTCAAATTGATTGATCGTATATTTCTATATGCACATCTAGTCCCACTTTGCAACACACTCACTAGAAACAATGCAACTTCCTTTAAACTTTCATCATCTCTCTCTTAATACACAGTAACATGTTAGTGTATTTAATACCGATAGAACTCCGTAAAACTTCTATTGAGATTAGCCTAAGAGCATCTCTAATAATAAGGATCTAAAAACGAGGTCCTTATTAAAAAAATAACATAATTTAATAGGGTCCCAACTCAGATCCCTGCTTTATAGAGGCTCTCAATTTTTCCATAAGTATTTATCTCTTAGGGTGCGTAGGGAAGCTTCCTATTTTCCTACACCAACTCTCTCCCATGCTTCTTCTTCTTGTTTTGTGCCGACGACTCACTTCCCCGCTGCCACCGAGGTCCAAACTCACCCCTTCCCGTCAAGGTCCTCCTCCCTACGAGCCCTTCGTCCCCAGTCTAGCTCTGGGAGGAGAGGAGCTCCTCGTCCTTCTAGGTGGGGACGAGAGCAGAGAAATAGAGGAGATTTTCTTTTTTCAAAGAGAAAGTGATATGACTAAGGCCTTGTTTAGTTCGCAAAAATTTTCAAGATTTCCCGTCACATCGAATCTTTGGTCGCATGCATGGAGCATTAAATATAGATAAAAATAAAAACTAATTAAACAGTTTACCTGTAATTTGTGAGATGAATCTTTTGAGCCTAATTACTTCGTGATTGGACAATGTTTGTCAAATAAAAACGAAAAAGTGCTACAATAGCCAAAAACCACAAATTTTGCAAACTAAACAAGGCCTAACAAGTAGATCCAAAAAAGTAGAGAACCAAAATTGAGAGCAATCGTTGGAGAAAAGTCTAGTAAACAATGCCTTTAAAAATAGAAGCTCCAAAATCCAAAATAGAGGTTTTGTTTTAGGGGATCATTGTTGGAGTTGCTCCAAACACATGCTACTAATTTTTTGGCACACAAGGAATATTATTCATACTTTCAAAGCATTATATTAACCTAAATTTGCTAAAAGTAGCGAACAAGAATGTAAGTTTAGATACTGTATCATCTCCTACATGAGAAAGTAAAATGAAAGGACACCTTTAATTACCTTTTTTTAGTGATGTACACAGTTGTTCTAGAAGCATTTGTGGGAGAGATTATGACATTGATTTCGTCTCGTGTTTAGCATAAAGCACCAAAAAAGGTTGGTTGATCATGTGCAGGAGTTCTAGTCAGGGATCGAGAAGATCCAATGTTGATGTTTATATCAACAACTTTGCGCTATTATTGTGCACCAAATCACTAGAGTTTTGGAACACGTGGGCAAACAATTTGAAGTTTTG
>Ga0182004_10002920_pt1 | contig 13473 bp, 14 predicted proteins | sample Sormic07211540_1_FD_120479 | JGI IMG/M metagenome (GOLD analysis project Ga0182004, IMG submission 120479) | Endophyte microbial communities from Sorghum bicolor roots, Mead, Nebraska, USA - 072115-40_1 MetaG | ecosystem: Host-associated > Plants > Roots > Unclassified | place: USA: Nebraska...
ATCGGCCGGGAGCTCTTCGAGCCACCTGCGAGCGGTGTCGGAAAGGAAGAGCGGCAGCTGTCTAATGATGGCTCGATCGTCTCCTCGAGCACCTCCCAGCTGACAGGCCAGCTTGAAGTCTGCCAGCCACTGCTCCGGTTTGGTCTCCCCGTTGTACTTTGCGATGCTGGTCGGGGGTCGGAACGGGCTGGGCAGAGGCGTGCTGCGGATTGCCCTGCTGAATACCCGTGGGCCTGGTGGTTCTGGAGCCATCCGGTCCTCATCGCTGTCGTACCTCCCGCCGCGATGGGCGCTGTAACCGCGCTCTTCCGCGTCCCCGTACCGACGGTGTCGATTCTCTTCAATGTCACGTCGCGCGTCGTGTCGACGCTGATTGTCGACGGGGAGAATGAGCGTGGTCTTTCTCCCTCGAGGGGGCGGCTGCTGATGGACTGACACCTCCTTTTCGTTTTGGGCCGGCTCATCGCGCTTTTCAGTGGCAGCTCCTCGACGTCGAGAAGCCGAGATTTCGGCCTGTTGAACTGCCGCCACCTGGAGTAGTGTCTGCACCTCGTCTCGAATGCGTCGAGCTTGGGAGTTTGACGGCTCCAGCATGTTTCACAGCAGCATTGTCGCTGCCACGACGTTCTGGCCTGCTCGAGGGAAATGGCTGACGGGCTGCTCTGCCTCTGCGTCTCAAACGATCTGTCGGTGTACCTCTCGAGCTCGTTTGTGGACACTTCCGCCAGGCGGGTAAGGCAGGTCCTGCTCGAGGATCTGCTCAAGCAGGACAAGGCGCTCGCGGTCCTCATCAAGCTTTGCCTTGAGTTCTCGTAGCTGCGCAATTTGCGCGGCTCTGTCTTCTTGCGGAGGGGGGTAAACCTGGCCGTCATTCCCAGGCGTCTTGGGGTCTTCTCTCGCTGCAGGGGCTTCCCCGCCCACAACGGCGTCTTGTGTCTCGTCGGTGGTTTCCACTGCTCCGTCGACATGGAAGCACTCCCTAGTAGGGTGGTGGCTGTCGGATTCCGAGCCGGAGTCTGGCTCGGTGGCATAGAAACATCCGCGTCCTTCCTCCAGCAGCCGCTGTCTGAGGAAGGCAATCGTGTAGCGTCCAGGGCCTAGGCGGCGGAGGCCTCATACCTGGGAGAAATCCAGTAGCTCGGACGTCGGTCACTACGCTCTAGGGCCGTGTGGGAGGACGATTGGTCTCTCCACGTATGTCTGAGCGTTTGGGCGTATCGCCATGGCGAGTGACGCTGCGGCATTGTCCAGGCCGAACGGCAAGGCTCCTCTTGAGGCGAACAGCCCATGTGGGAGTAGACTGGCGGTGGGGGAGAGCACACGGGGCGCGTCACCTCCCGTCGTCGTGTGATCCTTACGGCGCTGAGCCGTCGTGCCCGTGGTGCACGGGGCTATCGGCCCTCGTGCCGTCTCCTACCTGGCACGGACTGTTGGTCGTGGCGAGGCAGAAAGGCGATGGTGGCGCTGTCCACGCCTCATCTTGGGCGGGGAGGCGTGGTGGTGAGGACGTCTCGGGGCCCTCATCCGGGTTGGCGCAACGCGGGCTCCTCCCGGCCCTCATCTCGAGAGCAAGATCATGTCATAGCCGGAGCCAGTGGACATGAACTCGAGACTCCCAAATGAAATCACCATGGAGCACGGAACCGGTGAAGAAAGAGTGGCCATCTAGGAAAGAACGGGAAATCGATGAAAAACACACAGGACCCCTACCTGGCGCGCCAACTGTCGGTGTTTTCCCCACGGGGTGTCACACCAACGAGTGAATTTGTATGCGTGCTTCCCTTTCCCAGATGGTGATGCAAAAAGACACAAGAATTTATCCTGGTTCGGGCAAGAGAAGGCCCTACGTCCAGTGGGGGGAGAGAGTTTGTATTATTTTGCACCTAAGTGCTTGTACAGGGGTGAATACAAGCGTGGTATGGAGTATAGAAGTTCTACTGCGTATGGATATGGCATTGCGTGATGTGTTGCCCCCTGTTCGCTCCTGGGCCTCCCCTTTTATAGCTCCAAGGAGAGACCTAGGGTACAAGTATAGGCGCCAGAGTAGGGGTTGATAGAGGTATGGCGCGCAGACCTACTCGAGGCCTCCGTACCGGCGTGGTCTCAAGCCGTCCTGTCCTGGTAGCTTGATGATGATTACGCGTGCCCCTGTATCCTGTTCTGTGCGCCGTGTTGGACCGGTTTGTCTGCCGCACGCCTGTACGTCACGGCAGCTGATACGTAGGAGTGGCTGCAGTGCTGTCTTTCGACACCCAACCCTTCCCCAAGAAGGAATCATGTCCGGTCGAGGGTCAGATGCCGTGTAGCGCCTTGCTAGTCAGAGCGTTGACCTTGGATGTCTCGAGGGGGTCTTGATTAGACGTTCTGACCCTGCTTCCTGCGTCCTAACACGCTCTGTGTCATTTGGTGGGGAAGGCTTCAAAAAAGAATGACGGGACGGGTGCTTGTTCCCTATCACGCTTCCCGTGACTGGCGTGTTTGGTGAGAACGCGACAGACGCATTAAATGCCCTGGTTCCCGTGCGCGTGTCAGGCGGCGGGCGGCGTCCTTGCGCTCGATGCCTTCCGGTTCGCTCGAGCCTGTTTCCGTATTCGACGGTAGTGGACGCTCGAGCCCTGATCGATTCGCTCGACGCCTTTTCCGTCTTCGAGGTTGCGGTCGTCGATGACAGTGCGTGTGACTGATTAGAGCGTCGAGTTGGGGGCCTCGACCTCCGTACGGGCAGTCTCGTTATGTACCTCAGTTGGGATACCCCATACTGATATCCTCGACAGTATGTAAACCTGACATGTGGGCCTTTCCTCCATATTTCCTAATAGCCCCCTGTAGAAATAGACAAACACCAAAACTCATGGAATTCTGTCAGATAAAACCCTAAGTCTGGGTGTTGGTTGCATTTGGATCATTTCTTTATTTATTTGATGGTTAAATTTGATACTTAAGGACCGTCAACATCGATCAAGATCACGTACACCCACATATATCTGCCATTCCTATACTAGGAATGCACACAAACATGCCTTTCCATCCATAAAAATGTTTTACTCCTGCACTGGGGGAAAACACAAAAAGAGTCTTGGTAGGAATAATTGCTCTAAATTCTTTAAAAAGTCTTTCTCAATATTATTTGGTTACAAAAGCAGGTATAGGGCTATGCAAAATAAACGTATTGAAAAAAAGAGAAAGTAGAAAAAAAGATAGCCCATACCATCCTTTACAAAGACCATCAGTGATTCAGAGAAAGGAAGACATTTTTGAAAAGAGCAATGTATAATTACGATTAGCCACTATATATTCCACACACATGCACTTCTTGATCTAAGAGCATGCTATTCCCCTCCATGGATCTGAGTTTTGACATAGCAATATATGCAAGGTAAGTGTGCCAGTTCCTTGAACTACCTTTCACTCCATATAAGCCTATATAGAGTAGGATACATATGATACATATATCATTCATGCTTTGGTGAGTTCCACAAATACCACATAAATTGAGTGATCCGAGTGTGCTACATGATGGAGAATGTTAAGCTAAGTTTCTCTCTACAAAAATATTATAAAACTCCAGGTGATAGGGCTGAAGGAAAAGAACTCTAATTTGTACTGTTCCATCCTCAAATTCCCAATGTTTTATGGTAGATACTTTGAATCCCATAGTACAGGTATGACTTGGAATAAATTTGGTGATGTATTGGTTTGAGGTTATGATTAAAATAGTTTATCTATCCTTTTCCTCGAGGACGAGTAAAAGATATGTGTGGGGGAGTTTGTTGATGGTAGTATCTCCTAATTTTAACCGTCAACTTAACATGAAAAAGGATCTATTTGTAAGCACTCAGTAGAAATATGATTATCACTAACAAAATTCCATGAGTTTTGGTGATTGCGTATTTCTGCAGGGGGTTAGCGGAATGATAACAAAAGAAGGTCCACATGTCAGATTTACATAGAGAGAAGACCGAAACGTCGACTTAGGAAGACTCTAGAAGACTCGAGGAGCCACCACCAGAAAGGTGGGACCCATCTATTAGAGTGCAGGGGCAGGTGCCCCACCCTGATAGGGGCAGGCTGCCAGAGAGTAGAGACCAATCAGATTCATTCTCATGGATCCTGCCTCTACTGACTTTGAGGATTAATCTTAAGTGCATTTTTAAGTTGGTTTAATCCAATGGCTATGGTGATTCCAAGGAGGCTATAATTAAAGGGGTTTCCCCTGTGAGATGTAACTCTAAAACCCTAATTCATATTTTCCAGATAGAGTTAGACGGAGAGGGGTCCCTCGAATGGATCTATCTCTTTTGGGTGATACCCACAAGAGAGATTGAGAGAGTATAGGGTGAAGATAGGATTTGAGGAAGACTGGCCTGTCAGTGCCTTCTTCTTTTTATCTTTAGGATTAAGTCTCCTAACCCGAGGCTTGATTCTTGAATCGTTCGACAATTCAACTTCTGATACTAGTAAGTTATTGTTCTTTGGTTTACGAGACTACTTTATTCACTTTGCGTAGGGAATAGAGTAATTATTCGTAGCATAAGTGTGGTGCTTGGGCTAGGAATACTCATAGATACTCCCTGCTTGGCCAGATTTGTGGTAGCCTTTTGGGGGAAGTGACAATACTCTTGCATGTCAGTAATCCATGTCCTGTCAGGAGGTAAGGTAGGGTATATGTTACGAGGGTTAAGCACTCTCTGAGGTGTCACTTTTCTCTAGTTACTCCCCTTAGAACAATATCTACACAGCTTACCATAGGTTAGGAGAAGATTGAAAAAAGAGTTCTCTCTATATCGCTTAATTCTCACTATCTTGTCTTGCAACCTATGGGTAGTAGGTAGGATAAAAGGATAGACTTTTGCATGCTTTCTCACATTGGTAAAAAAATAAATATGATACTCTAGACTTATCTCTCGGGTGAAGTGGTCACCAATATACATGCGCTTGCGGATTAATTCTCTTTGATTCTTTCGTGTGTGTAACTAATATCAACAGTGGAGCCCCTCAGACATGCCTGGTATACCGAGGAAAGTCACCAAGCACTCCTTGGACATCCGAGCCGTCTCTAAACCCATGAAGCAACGCCTACACTGATTCAACGAGGAGATGCACTGAGCCATTAGGGAGGAGGTCCATAAGCTATTGGCAAGCGGGTTCATTAAGGAGGTATTCCATCTTGTACAAGTCAAGAAGAAAAATGGAAAATGGAGGATGTGTGTAAACTATACTAGTTTAAATAAAGCATGTCCTAAGAACCCTTTTCCATTACCTCGTATTGACCAAATAGTTGATTCTACTACGGGATGTGAAACTTTATCATTTATTGATGCATACTCTGGTTATTACCAAATTAAAATGAAATAATCCGACTAGCTAGCAACATCCTTCATAACCCCCATCAGAATGTATTGCTATGTAACCATGTCGTTCGGTCTAAAAATGCGGGAGCTACATACTAGTGGTGTATGCTCCAAGTATTTAGAGAGCTTATAGGCCAAACTATAGAGGCCTATGTAGATGATATCATAGTGAAACCTAGGAAAGCTAATAGCCATGTAGCAGACCAAGATGAGAATTTCCGATCCCTCAGAGCAAAAAGCATCAAGCTGAACCCCAAAAATGCATTTTTAGAGTTCCCTCTTGCATGCTCCTTGTGTCCATTGTCACTGAGTCAGTGATCATGGCCAATCCCAAGAAAATCTTGGCCATCACTAACATGGGCCCGATACACAACTTCAACGGTGTACAGAGGGTCATGGGATGCCTAGCGTCCCTGAGCCGCTTTATTTCTCACCTCGGAGAAAAAGGGCTGCCCTTGTATTGGCTCCTCAAGAAATCTGAGCATTTTTCCTGGACCCTCGAGGCCTAGGAAGCCCTTGATAAGCTCAAGGCCTTGCTCACTACCCCCCTGTCTTGGTACCCCCCTCTACTCTACGTTGCTGCCACCGATCAGGTGGCCAGCGCAGCCATTGTGGTCGAGATGAAGGAAGAGGGGCATGCCCTACCGGTCTAGAGGCCGATATACTTCGTTAGTGAAGTACTCTCCGAGACCAAGACCCGCTACCAGTCGATCTAGAAGCTACTGTACGCAAAAGCCTTGGCTGGACGCAAGCTCCGTCACTACTTTGAGTTTCATTCAGTTTCCATGGTCTCATCCTTCGATCTTAGGGAGGTGATCTAGAACCGAGAGGCTAATGGTAGGATAGCTATTGACACTTCTAAGACAACTTAAGCTAAGATGACATCCCTAGCATGGTGCCAGAAGTGTAGTATGAAAACTGTCCACTAATAAAATAAATATAAGATCTACAAGCATACATATTAAATACCATTGTAGCACTTCATTAGAATTATTTGTGGTATCGTTATTTATATTTAGAAAACGGGAAAGAAATAAGGACTTAAACAATGAGATCAACTTGCAAAACAAGACTACTTATGAGTGATTATACTTGGCAGGAGGGTAAACCATAGATCAACTTGCATAGTCACATACTTGGAAGGAGGGTAAACCATATATATATGATATATAAAAGATAAAAGCCTAGGGATTATTGAGACTAGATATAGACTACTTATCTTAATATTAGGCAGATGTCTGAATATTTCAAGAGATAGAAACTCTTATGTAGTTCTAGTTTATCAAGTCATTCATCTACTCTAATGCTACAATATCATATATAGCACAAAAGACTCTTTATTTATGTATAAGGAACATTGCTATAAAAAGCCAAGACAGAGCTGGACTTCCTACGCAACTGCGGTTCTAACTGCCCTACCAACAGGGGATGGAATACAAAGGACTCAATGGAATGTCACTTCCACGATGTTCCACGCAACCTGGCCAATACGGTGTAATTGCAGATAAGCGACATCTAAGCACCATGCTTACATGACATCTATCACCTAACTCTCCCATGAAGAGTTCTTAGCGCTTTGCAAACATATACATAAACTCATTATCAATCTGTTGATGCAAAAATAAATCTGCAAACACAAAGGACTAATACCCAATTTTGATTTCAAGGTGTGCCACTCGATTTGACCTAGCAATCGACAAAGGTGACAACTTGAATACTTTGGTCCCGATAACAGCGATGCGCCCGGATGTCACGGCCAAGAGATACTCACGCGGAACTCGAGAAATCATCGAGTGTTACTCGTCAAATCCTTGAGAACTCGTAAACAGAAAAAGTATGCGAATTGACGAAATCGTCGAAAAAGTAGATGTAAAGCTTGTGTATGGTATTGATTGATATATGTATTACATTGCTACTAGAACTATATTTATACCCTGATCCCAAGAGTTACAACTAAATATGACAAAAACCTAAACAAAGTAAATGAGACTTTTATGTATAAGGCATATCCAGATAATTATGGATAAGGAAACAATAATCATCTACTCCTATGTCAACCCTAATTATGATGAAATCTCCCATTGGTCCCTGCTCCAAGTCTTCATCGGCTTCTTGTTCCAAGTCTTCATCGACTCTTGTCCCATCAGCACATATATGCCCTTTTTAGCAACTTTCACACTTCCCTTCATTGGCATCGGCGACCAATCGTCCTCCATCGGCACCGGCGATCAATCGGCAGTAATCAGTAGTCGTCATCTCCATCCTCAGGCTAGCAGCATCCTTCCACCAACTATCATCCCATCATCGGCATCAGTGAAATCGGCTCTCAGCACCCTTCTGTTGATCGGGCATAGCAACTTCCCCATTAACGATGAGCTTTCCTTAACCATCTTGACTCAAACCCAAAAATGGTGTCAACAAATGCCCCCCAATTTTGGAGTATGAAATCATTAATGCTCTAAAATTTAATCCAGATAATGATGCCCTTTTTATAATTACTTTCCTTCCGATCTTCGCATCTCAGAAATCATCTCAAATCTTCCAACCATCCGTACCAAATCATAGGGAAAACCGCCCATCGGTAAAACTTTACTGTTAAGACGGATTACCGATGACTTGCTAAAATATTATGCACAATGAAATATATTAAAGATCATGAATTGTATGCAAAGTTGAGTCAGTAATCAGCATAAGCCACTGCCTTGTATACGGACAAATCGACCAGTCCCTGAGCGTATCATGCTCGGTGGTCGGTGCTGTCCCTAGATTTCATTCGGGTAGGCTAGTCGACCAGACCTCGAGCAAACCACACTTGGTGGTCGGAGCAGTCCACAAATCTTACTCGGGCAGGCTGGTTGACCAGTCCCCAAGCATACCATGCTCGGTGGTCGGTGCAGTCCCCAGATTTTACTCAGGCAGGCTGTCGACCAGTCCCTGAGCATACCATGCTCGGTGGTCGGTGTAGTCCCTAGATTTCATTTGGGCGGGCTGGTCGACCAGTCCCCGAGCATACCATGCTCGGTGGTCGGTGTAGTCCCCAGATTTTTGGATGAATCCAAACAGACTTCTTATCATCAATAAATTGGTTATTTAAATTTGGGAAATATCATTTCTCTTCATTAATTGACGACATGACAAGGCGTTCGGCCGTCTCGTTAGTTCGACGCGTGAAAAGGGATGCCTTCTGATGGCACAGCTGCTCATCACGCGGACCAAGAAAGGAAAAGCATTAATCATTAAAAAGGCCGCCGAATTTACAGTAACAGAAGTTGAAAAATGAAACACCATTGCCGCCGCAAAGACCGCACATTTCCCCATAAGTCGGGAAGTGGAGGAGGTGGTGCCGCTGTTATAAAGAGTCCATCAGTGTATTCTTAGAATCTCACCTAGCAGTTGCACGCTAGCCTCCTGCCTTCATGCTCCTCACTGCCTCCAAACCCACCAGATCCAGTTTAAGATTCGTTGCCCAGAAAATGGCCAAGAGCGACTCGAAGAAGAGGGCCGAGATGATGGCCAAAGACTGGAAGAAATCTCGATGCACCACCAGGTCTCTCAATGACCTCGTCGAGATGGGGCTACTACACAACTAGGAGCTTGGCAGCTGGAGGGTGTGAGAGGGAGAAATCTACCCGGATCCCCGAGCTGGTGAGATTGTTGTATTCGAGGATTTCTTCAAGATGGGCTTTGGGGTGCCGGTTCATCCTTTTCATTAGGGTTTGCTTCTTTACTACGAGATTAGGATTTGCAATCTAAACCGAACTATATTCTTCTTGTGGCGACCTTCATTCACCTCTGTGAGACGTTTGTGGGTATTGAGCCACATTTTGATTTGTTTCGTTACTTATTATGTCTGAGGAAGAAAGGAGAAGTTGGAGGCTCTAAGATTGCAGGTGGAGTATACCTCAATCTCCGCGACGGGATGAAGAACCGCTGTCTCAGCTGCCGCTGGAACACATCCCTGACTGAATGTTGCAGGAGGTGGTTCTACATCAGGGAGGAGTCGGGTAGCGCCACATTATGTGATGTTGGGTATGTTCCCAAGAAGAGGTTCAGCTGGACAAACCGACCAGAGTATACTGGCTAGGTAGAGGAGCTGATGAATCTGATCGACTGGTCACGCTTGGACGGGCCTGGAATAGTCAGGAACTTCCTTAGCCGATGAGTCATGCTATGCCAAAGGAGGGTGCACTCGGCATACGAGTACCATGGCGGCCAAGACTCGACCAGGATGCACTGGGATAACTAGGAGAAGCCAGAGATCCAGCAAAGGATCAATGAGTTGTTCAACCTGGCTGACAGCAGCTTCGTGCGAAGCGACGACCGGATGCACGCGTACAAGCTAGGTCGACCAGCTCCAAAGGTAAATGATGACCTCAGTTGATTTGTAATTTTGTAAACTATCATGCCCTTCTTATGATAACTTATCATCTTTGTCTTGCAGATCAGAGTCATTGACCGGACGGCAGTGTATGTATCACTGGCGCCTGGTATGGAGCACCCGACCGGAGTGGATCCACCGGCGGGCAACGCTGCTCGGTTTTACTGGTATACCTGCAGCGAAGAAGACGACAACCAACCGGCACCGACCACTGATGATTGGGTGGCCAGCAAGATTCCGATGGCCATGCGGTCTTCCCAAGCAGGAGCGGCGCCAACGGGAGCAAATCCAGGGCCTCTAACTGGCCAGGGCTCGGCCTCAGGAAGTCGAGCACCTAAGCACTGTCGACTCCTTCGAGTTGTCGACGGTGATGATGAAGTGGAAGAAGCGGCCCCGACCTTGGTCCGCAGGCCCCGCAACCGCCCGGACGTTGTCCCGGCTAATGGCTGTCAGACCGCCGAGGACCTGCCACCGCACACGTCGAGCAGGCGCGCCCAAGCAAGGCAGAAGCAGCTGCGGTGGCTGGGCGTGCCTGGCGGAGGGTCTTCACGGTGTCACATAGGAGCTCCAACCTATAAGTCAAAAGAAAATAACTATGTTTTTCATAAAGTTAGAATTCCAGTGTGGTAATTCTTGAGTGGAACTTTGCAGCACCGCCTCGGATGTTGACCCCAGCATCATTTTGGGCTTGGGGCCAACGAAACCAGTTGTTGTGGGGTAGACCACCATGGGGCAGGCAGCCACGGAGCAGCCCATGGTGCAACCTTCCACTGCCCCGACGACGGAGAAGATTGCCGAAGAACCGGCCCGAGAAGGGGCCGACGTAAACGCCCCGATAAGGGATTAGGGGGCTACGGGCACTCCCCCACCAAGAAGTGTGGCAGAAGAGGAGAACAGAGCTCCATCCCCTGCTCGGGTGGAGGGGCCACCTATAGAGGCTGCCGCGCCGGAGGGCGTTCCCGACCTTGGTAAGGGGCCAATGATGCCCTCGACCATGGTGGGGAGAAGCGGACCCAGGCGGACTCCGACGGTGAGGTGGATGAGATCCAGGGGCGCCCCTGCGACGGACGCCAGCATATCTATGTGTGGCAGCAGTGTGGGGACCACTGGGCCGGCCACGAAGAGATCGCCGAGGTCGAGGAGGCGGAGAGGGTGGAGCGGGTCGACAAGCGTCTTGCCAACAAGGTTAATGTAAGTGATCTCGCATTCCGTTGAAACACACAAGTCTTGGAATGTTTACTTGTTTATGTACGTGAAATCCACAGGACGCGATGAAGACAGCAAAGTATCGTAAAAGATGCTTTGACCAGATTGAAGGGATTGTGGCCGAAAATATGGCCCTGACCTCTGAGCTGGACCGCCATCGGTAGGAAGCGGAGAACGAGGCCGAGAAGTGATATGACCACGCCACCAAGGAAGATGTCACAAGCTCCAAGTCAAGCTACACCCACTCAAGTTTCACCTACACCGACACCAGCCCAAGTCATCGATGGACCGATTACACGTAGTCATGCAAAGAAGCTACAACAAGAGGTCCACGCGCTACTTTGTGAGATTCATTTTAACATTAATGAGAATTATATACGACCTAAGTGTTGTACCTTGATTGTACTCAGGTATATAGAAGAAGAGAAGGATGATTCGGACCCTGAAGAACATACCAGTGCAAGTTCCAGAAGTAGTCAAAAACGGACCAGTGGAAGTCAAAAACTAACCAGTGCAAAGAAATCTTCATAACTTTTTACTCAGAAATGCTATGCAGGTCCATGAGGACTTGATGGAAAGCTTGACGAGTCTACTTTCCAATGAATCTAGTGGTGACCAGCTTGGATCCACCATATTGCCTGCAGACAAGAATTAGTACAGACTGCTGAGAAGGTCAACAGTCTGTCGTGACAGAATGTTGGTACAACTTGCCAAGTAAAACTGTACCAATCTACAATATTTCGTGCAGGTTGGCATATATTTCTGGAAAGCCCTTTGAGTCTAGTTTCACACCCAACAAACGGTTCATCATTTGGACTTCCCAATATAATGATATGGTCAGTTTATTGGAAAATGCTCTGGAGGCCAACAGTCACGCGAAGCCACTTCAGGAATCCATTTCGGGGACCTTTCACGTTGCCTTCCCTCAGAAACTCTATTTCGTATTCATACCTATCTAGCAGGGCTGTTACTAGTATGAATACCCCCTAAAACTCATTGTAATCTAAGACTTTTGATAATTGAAATATAGAACCCCTTTATTCAGTTGCGTGCTAACAAATTCAGAGAGTGATCTCTACCCCTCTGCTCTTGTGATTTCCTCGTGGGATTACATAGGCGGTGGCTTCATCCGCTCCCAATTGGTGTTGCTACTCTCTTCAAGGTATTCCTTGATTGATTGTAGCCTATGTTGGTTGGTTCCTCGAGAGTGTGGTTGGGTGAATCCTCGATTCTGGTTGCCGGTTAAAGACGGTGGTCGGCTTCGAGTTTTATTTGCCAGGTTGCACTAGTTATCGCTGCTTGTAGCAAGTTATCTGGCTGTTTTTCAGCTAGTTATCGGTGTTCTTCCAACATCATGAAGATTGGGACAACGTGATGCATCATCTGGTATCAAAGCTTTCGTTACCACGGTAGGAATTCTATCCCTAGCTACATATATATTTTTGCTTCGTCCTATCCACCAAAAAGCTAGAAAAATATATTGCTTAGACCTTTGTTTCAATCTGTATTTTAGTGAGTTCGGTTAAGTCGCAGTCCATTAGAATCTTTGTTTTAGTTGCTGATCATTTATCCTTCGCGTGTTCTTTGTGCCTCTTTTACATCTAAAATCCCACAAAAAAATCTATATAGCCTATATCATCCTTTGTGTTAACTTTGATCCCATCTAGCTACTGGTTGTTGTTTTATATCTGTCTTTAGTTGTGCAAGTGTCATAATCTGATCCCCATGTTTAGTTCTATATAAAAAAGTGTGTCAAAAAAAATATATAAGAAAGTGCAAAAAAAAGTGAAGTGAAAAAAAAGTTGAGAAAGGTTCAGAGAGAAAGTCTGAAGATTAGTTGGTTTATGTGCACAAGTGTTGAAAGTTTCATATCAAGTTCTGCAACCAGTTTGCTATCTTTGTTTGGTGCAATATTTTTGTTGGGTCTGATTGCAACACTTGCATCCCAATCATACTCCTTGTTTGCATCAAATCTGAATTTTCTGTGTGTGTGTGATCATTTACTTCTTTTCATATCTTGTGGTCAGCACTAGGCACAGAACTTTTAGTTTGGATCGTTACCTAACTTTACAACAACTAGAATTCAGATTGCATTCCTTGTGCATTACTCGCCACCAAGCTCCATATAAAAACCATCGTAATCGGTACTCTCTATTCTTGTATTCGCCTCACCATCACTTTCAGTTGCCACCACACATTTGTTTTCCTTGTAATCTGCAGTAGAGGAATTCATAAGAGCTTTGGTGGTTAGAGAGGTGAGTTGTGAGGGCCACCAATTTTTCATATTCCATAAATACAAATTATTTGTATTCAGCTAACCTTACAGGAAGATGAGTGATGGAATAGAGGATTCTGTCACTTTGGCACAATTTAATGAACTCTGACAAAGCATAGAAGAAAAGCAATATAGGTTGTCACAAGATCTTCAGAACCTTATGACTAAAATCAGAAGGCGTCGCCAACCTCATGATGGAGCAAGCAACCATGGTGAAGATGGAGATATGAGTGATAGAAGTGCTGCTAGTAGAAGCTCAAGGG
>Ga0182004_10002921_pt1 | contig 13471 bp, 19 predicted proteins | sample Sormic07211540_1_FD_120479 | JGI IMG/M metagenome (GOLD analysis project Ga0182004, IMG submission 120479) | Endophyte microbial communities from Sorghum bicolor roots, Mead, Nebraska, USA - 072115-40_1 MetaG | ecosystem: Host-associated > Plants > Roots > Unclassified | place: USA: Nebraska...
AATTTGTGTGATGTGTTGTTGTGCCAATGTCCGATGAACGACTGAAACCAACCCAAGGCATCTCAAATCACATTGGACACAATCCAATTTGTCTGATGTCCTTTGTCTTATGCAACCTCAACGTCCGAACAAGGCATCTCAAATCACATTGGACACAATCCAATTTGTCTGATGTCCTTTGTCTTATGCAACCTCTACATCCAAAGAATTCTCTCTCCAAACAAAGACTACTAAAAACATGGACCCTACATCATTTGTCCAATGCTTTCCTTTTGCAAGTGTCCTCATCTCTTAGCCTGAGTTTGGGTTGCCCATCAAACACAATGTCCTTTTGTCTGATGCCTACGCCACCTCTGTTCGAAGCAAGTGTTGACATTTATGAGTGTAAATATAATATGAAGGATTCCACAAGTGCACAAAATACCATTGTAGCCTTTTCGGGAGTATTCTAGGTATCGTTATTTATATTTTTATCACAAGGATGTGGCAGAACCACCTAAATTATATGGCCCATATATGCCCATCATTGTCTTGTAGACCTTTGATTAATGCACATATAAGCCATACAACCTGGTAGTTTGTCGGGTGTACTCGGGAAACCTTGAATAATCTACATTTTATAGTTCAAACAGGATGAACAATGGAGTTGCCATAACGTTACAACATTTGGTACAAAAATAACTTACATTGGAGTTCCCAACCAACCACTTAACGTCAGATACATAATGGTCTAACTTGAGATCCAATCATCCAATAGCCATGGGTCCCTGCGACTTTGTTTTCATCTCGATGCAAGCTTCACGATGATGCCATATGCCTCCTTTTGTTCCCGCTAGAACTTCAACTAGATTTTGAGGCCTAAACCTGAAAACCGTCCATCCCGTGATTTTGAGACAAACCACAAATCCTTATGAAGGGGCATATCCACTATGCCTCCTCCACGATCTCGACACGTGTCACCATCATTCTCAACTGTTTGATCACTAAGTCCTCTGGCGCCTCCGGTTAACTTGGTCAACTGCAGTCTTGACTTTGTCATCACAGTCAACTCCTTCTCATGTACTGTAGCTTATTGATGTCTCCAAGTGTCAGCCACCATGATCAATCTTTGGGTCATCTTGGCCCCTTAGTCCAAGCCTCACGTCTATCCTTCAATGCTCCTATGCCATCAGCACAACACATCTTTACTTGACATGTCTATTGATCATCCTGTGCACCACACCTGCACACTAACATAGCCAAGGGGCATGTTGCACACACATAATCATGCCAGGGTTAGTCTGATCATCTCCCAGGAATCATTCACCACAAACTTGACATATAAGGGCATATATTAAACTTGTGTTCGCACCTAGTCACATCTTGATCTCTTTCTCAGCAGGTTTCAACTTGGCAAAGCTTCTGGTCTCGTCCAGATCGCTTGTGCGGTCTACCTTCCAAGAGGCTTTGCCTAAAGCTCCGAGGTCACCTGAAAGACAAGATACAAAGGCATGGAAACAAGGAGCCACAACACCTAATTCTCAAAGCAGACCCCACCATAACCGATTGAACAATAAAGACCAGATTGTCTTAAAACATAAAAGTAGTAATCATAGAAAGTATCAAAATTTGTCCAAAACCATTACAACTTGTAGAGTTCTCTCGTCCCAACAAAGCAAATAATCTTTAATGAAGCATCAAATTTGAATAATATTCCACAAGCAAATATTATGTTGTTGCTACAAGTTGTTGCTAGCTGCTCATGTTCTTCTTGCTAATGACCACTTGGAGCATAGCCTCAAGAGTCTCAAGCTTCATCAGTTTGGGCACAAACACATCAGCACCAGCTTGCATGAATGCCTCCCGAGCACCAAAATCTGTTGAGACCCCAACAATCTTCACCTTAGTAGCTCCCATGGCACGGATCTTGGCCACAGTCTGCCAAACAATCCACTAAGAAATTAGATTGTTTTCTGCTATGAATCTTACTATAATTTTTGATGATGCTTAAGTTTATATTATATTACTAGACAATCAAAAGTCTATCATAAAACTAACTGAATTGGTTTGTTAGCTTCATATATGCTACAAGTTTCTTATTTGTTATACTGTAACATAACATGACAAGTGAAATAACGGATAAGTAATACTAGCAAGTCCAAATGCTAGAAGATATCTTTTTGCTATAACTTCTGGAGAAACTTGTGAACAATGTTCATAAAAAATAACAAGAAATAAATATAAATCTACTATGTATCAATTTGAAATATATACGTACCTTAGGACCTAACATTATGGGCATATCCTTATCTAAGAAAACAATGTCAAATGTTTTCCCTTCCACAAAAAGGTCAATAGCTTCTTTTCCATTCTCAACAGCAGTAGCCACGTAGTTAAGTTTGTGCAACATATGCATGAGAATCACACAATCAACTTTGATATCCTCGACAACTAATGCCCTTGGGGCAGACCCTTGGTTCCTAGATGCCATGAAGATACTGCAAACAAAATGACGAAATCAATTTTAATAGTACTCTTCACTACCCAAAACTATGAAGAAGATGCAAAATCATAATATTCTCGTCTTGATTACAACATCAACATATATTATTTCCAAATTGTAGTGTCATATCAGGTTATAGTAGTTCTAGATTAGAATGAATGACAAATATGTAGACTATTAAGAGCTCCTGCTTTGGCTCTTTCGTGCACTATAGTTAGATGTTGTTTTCTCTATTCTTCTCCTAAAATGAACTAGAAGCCAATGAAACAATTACTTTTAGGTTCACCGGCTCCTCCATGCATTGTACAAGGAACCAAAGTCGTCTTGAGCCATGCGATACGAGGACTAATATAAGAGTATAATAGCTACAACTATGGTCTAGACAAATTATACATATTCTAGTGAAAATATAAAAACAAAGAAAATAAATTAAGGACCAACCTTGACTTCAGATGATGATGCACATGTATCTTTCTTTCTTGGTAGTTGGCTGCCTCTTTTAGTGCTGCATACCATGGTCGTAGGGCCATTTTATAGGCGAAGCCAAGGCAAAAGTTTTCTTCCCAATTTTGAAAGATTTTTCCGATAACTGCTTGAAAATAAATATCAATCAGAAATCTGATACACTTAATTAATTCACTACTTGTTCCAAATCAAAATGCAAGATCTTACGCCCCTTGGGTTCTGACACGTGTATATAACTTGTGTAGCACTCCTAGCTATTACATGTGAATTTTTTTAGATGAAAGGCATTGCCCAGCTTTACTGAAAGCTTAACGAGCCAAAGTTGCGATGCTGGAGACACCACCTTACAGGATAAGGACATAAAGGGGCAAAAGAACTCACTCCACAGAATTAACCAACACCTCTAGCTGAGTAGACCAAAGAAACACCAGTTTTTTAAAAACAAGGAAAGCTGGCAAAGACTAACAAGACGCAACAACCAGCTGGATAGAAGAAAGGACTACACAGACGCAGCCCCAGCTGACAGTGCAAGGATCATTTCTTCTGCAATAGGCTTCATTTTGGGCTTCAGAAGCGGGCTCCAGGCTTTGATCAGCATGATCATCTTGTGGATCAGACTCTCTGGCGTTGGCAACACCTTCTTGTTGAACACCACATCGTTACGAGCTTTCCACGTAGACCATAAAGCACCTGCACAAATAAACAGCATCACCCCTTGATTCCCACCTCTACATTTATGTATTATATCTCTAAACAGTGATTCGCAGTTAGTGGGGGACGATGACCATCCCAAGCAGGTTCTCAGGAAGGACCAGAGGAACACTGCTGGTGGACATTGGAAAAGTATATGATCAGAGGTTTCAGGCTTGCCACACATAAAGCAGACCTCTTGCCCTGACCATTTTTTCTTTTTCAGCTATACTGCACATTGAATCCGATCATGAGTTGCCATCCATATAAAAATTTTTACTTTCAAGGGAATACAACATTTCCAAACTGACATCATTCTATTGTCTGTGATTCCTCCATTAGTCATGAACTTGTGCAGCGATCTTGCTGAGTATTTACTAGTTTTGTCTAAATTCCATGTAACCAAATCCTTTCCCTCTGTCAAAACCACTGAACCCAGACGCTCTAGTAAACTGGTACATTCATCAAAAAGGGACTCATTTAGTTGCCTTCTAAACTCTATCGACCACAGGCCATCTACCAAAGCATCCTTAACCATAATCTCAGTGTTGGAAGCAATCTTGAATAAATTGGAAAACTAACTCTCAGTGGACAGTTACCTAACCACCAGTCATGCCAGAATCTAGTTTGAGGACCTAACTTGATGATCACCTCTCTACCTCTTTGGTACCACTCTCTAATATCTAGTAGGGACCTCCAAAACTGAGACCCTTCCTTATTCTTGATCTGAAAGATGCTTTTATTATCTAGATACTTTTTCCTGAGCAAAGAGCAACAAAGACTATCATCTCCTCTTTCAAGTCTGTCAGTCCACTTAGCCAAAAGACAAGTGTTCATAACTCTTACATCCATGAAACCTAAACCCCCAAATTCTTTGGGTCTGCTTAGAGCTTCCCATTTGACCATATGAAACTTCCTCTTCTTAGAAGTCCCTTGCCAGTAAAATCTTGCTCTAATAGCATCAATCTTTTTAAAGTTTCCTTCATAGAGTTGATACACTCCCATGGTATAAAGCGGGACACTTGACAAGCAGGAATCAATCAAGCTAGATCTCCCCCCGGAGGATAAGTATTCACACTGCCATGTCCCCAATCTTTTTTCAATCTTATCACTCACGTAACCCAGCTATGCTTTAGAGATTTTTGCACTGCTGACAGGCATACCTAGGTATCTCATTGGCAGAGCGCCAACCTTACACCCCAAGATATTGGCAGCAAGAAGAATCTCCTCATCAAGCCCAATGGACAAGATTTCACTTTTCTCATAGTTGATTTTCATGCCAGACAGTACCTCATAGGTTGACAAAATTAATCTAATGTTCTTTAAGATCTCAGGTGAGTATTGCAATAAGATCACAGTATCATCGGCATACTGCAAATGTGACAGACCTCCCTCAACTAAATTGGGAACCAGACCATTAATAATCCCTGCAGCACAAGCCCTTGATAGCATCTCTGATAGAGCATCAGCCACCAAATTAAACAGAAGGGGGGATAATGGATCACCATGTTTGAGACCCTTGTAGCTTCTGAAAAATTCCCCTCTATCACCATTGAGATCAATACATACCCTGCCATCTCTAACTGCCTCATTTATCCACTGAATCCATATCTCTACAAAACCTTTCCTGTGTAACACCTCCTCCAAAAACTCCCATTTAACCTTGTCATAAGCTTTCCCAAAATCTAATTTAATGAACACTCCTGAGGACTTAGAGGATCTTACCTCATGCATGACTTCTTGAAGTATCACCACACCCTCTAAAATATTTCTTCCAGGGATAAAAGCAGTTTGGTAAGGACTAATCACCTTATCAATCACAGAAGTCAACCTCATTGTAAGAGTTTTAGTAATAATTTTGTAAATGACATTCAGCAGGCATATCGGTCTAAACTGTTTGATATTTGTTGTAGGTTTGACTTTAGGTAGCAAGATTATAACTCCATAGTTCAGCCTCCATAGCTCTAAAGTACCAGCATGTAGACAATCAAGCATTTCCTTAATATCTCCCCTAAGCCTAGGCCAGAAAGCTTTAAAGAATTCCACTGAAAAACCATCGGGTCCTCGAGCTGTATTATTCTTCATTTCTCTAATTGTGGTATCAATTTCCTCTAAAGAAAAAGGTTTGGTGAGTTTATCATTGTCTGACTGCTGTAACTGACGATCAACAGGCCACATGTCCTGCTCTAAATGGATTTCTGCCATTTCCGGCCTTCCAAACAACTATTTATAATAGTTTGTTATGTGCACCTTTAAGTCCTGAGGATCCAAAATCTCTCTGCCTTCAGCTTCTAGCATAACTATCTTCATTTTCCTTCTTCAACCATTAACACACTTGTGGAAGTAATTGGAGTTTGAATCACCTTCTAGAATCCATCTTTCTCCACCTCTCCTCTGCCACTGGATTTCCTCATCTGACAGTATTTGATGCAGCAATCTTTCTAGTTCATACCTCTCAGCCCATTCAACATTAGCCAGCGGCCTTGAGTAGCTCCAATCATCTAGAATAGCAATTCTATTTAAAATATCCTGCTTTTGCTTTCTCTATTGGCTATCATTGTTCTGACCCCAGCCTTTTATCAATCTTCTAAGTTTGCTAGAAATAATGTGCCAGTGATCCAACGGGTTGAATTTATATCTTGAGGGCCAATTACTCTGAATCCACTCTTTAAAGTCGCACTGGTTCAGCCAATGAGCACTAAACCTGAAGTAGTGGTTCTTGGTCACCACTATCTCATTAGTATCCATGATCAGCGGATTATGATCTAACCCCAATCTAGGTGCAGCAACTACAGAGGATAAGTTGAAGTGATCCTCCCAAGAGTTTGTAACCAACACTCTATCCAACACACACATAATGGGTGGAATTTGTTTATTAGTCCAAGTGAACCGACTTCCAGATCTATGCAACTCTCTCAGTGAGGTAAAATTGATCATATCATTAAACGCCTCCATCAAATGAGTATCCACATTTCTAGAAGATTTCTCTTCAACCCTCCTAACCAGATTGAAGTCTCCACCTAAAATCATAGGGATATCTGAACTCAGCACTTTTTCCTGAATCTCCTCCAAGAACTCTAACTTTCGGTCATCATGAGCAGGTCCATAAATGTTCAGCAGCATCCATTTAAAACCATCCTTCTTCATAGAGAGAGTGTAATTCTAGAAAAAACTGCCTTGATCTACCTCTATCACATCGGCTACTTCCTTGTCTATCCCCATTAGCAGACCCCCTGAATGACCTGTAGTGGGGAGCCAAGACCAGAACATGTCCTTCTGGCCAGCAAATCTCTCTAATTCTCTCTGTTTAAAGCTAGCCTTAATAGTCTCCTGAATGCATATACCATCAAAATTGTATTTATTTATTAACTCTACCAGAAGTTTTCTCCTACCGGCACTACCTAACCCTCTTATGTTCCAGAAAAGAATTCTCATCCTTGATCTAAGGTGGATAAATTATTCACTTGTTTTTTGGACTTTCCCCCACTAATCTCTAATATGGGGTTGTCTTGGGAACCAGAACTCTCAACATAAGGGTGAACTCTATTCTCAGTCGACTTTAGCAAGTTTTTTTCTTTAGTGAGTAAGAGGGATGTCACGGCCTCCTCTTTATCTTGGACCAAAGACATATTAGCTAATCTGGTTTCTTCCTCAAAGCCCAGAGAAAAGCCACAATTTTTTGAAATCTCATCTAAAGAACACAAAGGTTGAGTGGAGCATAAAGAAGAACAGTTATTTTTACCTTTGTTACCAGCTTTCGCTTTCATTGCTTTCTGCATCATTGGGATCCCCTTATCCAGAGTCCTCGAGCTTTGTCTGGTGAAGCACCGGTTCCTATCAAAGCCAAGATATATATCCCCTCTAGCATTGATAGCAGCACCCTCCTGTATGTTGTAGCCTTTGCCTGAATGCATGTCCTCCTGAGCCGACCTCTTGTCATTGGTCACATCCATGAAGCCCATCTCTTTGAGACTGTCCTCTATCTTATTGAGAACCTCTACATCTTCCCCTTTTCCAACTTTACAGGATAAACTGTCCTCTGACCCATCAGCTTCTAAAGAAATCTCCATCTTAGGCTGGTATGTATGATAATCTTGGACTTTTTGCTTGAGCTTCTCAGATGTTTCAGTAACACAGAGGATCTGCTCTACCACTTCTTCATCATTCATTTTGTTTATCTGACAAACTTGGAGCTCATTGATCGGGACCCCTGCTTGACTATCTATCTCTGCTGGTGTTTTTTCTGTTACCATCATATCTTGCAAATATGTATCCACCTGAGAATTCACCTTTAGAGCCAGATTTTGCAACTCTACCATCAAGTCATAGCCCTTGACTGCTAGATGTTGAGCCTCAACAACTTTACAACTATCACACGCCTTCCTTCCCTGATAGTCAGAAGACCCCCTGGACGACTAGAGGGTTCAGCTGGAGAATGTTTCCCAGTTTCCAGCCAACCATGGCTCTCTTGAGATTCAGGATCTTCCTCATCAGCAATATCATCATCTAACTTATCCAAATCATCATCAGGCTTGTTAGGTGGATATTTTCTAAGCTTGTCTGAGTAGAACCATGATATTTTCCTGCCCTTTTTGTTGATGAACACCTCTGAAGTCCCCTGAATCTGGCTAGGATTCTTGCATGAAACTTTTACCCAGACTGATTTCCAGTGCAGAGATGGCATGTGAACTTCCTCTGGATCACCAACCAATCTGGCCAATTCCATAATGGCATATTAAGTTCTAGCATTATCAGGCACTCCCACTGTACGAACCCACATAAATTCCAAAACCTGAAACACATCTGGGTCTAGATTTGTCTCCTCTACCACTGCCAAGATGTCAGCAGTCATGAACTTGATTTTCCCTATATTCTTTAGGAGATTCATCACTGCCTTGGATGGAATTGTAGCTGTAAATTCACTTTTAGAAATGCATTGAACGTCCCAATTCCACTCAGAATCCACCAAATACTGAAGCTCAGTCTTAACTCTTTGTTTAGTGCCTCTACCTTCTAACACAGAAATCAAAGCTCTAATTGGGGCATCCACCACTGCCTTACCTTCCTGAACAGTCTCTAGAACATCAAGGGCATAGAAAAGTTGTCCTGGCAAGCCATAACCACATAAATGTAGACCTCTAACAGGTTTAGATAACGGACACTGAGCAGACTTATGTCTAGATTCTCGGTAGCTATAGCAAAATGGTGGCTTCTTGCAGGATGAATGGTGATGCCCAAAATCATTGTAATTGAAACATTTGATTGGAGGACCAGAAGACTGACCTGCATTCGATCCCCAGTTCTGTTGCTGGTGAAAATTTTTCTTGCGGTCCTCAATCTTGTGGCGAAGGTCCTCTTCTGTCATCTGCCTCACATCTCGGGTATCTTGCCTCTCCCCTACCCGCTTACGATCAGAACTCTCTTTGGTTTGAAGATCTCTAAAATCTTGATGAGTTGAGCATTGATCTCTATCATTGCCACCCTGAAGCTCACAACGGCCACAACCATCGCGCCATGGACCCTGATACTCTTCACGACGACCCTGAAATCGGCCACTCTCCCTGACCCGCTCACCCTCATCTCGAGCTTGATAGGCTTTCCTCTCCATATTGGACATCAAAACCTCTACTTATGCTCTCCCATCGATTGTTGCTAGCTGGATGCGTTTCAAAAACCTCGCTCGATGGCCAAACTTCCAAATCTCACTCACCTTAGCAGGGAACCTCTGAGCCTTCACGTCCCAAACCCTAGCGGCGGCGACCCAGAACCAATTGTGTGTGTGGACTCTGGGATGTATGGCAGGAGGAGAGTATGAGTGAGCAAATTAGTCCTCAATAGATGGGCCATAACAGGCCGGCCCACTATCCCTTCCTGGAGCTTCTAGTTTCAGCCTGTTTTGGATCTTCTGGCCGAACTTCTCACATCGATCTGAAATCTGCTGCATCCCAACTGGACTCAGCTTCTGAACCTGAACTCCAAAGTCATCTGCATCTTGGATTGCTGGTGAAGTTTTGTTCGCCCATTAAAATTGGATAGGCAAATTTCCCACTGCAATTGTTTGAGAATCAACAGCAACAATTGGGGGAACTCTAAAGTGTCTCAAATTTTCTGCTCTAGATTTCTCATCAGGCTGAGAATGTTTTGGAAATCCAAATGCCACTGATGGGTTCTTCTAGGATGAGTTCAGAGGAGGAAAATGATCAGGGTTCATCCAATCCACTAGATCCATATCTACTACATCCACATCAGAACGAATTGCTTCTGCGGCTGGACCCTGGAATCGTACCTGAGATGTCTTACGAAATTTCGAACGCTCATCGACCAAATCCTGTCCTGACTGATCATCCTTCATGTAACTATGTGGAGAATTCTTAGAACTCGCTGGAGAGAGAGAGCAAAAGGGGGACGAGCCAAAGTCAATCTACGATTCCCCATCTCTGCGAATGAACTCTATCCATGGGAGGAAACAGACTAACTCAAACCCGCCGCCCTCACCCCCAGGAATAGCGCCCCACTGTGAAACAGAATGATGAATGGGGAAGAGAGGAAAAATCACCACGAGGCGATGTAGCGTCGGGGTCCTGATCCGCTCCCCTACTTCTCGCCGGAGATCGAGCCCTATTTCGACGCCGGGGATCGCCGGAGTCGAATGAGTTTTAGCTCCGCCTGAGTCGCCCTCTCCGTCGGTGCAGGTTAGGCGGGCAGATAGCATTACATGTGAATTCACCATGGCAATAAGCAAGCTGTTGCTAAACATTGAGAGGGCGAAGGAGTTCTCAAAACAAAAGAAAAAAATTGTATGGTGACTACATATTTGTGACATTCAATCCTTTACCAATTTTTATTCCATATTTATAATTGTTCTAATTACATGGTTGTTGACACTTAGGTCAATTCATCACATCCCATCATTTTTGCATTTTCTATAGGACACGTGTATGAAATACATGGAGAGTTGTGGAAAGGTTATGTTACGACTAATGACGAATGTAATTAACATCTTAGTGTATGACATGTGATCTTGTTGTTTGGTCATGAATGGAATATATAGACTTGAGCCCATACATGTGTAATCTGATTTATTTTTGTGCTCACGGGCTATTGAAAAAACACGTGATTTGTGGAAAAATAATTGTGCCATGCAATAGACCAAGAAAAAAAGTGGCACATAAAAAGGCTGGGTTTGACATAATAGAAATGAGAATCATGAAATATGGGCAAAAAAATTGTAAATCATAAATGGGTTGGGCCAAAAACAAAGAACTCTATTTGGGCTTGGCCCATTATAAGTTTGCCTGCCACATTTGCTTTAATAGGCTGCATTTCAGTTTTATGACATTTTTGTGTCTTCTCGTGTCAAGTCAGTGCCACATCAACACTTATGACATTTTCTGATCCTACATGGCATGGTGCAAGAATCATGACAAAAACAATGTCAAAAATATTTGTGATGTTAAAAACTAATGTCATAGATTTCTGAAATCAATTGAATACACAGATGTCACAAAACATGATTTTGGACTCATGGTTTGTGATAAGGATTTTTATCAACTAGATGTCACAAATCTTGAATTATGACATCATTCAAACTGTGACATAGAAGGCAAGATGGCATGCGTGGGCTACCTCTAAGGAATAGTTAAGGCCGACACAAATTCCTTGGTGGCCCTATAAGGAGTAGGCCCCAAACATTTAGCAAAGGAATTAAAGATCGATGATTTGGAAGCTGAAAGGCCTACTAGTCTCAACGGTGAACGAACCATGACTAATTGCCATCACCGCCTTGCCATCACTACAAATCCTAAATTTTACGTACATTTTAATGAGACATGATGGAAAGTTTAGTACCATATTGCTTGCTGAAGGTGGGAGGGAGGCCAGGTGCCCCTATATAAGAAACCCCAGACCCCCATGGATTAAGATGTGTCCCATGAATTGATCATACTCTTATATAGAGGATTAGGGCTACACTCTCCAATGTAGTAGATTAGATCTAGTGGAGAGTTAAGGAGAGTTGAGCCATGCTCAGGTGTGGGGTATAAACCCTATACCCTCTGTTGGTGCAAAAGTAGATCTACAAACGCAAAGGGCTAATAACCGATTCAATGTTAAGGCGTGCCAGCCGATTTGACCTTACAACCGACAAAGGTGATAACTCAAATACTTTGCTCCCGACAACAGCGATGCGCCCGGATGCCACGGCCAAGAGGTATTCACGCGAAACTTGAGAACTCACCGAGTTTAACTCGATGAATTCCTAAGAACTCGTAAGTAAAAAGAAAATATGCGAGGTGACGAAGTCGTCAAAAAATAGATGCTGGAATAGATGTAAAAACTTGTGTTTGATTGATTGTGTATCCCCTCTTACATTGCTACAGGGTCTACATTTATACCCTGTCCAAAAGAGTTACAACCAGACATGACTAGGACCCAAATCGAACGGAATCCGTATGTAAAAACAAACTCTAATAACTATGGAAAACATTAATCTATCCACCGTAAGCAATCGACACACTGTCACCATCCTGTTGACAATTCCTACGCCTCCTTCTGCTATCATCAGCAAATCACCTTCCATCGGCATCGGCAACCATCAATATCAGTCATCGGCATAGATCAATCACCCCCGGACTTGGTCATATCCTGCTGCCTTATCATCGGCATCATAACCCATCGGAAACTCTTCTACCAACCAAGCATTACTTTTCCACCTACCGATCTGTACTCCACTAATTTCTCGGGTACGTGTCCAAAAACGGTGTCAACACATGCCCCCCAATTTCGGAGTATGAAATCATTAATGCTTTCGAAATTCTCTCCTAATAATGACGCCCTTTTCATAATTATTTCCTTCTGACAGTAATTAATCACCAAATCCGAACAACCTTAACCCGGATCTCTAGCATACTCCTCGAATCTCTCAACTTCTCAAACCAAATCTCCTAAACAGCCGCTCATCAGCAACTTTTCCGTTAGAGTGAATTGCCGATGACCCGACCAGGAGATCTCGCACAGTAAAATATATCCTAAAATCATGACCGCTTGCTGTCAAATCACTTGCACAATCCCTTGATTACCGTGCGAACAGTTACCATATCCAACTGCACACCCTCGAATTTTACGGATACGACAAAGAGATAAGTCAGAAATGCCCCTGCTCACTTTGTCCTATAAATACTTCCTTCCTCGGCACTCTTCCTCTAACTTGTCATCCTACATCCTCCAAATGCATCTCCCTGGCGGCGGTCTTGTCGAAGAACCCAAGAACTCCAGCAAAAATCTTCCTCAACAGTTCTTCAAGCCTCCGATCTTCTTCTTCTTCAGGAGGAAATGGCCATCAACTTCATCGTCCCTGAGGTTATTCTACTCTCATTTTTCGTCTCTTTGCCGTACTTTTACCCTTTTGTATGTCTACTTACTTAGCATTTTCTTTCTTCTCTTTTTTATTCCTCCAATCTTCAACCCTTTAGGATTGGACTGATAAAATCGTTATCCCCACCGAGCAACCTCACCTTCAATGCCTCGGTCCATTGGGTGACCCAGATCCCACCTATTTGATCAACGCTGAGACTAATAGAATACCCTTTAGGGCCGAAAATTTTTCATCAGATCTGTGGAAAGACACCTTCCGATCCTGGCCAAGTTCCACCAAGGGATGGAAGGATTGGTTCTTGAGAGTCAGTAATTCGAATGAAGTGCACTGGGTGAACACAAACTAGATCAATGTATCAGGCTATCCATTGCCGATATGAATAGAAATGAATCACTATTGATAGCTGCTTCATACTTCTGGTCAGATACTCTCAATGCTTTTCTATTCGGTCATGGCCCTGC
>Ga0182004_10002922_pt1 | contig 13467 bp, 8 predicted proteins | sample Sormic07211540_1_FD_120479 | JGI IMG/M metagenome (GOLD analysis project Ga0182004, IMG submission 120479) | Endophyte microbial communities from Sorghum bicolor roots, Mead, Nebraska, USA - 072115-40_1 MetaG | ecosystem: Host-associated > Plants > Roots > Unclassified | place: USA: Nebraska...
ACCCAACCCAGGTTCCTGGGGATAGCGCCGGAGGCGGACATCGAGGAGATCAAGGCAGCGTACCGGCGGCTGTCCAAGGAGTACCACCCGGACACGACGACGCTGCCGCTCAAGGTGGCGTCGCAGAAGTTCATCCGCCTGCGGGAGGTGTACAACGTGCTGAGCAAGGAGGAGACGCGGCGCTTCTACGACTGGACGCTGGCACAGGAGGCCGAGAGCCGCCGCCTGCAGCAGCTCAGGTCCAGGCTCGAAGACCCCTACGAGCAGGACATCATCAACTACAAGTCCGTGCCGGACATGGTTGACCGCCTCGGTGGCAAGAACATGGAGCTCAGCGACCAGGCCATGACTGCGCTCACCTTTGATATCGTCATCATCATCATCTCAATCTGCAGCATCATCTATGCTGTGTACTTCAAGGAGCAGTACTGATCGCAGTTGCAGGAGTGTACCATAGACAACAGTATAGGTTAATGTCCTAAGATTGTCTTTTCGGATGTTATGCAGTGCGTCATGTGATGTCAAATACAATAAGGTATGGTGCCAACAATCCTATATTTGCTATCAAATCATAGTTCCAGTATAAATCTGTGACATCATGGATTATTGCATCTAAAGATACAAAATCTGAAGGAAAAAGGAGGCAATATCGCCTAACAAGATATCTGGTGCATTCTGTACTATCTAGTTATCATTGGTTAAATAATTGAGAAAACTGGAGGTATCTGAAATCCCATGCCATACATGAAACTATAGCATGGGTTGTAGGTATCTAATGCTTAACCTTCACACTCGATGATCTTGACAACAGAAGAATCACCAATCTTTTCAAAGATTATCAACCTGTCGAAAGGCTTCACTATGCCAACTGACCGACCATAGCTCACCGCAAGTTTTATCCCATACTCTTCCTTTGTTAGTCCACCAGTTTCAGCCTATTGGAGATTAACCATGCATGGTTAGCCATATGTTTTGTTTACATATCGCTCTAATGTTAGGAAAAAAAAAAAGAACAAATTGCTCACATACCTCATCTGTACTCCCCATCAAAGGGTACACGCCTCTCACTGCGAAACATTGCCTTGCCTGAAAGTGATTTAATAATGGTTACACACAAGTTCGCTGATCCTGCTTCATGACAACCAGAAGACTGTGGAAGCATGAAACTCAACAGAATCAGAGACATATACAAGTTACCTGTGTTGTGCCATAAGAACGCCACTTTGATGGATCAGATCCTTCACGTGGGAAGATAACTGCTAAAACTGGCATTGTTGGCCTGTACTTAGAAATTAACCTGTGGACAGATAAGCATAAAATGAATTGATTGCTCTGTACGATGGAAATGTGTCTACTGATCATGGAATAAAGTGGAGCACCTCGCAGCTCTCCCTGAGAATGTGAACACAACAATTGCAGCAGCTTTTACCTTGATTGCAGAACCAACCTAAAAAAGCAAGTAATGATCAATCACTAATGTTTTACAGATAAGAAAACTTGTGTTCATTCCAATGAATTGATAGTATTTACCGCTGCTGATGCCACAGATTCCTCATGGGGCATTGGGTCACCTACATGCCACATTACTTTCTTGAATTGAAGTGGCTGATTATACACAGTCTCAGCCTAGAGGATTTATATCATTGATTAGTCAAGTATTTCAGACGGTTGAATGATTCTATTATAGTTTCTTCTTAAATAGAGACATACTTCTGCGCATATTCTCCCCACAGTACTCACTGCATCAACAGGATAAAGCCCTCGAAATGTCTCCGCACCAAGCAAAATGCCATCAGTGCCTGGAGAACAGCACAAGCAATAAGAATGACATTCACAAAGTGGTACAAATGTAGTAAAAATGTTCACCATCTAGGACAGCATTTGCAACATCAGTTGCCTCTGCACGGGTAGGGCGTAGATTGTCAATCATGCTGTCCACAACTCGAGTGATGATCACAGGTTTACCCTCCAGATTGCATTTATGAATAGCTTTCTTTTGGAACATGAAAACCTGAAAGTGTCAAAAGTAACATGTTATGACAAATAGCAAGAATGATTTGCAGTTACAACGTTTGTGTAAACTCTGCACAGGAAAGCAAAGGTTGTAGCAGTATTTCCAGGTGTTCCTTTCACCCGTAAGAACTAAGGGTGTATCTGGTTTGAGGAATGAGGTCGTCCATCATCTTCTCACTCGGTTTTTTGTATTGTTTAGTGGAATATTATGAGTTGATGCTCCACCACATCAACCTCACAATCTAATAATCAGTACAAGAATGAGGAAATGGGTGATTCCACCAAAATTTAAGGGATGAACTCTGATGCAGATGGACTACCTCATCTAAGATGGAGTGGTTCCTCAAACCAAGGACACCCTAAATGAGTCATTTAAACTTTGGAACGGTAAGCATGTCAATACAGAATTTCAGACCAGAACATTGGAGTTTATCTTATATTATATCGTGTATTGTTTAATAATTGCCATACTCAGGCATCATTGATGTACATGAATGAATATGTACATATTTGATAAAATGGTAGGGACATGGGTAAATTGGGAATTTATACAAGATTAGAACTTACGTTTTCTGGAGGAAGGTCAATTCCCAGGTCTCCTCGAGAAATAATGATGCCATCCGCCTCTTTGAGAATGTCATCAAAATGATCCAAACCCTAACATGAAAAGCACAATGCAATAATCAGAAAAGCATTGAAACAAACTGGTTGCAGTATCTTCATAAAAGCATGATGTTTACCTCAGAATTTTCAATCTTCGCATATATTTGTGTGTCAGGAAGGGCATGTGATTGTAAAAAGGCTCTGAGCTGCAAATCACGGATATCTGAGATCAGCAGAGTTTCCACACTTTCATAAATTACTTCAATAACTCAGGTTCTGTATGCCAAGAAAACAAGCACCAAAAGCTTACTGTGGTGCCAAGACTACGCGTTCAGATGAATTGAGAAATAGTAATGCACTGGCATAGCATTCATGATGTGCGAAGATCAAACAAAGTTGATCGACTTATCATTTGTTTTTATGTACAAGCCTCTATGTGGATTATTATCTTTTCTTCAACTATTTACCCTATGTACTTCAATTAACTTAGAGAAGCATCTGAGTTATTGATTATCTTCCGAGTTGTGTGAATAGTTGATGTTCCTTGAATAAAACTATATACGAGGGTTGATACTTTACAGACACTGCTTATTTCAATTGAAATTTTGTTGAAGGAATCATCATCATATGGACGCATCAGATAAATGCTACACTAAAAGGAATCATAAAACAAAAACCAAGAAGTAGGAGGGAAATCAGCAATAACATGGATGTTTAATTCAAGCACAAGACTGGGAAAAATAGGAAAGAAAACTCACCTCCCTGACATCTTCAGCACAGCGGGTATGGGAAAGTGATATAATATCAACGCTGTTACATGAACCCCAAGTTGAAATGACCTATTGCAAGAAAACTGTCCTCAGGACAACCTTGGAAAGATATAATAGTATAAACATGCACATATACAAAGACTTGTGCCTTCAAAACACAACATGGGAATAAATAACACAGTAATCTTTCAAGAATTCAGTGTTTAACTATGAGGATTGATGAATCAGCAACTAGAGATTGCATTCACATGCAGATTGAAAAAACATGCCTTTACAAGTCCATCCTGTATTCCTGTTCATATGTGGCATGATATTTGTGTCCACATGCAGAATGACCACAGAACAAATTATTATTTAATACGAAGTAACATGTAACAGCTTAAGCAGAAAACACAACCGATTTCTTCAAGTAACCATAAATTTATGTTGTTGAGTTTTGGTGAGAGATAGCTTCAAAAGCTTAATCAAATGAAAATATAAAATAATAACACAAGACATGCAATTGAACTAGGTTTCTGTTCAAAATAAGTTACAGGCACAATTTGGATTTGAACAGATAACATGTAAAGTAAAAGGCAATATTGGCAATATAAAACTCAATATTATGTAAAGAAATTTAAAGATGGTCCATATTACATGTTTATCATATTCACTCAAAGTAGGCAAACTGATGTGAACTTGTGAAACATGCAAAGTGAAAATGGGGCCAGCAAGCGTAGCTGCATTCTTCACTAGACAATTTACATTTTCCCCAGAAGTCTCCACAACCTGCAAATTACAACATATAAGGAACCGATAACTGCAAAATGGCATTTACTTGAGAAGAAATTAAAATCCACGTACTTCTAGCCACACAGAAGTTGTTTCACTTCCTGTGAAGAGATATTGGCCCATAAAAAGAGTATCACCCTTCTTCACAACCTGAATTCACAGAAAGGGCAATGCAGTTAAATGTACCAGCAAATAAGAGCATGAACTTATATACAAATGTTTAAAAATAGTTTTTTTTACTGATACAACAGGAAATTTAATTAATTTTCTATTTCCTATTATTGCACAAAATATCCTGAAATTATATCAGGAGTCACAAAAGGCAGAAGAAACCCATCAAATAGAAATGTGGAGAGAAAATAATAATACATATTTAAGTAATCCACATTATTCACTTACTTTTGCAAGATCACCAAATTTAATTGGTAGGATCTCAGCAGAGGGAGCTTTAGAAATATCTGGAGTTATGATAACATGATTCCCAGCTTTCAACTCAATTGGCTCACCAGTGGAATTTTGAACCTGAATTTCTGGACCCAGAGTATCCAGCATTACCTATGTATAGTAAGTCAAGTTAGATGTTGATAAGATATGCCTCTCAGCATCAATCTCAACAGTGGAAAACAAAGGCATTGTGCATCAGTCTAATATAATTAGAAGAATAATGCACAAAAGGCTAACCAAAATGCAACAACGAGAAGGCATACAAATCTGAAAAGAGAAAGAATCACAGTTCTCTATCTCAAGAAAAGCTGCAAGGAAAAAAAAACCACATGGGAACATAATCAGAGCAGAAACTTACAAAGAAAATAATTATATGATTCTCAAATTGACAAAGTAACCATTGGAAAGAAATTTCTCCAGTTACTTCAGGAAAAATACGCAAGTCCAGACACATTTCAAGAAAGTCTGACAGCATAACACAAGTCGTAAATTTGACTAATTTTAAGATAGCGGAATAAATATTCTTTAGTTAATGTTACCTACACCTACCTAAGCTTGAAGCTCCATTATTTGCCACTTAGTTTTGATGAAAACCCTATTTTAAAAGTTTGGGTCATCCCATATATATGACAAGCATGGAATAACAAACAAGAAAACTTCAACATAGCAAACATTATTAATAGGAATTAGGAAAAGACCTGTGTGTCAGGAAAAGGTTTGTACAATTTCTATAGTTAACAACATAAAGTAAGGAGAAGCATGAGAAAAACAAAGCCTAGAACAGGCAAAAAAAAAACATTCAAAAGAAACTAACTATACTATACAGCAGTATCAACGTAATGTCATTTGTATTTTGTAAGCATTCACAATTTTACATATGCAAAGTGCCTATTTGAAGATCAAACTTAGTTAACAGCTATCACTGTCACTGTAATAACATGGTCAACCACCAGTCTTTACATCTCAATAGGAAACAAAAAGCAGGCACCCAGTAGTGCCACAGTGGTGGAGGGAGGGGCAGTCTGGCACTCCCCCAAGGTTCTGGTCCCCCCACAGTGTACCCTCCTCAAAGAGCTAATTAGTTTCCAATTTGCTAGTTAACTATGCTAATTAGTGCTTTCAAGGAGACGAGCTGGGGCTGTCCTAGTTTTTTTTCCTCGCTCTTTCTGGGTCAGGTCTCATCTCTCACTTGTTTCTTTAGAGTAAGTCCTGTTCATGCAAAATTCAACCCCTCATGGCTCGGCTCGGAGTGAGGTGGCGGTGATTGTAAGGGGCCAGTTCTTTCTCTCTTTATTACAAAGATGCAAAGCTCTCCTTTCTATTCAAGACAAAAAATCTTGTTTCTTCCTTTGTACTGATCTCTAGTAGTATCTATATAACCTAGGATCAATCTTCTTACTATCTTCTCTTCTCCTTTTCTATTGTTATTGTTGTGAATTTAATAACCTACCGGTTGGTCACTACACTATATAAACCCCTAATTAGCTGGTTAATAAATGTAGTTAGTGATTTCCTCATTTGTTATCCCTACGTATTTATCTGCAACGGCATGTACATTATGTAGGATTAGTGTTCCCTTTATCTTCTCATATCATCTCCTTTGTTCTTGTTATTACCATTATTCTTTTTCAGCCTAAGAATTAGATTGACCTGGTCAAGGTTAGAGACCTAGGGTTTTTTTAGCTTTCTTTTTTATCCTAAAATAAATATTTATTTGGTTGTTATCTACGCTCTTGTTGTGTATGTATTTCATCATGTATAATTCCTTGTCATCTTGAACAACATGCCCCCCACCCCCATTCAAATTCTAGCTCTGCTCCTGTTGCCATGGCACCCTCTAGCCTGTTAATCGTCAGGTCAGGCAAACAAACTATGTGATCCATTCAGTTGCGGATCGGTTGAGTCCCTTGCCCACTGTCATACATCCAAAGCCTCGTGAACTCACTCCAACAAGGCTATGCAGGCTCAGCACAGGTCATACAATATAAAATTTCCCACTAGCAACTCTCTCGCTTAGTACCTCTTGTCTGTGCCCCTGCTGAAAGAGTTTTCTTTGCTCCTAGGGTTCTTAATACCCTTTTAGGAGTGTGTTCTTGGCTGTTCTCTCCTTTGTACATAAACTCTTTTTCACTAACTTAATTGAAAGGCAGAGCTCCTGCCCTTACTTTCAAAAAAAACTCCTAGATAGAAATATTTATCTGATTTCCATCCTAGATACTTTTACTTTCTCCTGTTGATTTTTTTGTCAGATTGAATACTAGGAAATGAATTTGTGTCAGCAACAGATGACAAAAAATGGAGCCAAAACTTCATGGTACCCATTTGTTCTTTGAATTTCGAAGGAAGCTCAGTGTCCTTGATATCCTCAATGCCTGAGGCATCTGGCTGCATATTTTTTACAACAATCCTGGAGGAAGACTCTCACATCCATGAGAATCATCAGACATGTACAATTGTTATTGATTGTTCTTTTATTCTTTTTCCCACTCCATGTTTCTTTTTGCACCTCTGGAGCTCAGACTCAAGGGAAACATATTTAGACCTCCAGTCAGCTGATGAACCAGCTGCCCACTGGTGAAGAAGAGAAGGCTGGCCAGGTCTAGGAAGAGGAAGCACCAAGTCAGCCTAAGAGATAGACAGGTACAAGGCCCAACCCGTGATATCTGGGTTTATTCCAAACGGGTCAGGAAATCAAGGATACTGTGAGGACATAGCAAATATGCTCGTGTGTCGCTAAAGTTGAAGAGCATATGGAATTGATCCTGTCTTAATCTTCTTATTTATATTTTATATTTTTTGGATAATTAAAATGAAAAAAATACCCTGTCATGGATGAAAGTGCACAGTAAGTTCAGGACATGCTTACATGGTTATAGACAACATTTTTGTTTTTTTTTTTCCAAATTTTCACATAACAAACGGATCTACTGCATTGTATGATGTTCCATGTAAGATTCTCAAATAATTTAATCATGTGCTTTGCATTTGGTACATTTGTGTTTCTAATGTTGGGTTTTGCTCCCTGATTCAATTCACTTAGTGCTGATTATATTTCTCTAGAGTCTAGACAAATCATAAGGATCTGAATCAGCCTAGACAGTAGACAGAAGTAAAATTACAGCCTGGATTCCGTGGAAACTTTCCAGGCTAGATTATCAAACTAGAATCCAGAGCTTCAAGGAATAAATGCAGGCACTATAGTTGGATAATGTCAAGGTTCTTTTTCAGTACTTAGATTCATCCACAGAAATAAAATCACCACTGGCTACATCGATGGTGCAGCACCGCTGCGCCCTAAGTTTTCTAGTAGAAACTGAATTCAAATGACAAAAACGCGTTCCTTTCAAACTGTCTTAACCAAGCAAACCAATATAAGAACACCAAATAAGTTGGAAGTCATAAAGGGTCATTAGGCAATTTCCTTTCTGGTGACAACCCAGTAACAAATGGCCCAGGCAAGGCAATGTTTGCACATGAAAAGACACTTGACCAAACATGCCCAGATATGTTAAGTAATCAAATCTGAGGATGTCAGGAATCAACTTACCGGGCACAACTTCTTCGCATTCTGTGCTGCTTTCCTCAGATTGTCAAGGGTCTCCTGGTGATATGCAGCATCCATCCCTGAGAAATCAAACCGTGCAACTGCAAAACAAAACACACACATATCGCCATTACTATTAAGATTAGCTAATATTAATTAATAACCAACAATATCAGAGTTAATCTCATTTCAAATAAATGAAAAATACCAATAAACTTGTTGAACTCAAACCTGACATTCCAGCAGTGAGACATTCCTGAATAACCTCAACCGAGTGTGACTTGGGCCCGAGCGTGCCAACAATCTTGGTGAGGGATGGGAATACTTTCTGCACAGGTGGACAGCACAAACGAATCAGTTAGGCAACGTCATTAATCCTCAAGAGTCAAGACCAGGTCAAATCAAAGTTCCATTACAAGTGATCGCCCAAATTAACGCGTACCGAATAATCCCAATTTCACATCTGACACCATTTCAACAAATCCAACGCCGCCACAAATAAACCCCATTGCCAGCGCGCACTAATCACACGCATCACTCAAAAAAAAAAAAAACTGGAGTGCCCCAAATTCGGCAAACCCGGAACTCTGCTCGCCTCTCTGCGCACCAAATAGAATCCAGCCAACCCACCGACCAAACCAAACAAACGGCTCGCCACATCCACACGAAGCGGTTCGTTTGACTCGAGCAGACCACCGTGCGTACGCGTAGATGCACACGGGCGCATAAAGCGCGAGATCCATCGGGGGCGGGGAGGAAATACAGAGAGAAATGGAGGTGGCGGCGGCGGCGCTTACGGGCTTGGCCGGGGAGAGGACGGAGGCGAGCCGGACGGGCTCCTCCAGGAGCATGTGGCTGGCGCCCTGCATCTCCCTCCTCCTCCTCCTCCTCCTCCTCCTCCTCCTCCTTGCAGAAACCTTCTTCCCCTTAGGGTTTTTGCCGGCTCCGAGTCTCCGATGCGATCGCCTCGCGGCTCGAGCAGCAAGACGATGACGAGGACGGGAGAGAATCAGAGAAAGGAGAGAGAGAGAGGAGCGGGCGAGTCGTGGAGAGAAAGAAAGAAAGAAGGGAACCAGGCGAACACGTGGCGGTTCGATTCGCTTTCATTCCGTTTTGAATGAATCCCTCGACGGTTTGAAGCGACAAAGCGTGTGGGGTGACTGGCTCGCGGGACCCACTGGTTGCATGCCTTGCGGCGTTTCACTGGTTGTGTGGGGTCAACGGTCCGGTGTGGCCCACCGTCAGGCGGTTCGAGTGGTGCGGGTGAACGAGTCGAGCGTGCGAAAAGTTGATGGGCTGGTCAGCAGGCGACGGATGCGCGCCGCGTAGCGTGGAAGGGCCTATCGGATGGCGGAGAGCTGGTGGTGGCGCGCGAAAAGCCGTGCGGCGGGTGCAGTGCAGGAGTGGACAAGTCATTGCCTCATTGGTGCCGGGACTGCGGGTGCCGTGTGGAGAACTGGGATACCGTCTGCTTTTCCTGTGGCCCATCCGGACGAAAACGACTTCAAAGTTCAAACCATGATACTCGTGCAAAAAAATTTTTTTTAATCACAGTCCCGACGTACAGTAACAACGATCACATGCATGTTTTCCTTGTTTAGTTCTAATGCGTAAAGTTTATGGTATTACATGAGGATATCGTATGAATGTTCGAATACTAATAAAAAAATAAATTATAGAATCTCTCAATAATCTATGAGATAAATTGGTGCAGGTGTGGTGAATGTGCGGATGCAGTCTGCTCTATCTAGAGATAGATGCATTTTAAAGTTGCTTCCTCTGTCATAATTTGAGCTATAGTATTTTATATATAATTAGGTTATTTGTTAGTCAAAGATAACAAAGTTGAGTTTTGAAATATGTGCATGTCTTATATTCAGTGCAAAGAAAGTGATAGAAATATCAATTGGTATTTCGATTCTACGATTCTAATATAACCATTAAATAGATGTACCCATATTCCTTTTTTAGAATATTTCTCTATCCAATTTCATATCTATATTTAAAAATATGAAATATCTAATATAATCTGTATCTATAAGCAATAATAAAGTATCTTGTAAAGCCACCTAAAAATAATAACTATGCCTAATTAGTAATGTGTAAATGATATCAAATTTAATATAACAAAAGATGCATCATTTAAACTATTAAAAACTTATTATATATACAACTAATAACATTATACTAATTTTATTATTATTAAGTATATATAAAAGTTAATTATATATAATTTTTATATGGCTAAAGATATGGTTTTAAGTACTTTCATTACTTATATATTGATGAAATTATTTTTATATGTTTTAAACTTTTTATTGATATAAATGTATTTATAGTTTATTGACTTTTCAAATATATGAAGTTACTAAAACTTTACTAAATATGTTATTTTATGAGTTGTCGTTGTCTACAGGGGTTATATAATCATACTAGCTATATCCATAATGATTTTGTTCTACTAAAACTATCAGCAAGCAAATGGATCTGTGCTATTTGTAAAATCTAGTAGATATCTCGATACGAATCCAAATTCAAGACATCAATGGTCTTGCATTTGTATCTGATAATATCTACATCCATATCCGGATCTGAATGAACATATGATACATAGTGACACTCGTGTTTGATTCCATGCAGATCCGATCTAAATCCATCGTGGCATGTGGGCCACCTAGACGAAGAGGATAACACGATTTCAAGGTTCAAACCATATGCTATTCCACCTATTCTCGTCCTAAAATAAATGTCACTTTATGGAGGAGTCAAAGTTTTTTAAAATTTATAACTAAATTTGTATAGCAACCTATTAATGTTTGTGGTGTGTAGTAAGTATCATATCATTAGACTAATAATAGAATATATTTCACAATACGAATATTAGAAGATACAAATGTACATAATATTTTTTATAGATCCTTGAAAAATGAGATGAAAACTTATTTTAGGAGGAGGGAGTATTTTATTAATACAGTGCAATTTATTTTAGGGGAAGCCTAGATACCTCTCTCATGTCAGGTTTGTGGCTCCTTCTACACTAACTCATATGGAGGTGGGGATGGTGGATGACCATTGTCATCTCTTGCCGCTAGGCCACTAAGGCGGCCTTGTTTAGTTCCCAAATTTTTTCAAGATTCTTCGTCATGTTGAATTTTACGGTACATGTATGAAACATTAAATATAAATAAAAAATATAATTAATTGCACAGTTTATCTGTAATTTGTGAGACGAATCTTTTGAGTACATGATTGGACAATGATTGTCAAATAAAAACGAAAGTGTTACAGTAGCGAAACCCAAAAATTTTCGCGAACTAAACAAGGCCTTAGAGTCTCGACAGAGATACGCACGTGCGGGGGCGGATGCCAGCTCTCTGGCTCCTGTAGCCACTTTACTGTTCCTCTTCCCTACCCTTCCGATCTCTATCCAAATCCATCCCAATCTGTGTTTCCTCTCCAGATCTTTTGTTTATTCGGTTCTATTTTGCTTTTGCTGCTCCTAATCTCTCAACCGTCGTGCTCCCCTTTGGCTTTGTTTACTCAGCTTCTAAGCTACTATTGTAGCTCTTCCGTCCCCTTCTGATCTCGTTGTTCTTGTCTAAACCTAATCCCTTTTGTTTCCAACTATGTGTTTACTCATCTGATCTATTGTTCTATCCAGTTGGTTTTGTCTGGTTTTGTCTCATAGCCTAGTTTCGATTGGTTTTGCTTACTGTGTATAAGAGCATCCCTTTCTTCTCTCTTCAATAGATCCCCTTGAATCCATCATCTCTTCCCACTCGCACCTGCAAGTTCGAGCACAGTGTTGCTGCTGGTGAGGCTCTTGGTGTTGCTACCCACTGTTGTACCCTTGTTTGCTAGTGGACAGAAGGCAACTGGGCTTGCTAGTTCGTGCAATGGCAGGAGCGTTTGAGCAGCCGCTGCTTTCTCCACTAACATCGTTGTGTTCTAGCCACTTCGGCTAGACGCTGCGGACACATTCGCTAGCTCTCTAGGTCACCGAGGCTGGACGGCGGCGCGCGCGTGTTGGAAGGCCACGACACATCGCGCAACTGCTCGGTATGAAAAATAGAGTCAAAGAATATGAGCTTACTCAGTTGGAATTGCAGAGGTTTAGGCAGGAGTCTCTGAAGTCAGAAGATGCAACTCAGAAGATGCAACATCTTGCCTGACTCATATCTTCAACCCGTGCTCAGGTAACATTCATATCGAAGACTAGAAATTCACGTGTTACTGCTAATGACTTAACAAATCATTTCCATATGTGCAATAGTTTCGTTGTTCCTGTTATAGGCTTCTCTAGGGGTCTCTGGGTCATGTGGAGTGATGATGTAGACGTGGATATTCAGTCTTCTAACCATTATTATGTTCTAGCTACTGTTATGCAAAAATCAAATGCTTTGAGTTTTAATCTAGCATGTGTATATGGTGATCCCCATCCTCAGAAAACGAACTCCATCTGGAATGATGTCTTATCTTTTATTATGCTGAATCAAGGTAAGCCAACTTTATGTATGGGTGACTTAAACAATGTCATGCATCCAAATGAAAAATGAGGGCATTCACCTCCTTCTATTTCTCAAATTGATAACTTTTGTTCCCTTATTAAGGAATGTGGTCTAATGGATCTTGGATACAGCGGTCCTGCTTATACTTAGACAAATAAGCGTTTTACGACTAATCCTACTTTTAAGCGTTTGGACAGATGCCTCGGTGATGTTGAATGGTGTCAAGCTTATCCTTCTACCATGTTTATCATTTGCCTATGTTATACAGCGATCATGCTCCTATCTTGGGTATCATGACCCCTACCGGTCCCAAGCCAAAAAGAAGATTTAAATTTCAGAATTGGTGTCTAACTGAAGATGATGGAAAGATTTCCATGAGACAGCTTTGCCAGCATGGACCCAAGCGGAAGCCTTTTCACTTACACACAAGAGATTTAGCTAACACCATCAAGAAATGGGTAAGAAAGAAAAAACCTCTCAATCAACAACTTTGTGAAATCGAAAATAATCTTTCAATTCTGCAGCAAGCCCCTCCTCATCTTATGGACCATGCTAAGGAAGAGAATTTAATTCAGCAACATAACATGATCTTAGACAAAATAACTGATCATTACAGGCAATTATCGAAGAAACATTGGGCAATCGAGGGTGACAGGAACACTAAATTTTTTCAACAAGCTTGTACTAGGAGGTGACATAAAAATAGAATTCTTTTCATCAAGAAAGAACAAAAAATTTTTGTGTCTAGCCCTTTGGATATTGCAAATGAATTTATAAATTATTTCACTACTCTTTTTACTTCTTCCATTCCAAG
>Ga0182004_10002923_pt1 | contig 13464 bp, 9 predicted proteins | sample Sormic07211540_1_FD_120479 | JGI IMG/M metagenome (GOLD analysis project Ga0182004, IMG submission 120479) | Endophyte microbial communities from Sorghum bicolor roots, Mead, Nebraska, USA - 072115-40_1 MetaG | ecosystem: Host-associated > Plants > Roots > Unclassified | place: USA: Nebraska...
CCGCGCCCAGGAAGAGGACCTTCTCCGCTGCGCTCACCAGGGAGGAGATCGCCGAGGACTTCGCCGCCATCCGTGGCACCCGCCCGCCGCGCCGGCCCAAGAAGCGCCCGCGCGCCGTGCAGCGCCAGCTCGACGTAAGGATTTCTCTTCTACCGCCTCTCTCTCTCTCCCTCTCGCCTCTAGCACGTTCTGGTCTGGTGCGCGAATTTTCTTTCGCCCGCGGTTTGCTCAATCCCGTCTGGTTTCGCTGGTATTGGTTGATTGCAGATGCTGTACCCGGGGCTGTCTCTCGCCGACGTGAATCTGGACTCGTACAAGATCGACGAGGTAAGAAATCGTTTTCTGGTCTCCGTTGGTGCTCTCCTACTTCTTTTCCCTTCCCTTTCCTCCACAAAGTTGGTTCTTTTCTTCATGTGCCTTTCTTTCTCCTGCAGCAGAGGTGATCGGCGCCGTGCTGCAGCTGGTTTGGAGGAGCTTTTCAGATGTTTCCAGCTTTCCCTTTCTTTGTGCGATGGCTATCCCATGGTTCTTGTGGTTCCTGCGGATTAGAAGGCGGAATTGTAGATTTCCAGTGCTAATTCTGTACAGGGAGTCCTGTTATTATATGATAAATTATGGGGCCGCTGGGTCATGCTTGTGCTTCCTTGTCTGATGTTGAGTTTGGGGTATGGTTCTGGTAGGATTGGGTAATATCCTTAGGTGATGAGAAGTTGTCATTGTATTGTACATGCTTCTAATTCTAATTCTATGAAATGTTCCCGTTTCTCTCATTCAAATTCCGCCAAGTAAGCTGTTGATTGAATGGCATGAAATTTCTGTGGGGAGTTTTTTTTTCTCTCCCTCTCTCATTTAAATTTCTCTTGGTTGATTGTTTTCTGGATGTACTGATGAAAACCATGCCGCTTAGTTGCAGACAACAGGAGAGGCAGCTCTGATTCTACTCTGCTAGACTGCTAGAGTATGCATTCTACTCCTGAAAGAGATGGCACAGTACCTGTATATAAGGAACGTGGTCTCTGAAAATTCTACTTTATATTTAAAATCTGTCTGGTTATGATGCAACCTATATGCATCTTGTATTTTTGCAAAATGTAGTAATGTGGACAAATGCCAAATGTCTTCCTTTGGAGTTATCAATATAAGAAAGTTGCAATTTTGGAGTATCACTTTTGATTCTTTTGCTGCAATTTTCGACATATAAGAAAGTTGGTGCATTCCATTCTTGCTCATAATGATAATAATTTTACCATTTGCTGGCTTGACCTGTACATCATTGTTGTTTGATCTATTTTTCTCTATATGGTGAAGGTACCATGTTCAATAGCCATTTATGAAGCTGTTACGGCCTTTACACAAGTGAGTAGCAAGTCCTGGCAATGCTTGCTTGAGAAAAAAGCGCACTTTCTTTGCAAATGCATTTAATACAGAACTGAAACTTTGGATATCCTTTTTACTTGAGGACATTTCTAATGTGAAAAGGCTGCTTGGTTGGTGTGGGATATTCTAAATCCTTATGTCCTGGGTTCATGAGCTCTTCTTTTTTTTTTGGTGAGAATTTGGATGACATTGTCTGCTTTGCTGTGTTGGTCCTGACAATGTAGCCGAGCTTCTTTATGATTTATTCATCTGGTAACATTATCTTTGCATTTGTACACTTGATAACGCTGTATGTTCACATAATTGACTTGGATGAGAATCCTGCATGTTACTGTGCACGGCACCTGATTGACCGGTCTGGTTTCCCTTCGTAGCAAAGCTGATGTGCTAGTGTGACAACAGTCTGTATTTCTGTGTTCTTTGAGAATCCCCCTGAGCAGGGACCTTTTGCAGAATTCAGGCTCAAGCTGTCCATTCACAGCTCCACTGTTCTTGGCATCTTCTGTGCATGCGAAATGTCACAAGTGCCTGATTGGGTTTAGAAGTTATTTTCAGGTAAAAGTTGCTATCATTTCTTTGTTAATCTTGTTCAGTGGCCCATGAATCTTGACAATGTTTTGTATAAGCTGTGCGCCCCACCAGCATGACATGTCCAGATCAGACTTGTGTTTTCTGACTCACTGCACCTGGTAAACTATCCGCATGTATATCTACTCGAAATGTTTTTTAAAGTATCTATGCACTCTGATTCATTGGGAGCTTCACAAGTCCGGGGAAAGTGACATCGTTGAAGAACTTTTGGTCCTCCTGCCAGGCAGCAAGAGCAACAAGGCTGGGTGTGGGTGCCACAACTGCAACTGAGTGGTTTGTTCATACGTAACGTAAGTTATGTCGATGGTAGATAATGTAAGCATACAAAATACAATGTTGTAATCAGCTGTGCATTGAATTTTCAGAAGTTGCAGGTAGAGCTATCTTTGTTTAGGACTATTGTCTCGGCGGCTATACTATATTGTATTCGTACGTGCGCTTGAGGCGACGATCCCAAATTCCCGATCCTCGTTGGACGCTGGGTGAATCATCAGATGCTGAATGTGTTGCTACTGATGGTGACATGGGAATGTGACGCCTCCGTTGCCAATAGATAATTTGGCATGGCGACAGTCCGAGCTCCGGCGTACGATGCCTTCAGCATTAGTGGTGCCATTCAGAGCTGAACCTTTATCAGTGCAAGGCAGAGCAAGACGAGGTTGCTGTTGCTCAGTAGTGAACTGAGGTTAAAACTGCCATTTTTTGCATCTTCTGTGCACACACCGAATGAAGTGCCGACGTTTGTTCAGAAGAAATTTTTTTTAAAAAAAACAGATGTGTCGATCGAGCCTACAAGTTATTTTCAGGTAAAAACTAGTGTAGCTCCGAAAGGGCAACCAGGGGGAAAACAACGAAGCCATACAACTCCGCTGAGCCACCAACGAAGCCATAGGCACCACCGCCCATTGCCGTCTTGCAAGCCAGCACATGCACATCACTCTTCTCTCTTGTCTCTCGGCAAGGGACCTGAACTTTTTTTTTTTACAACAGACCTGAACTTCATGTTGCAACAAAATAAAGAAGACTACGCAGTTGTGGCGCTAGATAGTGTGTCCAGAGTCCAGACTCCTGTTTCCTGTAGCATAGCAATCATCCCATTCCCATTCCCAGCGGAGAAGAGAACCTTCCTGTCGGTCATGGATGGGTTTGCTTTTGCTGACTAGTTAGTTCGGTTAATATCACCACTCTGGAACCTGTAGACGGTGAACACCGCTGCTGCCATCTCCTGTAACAGGTTTAAGATGGTACCAGGAACTGCTTATGGTCCGGGAGACTACCATCAGGCCAGCTTCTACTGTCAAGAACATTGCAAGAACAGGGAAAGCAAACATGGCCTCTTTGGAAAAAGGAAAGAAATATGAACACGTTCAGGTCATCAGGCGGCTAAGAATTAGATCAAAGCTTGAGAGGGTCGTCCTCGGCTCTCAATTCCAGGCCTCATATCATACCGCCGCAGACATTTCACAAATCACAACTTATCAGCATTATTAAGCCAGTACAAAACTGCAGAATTGTCTATAACTCATTGAGCGAGCAAATTAATGTCATACAAAAACCAGGGTGGATTTGCCCAAAATCACTACCAGCTCAAGTCACACAATACATGTTCATATTATTAAGTCAACTAGGCCAACAGCAAACCGATTACAGAAGGTTTTGGTATCATCTTCCATACTTCCCACTTCTTTCTTAAACTCAACTCTAATTCCAGTTCACTCAGAAACTACACCCGGCGTTGCTTCCGGAGTCGGCATCCATTATGTGGAAGTTGGGTCACATCATGGATGTACATGATAGGAGATCGATCTCTCACTCTTTCGCCTCGGAAACCTTCTCTGAAGCTCAAGATCACTTTCTTCTTCTTCCTGAAGAAAGCAGCCCCTTTCACTTTCAAGACAACAGAGGTTAAACCCATCTTCCTGGCGGATCGTCCGACATGCTCTCCGACTGCTTCAGAAGCATACCGAGAGAGTCGGGATCGCCCTTTCCTGTCCTCCAAACAACCAGCGGAGGCCCCTGTCTTTTTATTTCCATCAGAGTCTGTCACAGTAACAAATGTCTTTTTTTTCTTCAGTAAGACATGGACAAAATCTCTCTTCTTCTTAGAATATTGTTCATGGTCCTTAGTAAAGTCACGCAAAGAGCTGAAAGGGAAGCCCTCCCTTGAGCTGGAAAGTTTTTCTCCAGTTGCTGTCCTGGACCTTTATGGCAAGCCAGAATGAAGCGAAAATGAGTAATCAGCAAATAATGGAATAGACAAATATATGTGTAAGTTGTTCCAATTAAAATTGCATTTGCCTACTTACATCGCCGCACCATTATCTGTGTTGTTGAAGTTGACTTGTGCGTTAGAACGAGTATCTTGACGCACAAAATTAAAACGGTTAAAATTCTGACGTGGATCCAAATCTGCAATTCCAGACCCAACAGGTGGGAAAGGCTGGATAAACAAGATTGATTCTGTTAAAATTCTGATAAGCAGTGATTGACGCTATGTGATCTCAGTATTCTATGGTTTACAAGGCATAATATCACGGTTCCACATGGAGAATGAAAAACGAGGTAAGAGCATGTGGCTAAAACAAGCAACACAGAAATATATAAACAGTGGAAACATTTTTTCATTCTTTACAGAATGTAAAGAAAAGAAAAGCTACAGACTTCTAAAATTAAGAACTCATGTGAAAACATGTTGCATGCTTGCTGATATTATTGTCTCAATTTCAAGCTCCAATGCAACAGCTTTTAGTTACTTTTCATGATACAATCAGGATATTTGTCAGCACTTGTGTAGATTCAGAGATGAGAAACCGACAACTATATGAAATACTATGCAAAGGATTGAACATTAATCAAAACCATCAACAACAGCTGTAGCATCAGGGAAATTGACAACAAGTGGCAGACAGTTTATGTTGTTGCAAATAGAATGGAACCAAATTGTTTTTCATAAAAAAATACGCCAAAGAGAAATCCCTAACCCATAAAAAAGTCCAAGATTGACAATCTTCACTTTGAAAATTATGAAACTACAACAGTAAAGTGATGCACTCACTCCAGTAGGATATCCTTAACACTTTGGACATCTCTGATCTCTCTTCTCTCTTACTTAAAAAGTATGTTGTGTGTCAATGGTCCAACCATTTTGCACTCTGGCACCCCACTTGGTTGAACACCTTCCCACTCGGTCACCCAATTCCCGCTACTTCGCACAGCCTCTGCTCCCCCAAATCCCCCACGGCTTTTCCGCTCCCCCCACCAGCCGCCAAATCCGCTGCACTTCTTCGCTCCCGCCATCGAATCCCTCAAAGGCTCTTTGGCCTCCTCTCGCCATTGGATTTCAGATTTATCATGTGGAGTTTTTTGAGATACAAACATGATAAGAATAACTGTGTTTTTAAGAACTGACCAACCAGAGAAAGGAAATGAAAGGTGATGATTCAGGAAATATTGATCAACCAGAGAAAGAAAATGAATGATGATTCAGGAGATATTGACTAACCAGAGAAAGTAATGGTTTGTAAGAACTGACCAACCAGAGAAAGTCATGAGGTAGCTATTGTTTTTCGTTCTCCAATTTTTCATATCAAACAAAAAATGGTGGTGATGTGTCCCTTTCATATATCAAGTTCTTGCCATGCACTGATCAGAGTGGCGCTTGCCATTTTGAATAATCTTGAATATTTCTGTGTTCATATTTGGCTTAACTAGGTTACGTCATCTTGCACATTTTTTATGATTAATTTCGTTCCTGGGCTTCACACAAAGATCTTGGTGCTATCTCAAGTTGTCAAGTGTGATGATTCAGATGCTGATGAACTTGCGGCTGCTTCTTCTAGATTGGATCCTACGAGAAATTTTAATGTGACCTTACTGGATCACGGTCATTGTTGACGATGGTCATCTTTGAAACACCAAAGTTATTGTATTAACAGCAGTTTTCTTTGTCTCATAAATATCTTACAACTAAAAGAGTGTCCCATGACCCTTGTTGTTTAACCGCAGCTATTTAACTATTTCTTCTTGCAGTCATGCAGCTATTTGAGGGTTGCCAAAATTAAATAATTAAATATCTGTCACAGTTTTTGTTTTGTACAGTATGTAAGACTAACCTGTTTCCTTTGCATTGTCACGGGACGAACCCTCTATGTAGAATATGCTCAGGTAAGTTCTCTCACCTTTCATGTTTTGATGACATGTGCATTGTCCACTGAAAAAGTTCTATGAAAAGTTTGTCTAGAAATTGCTAAGAGTTCTATGGAAACTAGGTACTTTCTGACTGAAGCACACACTCGGCTAAAAGTTTGTCTCAGGTAAGCTCTCTTACCTTTAATTAGTAGCGTCTGAAAGTGGCACCTTATTTGGTCAAATGAGTCATATAGACTCCAAGCTAAACCTTTATGGTTTATGGTTGGTTTGGTGTATGGTATGATGTGGATATTTATCAAGTAGATAATATGCTAATAATACGTCTTCTGTTAATCACAAAACCAGAGTTGTTATCAATGGTTTTGGGGTAACAATAGGCTAGGCTGCAGTTCTTTGCTATCCGAACGAATGTAAAAGATCATAGAGTGCAAGAGTACCCTCAAAACATGCTAGAGAATAAAAATAGTATTTGTAAGGTCTTAAAAAAGTCTGATATGATGATATAAACATGATAGAACCCCATTTGCCTAGGGATAGATGCAAGGTCTCCTAGATTTATTAACCTAATAGATCGAGAAAGAAATCAATCGAGAGAGTTGGGATGAGATAGACAGATACCCTGCTGTGTCCGAATGCATCGGAGGCAAAGGAACGTGGGAGGAGCTGCCCATGGAGAAGCCTTCGCGAAAAGGGATCCTCCGCGGCACGGCAGAGGCCCGCCCCAAGAGAGGCAGCTCGGCGGACGGCAAGGCGCGCCGATGAGAACATGGCCATCTTCCTCAATCTCGTGCTTCAGACCCAAGCTGCCCGTTGCCTTGGTGCCGCCTACACCGGAGCTGGAACTGGGGAGGACGGGAGCCGGATCTTGTCGCTGCCGCGGCTCTTCTGGAACGCCGGAGCCGAGCGCTGGAGCCTCGAAGTAGAAGACAGCCGGATCCGGAACGGGAACACCAGCAGCGGCAACCGGCAAGGAGCGCAACTGCGCGTCGGCGGCGGCGGCGCGGCGGTGGATTACTCGCGAACTAGAGGGTGCGTGCGGCTCGGGAGCTCGGCACTTCTCAGTTCCCACAACGCGTGAATGGGCCGTTTGTGTGCACGGCCTCTGAGTGGGCTGCCGGGGTTTGCAGGCCCGTACTCCCTCAATCGTAATAATCTCAAATCACGAGACGTTTGATTTTTTTAATTTAAATTTGATCATCCGTCTTATTCAAAATATTTATATAAAAATAGTCAAATTTCAGTTATTTTGAAGAATTTTAATTAATAAATCAAGCCACAACAAAGGAAATAATTTTTTTACAAATTTTTGAATAAGACGAGTGGTCAAACTTGGTGTCAAAAAAGTCAAACATCTTATAATAATTTGAATTTGGGATAGATTGAGTAGATTCGTTCGGAGCATCTCGGCAAACGGCTTTCCCATCCATAATTTCTTTAGCTACATGAGAAAAAAGCTCTCTGTAACCGTTTGATATCTTAATTTTTAATCTTTTTCAACTTGGCATACCTCCTGCGCAAATATACACGTTGGTTCCGTGCTTGGCATCGATCTTTGTCCTCATAGTTAGCGGAGCTCTTTGTTCGCTTAGCGGGACTCTTCGTTTCGTTAGCGGGTTTTTGGAAACAAAATTTGACAAACAATTGAAGATGAGATCTTTTTCCTCCCTATATTATTTTGGGAGTTGGTAAACAATAAGATTGGGAAACAAATTTTGCCAAACAGTTAGAGATGCTCTAATATTACACGGCCTGCAAGCTCCAATTTACCTTCCTCAACCGCTGAGTAAGTTTCCTAAAGAAAAGTTAAGTAGTAAGTGTGTTTTACCTTCCTCAACCAGAAAACTGAATTTTGAAATTTCTTCAACTCTTAAAACCCTCGCTTGAATTTATTAGCACTACTTTTTACTATGAAACAATTGTAATTTTCTCACAACAAATTAGATCAGCATCAGCGTGAGCAGAAAAATCAGCCAGCCAAATAGGTAAGAAACTGAATTTTTATAGGCAAATTGTGTAATTAGTTTTTATTTTTATCTATATTTAATGTTATATGTATATGTCGTAAGATTTGATGTGACGAGAAATCTTAAAAAAATATTTTTTTGAGATGAACTAAAGAAGACCTTAGAGCAACTCCAACAGCTTTGCTATTCTTATTATGAAGGCTTTTTAGAATTTGTATAGCAGACAAATAGGCTCCAACAGATGTGCTACTTGGTTTTGTAAAATAGAAAGTTTGCTATTCCTTGATTTTCGTTGGCCATATATAACCAACCACTGACACTAGCTATCTGATAGTAAGGCTGTTGTGGACCTCTTCTTTTTTAAAAAGTTGTCTATTTTACAAAATAGTTAAATATTAGAATTTGACTACTAATTTTAGCCAAGCTCTTGAGGATGCTCTTAGGATGCTACGGAACGTAGGGGCATGCAGCATGGCGCGTGACGGCGGGAGTGGGACAAGACAATGCAGCGCAGGGATCCCCCGTGAGCTCGTCATCCTCTCTCGGCCCTGCCTCAATTCCACCCAAGCCCTCTATCAAAAAAAAAAAAATCCACCCAGGCCCAGGTGCCTCGAAACCGTTATTGGGCCCAATGCAAGATGGAGCCTTTTCCTTCCTTCCATTCTGCGTGTCTTTTGGCCCATGTACGAGTTCAGGCTGTCCTTGAACTTGAAGATTAGCGATTGTGCTACGACGACCTCAGCGCCAGGGAAGGTGGATAAATTCCAGCCGTCACTAGAGGCTTTGCATAATTTATTTCGATCTCTACATAATTTATACACTCAACAAGACATAATAACTGATAGCTGTAGTCCTACCTTCAGGCAGATTAAGAAAAGACTCGCATAAATAAAGCAACATAATTTTTGTAGAAAAGAAAACCCCCCAAAGCAAACAACGAGCATTCTACCTATTACAAACACCTCTCTGGCATTGCTTGCTACTACACGGTTTTCTGTTGAAACATCCTTTTAGGACCTCGTACAATCGTACTTGTACTTTTGGATGATATTTTTCAACAAACAACACAATTATTGGAAGGAACCCACACATTGCACTCCTATATAGTCTCCTAAAATGTAGTTGTAGCTGGACGCTGAACCGCACACACGGGGGCAAGTTGGGTGGAGCCATTCATTGACCACATGCATGCTCTCGAGTCTCGATGCTAAGGTTTTCATGTGAATTCAGCGCAAAATTATCTGTCATATCGAATCTTTCGTCACATGCATAAAGCATTAAATATAAGCGAAAATAAAAACTAATTGCATAGTTTAACTGTAAATCGTGAGACGAATCTTTTGATCCTAGTTAGTCTATGATTAGACAAATTTTGTCACAAACAAACAAAAGTGCTACAGTAGCGAAATCCAAAATCTTTTCGCATCTAAACAAGACGTATATACAGTGGCCGAACCCGAACAGCTAGCTAGTCTAGCTGCTAGTTGATTGCCACGCGAGCATGCAGATGCAAGCGATGATCTAGCTAGGCCACGCTAAATAAACAAATCGAGCAACTAGGTAGATCGGGTGTCGCATTGTGACGATGTTCGCCATGCAAGCCGGGAGGCCACGAATTCACGAGGTAGCAAAACGGACAGGATAATGCTCTGGGTCGACCTCGTCACTTGATTTCTAGTTGCCCCTATTTAATTTTATGGGCAGTGGTATACGTATAACAACAACGTACCTATATATTACTGGATCACTTTCTCATCCAAAACACGCCATGTGGTTAAAAAGAATCTAGTAGTGCCACTTGTTGGCTTGAGCTTATTAGCCGAATCATTCAGCAGTGTTTTTCTCTTACAATAAATCAGCCAACAATACTTTCTGTCATGACTTATCAGCCAAACAAAGATAACCCTATCACCCCAAAGAAAAATCAAGCTCAGATAGTGAGTCTCAAGAATTGTCTGCTCCAAGATCCAAGTGCATGCATGCATGATGTTCTACTCTCACCTTATCTGTTATCTCCGACTAATAATAATAATAATAATTGTTATTAATTAAAAAAGAAACATGACACATTGGCACAAGTATGTGGTATAGCTGCTCCTGTAAACATGCGCCGCCGACCAGCAATATAGTACATATATAGTTTAGCCAGTACGAACAGCAGCTAGCTAGCTCTTTTCCTCTCTGGAGGAGAAAGTGACAGGATCGAGGGAGTAGATAATTAAGCAAGGAGGGACACTGTATGGATCACAAGAGACGAAGCACGCAGAAACCCAGCGTTCGTCCAAGCAGATTAGCAGAATCAGCAGGCACACAGCGCAACAGCTGCGGCGTCTCGTCCTCTCGCTAGAGGACACGCTAGCTAGCTGCTTCGGTTGTTGTTGTGGTGGTGGTGGCGGCGGCGGCTTAAACAACGGCCCTGCTGCCCCTGCTCTCGCTTAGCTTTCCCCTGCCAGCCAGCTCTCTGCGCTGCGCGAGCGGCCTTTGCCCTCTCGCTGTCCCGCAAGGCTCCAAGCCCGCGGAAAGGCGTCGTCTCCGTCGTCGGCGTCGGCGTCGTCGTCGTCGCGACGCCTCGGCGACCGGGAGCATGCCAACGCAGCGACATGACGGCTGCCTCCACTACGACTGCGAACTGGCCAACGCGGGGGGGGGGAGTAGAGTAGAATATACTAGGACCTTGCCACTAGCTCGTCCGGATAATAGTTGACCTGCTCCCCCATCCACCTCTTGTTTATTTTATTTTACATCTAATCGTATTCGTGCGCTGCCTGCTGCTCCTTTTATTCTCAACTGAAGGAGGTCAATGGCGTTGTTAAATAATGGATGGACAGTTCACTCATGCAAAGCGTCAATGGCAGAAAAGACTATTGTATAGTTCAAGGGGCCAATCATTTTGGCAGGAGCAGCTTCCAGATAGAGTTTTAAATTCCCCCATCATTTTGCGCTGTTAGTCTTGGACCGTAGTCAGAGGCTGTCTATGCTATATAGTATGAGGATGCAATTCTCTCTTTTACTACACACAACCACTACTAGATTCTTAAAGAGGAAGTGAAAAACACCATATGTACAAAATGGTCTGACGTGAAATTCTCCCGGCTTCTGTAGTTACTCTATCAATTTCTTTTTTAAAAAAATAGAAGAATAAACTACCCATATCTCTTTGTACAAACACCCATATATATGTATGCATACCCATTCCTATAGACATACACACATCTTGTCATATCACGTAGGGATACAAGATGGGTTATTCGTCAACCCGCATATAGACTTAGTTTTGCGAGTTTGCTATTCGCAAAAATTAAGTCTATTTGCATGTTCATAGATAACCCACCTTGCATCTCTAGGCAAATACCTTTTTTGTAAAGCTAGAACTAATGGCAATTAAATATTTATACATTCAAATCATCCGTTGTTTGACCAAATTGGTAGTTGTCAGTTTAGTTGTCAAAAATTATCATGCTAAAATTTGGGTTGGTTAGAAGGTGGACGCACACTTAACATGTCACAGATCAATCAAAAATTGTCATCACACCTTCTACATACAACAAGCGGATTAGATCATCTTAGGTAATACCAGCTAGCCCTCAGTTTGGATTTTAGTTTTACCTTGCTAGATTTTACCAACTACTAGCAACTTTTCCCTTCCAAATAGGTTTGTAGGTGAAAAGGTGGCCTATTAGCTTTTAGCTCTCCTTGTTTGGAGCCATCCTTACTAATTTTAGATTTTTATTAGTGTACAACTACTAGCACCAATGATCTACACAGGCTCTAGTACTATACTCATCTTGATCTATCGTATCCTTATGCACTCGCCCACAATGACATGCTAAGTTAACTTCATTATATTGTACTCCTAATTCATTAGCCAGTGTCGTCTGCCACCCCCACCTACGTACAAAAAACAGATTAGATTGTCTTACCCTTAATCTAGAACTCTATGTATCTCCATCTCTATCACATCGCTTATGCACTCGCTCACAGAGGCACACACTAAGTTAACTTCACAATAAATTAAAATTAGTCACTATCTCTGTATATAACACATTTGTCCTTACTTCATCAAGGATTTTAATATATATTTCGAAGGCTCAGTTTTTTATAGATGGATCGACACTTATCGTCATCCTTTGAAACCTGTCGATTGGTTTAATTAACTAATAGGTAATGCGATTAGTCGTCATCCTTGAGACTCCACTTATTGTGGTCTAATCCTAGATATAGTCATCGAAAAGGAGACACTTGTCAGGAAAATATTAGCTTGAGGATATATGACAGCGACAAACAAAACATGCAAAATGGTTTCAAGTGCAAATATAACACTATAACAGCCAGTGATAAGCTTGTGAGCAACAACTCATAAATAAATAAATCTTGCAAACTAAGAAGTAATTTTTATTATCTAAACGCCACCAACTGTGTATGGATGACGCATATCCTTGATGTAGACAGTTTATACATAAGTATCGGAGTTTAAATTTCCCTGCCCTGTGTATATATTTTTCTATTAATCAGTTTCTCTCTTGCTCTATGAAACTAGCGTTTTCCCTATGGTCGAGTGACTGATGCCACGTACTAGAATATTTTCACGATGATGTGCGTACTTATGTGTGTGTTTCTACTTGGTAATGCATACTACTAGTCACGTCACGTCATCTCACAGAAGATCAATGGGAGTATATGTCTATTTGACACGGCTCTGACTTCACCAGTAGTTTCTATAGACAAGCCATACCAAACACTTTTCGAGGAAGATCCATTTTTCTTGTGAACTGTAGAAAAGCTGGAGCCGTTTTTGGTGAAATGCCAAAGCTACAAAATGTAGCTCCTTCTCAAGTGTTGTGGCTCCTCCGGAGGAACGCTTGAGGAGGAGCTATGTCAAACATACCCTATATGGTTTTGGGATGAATTATGTAGGTGTGTACATATATCATACGATATATAAATAGTTTTAATCCAATTAAATCCAAAGGAGTAACAATATAGTACTACAGCACCACAATTAAATGTGGGGTTAAAGTTGTAATAGATTGGTAGACAATCTTAGGGTCTATTTGGTTCATATGTGAACTTTAATCCAAATCTAGAGTGCAAGGTGCTACGAAAAAATGTATGAAAGCATTTCTTCTAAAAAAATAGCTTGTACTTCAAAATGTTTGATTGACGTTTTGCTTTTTAGTAGTAGAAACATTTTCCAAAAGCTAAATCAAACCTAGCCTTACACTTATGCGTGCATAAATAAAACAGAGAAAATTTAGAAAATTTACCTAAATGACATGCTTGATGCCACTTAAAAACTTGAAACTTTGTATAGGTTGTGTTATGATGCGCTTTGTCATAAAAATCGTGGTTGAAAATCTGTTCTGAAAATAATCATAGAAAATGA